>OBWV01000564.1_pt1 | contig 31862 bp, 35 predicted proteins | sample 1495351 | NCBI WGS metagenome assembly OBWV01 (sample SAMEA2580122, study PRJEB22360) | human gut metagenome | biome: human gut; feature: human-associated habitat; material: faeces | place: Denmark | collected 2008/2010 | reverse complement strand
TAAACGCGGTTCTGAATGTCTCTTAAAACCTGTCTCAAATATTGACTTCAATCCAGCTTGAAGCCAAAGAGTTGCATGGCTTAATTGACGAGTTCGGTAAAACGTATCTGAAAAATGAAGCAACATTTCAAGAAAGTTTTTTAGCATGCCAAATAACTGAACTTGTCGATAATAATTGAATATAGCTAAAAAGGTAGCTCAATAAGCCAAAAAGTTTATTGAGCTACCTTTTATGTTTTTAAAAAATTAATTTAAGAAAAGCTAAATGAGCATCGTCAAAAAAGATTTCATGACTTTATTCACCGGTGCCCTCTAGTGGGCCTTCCTGCTGAATCGCGTCATCTTTGGTCTTTTCATCAGTTCCCTTAGCGTGTTTTACTGGAGAATAAATTGAGAAGACCTTCATAGTTTTACTACCAGCGTTAATTACATTGTGCCAAGTATTATCTGGAATAATTACTGCTTCACCAGGATGAATCTCACGGTCAATCGTCAATTTGTTTTTATCTTTGCCCATTTGAACGTGACCAACACCGTCTACTAAATAAATGAATTGGTCATTGCCATGGTGAATTTCCATTCCGATATCACCACCACCAGCTGGAATTGCCATCAAAGTGACTTGAAAATGATCACCCGTCCACAAAGTAGTTCGATAATTGTCATTAGCTAAGGCAGCGGCCTTTAAATCTGGAGCAAATGGTTGTGGGCCATAATCTTTAAGTTCTAAGTGCTTCTCAGTCATTTTACTGCTTCCTTTCTATACAAATTAAGTGTAACACATTGTTTGAGATAGACCATAAAATATGTTTTGGCTAGCCTAAAAAGTAAGGTGGTGTGGTTTTATAGTTGGTTTGCTTAAATGGCTATTTAGATTAACTGTCGGCTGTGGTACAGCGTTATCCCGGATTTGAACGTATTCAAAGTGGGGTTTATGCGGTTGCATAGCCCTAAAAAGCTCAAAAAAAACCGTCTACTGACAGTACAGCAGACGGCGTAGCACTTAGCCACTCACAAGTTAAGTGTACCGTATCTTGATAAGAATGCAACCAACCCAATGAGAACTACGGAAAAGCCCGATAGCGTAAAGTTTAAGTGGGTAAATTATCAGAAACAAAAAGGGAGCGATCCCTGCTCATGCTAGAATGTTAATGACAAATCAACCAGCTAGCAATTAGGAGGAATCACTCTTGAACTCTATCTTACAACAAATCATCACAGAAATGATGACATCATTTGGAAACTCTGCCTTTGATTTACTGACAGGAAAGTTAGACTTTGCCAATCTAGTCATCGAAACTCAAAAAAGTTTTGGAAAGACTCTTTGTCAATTACTTGGTGTCATGCTGGAACAACAAGATCAGGTTTTGGCGGATTCTTCCTACCGGAAGCAGTTTTTTAAAATCAAAGATATGCGTGAACGCCATGTCGATACCAGCATTGGCACTGTATCTTTTCGCCGTCGGTACTATGAAGATGTTCGTACCAATGAACGCATCTTTTTGCTTGATGAGCAGATCGGCCTTGAAAAAAGTAGTCGGCTCAGTCTCGACCTCAAGGCCAAGTTATTAGAAAACGCGACTCACATGTCTTATCATCGCTCAGCGCAACACGGCGGTCCTGCTAGATAAAGCTCAAGCACCGTCATGCACGTTGTGCATGAAAAAGGAAAACTCATTACCGCTCTCGATCAATTAAATCACGAAAAACGCCAGGCACCAATGGTACTTTTCGTTGAAGCTGATGAAGATCACGTTGCTCATCAAGATGGCACAAGCCACTTTCTCAAAATGGTCTATGTTCACGAGGGCTATGATCAACGTTGTCCTGGTAGGTTTTAGTATTAAAGAACCAGTTTATGTGACAGGAGAGTATCCAGGACCAATAGGGACAGAAGAGCTTTGGCGGACAGTTAAAGATTTAATTGACGCTAAATATCAAGGTGAACCAAACCAGTTCTTTCTCGCAGGTGATGGGGCTAACTGGATTAAGGCTGGGGCAGATTTCTTGCCGAACTGTACCTTGGTTTATGACAAGTTTCATTTAAAGAAGACCTGTCAACAAGCGGCAGTCGGAATTCCAGGTAATATCGGTCTCATATTAATGCAATGGTGTTTGCAAGGAGAGCGGAAATACCTTGAAGATTACTTTCAAGTACGGCTGAGCGACCCACAGTTGCGCATGACGGAACGAAAGACTATTCAGCAAGCGCGCACACGCATTCGCTCAAATTGGTCATCAATTAAGGCGAATACAGACTCGTCTTTTCACGGGTGTTCGGCCGAAGGCCACATCAGTCACGTGCTTTCTGAACGCTTCAGTTCGCGCCCAATGGGTTGGTCTCAGGCTGGAACTGATAGCTTATCGCAAACCCGGGTCTTTGTGATGCAAAATGGTCATGTGCTTGAGAAATTAAACATGGTAAATCAAAAAATTCAAAAGACCAAGCGGAATATTCGAGTTGATGATCGTATTAGTGTACTGTTCAAAGCTGACCAAGAAAAATATGCTTCGGCAGTAAACGGAGCGTTCGTAGCGCTAAAACGCGGCCAAGGAAGGATGTGGCAACGAGCATTAATGCGCGGTCATGGAGATCCGTGGGGCTACCCCAGTGTCAAATGAAAAGATGAATGGCAATCAACTGAAAACGTGATGCAGGTTAAAATCTTATCGTCTAGCAGAGTCACACATGTTAACCCACTAAAAGTTGACGCTATCAAAAGCCCTATCAGTGTTGCTGGATAGGGCTTCTTCATGCTATAATGTAGACACAAACAGGGAGCACCCCCGTAAGGGTGCTCCCCTTGCAGAGCCGTTAAAGACGGCTGGCATAGTTTAACTAATCAAAAGACCGTCAGACATCTGCCAAGAGTCTAATGACGGTCTTTTTGATTGTCTTGCATTGCTTTTACAAGGGTCACAATGGTGTTTACAAGTGACAGTAAGAAACTGCCAAATGCTAGCATCAGTGTGATTGCCTCAGCAACGGACAAACAGGCACCTCCCTTCACTTAGATTTTGGACGTCTTTCATAGGCGACCACCTCTTTGTGATTGGATTTGCCAACCGTCATTAACTTTTCTGCCAATAACATTATAGCATATAAACAGCTATATTCCTAGAGCCACAAGGGATATGGCTGTTTTTGTGGCCACGGGTCTGCGAGCTTTTTGGTGTCCCTTGTCTCGACGTAACGAGACGAGGTGGTTTCCCTCGTCCGTTACCTAACAGAAACTTGATTGGTTATACGAGACGACGTAGCACGTTGCTGGAGCGCGTGGGCGGGGCAGGCGCCCCACGCTCCTCGGCCTTGGCCGAAAAACGTTGAACCAAAAAGCTCGCAGACCTGGTCATAGAATACTATCGTTCCAACGCTTGATCATGCTGCTTGAGTTTAATCTCATGTTGAGAGGCACCTATTTGCTGCTCCATGGTTAGCACTTTTCTTTTGAAACGGTCATGAATTTGTAGTCGGTCATTCCAATCCTTTGGCACGTCCCGAACAACCTGAAAATCGCCGTTTTGGTATTGCCGCGCAACTCCTTCGATTCGTGCAACCAGGTTGTTACGATCCGCTGATGCTAACTCAGGAACATGTTGCTTAAAGTAGGCTTGCCAATCGATACCGTTTGCTTGTAGATACGGCTTGAGCCGTGTGGCAATTTCAGGTAAGTCTGAAAAAGAGCCCTTGGTAAGGGCATTTTGATAGTGATAGCCGTTTGACATACCGTGACCTGGTTGCAAATTGACGCTGACTTTCAGATACGCCATCAAAGCGACGGTAGGGATAGCTGCTTGCTTGGCGGCAATGACAACAGGTGCGAGACACTCGTGTGGAATTGCTTGGTCGGCTGGAATCAGACTCGTATACGGAACACTCGCTAAAGCATGTTCAGCACGCATCTGATCATAAAAGACATGACCGCCGGCGTCATTATCAACACCAAAAGCAATCTCTGACGGCGCACGGCCAGTTTTCTCGCAGAAATAAATCAACCCTTGCTTGACCGTATTTGGCTTCAAGCCGTCCATCGACATTAACGTGACGTGATTTAAGCCCCGATGCAGTGACCAATAACTCAGGGCATCAATCGGAGACTCAAACATTAAAAGCCGTTCAGGCTTGCCTAATGAAAAATTGAAGCCAAAGTTTTCCTTTGAGTTTTTAGCTATTTGCTTAAACGTACCGCGCTTACCCAAATGCTCATGGTCGATTCTCGTGCCTTGTACCGTGGCTCCTACGATTTTATCTTTCTTTGACCAGACAAAGATGGCATTACCATGCTCGTCTTGTTGTATAAAGCCTTTGCGGTGCAATAACTCTACAATCTGTGGATCAAGTTTGCGGACCGTTGTTAGATAGTTAGCTGCTTGTTGAAAATCAGGACTGTTTTTAAAGTGATATTTGAATGGTTGGCGGCTTTCCCTAGTAGGTTCAGTGACAGGTGCTAAATAAGCATGATTTAGATAAGCAACCGCATCACGGAAACTGCTGATGCCTATATAACGCTGCACAAAGTCTAATGCACCACCGCCAACATCGCGACTATTCCAACGAAAGAGATTCTTTTTGTCATTAATGACAAGTGAGTCATGTTCGACCCCACGCCAATAACCATTAGACTGATGCACCAGTGCAATGCCATTCGCTTCGGCAATCGCCACAATCGAGACATTGTTTGCTTGGTCAATCGTTGCTTTGCTGAGCCGTTTTTGCTTGTTTGTGACCATCTTGATTGACTCCTTTCTGCATCAAAAAAGGACGCGTTAGCGTCCTATCGTTCAATATCATGATGATGTTGCTGTTCTTGCTCTTTCTGGGGCGGTTCACCTTGTAAATCTTTCACCAAGTCCGCAATATCCTCCCACTTGTTGACCATGATGGTTTGCTGCTTGAGACTTTGTTCTAATGACCGCAGGGTCTTTTCTTGGTCTGCAATGACACTTGTCATTTCTTCATTAGTTAGTAGCGGGTTAAATTCTTGGTTTTGCAAATGTAACACAGCAGTTTGATACATATTGATTTCATGCTGATATTTCTTGGTGAGCCGTTGCTGTTCCTTTGGTGAAACATCCTCCAACTTGTCAATAATTGGTTGATATTGATTGCGTGTGAAGATGAACTTTGCTAAGTCGTTGTAGTCGGTAATCTTATCGTGCAGCATTTCAATTTTCTGCTGTACGTCATGCAGTTGATTTTTGACAGTTGCGACTTGCCGACCAAGTGAAGGCAGATCGGTAATATGATTAGCGCGCAGCTCACCAAGGGTAGACGAAAGACGACTGACATCAGCCTGTTGTGCTTGCATATATTGACGTTGCCGATTAGCTATTAACCAACGACCTAACATGGGCTGTGTTGACTTTAATGCAGGTTTCAACGCAGCTCCTGTTAAGCTGACTGATTTTGGTGCCGGATCGTCCAACGTAGCAAATGGTGTTGCATTGTAGTGCCAGTGATTGCCAACTTGCACGGTGTATTGTTGATGCAAGCGATCATAAGTTACGGCGTCATTAGGGAAAAAGACACGTTCATAACCAGCGTCCGGTAACGTAATCGTTAGCCCTTTATCGGAGTGTCCAAAGACGGCTTGAGGAGGGACTCTCACGAGTTCAGGATTCAATCCTTGGTCAAGATCAATCGCGTGTATGAGAGCTTCACCACGAATCGAAACAGCGCGTGGCCGTTTTCCAGATTGATCCGTCAACGTGTAGTAATAATTGGCTTGCAGGGCAACTTGCAAATGATCAGGATCACCGCGCAATTCATAACGGTTCAAGTGAACTGTTAATCGTCCCTCATCAGGCACAACTAGCTGAACTAGGGTGCCTTTCTCATCAACGCTTAGCACCTGATCCTTAGACAAGTCCATCAGTGTTTCCGTGTTGGTCATTTTAGACTTGGTTTGTTCTTGATACTCAGCTAAAACGTCAGGCGATGCTATTTTTTCTTTAAGCGCATTTGGCTCATGCCAGTGTTCATTCAAGTAGGCCATTTGGTAGGTAGAAGGAAGAAGTGCCGCAGGTACTTTAGTTCCGTCATGAAACTTGAATTGATAGCTACCATTGCGCTGCCTTTTTAGGGTGACATCATGCTCTTGCCGCAGCATAAAAGTTAAGTCATCAAGGCTGTCGCACATACCATAGACATCATCAATTAAGGCCATCAATCGTTGTTGATTCTCGGCATTCTCAGCGGTCGTTGCTTTAATGCCCTCGGTCGTATAAGAACCAATATCAGATAAACTTTTGTCACGAATATTTCGCTGCTGATCAGGTAACCGATACCCCCTATCTTGACCACGTGTCGTTGTCGTGATTTCTAACTGTTCACATAGCTGGTCAAACATCTCAGGTGACGTCGCGCGAGAAGCAATAAATCGCAGTCGACGACGCAACTCTGCACGGAATGATTGGTGAACATCCTTCTGGTGAACAAAGCCATTTTTATCGAGCTCTTCTTCCCGTTTCAAAGACACGGACAACCCATGCTCAGCCGTCAGTCGATTACTGATTTCCTTGATTCGATTAGCTGTGATGTAAGGCTGACTCCGGAACTTCTTTAAGGTCGTCATCGAGTAAGCATTAAATACGATGTGATTATGAATATGATCTTTGTCTACGTGGGTCGCAATGACGAACTGATAGTCGTTACCAAGTAGCTCGCGCATAAGTTGTAACCCTATCTCGTGAGCCTCCTCCGGGGTGACGTGATCGTCGGGTGAGAAAGACTGAATCAAGTGGTAACTTTTGGCTGCTTGATGTAAATGTTGCCCACCAACGTGACGACCACCAACACGCTCATAGTTGCCGTTGTATTCGTGCGACATATTGGCTAACATTTCAAACTCAAATGCAGCAAAAGGAGGGTCACAATGAACGCCTTCAACTAACTCACCTTCACGCGTTTTGAGCGGGTCACTAATGTACTTAATCGCATCTTTGGTTGAACGGTTAATTGCGTGTATTTTCGTGATTGCCATTTAAGACCACCCGCTCATAGCGTTGGATGAGATCAAGACGATGCAGTAAGTGATCATTGATGACTGAAAATAGGTCGTAGACTTCGTTTTTGACTTCGGCCATATCTTCCCCTGTCACCTTTTCAGTTTCATTTGCGCGATGAGCAATTTGATTCAAATTATTCCCAATTCTTGACAGCTGGCCGAGCATCTCCTTCGTGTCCGTGAACTCAATATGAACCATTTTGCTAGTCAGCAACGAGTTACGTGCAAAAGTTGTGAACGGAGGGTTGCCTGACTTGGCAATTCGAAGAGTTAAAAAATTGAGCTCATCACGGGATAATGTTACATACTTACGCTCTGGGCGTGATCTATTACCTGCATAGTTTCCCATTTTTTGTTTGCTCCTTAGTCGTTATTTATTGGTGCATATTTTTGAAGTCAGAGGCAAAATAAAAAGCAAGATCTTTGAATTCCAGATTTTGCTTTTTTGACGTTTTTCTACTGTCGCGAGATTTGCAAGTGTACGTACACTTGCGATAAATTGACCCAATATCAGCTCCGCTGATAGTCAATTTTGTTTTGGGGGCACGCCCCCAATCCCCCGTTATTTTGAAGGGGTCTACGACACCCTTCAAAATCAAAATTCGAACCCTTCCAGGTCTTTGTTTTGATTCAACCACAACTGATAATCAGCGACCGAAAGGACGCTTAGTTTTCTGATTACTTCGTCGTAACATTCGAGTGTAAACTCTTTCTCAATTGGATCTTCTTTACCCGCCTTTTCGTCGGCAATCGCCTTACGAATCTGTTTTACTTTCACGAGGATTGCCTGCGGTGTATCTTCACTCACAGACTTGCGATGAAGCAAGATAATACCGCGATCAAATTCGTTAAATTCATCAAGCTTTGTCATGATTTTAATTCCTTTCATTCGTGAGCAAGGGCTGGAGAATAGCTAGGTCTTGTTGGTCTTCTTTAGCGAAGACTTCGAGTAGTTTTTTTAGCGCGTCTGCTCCTGACCTTCCCGCTCCAGCCCTGGTCCTTTTTTTGCTAAGTTTTGTGCGGCTGCGACCGTTTTGGCATGTTCAATTTTTTGATCAAGCGTCAAAGGCTTCTCGTGGATCTTTTCGAGGTTTTGATCGACAACTTGAGTAAACTTTTCAGCTGTTGATTGAATTCTTGTAAGGCTTTTTGATAGCTGCGATAACTCCTTATCTTTTGACCAATTTGCAAGGTAAGGGAACGTGTACTCACTCGTATCAATACCAAGATGTTCACACACGATGAAGGCAGTACTTTCTGCCTCTAATTCTTGGGTTGAACGTTCTAACTTTTTTGCTGGATCTGCGTGCAAAACACTGTGGGCTAACTCATGAATGAGGGTCTTAATCGTTTGTTGCTGGCTCATGCCAGGACGAAGCAGAATTGTCTTTCTTCGTGGCTGGGTAACTCCCTTTGCGCTACCCAATTCCAACTCTCGACTAAACTTCACTTCAAAGTCTGTCGCCTGCACAAGTTTGTCATAAATCTTTTCATAGTTTGGCACCTTACCAGTTAGCTCATGCGACAACATTTTGATCGGTTCACCACTAGTCTGCGAGTAATCAAAAACGGCTGCTGGTCGATAGAACATCCTGGTATCTTTTTCGACTTTAATCGTGCCATCAGGTTGTCTGACGCTGCGCTCAACCTTGCGCTCTCCACCGGCTAATATTCTGATGCCTTTCTCACCCTTATTGACCTGTCGATGGAACTTCGTTTTCCAAGTGTTAAAGCCCGCTACAAAGGTCGTATGAGGGTTTTGTAAGTAGATCAACAACTGGTTTCTGATGCTGTACTGATGGAATCCACTGACGAACTTCAAATAATCACGATACTCTTCTTTGGTAAAGACCTTTCTGGCTCCTTCCGCAGCGACTTCTAACAGCTCTTTGGTGGTCTTAGGTGGCTGCTTTTCTTTTGGTGTATCTACCATTTCTATCACGCTTTCTTTTACGAGTTTGTGCTACGACTTTCGCCCAGAGTTGAAAGGGCGTGTTCAAATGTTTTGACAGTGTCTCTGGCTTGTTGTCGCTTCTCTGCTGATTGCTGTGGATCATTGGCAATTTTGCTAAAAGCATTAATGCCAGCAGCATATTTTTTACCAACTTCAATCGCTTGTTTAATCGTTGAATCCTTCAAGTTGTCATTGATCTTTTGAGCCTTGTCAAAGTCTTTCTGACGCACGTAACCAAGAGCAATCACTTCTGATAAGGTTTTGCTCTTGAGCTGTTCGTTAATCAATTCCGCTGCATCAAATTGTTTGGTATGCACGTAGGCCACCGCAAGCTTAATTTGACGCTCTTGTGACAACGCTACTTGGCTACTTGTTTTCATAACTTTTAGCCAATTATGTTGCAGATACGCAAGATCAAACGCAGTCTCAGCTTTTGGATAGGAACGTTGAAACTTAGCCAGTTGTTTCACGTTACTTTGAGACGTTAACGTCTTACGCACATCATCGCGTCGTTCCGGGTATAATTTCCCAGCTTGGAGGTATGATCCCTTCTTAATCAGAGCAGCATAAGTTGGTGGTGCATTATATGCATCGACCACTAACTTTGTGCCAAACAAAAAACCGCCTGCCATAATCAGCAAAGCGGCAATGGTGATCAAATGTTTAAGAAATGATCGCCTAATCTTCGGTAACGAAATTGAAGGTAGTTTGATAGCAGCTCGTTTCGGTTTTTCAACATTGGTTCTACGTGATCGATTGCGTGTCCTTTTTGGGGTTGTATCAGCCACCAACGAGTCGGTAGAAATAGGTTCAGGCGCAGGATCCTGATCAGTTTCATTCGCTACGGGAACGTCTGTCGCTGGTAATGAAGTTGCCTCTTGTCGCTGAGAAATTAAGTCTGAGATCAGATCTTCAATTTTCCCTTCAATCGGTAGCTTAATCTTGACGGAAAAGGCAACTTGATCACGGTGATAGGCCGTGATTTGGCAGCTACCATGTTGCGCTAAATCGAACAGGTGATCACTAGCCGCTTGTAACTGTGCCAAACCATCATCAAACGGCTGCGGGTCGGTAGCTAACGCGATCCCTTCTTGATTGGTAATCTTAATGGTGTCAGTCTCTTTATCTTTTCTCCGACCCACATCAGTCCCTCCCTTCCGTGCCTCTTACGTTGTCATTAATGAAAGTCAGGGGCTTCATTATGCTTTTCTTTTCGAAGCAACTTGGCAATATCTTCATAGGTCAAATGGCTCTCAGATAACAACGCGTCAACCTTGTCGGCCTTCAAGACTTTGAGATCACGCCTAGCGGCTGTCAGTTGTTGCTGCAACTTTTTTTGCTGTTCTTCTAGTTCTTTGATCCGGTTCTCTTTACTCTTGATTCGATCTTCCAGACTCGTCTTTGCCATTCTTGATCGCTCCTTTATTAGTCATGACTTGCCTGCGATTGATTGAGGCGATATAGCGTATATCCTACTATCTTTTGTTGCTTCATTGGCAGTCGTAAAACTAAATCGTTTTTAATCGTGTTACTGTCGCTGGTGATCGTATATGCTAACCGTACCATTGCAATTGTTTCAGACCTTTTTTGGGTATAGGTAACTTCGCGCTGCTGGTACTTAACTTTGTAAGACAAATCCGGACCAACACCGGCTTTACCAATATTGGCCGGTGGTATGATCTGATCCGCTATTGCTTTGGTCGATAACTTCTCAATTTGATGATGTCGTCTTTGCTGGTCAGAATGATAGCCAATGACCAGATCTGCAAAAGTCAGCACTGTTTTATCGGTCTTTGCGGATTGACCAATTGTTGTTGCATTTAAACGTGCTGTCGTTGTTTGTAAGGCCGATTGACTATCTGACCAACGATACCAACCTACTATCATTAAGATCGTCACTATGAACGCATAAATTGGCAATAGCCAATGTGTCCATCTTCGTTCTTCCATCGTCTTCCTCCTTTTACCGCGGGTGAATATAGGTATAAGCGCCTACGTTCCCTAAAGTCTGCAAATTTGGCCCTGGTTGCTGCTTAAAACCGGTGCCGCCTTGTGAAATGGTAATTGTACCTTTGTCGGCATCAACTGCTTCGACATAGGCAACATGACCGTATACGGGATCGGCTTGCCAGTTGCCAACCATTTGGCCTGCCGCAAAGCTCACTAGGGCGCCTTGTTGTGGGGTATGGTCAACACTGAACCCAGCGGCTGCCGCTGAGCTTCCCCAGTCGGCACCATTACCCCAGTTGTTGGCCGCCCATCCTGAGCGGGCTTTCGCCCACCATGTACATTGACCAGCTGGGTATGAGTTGCCACCATCATGCAATGTAATGTTGCCGATTGAATCACCACTCTTGAACCCGAAGATGCCTAGCAGTTTATTGACATTTGGCACCCAGTTTAAGTTGAGGTTATTGGGATCATTGATGGCACCAACCGGTGCATAAGCAGCGCCAAGTTTTTGAACAGTATTCAAGCCACGAGTTACAACTAGGTTGTGCAGCGTCGTACCAGTGGCATCAATACCAGCTTCAAGCGATGGATAGGCAATGATCGTGCCGCCACTCATTTGACCACTGGGGTTATTTGCGCCACGGATCGCGGCACTTGTTCCCCATGAGGATTCTGTCCCCATAATTGCGGCAATAAGCGCGGGATTAACACCAGCCTTTTTAGCTGCGTCAATTGAGTAGCTTTCTTTGTCGGCTAAAACACCGTTAGAAAAATACTTAACCCATGCGGCATGAAACTTGTTGGCGTCAAAGTCTTGGCCCGTTAAATTACCGCCACTGGTCACCAAGCCATAAGTTGTTGCATACGTGTATTTCACATTTGGTAAAGCAAAAGCCGGATTCAATTCTTCTTCAACAGGTGGCAAAGGAGCTGAACTTGCCGCAACAGTTGAACTGGAAGTGGACGAAGAGCTGCTTGAAGACAAGCCTGGCATCTGAGAGACGCTTTCTGAGCTGCTTGATGATGATGGCATTGATGAAGACTCGTCAGATGCGCTCTGCTGCGTGATTTTGACAAGCTGGAGAGTGATGTTCTTCTCGCTAGTGCCGATTTGATCTCCTTTCTTGATTTTCTGAGTTGGCTTAACCGTGACGGTTTTGAGACCACCCGTCACAGTTCGTTTACCTTCCGTTGCAATCGTCACACTACCATTAGCAGCTGCTGTGACGGTTCCTGACATCACGGCGACAATCTTTTTTCCGGATTCACTTGAAATGCGAATGTGATTAGACATGTTTTTTTGACCGCCACGCAAACGCCAAGCGTATCGGTCATTGGCCATGATAGTGGCGTTCTGGTCTTCAAAGGGCGATCCTAAAGTCTCTTGCGTTCGATACTGACCAACTTGTCCCATGGCATCTAACCGATCTTTGTCATCTTGTGAGAGTGCTTTAGGGTGATTCTTCTCCCACTCATCAAAACTAGACAAATTGACGGTGACAGTTTTAGCATCAACGGTCACCGACATCATTTGGTCATGAAGTTTTTTAATCTTTTGTTTGAATGCATCATCAACTGTGAAGTCATCATATTTGATCGACAAGTAGGCCAACTCACGGTCAAAGTCAGAGATTAACTCAATGCCGTCAGTCGTTGCTTCCTGACCATTGATAATCAGTGAACGTCCGTTGCCATCCGTGTTAGCCATACTATCAATGACTTTCTTAGTGGCATTAGTATCTAACTCCGTAATGTAACTGTAGGCATCAGTTAAGGGCTTAGAATCAGCTGTCGTTGACATTGTCGGCACCAACCAACCAAACATAGAACCTATAAGGGTAACCAGGCCAAAAAGAATCCCAACAAGTAACATGATAGAAGCTGATTTGATAATGATAGGCACGCTTAGCAGCATTTTTATCAAATGCCGGATCGAGCTAATTGGATGACGCCAAGAAATTGTTGCTCCTTTCAAGGCGCGTTTCTTCATCATTTTTCTGATGGATTTGCGGCTATAAGAAACTTTAACTGACTTTCCTAGATTTTTTGTTAGTCGTTTACCTTTTCTATTTCTATGCCGCTTCAACCGGGCTTTTAAGCGGCTTCCTCCTTGCGTTGTCTTTGACAACGTTTGGTAGGTTGGATCGTTTTGCTCTTCGTTTTGCTGACCATTGGTAGCTGCCAGTACTGTGCTCTTCTTAGCCGTTTCAATTGCGCCATGTTGAAGTGTTTCTCTACTATGGTGGCGAAAGCGCTTGACCCAACTAGCCTGTTTCTTTTTACGCTCATCGTTCTGTGCTAAAAGGCCACGCCTAAACTGCCCTTTTTTTCGGACGAAACGTTTACCACCAAAGCCGCCAACGCCTTGTATGCGATATTTGTTACCACGCAAGGCTTTTTTAAACCGGCTCGGATCTGCACTAACCAGTGCGTCTTTAGGATCATGATGCTGCTTATTAAGCAGCATGTCTTTCCAATTATTCGCCACTCACCTCGCCTCCATCCTCATGCAGTTTCTTGCGCGAAATATATTGCTCCATGTCTTCTGGCTTCGTAGACATGATCTTGTAGAGTTTGGTCTTCTTAGGAAAATCATTCTCAAATGGAATCACTGCGTCCCCAGCAATCATTAAGCCATGGCCGGAGTCGGCATTGGTGATATAACCTTCCTCCTGCTCAGACAGATGCAACATCTCTGTGAGTTGGTCACGATCGTTAGCCGCTTGATCGAGCAATAGAACAAACTCACTGTTAGACAACATACGCCGTGCATTGTCACTTAAAAGTAGTGTTTCAACGTTCTGCGTAATACCAGTCGGCAGTGCACCCCATTTCCGGGCACGCGACCATAGCTCAAAGAAGTAGTTTGAAGCAAATTCGTTACTCAACAGCAGTTGCATTTCATCAACGTAAATCCATGTCCGTTTACCAGAGTTTCGGTTCTTAGTAATCCGGTTCCAAATTTGGTCAAGCACAATCAGCATACCCATTGACCGCAGATTCTTACCCAAATCCTTGACGTCATAGACAACCACTGAATTGTCGTTGTCTACGTTTGTCTGATGCGCAAAAACAGACAACGACCCTTCAATATACGGCTCAAGCTCAAGAGCAATTTGCTTTCCCTCTTCTTCGGGCTGTTGTTTAAGGGTATTTGATAGATCAACCATTGTTGGCATCGCTGTATGCTGCTCAAAGTAGCGTTGATACGTTAAGCGACAAGCACGATCAATCAAAGTCCGGCGTTCGGCTGATAGACCGTTTTTACCACCGAGTAACATGTCGCACATAGACAGAATGAAGTCCGTTTTGAAAATGACAGGGTCTTCATCGTCACCATAATCTTCGTTGATTTCCATTGGGTTAATATGTGCCGCTGCGCCTTGAGAGATGGGAATAACTTCGCCACCAAGGGCTTGAGCGACAGCTGAATATTCACGTTCTGGATCAATAATCAACACTTCGGAGTCAGCATCACGCAGCCGCACAGATAGCATTTCCTGCTTGCTGGCAAATGACTTACCAGCACCAGGACGCCCTAAAATCATGCCGTTACCAGCTTTTAAGTTTCTTCGGTCTGCTGTTACCAAGTTCTGCGTGACTTGATTGACACCATAAACGAGGCCACTGCTGTCACTCAGCTCTTGGGCGGTAAATGGGATAAAAATAGCGGCCGCTGAGGTTGTTAGTGTCCGCGATACTGGTACATAATTTTGTCCCCACATAAGCACAGAATTGAGGGCTTGTTCTTGGAGATAATCAAGATTTGCAAACTCGCAGCTATGCCGACGACCTGCCGCTTTAACTTGCTCGATAATCTCATCAAGCTGTTGATCGGTTTTACCCTCTGCCATGACAAGAAAAGTCACATCAAAGAGCTGCTGATTATCGTCTTGCATCTGTTGAAGCAAGTCCTCAGCTTCATCAAGGCTGTGCGTCAGGTTCTCCGGTAGAATATCAGGATCATACCCCGCTTTCATTGCTTTCTGCTGCTCATCAGCTTTTTGCTTCTGCATAAAGCCTTTCTTTGTTTGCACCATCTTCATACCCTTAACCGGATCAATTGGGTGAATCTGAATGGCAATCTCCAAGTCCGCCATAATATCCGTTAAATCAGTAATGAGACGATCGCTGATTTCGGGTGGATAATCTCGCAAGTACAAAACTTGTGCAACTTGGTCGCCCATTGTAAAACGGTTCTTTGCGTGTTTGAAATTGAAGCTGGTGGGCGCAATCACTGAGTGTGTCGTCAAGCCACTATATTTGAGATCATCATAGTCAAAATGCAACACACTACCAGGTCGCAATGTTGCATTAGCGAGCTGGAGTCGGCGCAATCCATTCAACGGACGCGCTGTTGATCCCATTTGATGAAAACTGGTTATCACATTGGCCTGCAACTGATTCAAACTCGTTTTAGCACGCTGACGATCATCAGCATGTTGTGTAAAGGTCACGTACTTCTCCTTTAGAAGACTCGTATTGCCACTTTCAACTCTTTCTCGCATGATGTGATTCATCTCATCACGAAGTGCATTGAGATCGTCTGGTCGATGCTTGAAGGACGTCTCCTGCATGAACTGGCGGATGTCCTTTCGTCGATTGATGATGTTAATTTGAACGGTCGATTCACTGTCAAAGCCATTGAGAAACTCAGCGTATTTGCTAAAGATGTCACTCTGATGGTCACGATCACTGATTTGATAGTTAATATCAGAAATCGCTACACTTTTAGAATAAACGCCTGGTGACACTTCACAGAGGCCATCTTCATACATGGCACGATAAGCTAAACTGTCCTGGGTAGCTCTTGACGGGGCATTTTTCCGTTCTTGTTTGCCACGTTCTTTTTTGTGACGCTGTAACAACTTCAAGGCTTTACTATGACTTGTCTTCGTCGTATTCCTTGATCTTTCCTCGGTTCTTGTGAACATGAAGGCTAACCTCCTTTCGATTTTCATAAATTCTTAGCCCGTTCATTTGTTGGTAATGCAAGATGATGCCAATATACTTTTCTAATGGCATGCCCTTTGGCCTAATCCACCCAAAAGCTAACACTGGCATATCCAATGGAATTAAGACATTACCGGCACTATCCATTGACCAGTGCAACTTCCAGACCAGAAAATAGATAATCCCAGCGGAATAGATGAACGCAATCGTGGCACAGATTAGTTGCCGCAAATCCATGGTGCCAATGATACGTTCCTTGTAGGTCTTGATTTCTTTAGGTACCCTCACGCGTAAAGCCACTGTCACTCACTCCTTTCCTACATTGCTGTTGTCAACGACTTCGCCCACGAGTTTGTTTGGAAGACCGCAAAAATTAGTAGAATTGAAAAGCCCATTAGTGAGGCCATCAAAGGAAAAACGCCGCTCTTGTCAACATTGCTGAACGCCGTTTTCATTAGGAATGGATAGAATAGTTGCACCATATAAATGAGTGTTCCTTGTATAGACACCGCCATGAAACTCTTGAAAAAGTTTTTGGCAATGCCAGAAAACTCATGATGCGGCATGGTCGCAATTGGAATAGGTGACACAGCCAAAAACACATACATCTGTAAAAACCGGCCGGTGACAACAACATTAACCAAAACTGAGGCAAGCATCGTAATAATCATGACGAAAAAGATAAGGATAAGCACCATTAACTTCATCCAGAATCCTTCTTTTGACAGCGGATTATAAATGTCATCGACGCTAATAATTGTACCTATGTGTCCAGAATTCACTAATTTTCCAATACCCTGAGATAACGTGATACTGACTTCCATAATGGCATTCATGAATAAATTCATGCTATCCATTGCGATTTTACAAAACGCCACCTTCACCAAGGCGGCTGAAATCAGCCTGACCCCTGCATCTGCTCCACCTCCCATTGCCTCTACTTGTTCGGAAATGCGATACAACTCAAGTAATGCAAAGAGCGCTAGGATAGAGTAACCTACTGGCAACATAACATTATTTTGAATTGTTGTTGCAAATCCGTATAAATCCTTGCTCCACCCTGCCAACGAATCAGTAATCCCGTTAGCCTTTGCGGAATCAGAAACCATGTTCAAAATGCTCTTTATTAGACCCTTAATAGCACTATCCAAGCGGTTCCGCCTCCTTACATCACGTTAGTGAAATAGAGTTGAACAGTGCTCCAGCAGCGATGATCAAACCACCACCAGCAATCGTCCAAATACCACTTTGAATACCAGGACCATTGTGATCCTTCAAAGCACCACCAAGGCCAACCAAGCCCCATGCGGCGTAGATAGACCCACCCGCAATCGCAAATTTTGACATTAATGAAATTGCTTGAGATAAAACGTTCATGTGTTGTTCCTCCTTGTTTATCGATACGTGTCTAATAAACTGACATCGTCCAAGATATCTGAATTCGATCCGGCTTCATTCTCCTTAAAGTCATCATCTTGGGCTTCCTCTTGACTGACATTAGCCAGGAAATCTGACTCTGATTTGGATTCTTCTGCTTCTACCTCACCTCCTTTGTTGTTTTCAATTTTAATTTGAGGCTGATAGACATAGTCTGAGTGATCCATTTGAAGCTCTTTATATCGTGGGTGTTTTTTCAACTGGTATTTTTGAGACAAAAATGGCGGCACCCCTCTGAGCATATAAATGCTCTGGTCGCCGCCGATTCGATCGACTTCATCAGGCGCTAACAAATCACGCGCGATTTTGTCGTAGTTTTGATTGAATGAACCATTATTGCCTCTAGTTTCACCATATCTCTGAACATCTATTGTCCCTTTACCAAGAATCTTGGAAATGTACTGAGCGGTTTCACTGTCATGACCACCAAGGTACAGTAGCGAGTCTGAGGCACCAAGAATTGCTTGATATGACTTGGGATAGCGTTCTTTGAGTTGACTGAGTTCCTGCACAATTGGGACACAGAAAATGCCACGCGAGCGCAAGGTGTTAATCCGTTTGTCAAATTGCGGAATCTGTCCACTGTTTGCAAACTCATCTTGCCAACAAACGACCGTTTCATTAAGCCGCCCGTTTGCTTGATGGTCAGCATGTTCCACCAAAGTCGTAAACAATATTTGGTAAACCAAACTGACTAAGAAATTAAAGGTTTCACTTTGATCAGGCAAGATCAGAAACAGAATTCGTTTCTCATCTCCTAGCTTTTCTAGTTCTAATGTATCGTCGCTCGTTATATCCACAATACTTGGCACGTCGAAGGGAGCTAAGCGAACCCCTAAGGAAATAACAATACTCATGGCTGTTTTTGCCGGAGCAAGCTTGAAGATACCATATTGTTTAAGCCCAAACGCATCCGGGAAATCTCTTTTAAAATCCTCAAAAATGACATCAAGTGGCGTTGTATTGCCCCCTGCGTCTTCCTCAATCGTTGCTGCTCTGACTAAATCCAAAACATTGGGTACATTAGCAACAAAATTATTATCAGGATTGCTAGCCTCTAAACGTAAATAATCAAATAAGGCTTGCATGAGCGCTTTTTCACCTTTGTCAAAGAACGGATCGCTTTTACTTTGCGGTGAGGTTGTGTTTTGCATGATCGCATTCACAACTTCAATGACATCATCCTCATTGTTGATATACGCAAACACATTGAAATGATCAGTGTGTTTGCGAGTCACCAAATCAAAGACCTTAATCTTATAGCCAGACTTCTCAAAAAAGTTACCCACCCATCTAAGTGTCTGTCCTTTGGTATCAGTAACAACATAGGAGCTGGAACGCTGCAATAGGTTCGGAACGACAACGGTTCTGGTTTTCCCAGAACCAGCGCCCCCAATGACCGTCACAAACTGATTTCGCTGCAACTTCATTGGCCGTTTATGATTCAAGTCATTCAAATACAGCTTTTCAGTGGCCGTCATAATCAGATTATTATCTGAGTTTTTAGTATCCTCAAATGGAAGAATATCCTTATGAGTACCCCACTTTGCGCTCCCATGCTCCTCACCTGGTCGATAACTTTTCTTGTTGGTGAGGGCATATAAGACTACCAGTGCTACAACCGCCAGTAGGACAAGACCACCTAGTAAAGGTTTCCCATTGAAAGTTGGTGGCCACCAAACAACCTTGCCAATGTTGTTAGATACGTACAGTATTTTGTCGAGTATAGACTTGGCGGCTTTGTTCTGAACGGTATAGACGGCTCGCGTCAAGCTGCTGCCAGCGATATAGACTGCAAAGCTGCCAACAGTCACGAGACTAAAATTCCAAATTAGGTTTGTCACTTTTTCTTTGTTCATCAGCGCTCACGTTCCTTGCTACGCTGTTGCGGATTTTTCTCTTTTTGATTGCGTTCCTTTGCGATCACTTTAGCCTTTTCAATCTTTTCCTGGAGTGTTTGTTTGTGTTCAGGTGTCTTGTCAAAATCCTTAACGACCTTTTGCAAAACGAGTTGAACTCGATCTACATCAGCACCCTTGAAAAAGACATGATACATGCCCGTTTCCTTGTCTCGTCGGATAGAAAAGTCAACGTGATACTTTTTAAGCTTCTTCCCGAGCGCGTGCAGATCGGTTTTACTAATATCTACATGTTCTAGCGCACCCTTTTTTTGCAGTTCCGCAATATTTTGTTTACCAGTCGTCCGCTGATGATGGATTGCTTGTTTGCTCATATCCATTGCTTTACTTGGCAACTTAACGGCCAGTGCTTTAAGAAGCGTTTGCGCTGACAAGGTGCTTAACCGTAGAACATACTCTGCTGCTTGGTTGTCCATTTGATTTACCTACCCCTTTTTAGACCGTTTCGCTGACCGTGACCGTCAAACTTTGCGATGTCGTTTGGCCGAATTTATCCGTTACGGTATAAGTCAGCACATAACTGCCAGGCTTACTGGTATCAACAGAGCCTTTGACATCAACGGTGACATCACCATAAGGACTGATAGCCGTAACACTGGCCTTCGGATCAAAGTGATCGCCAGCTTTGAGTTTTGTCGGTACTTTAGACAGATCAAGGGTTGGCTTGTCAGCCACAACGTTGATAGTTACTTTCTTGACGGTCTTCTGCCCAAACCTGTCAGTGGCAGTATAAGTAAGCTCATAGCTGCCAGGCTTGCTGGTGTCAACTGATCCATCTAGAGCAAGAATCACATCGCCATAGGGACTAACTGCTGTGACATTGGCATTAGGATTAAACTGGTCTCCCACCTTGAGTTCCGTTGGAACCTTCGACACATCAAGCGTTGATGCCGTGGCAAATACAGTAACTGTACGTTTCAACGTTGTCACAGTGCCATTCTTATCAGTGACGGTATACGCTAGTTCGTAGTCACCAAGGTTGCTGGTGTCAACGTCTCCTGCAACCTTGATTCCGGTTGTGAGATCACCGTCTTGATAATCATCGGCTGTAACACCTTGCAATGGGTCGAAGGCATGGTTAACCTCAATTTGATTTTCCCCCGAGACATGAATAACGGGGGCGTCATTAATAACGACCACATCACGAGTAGCGCTGGTCTTGTGCTCTACACTGTCGGTCACCTGGTAAGTCACTTGATAAGTTCCCTCTGTGTTAACGTCCACATTGCTGGCATACACAACCTTGTTGGTCAAATCCCCGTCTTCGACATCGTGAGCACTTACGCCATCCATCAAGTTGAAGGACTTTTGGCCCAAGTGCAGATACAGTGCATCTGCAAAGGATATGGTAGGTGCTTGATCAACTGGTGTTGGTGTTGGTGTTGGTGTTGGTGTTGGACTCGGATCTGGTTTTGGGCTTGGTTCAGGTGTTGGTGTCGGATTCGGATCTGGCGTCGGATTCGGATCTGGCGTCGGGCTTGGTTCTGGTGCTGGAATTGGTTCCACCGATGGCGTCGTCTTGGAATCAGGCGTCTGCGTGTCTGTTATCGGTTTTGGTTCTGGCGTTGTTGATTTGTTCTCTACCGTCTTTGGTGTGTTCTGCTCAGCGGTTGCTTGATCAGCCAACGAAATAAGATTTTGACTGTTACTCGACTCAAGCTGTTTGCTTAGATCGTTTTTGCTGAAAGGAAATACTGCTACTGCCTGGTCATCATGACCACCTGTCGGAAAATCAGGTGATAAAGCAGCTTGAAGTGCCTTATCGACTTTGTTAGCAGAAGGCTTTTCATTCTTCTGTTTTTGCTCGACCTTTTTTGCCGGTGCCCGCCATTGCTTGGTTGAAGTGTCACTTTTCTTCGCAGATTGCGGCGCAGGTGCGGAGTTTAATTGATATGCTGTATAGCCACCGCCACCCAAGACAATCGCACTTATCAGCAAGATTGCTGCCGTTTTCTTCTTCATGTTTGCCATTGGTGAATCCTCCTTCTATAACTTCTTAATACGCTTCAACAAACTGCTTAAATTCGTTCTGAGGACGAACATAAGCCACCATTACGCGATCTTTACTCGGCAATACCCGCACAATTTCACCAACACAAGTTGTATCAGGTAGAATAGGCCAACCAGTTTCGATGCTGAGTACGGCATGCCGTAGCTTCAACATCAAAGCTTTTTCCTTTGGGTTCGGGAACCTGATTTCAAGAAGACCATCGTGTCGTTTCGCCTCCTTGATGTCTTTCGTTTGAAGAACCAAATTGAACATACGATCACCTCTTATATCAAATTTTTGGGGACGGACTTGATCCGCTCTCCGCTAATCACTAAGCTGCCGTCTCTTTTTAATTCAGCTGACACTACCTTTAGAACCAAAACATTTTTCAGCTGGTTAGGCGGTTTGATATTGCCAATTACCACTGTTATACCTGGCTGAATTGGATAATCCGCGTGATCCTTAACCCAGGCAGATCGGACCCGATAAGAAAGAGAATCACGATCTTTCGAAACCAACTTCAAATTGCGATCATGCAACCAAATACCTACAGGTTCAGTCATGTTCAGTCTCCTTTCTTTTGCGCAAAAAAATACCTGCAATGAGCTGGTATTTGGCGTTCCTTATTTTGGCGTTAGCCAAGGCCGCTTCGCGGAATCGAACCGCGGATACCAATAGCGGCTGATAGGCCTCTCAACTGTTCATAAGATTGTTCTATCGTCTTCACTCTGATAAACTTGAGATACCGTTAATATCTAAACAAGGCACGCTCTAGGGCGTGCTTTTTGCTTGTTAGCGATGTTTTTCAAATGTTGCCTGCCGTTCTTCTTCTCGTGAGCAACGACCGCCCACCACACAAGCTGCATATAACGTCACTAGAAGTAATCCCAAAGCGATACCTACAACAACAAGCAATAAGATTGCTAACATGTCTTCCCCTTCCTCTTAAGGTTCTTCGCTGTAGGAAGAAAACCGGCCTTGGTCAGGGCAACTTCAGCAGCGATGATCCTTCTAATAAGCGCAGAAGGCCGTTCACCTGTTGTTTCACACAAAAAGTGCAACTGTCTTCGTTCCTCTGGTGTGACGGTAATCTGATACCTGATTATCCGGATTAACTGACATATGCACCTCCAACGCAAAAAGTGACGTCACTTTTTCATCAAATAATTGATGAGTGACGTCACTTTACAGCTTGTTGATTGTTTAATATATAAGATGGATTGTTTTACACATTTTTAGCAGGATTGACTGCATCCTTTAAACTTAATCCTGCCTTAAACACTGGAACTTCTTTAGCTGGAACTTTAATTTCCTCACCGGTACGTGGATTACGTGCCTTCCTAGCTGCGCGATGTCTTACCTCAAAGGTACCGAATCTCACAAGCTTGACCGTTTCCCGATTTTCTAAAGCACTAGCAATTTCTAGATGATAGAGATTTACTAGCAAATTAACGGTGGAAATTGGCATCTTAACACCAGCCTCTTTCGCAGCTATTTGCACTCGATGCACTAATTCCGATTGATTGACAACTGTTTCTCGACTGCTGTTCTTCTTGTTTACCATATTGTTTTCTTCCTTTCTAAATTTACACTACATACTACTGCTTCACCGCATTTTGTAACTAAGTAAAAGTCCTATCAACAGTAATAGATTGCAGACGATCGAGGCAGATTGAATGGCAATGGATTCTTTTAAAAAGAAAATACCAATCAGAATCAGTGCAACTTCAACAATTGCTACGATAACAATAAAGACGCGATTCAATTGACCAGCCTTTGTCACTGGTCTATTTCTGACGGTGAGCAAAATAATGACGACTATTAAAATTATCGATAACACATTAAAAATAGTAAGCATTTTTGAATACCTCCAACTCTTTCAATAATCTCACAATTCATTAGCACTTAAAATGGTAAAAGAAGTATCGTGCACTGACCCTGCCATTTAGTGTAGCTTGTGCCAAAGTTGCCGGGTGGGAATCGAACCCACACACCAGCAGCAACATAAAAACCCTGACTGAGTTAGGTAACAGCCAGGGCCCGTTGGAGATGTTAATGAAAACGGTTGACACAGCGCATGACCTATTTTCCGCTAGGTCTCTGGTGCCCGTTTATAGCGTCGGTTTCTTAAGAAGGAAGCTAGTTGTCCATTGTTTGGTCACCCGGCGCTTGCGCAAGTTGAACATATCAGCATTTATGATTTTTTCCAATGTTTATTTAGAAAACTTAAACTTTCCTTTCTTAAAAGATTCGTCAATGTTGCCAGTAGGAATTGAACCCACACCAGCCACCAGGGGCAACAGAACCCCCACTCGAAAGTGGGGAAAAACAATTATACTTGACGCTTCTTATAAATCTTAAAACCAGCAAATCCTGAGACAAGTGCTACTAAGGCAATACCCAAAGCAGCGAGCACGTTATCATGCGCGTCGCCAGTTTGTGGCATCTTTGCCTGATAAGCAACTGGCTTCGGTGCCGGTGTGCTTGGCGTACCTGGTGTAACAGGCTTTACTGGAGTCGTTGGTGTTTCTGGAGTCGTTGGTGTTTCTGGAGTCGTTGGTGTTGTAACATGGACGGTTTGATCCTTGTCATTTAAATCTGCGTGGGTCGCAATCTTCTTGTTACCCAAGTACAGATCTTCAAAGACAACAACATCATGGCCACCGAGTTCGGAACCATCAAAGGCAAAATGAACCGTAACATCCTGGACACTGGCCTTCGCAACAAAAGTCGTTTCGGCTGTGACAGGATTGCCATTGATCAACAATGCTTTACCAGTTGCTTTGTCATAAAGTTGGCCCTTGACGGTGTAAGTCTTGCCGACAATCAAACCAGTAGCGTGAACCACATCATCAATTGTCATTTGCTTGTTAGCATCAACTGACTTTTTACCATCACTCGTTGCGGTTGTGTGAACAGTGACATCTTCGGCATTAACCGCAGTGTAGTCAAAGGTTTGACCATCTTTAGTTAAGTTAATCCCTGTTTGTTTGAAGCTACCTTGGTAACCTGCTGGGGTTTTAGTTTCTTCAAGCGTGTAGGTGCGGTTGGCAAGAATTTGGAATTGTGCAATCCCGTTCTTGTCAGTAACCGCGGTCAACTTGCCACCCAGGTTATCGGTCAAAGTAAATTCAGCACCGGCTAAGGCTTTGCCATCCTGATCTACTTTGTGGACTTTAACAGTACCTTTATTGATCTGGTTTTTAACCGTGTATTCGAACGTTTGACCATCCTGTTTAAGGGTAATGCCATCTTGCTTGAAGCTGCCTTGATACCCCGCTGGGGTCTTGGTTTCTTCAAGGGAATAAGTGCGAGCACCGAAGATTGAGAACTGAGCATTGCCTGTCTGATCAGTTGTCACAGACTGTTTATTCCCCAAATCATCAGTCAAAGTAAATTCGGCACCGGCAAGTGCTTTGCCATCCTGATCCACCTTATGCACTTTGATCAAGCCAGCTGCACGTGTCCACTTAGCTTTATTGCCGGCTAATAGGGGCTTAACCACACCAGTGACCAGTGAAATACTGTCTTGATACTTTTGCGCACCATCGTTGTAAACCACCGGGACAATGGCTTTAATGCTCCCATTGATGTCAAACGTCAGATCCCCAGTCGGGGTGCTGTCTGGAATCAACAATGAGAACGCCTGACCGATCATAACCGTGTTATTAGCAATCGCATTGCCGTTAGCGTCAACGACTTTCATGCCTGCAACCTGGTTCTTGAAGTTCAAGGTTGCGGTACCAGCCTGATTACTCTGAACCGTGTAAGTAAACTTGTGATAGCCCTGAACATCAGTCGCCCCTTGTGCTGCTAGGGTCATGGTGGTGTTGGCGGTATCACTATTGTTCATCACATTGTTGTAAACCTTGGTTGCAGCTGCTTTAACGCGGTTCACCGCAGCTTCACCATAAGGTGCGTAGACGCCATCTGCGAAGTCACCTTGTTGTGAGGCTTGCCAAACAATCTGATTCCAGCTAAAGTTACCAGCTAAAATCCAAGAAACCGTTTGTGTTGCGTACCAGGCTTCTTGATCAGTCAGCCCCGCAATACCCCAGTAACCTTGATCAGATGCAGAGTGATTATTAAAGCCGTACTTAAACAGACGATACTGGGCATCTGAACCAATCGATCCTTTGTTGCCGGTTTGTCCAACCGGTTTTGGTCGTTCAGATTCCAGGCAATAGGCATAATTACCAAGTGAATCCTTAAAGGAATCAGAAATCATATAGTTCAAACTGCCATCTGCTCGTCGTACCATCATGTAACCCGCGCCATCAGTATTTGCGGCAAATGCGCCTTGACTGAATGTCATGGACGCAGGCACGTCGGCATCCGTCGCCGCAGATACATGGTTGAGTTGGCCGCCAACAAGTCCCAGTGCGACTGCACCGGTGAACAAAGCGGCCTTTAGCCATTTATGTTGCATGTTTTCTCCTTCTTTCTGTCAATTCTTGGTCTGAATCAGTAAATCGCATCACTACCAGCTCACATCGGCACCACCTCCCGAAAGGCACAAAAAAACAGCCAATCTAGTTGATTGACTGTCAGAAAGCCATTTAAATTTAGTGAAGCTTTACCGGACAGCTACTGCCATACCAGTCACATTAAAGGCGTTCTCAAAAGTACCAGCATTGATCCAACGGGTACCAAAGACTGGATCAACAACGTGATAGGCGCCATCTTTGAAGCCATCAACGTTGACAACATGGCCATTCCAAACGGCACGACCCCAGGACATTTGTTTAAACTCTGGTGCCGCATAATCATAAGTGATCCAAGCGACAACTGAATTACCGTTGGTAATTTCACGTTTGATACCTGCCGTTCCTTGACCACTGATATTAACCGCTTTAGAACCATATTTAACCGCCCATTGAACGACCGGTATTGCCATCATGCCTTGATAAGTACCGTCAACATTATGCCGCCATTCACCTGAGTAACCGTCATAAGGATTATTGTCAGCTGATAGTGGCATACTCTGAACAAACTGACTCAGGTTCTGTGTGGTATAACCCTTGTACAGCAGCCCTTCAAGAAGTGAAGAACCTTCACACAACATCGTATTCCCTTGACTAACGAATGGCACACCCAAGACTTTATCAGTCACAACCGGTTCTGACGGTGTTAAAGGTGTTGATGGCGTTGAGGGTTGGTCTGCACTAGAACTTGAGGCGGAGCTACTTGATGGTGTCGATGGTTTGGTTGAGCTTGATTCCTGATTGCTGGCCGACGATGACGAAGGAGTAACTGCACTAGAGCCTGAGTTACTTGATGGATTGGCATTCGTCGAACCTGATTCCTTGCTGCTGGAAGAAGTTGAAGAATTACCCGAGTTCGTGGCTTGTGACGATGAAGCAACTGAACTGGCTGGCTCGGACGGTGTGGTCGTTGAACTTTGTTCATTTGAACTAGCTGTCTGACCCGCTGCCTGCGTGACCTTTGAACCAGCAACAGCTGTCCCTACTGACTTGGCAGGATCAACCTTGTCTTGTTGTTGAATGGCTGACTGTCCGGTTACTGTCCCATCAGGTGCCGTCATGGTGGCAGTAGCTGTCCCCGCTTGCGACCAATCCAGGGTCAAGGTTGCACCAGTCATGATGAAGTTTGGATTACCAACACCATTCAACTGAGCTAACTTGGCAATTGTGATGTTGGTTCGTTGTGAAATAGCCCATAACGTATCGCCCTACTGGATCGTATATACTTTTTTCTGGCCTTTAGCGACTTGGATCTCTGAGGGTTTTCTAGCCGTCCAGCTTGCTGCTTGTACAGGACTAGCGGCGAGCACTAAACCACTTAGGAAGGTTGCTGCAATGGTACTCATACTGACAAGTTTGGTCATTTTCATTTTAAATATCCCCTTTTGATTTGATTCGAACACTGCCGTAGAAAGTGCATTTGACGATTGCTATTAGTGATCTCGTCCCCTTATATAGTGACGCCAGCCGTACGAACAAAGTGCAATGACGGCAATTAGAATGACAAAATGAATCGGCATTAGATTAACTAATCGGCCTCCTACCCGCCAGGCAAAGCCACGAAATAGATAGCTGACAAAAGTATGTAGCAAGCCTTTTTCATGAACGGGCCGCCATCGACTAACCAAAGTTGCAACTTGAATCACGCTCTCAGCTCCTCTCTGGCAACAAAAAAACAGTCATCGTTAATTCAACGTGACTGCTTTCATTGTTAAATATTGGGAAATAGCGACGGCAAATTTCATGTAAGAATATGCCGCATTAAAGGCACCTTTACTGATCCAGTAAGTCCCATTCTCAGGATCAACAATGTGCATGGAATCACCGTTATAACCATCAACGGTCACCACATGCGCGTTATCAATGCCATTGCCCCAGTCATAATGATGCCATTGTGGCCCATGATAATTGAGCGTGACCCACGCAACGACTGGATTACCTGCAGCAATTTGACTGATGATACCGTCGAGACGGCTGCCGCTGATATTTGACGCACCGCCAAAGCCTGCAACCCATGGCGTGAAAGCACTTGGGAAAATGGACTGATAAACACCATCAACAACGGCATACGGCGTTCCACCAAATCCTTGATAAGGATTGCCATTTGATGCGATTGGCATGGTCTTAAGGAAACTAGCTAAGCTCATGCCACTGGCATGGCCTTTATAATGTAAGGCTTCTAGCGCACTTGCTGCCTCACAGCCTTCTGGTGCACCAGCGGCTTCCTGGCTGATAAAGGAAACGCCCAGCACTTTGCTGGTACTTGGCTGTGCTGCACTACCGCCGTTGTTGGCAGCACCACTGTTACTACTGCCACTGGCTGAGTTTTGCGTACCAGCACCAGTGGTCGTTGTGTTATTAGACGCTGCAGCTTGGGTTGTCCCCTGACTACTTGCTGTCGTAACGCTGCTACTAGATGATGCAGCTGCCTGTTCAATAGAAGCTTGTTGTGGATCACCCGCTGCGGCCTGTTTCTTAGCCTGCTCAGCTTGCTGATTCTTAGGCAAGTTTTTGATGGCATCGTCTAATTTTGGTAAGTATTTGTCCTTGAATGCTTTGACGTTGACAGCATTGATAGCATCACGCGCCTGATCAATTTTTGTCTGGTCTGAATCACCAGTCGTAGCTGCTTTGACAAGCGCAATTGCTTTGACTTCGCGATCAAGTAGTGTCGCCTTGTCCTTGATTGATGTAGCAAACTTAGCTTTATGTGCTAGTAGATAAGCAAAATCATTGTTGAAGTCTTGAATCTTGAAGCTCTCGTCTTTCAACACCTGATCCTTATCAAGCTCAACATTCAAGGTATCTTGGACTGAGAAGATTTTCTTGGCTGCTTGCAGCTGCTGTTGATCAACTTTAAACGTCTTCAATTGTGCTTTCGACAAGTCGCCCCGCAGCTTATACACTTTATCCTTTTGCGCTTTGGCTTTGGTCAATGCCGCTTCGCTGAGCTGCTTAGCAGGCATTTCATACTTGCTATCGGCATAAAGATTACGAACTTGCTTGGTCAGACGCGTCAATTGCGGTTGTTTCGCTGTTTTTGGGGCCGACGCTTTATCCTAGTTACCGCAACCGGCTAAAAGTATCCCGGATAAGACAATGATCCCTCCGGTTTTCACCATCATCTTCATTTATTTGTCCTCCTGCTTGACCGGACTCTTATAGCAAATTGCTATCAATCACAATGGCTCTTGCAGCGTCTTCACCCTTCAAGACGTGCTTTTCTTTTTCAACTAACTCATCATGAAAATCTGCTAAATCATCAGCCTCTAACAGAATCTCAGCTGCCCGATCAAGCGAAACCTCATGTGGATTAAGCTCATCCAACGCATCATCAATCTCATTCTGATAGATGTGCTTAGCCTCTTCTGGGCTTTCAGCCACGATCAAAGCGTAATAATCATGATGATCAGTATCGAATTCATAGTATTTCATGGTGCTGACCTCCTATCCGCCATTCCTTAATTGGGTGTTGTTGGCGATACGCCCATTCTTGCTCTGGCAATTCAGGCTTGATTTCTTCCTTTTCCCCTGGTCTTAAAGCCGTCATATAATAAACATGATCAACAAAAGTATAACGTACGTTCTTCTCTAAGTGTGACACGATGCGTCCAAGTCCGTTCACAATCGGGACGTTTGTTGGTTTAAGCATATGCTCGCACCGCTTCCACAACTGTCCCCACGGCAATCCGGCGCACTTTAACGCGGTGGTCTGTCTTGCTTTCAGCTAGAACATTAAGCCATTCACTCTGACGAACTGGATCTTGCTTGTACAATCGTCTTGCCCGGTCGTACGTGGCAAAATCGATTGAATTCATCTGATGTTGACTCATAAAGTTAAGTAATCTATCGACTGCTCTCATGTAATCCCCCTCTTCTTTTCCTGGCATCAAGCCAAGCGTTGCTTATGTTGATCCTTGCGTTTAAGCACACCATGATAAGCACCGTTTGATTGTCGATGAGGAACTAGTTCTAAATATTGGCTTCGATTTAACCCGCTGATCAGTTGTTGTTGTTCGTGAAAACTAATGGGATCACCAATCTGTCGACGATAAACAACATAATCAGTTAGTGTGACCCGTTGTTGGCTTTTTACAAAGTTTGCCAGTCGGCGTATGGCTTCACGACTCGAATGCGGCATTTTATGGTCCATCTTTTCTCCCTCCAATGTGATAAGACACAACTGCTAATTTTCTAGGATATGCCTGCGTGGGATACCACACAGGATTGAACATTTTTTTGATCGTGACATTTGCAAGTTTGAGGAAAATGCTTGGAACTTACTTGCTAACCTTTGCGGTCTATGACCGCTTATGCCAGCTCACGGCTTATGCTGGCGACCTCTACCGGACTGTTCGCGCGCTTGAGTCACCTCAGTGATACTCGCCGTCTAGCGATTAATTGGTTGGCTTAAAGCCGCAGCTAAAAGCGGTCAACCTAAAAATATCTCACCAGTTTTTGGACTGGCTAGGCGCCGTCCTCGGAACCATCACGTCTCACTGACCTTTTTCTTTTGTCAGCGTTCTGGCCCGATTCACACACCCGCAAGTGAGACGTGAAGAGGCGGGTCGGGTTAAAGGTATTCAGATGTCAAAGATCGAATTGACGTTTCACGATTTAACTAGCTTTGGTGCGTTCTCACGCACGCATATCCTAGAAAATACCAAAGCCTAAAAATATTTCTCGTAACGTTGAATCGGTTGGGTTGGATTTTTCCGTTTGGCGATCATGTGTCCTTCGCCAGCGTAAATGCTTCGAATACTTGGATAAAGTTCCGACAACGCTATCCTTTCTTGACTGGATACGTTGCGATACCATGAAGCGTTAATCGGCACGTAAAACTGACCGTTAAACGTTCTGACCAAGGTGCCGCGGTGCCGAATGAAGCTTAAAGCTGCGTCCCTCTTCATTGGGTTATTCCTTCCTTTCCATCGCACGATTGATACCCATGGATCAGGCGTTAAAGACCTGACGAGTGACCCCTAAACGTGCTAGAATAGCCATTGTGCCAACTCTTTTCATGGATCAGCAGCACCAAGAGAATCACAAAAAGGGGGCGCGCTGCCTGCTGGCAACGCGCCCCTCACTTCGTCTTGGTTGGCTGCTATTTTGACGTCTCTTACTTTCGCTCTAAGTCTTCTCTAAGAAGTCCCACAGCGGTCACAAGGTCTGTTAAAATAAACTTGCCGCGCTTAACGCGGTGAAGACGGCAGTTGCTAGGCTAGGTTACGCTAGTTCTAGTAACAGTCACAGTGCGCTTATCCTGGATTGGTAGTCCAGGCCAGTGCTGTGATGCTGTCTTATTTTTTTGTGTTCCCCTTGCTACTGTTGATTCTGAATTCGAGATAACACTTGAATTTTTGAATGCAAGCATTAGTGTGTAGAGAAACAAATTAAATAAGGCAAACATGTGTTAAAGTAAGTAGGAAAGCAAACAAATGTTCGCCCACATTTATTATAGAACCTGGTTCCTTTTTAGACAAGAATTTTTCTAATTCTTGTCTTTCTTTTTGTCCTTTTCTAGAGCTGACAACTCTTCACGAACCCTGTGATGACGCTGAATCACTTTACGCACGCGATTATATTTTTGTTGTGCAGAATCAAATGGCCCCCGGTAATCTTTCTGACGTTGTCTCTCGGTTCTTTGTCCTTGTTTGACTTGCACAGACGAGGCATATTGATTTGTGAACTCAATCATAAATTGATCTGGTATAACCCGACCATCTTGTAATTGCCGCTGCTTCTGTTTGGTAACATAAAGCACCATCACATCCTGTAGTTGTCCATCTTTCCCACGAACATGCGCAACTCGCCCTAATGGCCGATCCGGAATGACCAAATCATCAGGGATTAGCCAATAGTATTTGGTTGGTCGAATGCGTTTTGGCGTCATGAAATAGCCTGCCATCATAGTAACTTTTCCAAGTGCCTTGACGTGACGATTACGATGCTGTGTAAAAGCTCTTAACTCCGTATCAGTCTCTGTTTTCTCCTGGGTCAAGCGTTCTTTGACGGCGGCATAGCTGTGTTTTTTAGCTTCTTCTGCTCGTTGATTAGCGGTTTTTTGTGCCTCTGCCAGAATATCCTCTCTTTCATCAGGATCACTTGTCTGAATCATGAGTAAATGCAGACCGGCACGTTCTGCCTCAGTTAGCTCTTTGAGGT
>OBWV01000560.1_pt1 | contig 31992 bp, 35 predicted proteins | sample 1495351 | NCBI WGS metagenome assembly OBWV01 (sample SAMEA2580122, study PRJEB22360) | human gut metagenome | biome: human gut; feature: human-associated habitat; material: faeces | place: Denmark | collected 2008/2010 | reverse complement strand
ATCCTCAGGCCAATTTAACAGAGTTACTTTTAAAGACTGGATCGACCGAAGAAAACATCATCACAGTAAAGACTTCACTAATGGCAGCAATCATTGCTAATCAGCCATTAAAAGATATTAGAATTAATATAGCGCCAAATCTGGACTTACTACCGGATGGAGTAGATTTTGCCCAGTATCCACGATTCCTGGACGGACAATTTGAAGGCGAAGCGGAAAAGGTTGGTTTCTTTAAGCAACTTGTTGATCCACTTCGATCAGATTATGATTTCATCTTTATTGATGTGCCACCAACAATGAGCTTACAAAATGATTCGGCATTTTTTGCTACCGATCAAATTGTTATTGTCCTTCAGACACAGGAAAGAGCACTAACAGGTGCGGAGAACTTTATTGCCTACCTTCAGAAGACCTTAATCGACGAGTTTAATGCGTCAGTAGATATTCTTGGTGTTTTGCCAGTTCTCTCAAAGCGCCGGGCTGCAGTTGATCAATCAATTCTGGACGCTGCGACCAAGGAATTCGGCGAAGAAAATATGTTTAAGAATACTGTAATGATCATGGAGCGTATTAAACGATATGACATGACAGGTATCACTGACAACATTCACGATGGGTGGGATAAGAAAGTACATAAGGTCTTTTCTGCGGTAGCAGACGAGATCGTTCAGCGTCTAAAGGAGGCCGATTAAGATGGCAGGACTGGTGCACCATCATGAGTCTGAAGATAAAAAGGAAGCCGATGGCACAAAGAAAAAACGGCTGCTCAAGCGGGGCCCAACTATACAAGTTGAAAATCAGGTTTCCCGAAGTGACGTTACTGGAGAAGAGAAGGGGGTAATCAAAAATGTTACCTACCCAGTTAATGTGAGAGTGGACAATCACGTCCGCAACCAAATATCAGCACTTCAAAACCTTGGTTTAGGAAATTCAGCGAAGGATATTGTGCAGGATCTGTTGGCGGAGAAAGTTGAACAACTAGATTCCCCGACCGCTAAACGCTATCAGGAAATGGTTGACATACTCGAACAAATGGATGCTTACAAACAGACCGAGAAAAGCGATAAAGGGACAAGGAGAAACGCAAACTAAAATAATAATCACTAAGTACCATTGGAAATCACAGATGATGGTGACCGTGAATTAGGTCTTCAAAAGTATAAGAATCAGAGTAAATTAAATACCGTGTGTCACGATATTTAACACTTAGGGTTGAATGCTTGGTTAAGGCATCGAGATAGTGCTTATACAGGCCTTTATCGCGGGAAAAGCAGGCAAGCTCATAGCTTTTGCTCAACCTTGTCTTGAACCGCTGCATGTAGATGAAGATGGAGTAGCAATCTTCAAGATGATTATCGACTACCACTAACCAATAACGAGTGTGTGGAGCACGGATGAAGTAGTGATCGTACTGTGACAGCATAGATTTGATACCAAGTTGCAGTTGGGTTGCTTCATCCATGATGACCACCTACCAAACCGGCACGATCAATTGCGGTCGCGCCTTTTTCTTTAGAATAACCACGCACAATCGCTTTGTAACCATAAAGCTGCCGGATCTTATCAATGGTTTGATCTAACAAAACGTTAGCTTCCTCCTTCTCTGCCGATTCAAATAGACTAAGTTGCATTGTACTTGCTTGACTAATGCGATTAACGCGTACTGAGACATTTCTAACGGCGTGTCCGTTCCACTTATTATGGAAGAGAAAACGAGCAGCTCGAATTAAACCGTCGGTTCGATTTGTGGGATCAACCTTCATTTGTGCACCAAAACCGGAAGTGCCAGCTTCTTCTGCATCAGCATAACTAATGCCAACGCTAATCACTTCACCTTGTACTTGATGGTGACGGAGGCGACCAGCCACTTGATCAGCAATCTCACTCAGCACAACTTCAATCTCTCTTGGTTGCGTGTAGTCACGCATGAGTACCTGACTATTGCCGTAGCCTTTATTTTCGGATTGTGGTAAGTAGCGGCGGGTTAAGTCGGAGTAATCAATACCCCAAGCATGGAAGTACATGGCATCACCGATAACGCCGAATCTTTGATGCAATAAAGCGCGATCTGCGTGGGCTAGGTCGTAAAGATTATGAATGCCAATTGCATTAAGTTTTTTAGCAGTGCGACTACCGATTGACCAAAAATCAGCCAAGTCATCGAGTTTCCATATCGTTTCGGGCACACGATCGTAAGTCCAAGTAGCCTGCCAAGGTGTTGACTTCTTAGCCTCGTTGTCTAGGGCTAATTTCGCCAGCAGGGGATTTTGAACGATGCCAACGGTTGTAATGATGCCAAACTGATCAAACACCTTCTTCTGTATTTGGGTAGCAATTTCTTCATTAGAACCAAAGAGATTATGCGAGTGGGTAACGTCAATAAAGGACTCATCAATCGAATAGGGATACCAGTGAGCGTCATCTGTGAATTGACGGTAAATACGATTGATCCCGTAATTCTTGCGAATGTAATCAGCCATCCGCGGTTCAGCAAGCTCTACCTGCATATTGTCCCGCAGTTGGAAACGGCGTGTACTCAGTCCTACGTGGTAACGCTTCTTACAGTTGGGACTAGCAGCTAGTACTAAACCACCGGGAGAATCACCTTTGCTGAGAACAGCAATGTCGGCGGCTAACGGATGAATCCCGCGTCTGATAGCTTCAACTGAGGCGTAAAAGGACTTACAGTCAATGCACATAATGTCGTGTACCGGTAATCTTGTCGGATCATCTAATGGGGTCGTCATGCTAATGCCCACCACCGATCTGGATTGAGCAAAGCTACGTTACGAATATCAGCTGCAACAATTGATTGAGTATCGCCGTTTTTGAGTTGCAAATAAACCTGATCGTCCCAATGACCTATGACAGCACCCTCAATATCCGGTAAAAGTCGGTCATCATAAGGTGTTCCAACCTGAACGGCCACGATCTTTGCGTTTTGCCAGGCATCTTCAAGAATATCGCTAATGATTTCTTGAGACTGTTCGGGCTTTGGTTGCACAGGGCGTTCAGAAATAGAAGCCTCTTCCATGTAAGCCGAATGATCGCTGAGAATCCAACCGAGCCACTTCTTCATGCAGCGGTCAGGGTAAAGCCATTTTTCACGCGGGACGTTGTTTTCCATGCGATTGACCTCCTTTAAATCTTTTATAGTTATTATACAAACGTATGTTCTTAATAGCAAACATATGTTTGCATAAAATTACAGGTCGTTTTATACTTGAAATGAAGACAACAGAAAAAACGGCATGTGTGGCCACATACCGTTTGCTGAAACAATGCAATTAATTGAATCTCATCTTGAGGAGGAAGCAGAATGGATCGGGAAGAATTTGAAACCTATTTGAATGCTAATAGCCGGGCGGTAGTATTGTTCAGAAGCCGGGTACTATCCTATCAGCATAGTCAAAATCGAAATCGCGCAGCATCTAAGCGGTGGAATGAAACGGCTATTAATAGCGCGGTTAATAAGATGGTTAATCAGTTCATTGACACTGTGTACGAACAGCTACGAACCAGTATTAAAGAAAGCAAGCTGCATCCGTATGATAGCTGGGTTAACTTCATTGAAACATATGAAGTAATGGATAGCTTAGAAGACTCGGTTGCTGAAATGGAGTTTGAAGATTGATGTTAGAAGAACTGGGACAAATAATCTGAGATATGTAAAGAATTCATCCAAAGAACAAAAAGGGGTGATGATAAGGGAGTTCAACTATATCTGTCTAGGGGATTCTTGTCTGTTGATATCAGCTTGTGTTTTACTGTTCTTAACAGAATTGAGCCAATGTCCGAGTTCCCATTCTAGCGGTGAAGTATTCCCATTAATTTTATCTCTAACTTCTTTTTGAAAAGGCAAATTACAAGTTTAATCCGAACAAGCCCGGAAACTTTCAATGGCAGTCTGTTGATGATGGATTTTTAATGGTCGTTGATTAATAAGCTCAAGTGCTGCCAGGATTTCATCAGTCGTTATCTGGTCAAAGTTAGTCTTTTTCGGGAAAAACCAACGTAACCGTCGATTGAAATATCCATTGGATCCCCGTTCCCATGGGGAATACGGGTGACAAAAATAAACTTTAATCTGATAGTCTTGTTCTATGGATCGATAATCGGCAAACTCCTTACCATGATCAACAGTTATAGATTTCACTTGGGAACCGAAGGTTCCCATAAACTTTCCAAAGGTATCATTTAAGGTCTTGGCGGTGCGATTAGGGGCTTTGATAGCCCATAGAAGCCGGGTTTTACGTTCTACAAAAGTGACCAAACATGCTCGTGACTGACCTCGGCTAGAAAGTACCGTATCGACTTCCCAATGACCAAAAGCTAATCGCTGATTGACAGATTTTGGTCGTTGTTCAATGGAAGTCCCACTTGTAAATGTGCCACGATGCTCATTAGCTCGGCGCTGTCGGACATTTCGATTAGGTAGATCAGCCAAGTTGAAAGGTAACCAGCCAAGCTTAAGCCAGTTATAAATTGAAGCGGTGCTCAGGTTAAAAGCTGTCGCAATCGCTTCTGGTGACCAAGTTAAACGTAGGTGGTTGGTAATTAAAATTGTCAATGATGGCGTTAGAATCGAATGGCGACCACAAGCCCGCCTTTTATGATCTGCGTCTTGTTGCGCTAATTCGGGATCATAGGGTTTGACCCGATCTAATTCATAGCTAATAGTTGATTTGGCAACGCCTAAGGCGTCAGCCATATCTTGGTAAGTATGATGGCCTTCACTGACCAGTTGAGCTAGCGCGCCACGTTGAAAACGTGATAAAGTAGAAGTACCCAAAGTAATCACTCCTTATAGCTGGTTGGAATTAACTACTACCATTGTAAGAGATTGCTTTGGGCCTTTTTTTATTTTTGTTCGGATTAATTATAGAATTTGCCATATAGAAACATTACCGATACCGGGACGCTAAGTCTGAAGATTAGAGGATCTACAGGCAGAGGCCCAGGATAACCTTGTCCTGGATTATCAACAACGAGCTAAGATTTCAACATCACTAGCACATCATCGAGGGTCTGAATCTCATTGGTTCCTGTAATCAGAGGAGTCCCCAAAATTACCTTAATGCTACAATCAATCTCCAGTGGAAAAGGGCTGGTCGGAATAATGCAATCCACTTTCTCACCCTGAAGTTTGTCATGTACTTCATCGAACTTACACTGAATAATCTTAGGTGCCTCAATCATATGATCTTTCGCTAATTGTAAAATCTTCTCAGCTACAATCTTTGAGGTAATCATCGAACTTGCACAACATGCAATAATCGTTTTCTGGCTCATAATATCACCTTCCATTTAGAATATCGGCCATCAGCTCTGTGTTCTTTGTAGTCTCTAGCACCTTTACTTTACTCTCATTCTTAAAAACAGAAATCATATTCATCAGAAAGTCCAGTTGGGCATGCCCACCATCTGGCAGGGTTAATAGAATAAAGCTTACCGGAATCTCCTCACTTGGCACATCAATCCGCCGTACCAGTACAGGAGCCTTTAGCCTTGCTACCATAATTCCCCGCCTCTTATATGGATTGTAATCAGTGTGCGGAATAGCCACACCAACCGAAGGAAACTTGAAGCCGGTTGGATAGCGTTTCTCTCGACTTAGGATTTCTTCGTAGTATTCAGCATCAACTAGCCCTTGCTTTCTAAAATCTGCACAGAGCTGGCCAAGCGCATCGCGGTAGCTTTCTACATCGAAATCAAGCTTAATCTGGTCAGGTCTAATCTCCATTATTCGAATCACTCTCCAAGCCGTAGTGACGTAGCCCATTTATAATCCCGCGATCTGCATTAGTCGTTGTCACAAAGCTTGCCGCCGCTTTTACCTCATCAGCGGCATTTCCCATCGCGACAAACCGATCAACAACTTCTGCCATTGGGAGATCGTTCTTCCCGTCACCAAATGCGTACGTCTTGGCTCTGGGGTACAAATCCATCACGTGTTTTAGTCCCGAGGCCTTGGAAACTCCAAAAGCAGTGATGTCCATAGCATAAGGAATATTTCGGAAGAATTGGAGGCGCCCACTATACTGTGATTGAAGCCCCATCTCATCATCCTGACTAAAGATCAGCATCATGTTCACTTCGCTGCTCTTGTAAAACACAGAATCTACACGAGGAATCGGAGAATGAATGTGCTTATAGGTCGCCAGAACGTTGTCACCATGACTGGATACCACATTCTCATGCCTGTTGTAGAAAGCAATCGGCGTCTTATCCAAATTAATAGATTGCCTTAAATCATCAATCGTTCTTCTGTCAATCACGGATTGATACACAACGTCACCGTCGATAACAACTAAGGCCCCAGTCATCGCAACAATCGAATTTATTCCCGTGACTTTTAACGTGTTCTCAATCTCAAACGGGGACCGCCCCGAGGAAATTACTGGAAGTATTCCTCTGGATTCCATCGTCTTTATTTGTTCTATCACCTCGAGAGGTATCTGGCCGGTCTGGTCAAATAACGTCCCGTCAAGGTCAAAGAAGATGATTGAATGGATGGCTTTCTTAATCATGCGATTCCTCCTTTCAGTTACAAAAAGCTGAGAATTACTCCCAGCTCCCTGTAGGGCATATTCATCTGAACTGATCAAATTATTTAGCAGGGTGAATTGCATCCTCATAGAATTCAATGGCTTCCTTAGCACTGAATCCTTCATGAACAATCTTACCAACAGCTTCGGCCATCTCAGATGGGTGAAGGCTTTGGAAGATGTTCCGGCCCATATCAACACCAGCAGCGCCTTGACTCATGACACGATCAACCAACTCCAAGGCTTCTGATTCGCGTAACTTCTTCCCGCCGGCAACCACAATCGGCACTGGGCACCCGGCAACAACTTCATCAAAGTTCTCACAATCATACGATTTAACGATGTTGGCACCTAGCTCTGCCATAATTCGGGTCGCAAGCTTGAAGAAGCGATCCGTCCGTTCCATCTTCTTACCGACCGCGACAACACCAACGACTGGAATCCCGTATTCGTAGCCTAGGTTAATGCCACGAGATACGTTGTCAATACTCTGAAGTTGGCCATCCGCACCAATAAACGATTGGATGGCAATGGCATCCGCGCCAAGCCGGACCGCGTCTTTAATATCCACTGCTAAGACTTCCTTACTCAAGTCATCTTGAAGCATGGATGATCCAGCAGACGCACGAAGCACTAATCCCTTGCCATAGGCAGGATCAATGGTGCTCCGAAATGCGCCCCGGGTCGCCATAAGAGAATCAACGTATGGTGCAATCTTTGGAATAATCAGATCAAGTCGTTCCAAACCAGAAGTTGGGCCCATGAAATAACCATGATCAAAGGCGAACATCTCTGTGTGACCACTCTTCGGATTAAAGATGTGTGACAGGTGACGCTTCATACCCCAATCCAGGTTATTTGCTCCCTTCACATAGAACTCACCCGAAGTCTGAACAGGTTCGCTAACATGAAAATCCTTTGCTACTTTAAATCCTGACATATCTGCCATTATTATTTCCTCCTTGAAGTTTCAAGTCCATCAATAGTTAGAAGTCGTAATCGTTCATATTGTCCTTGGTAAATACTGTGCGTTTTGGAAGGACAACGACGCCATGGTCCTTGTAGTTTTTGGCCTTCGGATCAAGAACGCTGTTGTTCTGTACTTTAACGGTCCCAATGCCAGGAACCTTAATCTTGTCGCCAACTTTAACTTTGTGACCCTGAGCAATGTAGTGTGCCAAGTAAACAGCCATGGCACCCTGATCTTCAACATTCCACAGACCCCAGTTATAAAGAATGCCTTTCTGTGCATATTGCTTGATAGAGTTCGGGTTAGCAAAACCGGTAATGGTAACGTCCTTTTCCGTCAGCTTGGCATTCTGAGCAGCTTGCAACGTGCCCGGAAGAGCGGTTGAGTCATTGCAGATAATCAGATCAATGTCCTTATGAGCAGACAGGATCGCAGCGCCAACGTCAATTGCCTTCTGAGCATCCTGATTACTGTAGTAGTTGGATTTGTTTACATTAATCCAGTTTGGGTAATTCTTCTTAATGTATTCTTCACCCCAGTGCTGCCATGAATTCTGGTCAGCAACCGTTGCCTGAGAATAGTGCCATGCGTACTTAATGGCATCCTTAGAAGGATCCTTACCACGCGCTTTTAGTCCATCGACGCCCATCTGAACCAGCATCTTACCCAGCTGTTCTGGGGTGCCCTGCGCAACCATGAGTGACCGTGCATCAGGAGAAACGTCAGAATCCCAGGTGGTAACCGCTACGCCTTTCTTCTGAGCAGCCTTCAAAGCTGAGTCAAGTCCGGTTGGGTCAACAGCAGAGATAGAGATGGCGGATTGCCCTTGTTGCACCGCGTTATTAATTACACGAACCTGATTAGAAACAGATGCTGTTGAGTCCCCATCATACTTGACCTTGAAGCCCTCTTTTTTACCCATCTTCTGGGCACCATTGTTACCCGCCGTAAAGTAAGAATTCCCGGTCAGCTTAGGGATAAAGGTTACCGTATCCCCCTTCCCGCTACCCGATCCACTCTTACTACCACCACACGCCGCTAACGACACCGTGGCCAATGCAGCGATAGCAACCATCAAAATCTTACGACTGAATTTCATCTTCATTTTCCTCCTCTATTCGAAACAAGATTAAACATCCTACGGAATGTTCCCTTATCAACCATGGAACGAATGATCAAGGACAAAATCAGCAAAACGCCAACAGGAATTGCAAGATACTGTGTGTTCATACCATTCAGGGAAAGGCCGAACTGTAAGAATGAAATAATTAGCGAGGACAGGATCGTCCCTACTACGCCACCCTTACCCCCAAAATTAGAAGTACCACCAAGTACAATTGCCGTTACAATTGACAAAGTTAAATCACCTCCATAGTCGGCTTTGGCAGTGCCAAGATATCCTGTCATCATAACCCCTGCGATCCCAGCGGCTAATCCGGAAAAGATATAAGTGCTAGCAATGATGGCCTTACTATTGATGCCTGAAAAATCGGCTGTACTCTTATTCACCCCAATCAGAAAAATTTTCCGCCCATACTGTAGTTTGTGCAGTACCACATAGGCTAGGACCGCCAAAATAATGTAAACGATAAACTGGTAGGAAAACGGACCGACCGACCCAAGAAAGAAGTCAGTGAACCAGGCAGGAAAACCGCTAATGCCCTTGTAGGACTCTGTCTTTGAAAGACTAGTGACCGCGATGGCGAGGCCCGAGAACAGAAACGAACCGCCCAAAGTAACAACCATTGGCTGAACGTTGGTTTCTGCAACAATTACACCGCTAAATGCGCCGCACAAGCCCGCAATCAAGACAGCCACCAGTGCTGCAATCACAATGTTTATACCGAAGGATTGCCAGAGGATACCCATCACAATGGACGTCAGACCAATGATGGCACCTTGCTGAATATCAATTCCGCCCGTAATCATGACGAACGTTCCAAACAGCGCGCAGATACATACGGACATATAGTCAGTTAAACTGCTAAGTAAGACAGACGGCATCAGGAAGCGCGGGTTCATCGAGCCAAAGATCACGAATTCAAGGACCAACAATGCAATCAGGAAGTATTCCCACCTAAATTTGATCCGAATCTTCTTTTTCTCAGCTACCTTTTGTGGCTTTACCTCAGTCATACTTGATCACCCCTCTCGACACGTGCTGCCAGTCTCGCTTTCCGAATCTTCTCCAGAGAAGCATTGTTGAGAATGGTTCCGACAACAACGATGACAATCAGCATCAGTCCGTTAATCACGTTGTTGTAGTTGGAGGAGAAGCCAAGGAAGACCAAGATACTACTTACGCTACTCATAATGATGGCACCCAAAACCGCGCCCAAGACGGATCCCGTACCACCCGTTAAGGCAATGCCACCGATAACACACGCGGCAATTGCAGTCATCTCATATCCGTTGCCATCTGTTGGGGTGACAAAACCAACACGGCTTGCATAAAGAAATCCCGCCAATGCCGCGAACAGGCCACTTAAAATAAACGCAATCCACTTAGTCCGGCTGACTGGGATCCCTATCAGCCTCGCCCCATCAATGTTGTCGCCGACAGCTTTAAAGCTCTTACCGAACCTCGTGTACTTCATTACAAGAAATACGGCAACGCTAAGGACAAGAATTAATAGATAGAAATAGCTAAGCGTGCCGCCGATTGACTGCTGATACATCGCTTTAAATCCAGCAGGGAGATTTTCTACCCAATTGCCGTTGGTATATACGTAGATAATCCCCCGTGTAATACCCATAACCCCGAGTGTCATAATAATGGATGGAATGCCAAAGTTAACGACTCCCAACGCGTTCACGCACCCTATTACGAGTCCAATCACAATGGCTGCAAATAAGGCCAGCACCGTGCTTTGACCGTCACGTACGAGCGATCCCGCAACGGCCGCCGATAGGCCAACCGTTGCCCCAACCGAGACATCGATTTCACTAGTGAACAGAACAAATGCCATCCCGATGGCAACCAACGCATAAATCGAACTGTTATTAACCACATTAAAGATGTTGGAGAGTGCAAGAAATTTCGGATTCTTCAGTCCCACAAGCAGGAACAGGACAATAATCACCATTCCTGAGATGAACTCACCTGACTTGATAAACTTCTTCATGATGCCGACGCCTCCTCAGCCAGCCCAAACGCCGCCTTCATCAGATTATCTTGATTAATCTCTACATCAACCAGTTGCTTGGCAATTCGACCTCGATATAGCACTAGTGCCCGATCGCAAATCTGTTGAATCTCTTGCATATCTGATGAAATAACTAGAATAGCAACGCCTTGCGCCTTCAGCTTGTAGATAATCTTATAAACATCTTCACGCGCACCGGCATCGACACCACGTGTTGGTTCATCCAGAATGACGACCTTGGGTTGCGGTACAAGTGCTTTGGCCAAAACCACCTTCTGTTGGTTCCCACCAGAAAGGTCTCCAATAGGTTGCTCTTGCCCAGTCGACTTAATCCGAAAGTCTTTATAATACTGATCAAACGAATCCTTCTCGTATTTCTTGTTCAGGAAGAAAAGACCCATTCTTGAAAGCGAAGAGGACGTCATATTCTCACCCAGACCACTGATTCTGAAAATGCCATTGCGAAATCGATCTTCCGGCACATAGGTTAGACCCGCCTTAATGACCGCCTTCGTGGACATGCCCGTAATGTCATGACCGTCCAACTCGACTTTCCCGGACTCCACATTGTCCCGGCCAAATAACGTTTCTGCGAACTCTGTTCGTCCTGCGCCAACCACACCGGCCATACCTAAAATCTCACCAGCATGGAGTGCGAAGTTGATCTTGTAGAATCCATTTCCCGAGTAGTCAGTAACTCTAAGAACCTCATTCCCGGCAACAACAGACTTTACGATGTGGGCATCAGCCTTCTCTTGAACCTTCTCCATGACATTTTCGTCAGGAACCAACGCTCTTACCAAGGCCTCATTATCGAAATCCTTGACTGGCCCGCTTAATGTAATCTTGCCATCACGCATGATGACCACTTTCGTTGCAATCTGAAAAACCTCTTGTAACCTATGTGTGATATAGATGATGCCAACGCCGTTGTTGCGCAAGTCATCAACCATCTTGAATAGCGACTTAATATCATTGAATGTCAGTGAGCTTGTTGGTTCATCCAGAATGAGCACTTTTGAATCGTGCATTAGCCCACGAATAATCTCGACCAGCTGTTGCTCCGCAATTGATAGGGTCAACGCCTGGCGATTAATATCAAGCTTCCAGCCCATGGTCTTAATCAGATCTACCAACTTTTTCCGATTCTCAACATCCTTACCGCTCAGACCAATCAAGACGTTCTGTTCAATCGTCATATTTGGGAAAAGCATTGGTTCCTGAGGAACATAATAGATACCTGCCGCTTGGGCGGCTGCAGGAGTCACATTCTTAAGCTCGCTTCCATTAACGATCAATTTGCCGCTATCGTGGCTGTATATGCCGACAATAATCTTCATCAGCGTGCTCTTGCCGGCCCCATTACCACCAATCAGTGCCAGAACATCACCAGCATGAACATCCAGATTGATACCTTTCAGGACGTGGTTATCTCCAAAAGACTTGTAGATATCCTGACAAGAGAGCAACTCTGCCGATTGCTTCAATGTTATCCCCTCCAATACATAAATCAAACATTTGTTTGAATGAGTTTCAAAAATAGTATGAACACCGAAATAAATATAAGCGCTTTCAAAATACAGACCTAGTATATTCGGGACATTATGCATTGTCAACCGTGGCGATATCGTTTTTGATCAAATCATCACAAGTGTTTAACCCCCCCTTGCAGAGAACCTCGCATGTGCTATAATTTGTTTGCATATGTTTCAGACATGAACACTTGTTAGGATGGTGAGCAATGAATTCAACTTCTAAAACAAACTACAATCGTAGTCTTACGCTCAAGGCCGCTTGGTATTACTACATTGACAATCTAACGCAACAGCAGATTGCCGACATTCTTGATATCTCTCGAATGAAGGTGGTGAAGTTAATTGATAAGGCCAAGGAAGAGCATATTGTTCAGTTTGATTTTCCAACCATCTCTTCAAGCAAGATTGCATTAGAGAACGGCCTAATTAGGAAATATCACCTGAAGGATGCGCTAGTTGTACCATCCAGCGGCAAATCTAATCAGATTAGTTCTGTCGCCAGTGCTGCGGCAATGTACCTCAACGATCGCATCCATGGCGAATCGTATATTAATCTGGGCTACGGAGAGACTGTCAGCCACGTCATTAACGAGCTTGCTGCCATTGCATCCAAAACGGTCTCCTTCATCTCTTTAACTGGTGGGGTTACTCCGTACCTTCCGCAGAACACAACCACACGTTTTAACGCAAATCTCTATATTATTCCCTCTCCAATCATCATGAGCTCGCCCGACTTGGCTCAAGCGATGCTGACGGAACCGGATATTCAACAGATTCTACGTATGAACAAGCTTGCACAATACACCGTTATTAGTGTCGGCGGTGTCGGTTCAAACGCGACAGCTATCCAGGAGAACCTGATTAACGCTAATGACTTCATGGGTCTAAAAATGTCAGGTGCCCAGGGTGATATTCTTCTGCACTTCTTTGACCAGGACGGAAAGCAGATCGAATCCCAAATTAATGACCGTCTCGTCGGAATCTCCATTAAAGAGCTGAAGGAACTCAACAACGTTGTTGGCGTAGCTGCTGGTGAATCCAAGGTGGAAGCAATTCGCGCCGCCCTTAAAGGTGGCTACCTAGATATCATCATTACGGATGAGGCAACGGCGGCTGGCATCTTGGAAGATAAGAAGGAGTGATATTTTTGAAGACTGACAAATATCTTATGGCGATTGACGCTGGTACAGGCAGCGTTCGCGCGATTATTTTTGATTACTACGGTCATCAAATCTCGGATGCGCAACGGGAGTGGACTCACAAAGCCGACCCACGATTTCCAGGCAGTATGGACTTTGACTATTCGACTAATTGGGAAATCATCAAGAACTGCATTCGAGATGCAATAAAGGAAAGCAATATCAACTCATCGCAAATATGTGGCATCGCCACGAGTTCAATGCGTGAAGGTTTTGTCGCCTACGATAAGGATGGTAAGGAATTAATTGCGTTTTCTAATGTTGATACCCGAAGCCAAGCGGAAGCCGCTGAGCTCAAGCGTGATCTCCCCACTCTTGAAAAAGACTTATACGACAAAACAGGACAAACCTTCGCACTTAACGCGATTCCGCGGTTACTCTGGATTAAAAATCACGAACCTGAAGTGTATGACCGCATTGCCAACATCAACATGTTAAGTGACTGGATTTCTTATAAAATGTCTGGTCGGATTATCGTTGAGCCAAGCAATGGATCAACATCAGGCATTCTGTCTCTGAAGACACGGAAATGGGACACCAGCATTCCAGAAGCCGCCAATCTTAAGACGGATATTTTTCCGCCAGTTGTTGAAAGCGGTTCTATAATTGGACCAGTTACTGCCTCTGTCTGCGAAGAGACCGGGTTATCCGCAAGTACCCTGGTGGTTGCGGGTGGCGGTGACTCTCAGCTTGGATGCATTGGGGTCGGCTCCATTCATGATGGCCAAGTTGCTCTTTTTGGGGGTAGCTTCTGGCAATACGAGTACAACACCAAGAACTTTATTATCGATAAGGATGCTCGTCTGCGAATGAACTGTCATGCAGTCCCTGACCTGCTGCAATATGAGGGGATTGCCTGGAATTGTGGCCTGGTGATGCGCTGGTTCCGTGATGCATTCTGTCAGGAAGAGCAACGTTTTGGAAAGGAGCACAAGCTCAACTTCTACGACCTAATGACACCACGAGCCACTCAGATTCCCGCAGGATCATATGGCATAATTGCTACCTTTGCAGACGTTATGAACTTTATTGCGATGAAACATGCGGCACCGACAATTACTAACTTTCAGATGGACGCCGAGAGATTTAATAAGTTCACCCTCTTCCACGCAATTATGGAAAATGCCGCACTAATTACGATGGGTCACAAAAAGGCAATTGATAACATTACTGGACACGAAACAGACGAAATCACTTTTGCTGGCGGCTCATCAAACAGTCCGCTGTGGAGTCAGATTGTCGCTGATACCCTTGGGGTTCGAGTGAAAACGCCCGTAGTTAAAGAGGCTACCGCCCTGGGAGCCGCCTTACTTGCTGGCGTCGGTAGCGGTCTCTATGACAATCTAGAAGAAGCCGTAGAAACAACGGTGCATATCGATCGCGTATACGAACCAAACATGGAAAACCATGCCGTCTATGAGCGCGTCTTCGATAAGTGGCAGAAAGTTTATCAAGCTCAGCTAAGACTCGCTGATGAAAAGGTCACCGATTATATGTGGATTGCACCTGGTGTGAAATAGAAAAGGAGATAAGATTATGAAGGTTGTTGACGCAAAAGACAAAGAGTATCGTTTTGGAGATAGCGGTCCTAAGTATCTGATGAAAGGCCCACGTTTGAATTTCGCCATCGTGCGATTCAATCCCGGTCAAGACTTTACGGCCCACTATCACAGCATTATGGAAGAGGATTTCTACATCGTAGAAGGTAAAATTGACATCTATGTCGACGATACCAAAAACACTCTCTCCGAGGGCCAGTTCATTCACGTCGCGCCCAAGGAAGTTCACTACGTTGCTAACCATTACAGTGAACCAGTAGTGATGGTATCTGTTCTTGGACCACATCAAGACGTCGACAAAACCGAAGTTCCTGATTATAAGATTCCGGAATAGGGAGGATCTTTAAATGAAAAAAGGAGTTCTGCTTAACAGCCAGATTTCTGCCGTTGTGGCCGACATGGGGCACTGGGATACGCTAGGGATTGGCGATCTGGGCATGCCCGTACCAAAGGGAACAAAGAAAATCGACCTCTCAGTTAAGATGGGAACACCCGACCTTATCACGGTACTTAGAACCACGCTCACCGAATTAGAGATTCAGCGTGTATTCTTGGCCTCAGAAATGAAAACTGAAAATCCCAAGCAACTAGCCTCTATCAAGAAGACTGTCGGCGATGTGCCGATAGTATTCATTCCACAGATGGAACTCCAAGATAAGGTGGCTAACACAAAGGCCTTTGTTCGAACCGGTGAGGCCAGTCATTACTCAAACGTGATTTTAGAAAGTGGTGTTACTTTCTAAAATATGTGGCTTTGATGGTTTTGGTGCAAAGTTGAAATTAAGCGTAGATCAAAGTGACTGTGTTTAGTGGTTGTAGCCTATGCCGCTAACAATTGGTCGACTTCTTGATACGTTGAAAAGCCGAAGAGGCCTAGCTTCTTTCGGCTTTCTTTGTGTATCGCATGCATGGTTTCAATGCCGTATAATGTCCTAGCTGCTGTCCGAGTGCTCTGATAACTTGCGGAACGAACTTGTTGCCGCTTAATAAAACGGTGATCTTGCTCAATCAGATTATTGCGATATTTGGAGCACTGATGCACACCTTTGTGCAGATAGCCTTCCCTAGTAAGCTTTTTAATTGCCCCAGTTTAAAATCGAAGTGCAACACCTAGTCAATTAGACCAATTTGCACAAAAAGGCCATGAAGACCCATTCTTGTTAGCGACCAAACCATACAAGAAAGCAGGAATCTTCATGACCCACTCTCAGAATACCACCTCACGCACTTATCACCAACTCACCCTTGACGAAAGAGGCAAAATTGAACTGATGCATGCCCAAGGGGACTCGCTCCACGGCATTGCCATGTGTCTACACCGTAGTCCAAGCACGATTAGTCGTGAATTACATCGAGGCAGCGTCGATCAGATGGATGCAAACCGCCAAATTCATTCCGCCTATTTTGCCGATTCTGCACAACGTAAACACGCGGACATGCGGCTTAACAGCCACGCGAAGGGTTTGTTAGCGCGATGCGACTACTTCTTCAAAGTGTTAGTCCTAGCCCTTAAACAACGGCCTCGTGTCCACAGCGTTGATAGCTTCGTCCACGACTTCAAGATGCGCTTCCCACGCCTGAAATGTCCATCGACACCAACAGTCTATCGGTACATCGATGCAGGTCTTCTGCCGCTCACTAACTTGGATTTACCTGTCAAGCTGCGACGTCGTGTCAAGCGTCCAGGATTGCGTCACGCTCGTATTAACAAGCATAAACTGGGTGCTTCTATTGAGGACCGTCCAGCAGTCGTGGATGGCCGACGGGGAGTTGGACACTGGGAAGGCGACCTGGTTAAGGGCAAACGGGTGGATACCGAACCAGCACTCATGACACTTACCGAGCGATACTCTAGGACCGAAATCATCGTCAAACTACCTAATTACAAGGCGGCGACTTGTCTTCAAGCCCTACAGAACACTATTGATGACTACGGCGCCAAGGAGTTTAACACCATCACATTCGACAATGGATCAGAGTTCGCTGCACTGAGCCAAGTCAAAGGCACCAAGATTTACTTTGCCCATCCATACTCACCTTGGGAGCGAGGATCAAATGAAAACGCCAATGGTCTTTTGCGAGAGTACTTCCCCAAAGGCAAGTCGTTCAAGCACGTGACATTGAACGAGATTCAGGCCGTACAGTCCGCCCTAAACCATCGGCCAAGGCGCACACTAGGCTGGTTACGCCCTTGTGATTACTACCCCAACATGGCCTGACCTATACCACTAACAAGGATTGGTAATGAAGTGTTGCACTTGATTTGACAATTGGGGATTTACTTTGTCTTTATTCTTGACGCTGATACGCACCCGCGTCATGCAATGCAAAGCATTATTGACGTTGTTGAGCGAACCGGCATCAGCTAAGATTTTGTCAGCTAAATCGTTGTAGTCCATAATTTTCACCTTTCTTTCGAGAATGCATAAAAAAAGGGACCCAGAACAATCACCACTAGTAAGTGATTGTTCCGGGTCCCTGCCTAGTCGAACTAGTTACACGCCCGTGTTTTCGATTACGCTCTTAATGTAACCGCTCTCTGCTAGTGCTGTCAAGAAAGAGAGTAAAATTATTTCAATTTTTTTGAATCGAAGTTAAGCAACTTCGGTTGCACTAGATGCTTCTTTTTCTTCAGCCAGAAGCTTATTGTGCTCGTATATTTTGAGTTCTGCCGGTGTCATTGCATCAATTTCGGTTATCGTAACACTAATCAATCGATGCACCATTACTATTTTCCTCCTGATGTCCCTCGGCAACTAATTTCTGGAACTGTGATTCATCATCATTTTCCTCAGCAGCTAATTCATTGATTCGACGTTGATGACGCCCACCCTGGAACTTGGCATCCAACCATGAGTCCACAATCATCTTAGCTAATTCTGAACCCACTACCCTAGATCCAAAGCACAGCACATTAGAATTATTGTGTTGCCGAGACAAACTAGCAGAATAAGTGTCGCTAACGCAAGCGGCCCTGATTCCCCGAACCTTATTCGCAGCTAAGGAGATTCCTACACCTGTTCCACAAATCGCAATTCCCAATGGAAACTCACCACTAGCAACGGCCTGACCAACTTTTTGGCCATAGATCGGGTAGTCAGTTCTCTTAGTAGAATTTGTACCGACGTCTGTAACTTCGTATCCTCGTTTTTGTAAGTGTTTAATGATTTCAGGTTTAAGAAGCAACCCAACATGATCTGATCCAATAACTATTTTAGGCATTAGTTTTATCTCCCTTTAATTCCGCAACGATACTTTTATAGGATCTGCCCTTGCCAAAAAGTGACGAGGTCCCAACGATAAAGCCATCAACTCCCAGCTTACTTAATTTTTGAATCTTATCTGGTGAGATGGCTCCATCAACCATCAATTTGTATCCAAATTGTTTCTTGTTCTTAACTAAAGTTTCAATTTTACCAGTAACATAATCTTGGTAAGGTTTACCTGAATCTCCAGGCACAACTGTCATTACCAGCACATAATCAACAAGGGGCAATAATTCCTTAACCGTATTAAATGACGTATCTGGATTAATAGCAATGCCTGGGTGTAAACGAAAATCACGAATTCTTTCGACTGTTCTTGCTGGCTGTTGATCAGCTTCTACGTGAATATATATAATGTCTGCACCTAAACTGGCAAAAAGATCTACAAAATTAATCGGATTCTGAACCATTAGATGAACATCCATTGGTTTTGTTGTCAACTTACGTACTGTTTCATAATCCTCGCGACCTAAAGCAAGATTTGAAACAAAGCTGCCATCCATAACATCCATATGGTAAATATCTACATCGGCCTCATCAAGAGATTGAATCTCGCTAGCAATGTCGGAAAAGTTAGCACACATAAGTGACGGGCAAATCAAACGATCTGTCATTGTTTGTTCTCTCCTTTCTTAAACTGTAACCTGAAGTACTTCACGACCATGTCCACCAACGCCCGCTTTTAGCATATCAACCTGTTTGTAATCATTGGTATTGGTGACAATGACAAATGTAGAAAGATCATAACCAGCTTCTTTAATTGCCTCTATATTAAAGTCAATCAATAAATCCCCTGCTTTGACTGCATCTCCTTGATGTACCCGCGGTACGAAGTATTTACCATCAAGTTTTACCGTATCAATGCCGATATGAATCATTAATTCAACACCACTATCAGATGTGATTCCGATTGCATGATTAGTTTTGAATAGCATTGATATAATGCCATCAAATGGCGCATAAACTTTGCCTTCAGTTGGCTCAATTACTAGTCCTTGACCCATGGCACCAGAAGCAAAAGCTGGATCGTTCGCCTCAGCAATATCTTTAACTTCACCAGTAACTGGTTGTTTTATCACAGTATTGCTCAAAGTTGTTGTCGTACCGCTTTTAGTTACAGCTACTCGTTGTTCATCAATGCCAATAATTAGCGTAACTATCATTCCAACGGAGAAACACAGCGCTAACCCAATGAGATAAAACAACAATGTTGCCCCAACAAATGCCGGAATAGTGGTCAAACCACCGAATACGAAGGCAAAAGCCTTAACATGCATGCCACCAATAAATGCACCACCAACAGCACCGCCAGCAATCGCACCAATCAATGGACGCTTGTATTTAATTCCAATCCCATAAATAGCAGGTTCCGTAATACCGGCAAAAAAGATAGACAGCAATGCTGAAATTGAATAAGCCTTCATCTTCTTATCTTTGGTCCGAATAAAGGTACCAAACGTTGCTCCAGCCATTCCAAAATTAGCAGCAGCAGTTAGCGGAACAATGTAGTCAAAACCATTGCGACTAATATTCTGGATCATTACTGGATTAACCGCCCACTGGAGGCCAAAAATAACAAAGACGTTCCAAGCACCTCCAACTAATGCGCCAGCAATCCAACCATTTGAATTCATCAAGAAGTTGATAATGCCGGAAATGCCTTCACCGACATACACGCCAAATGGTCCGAAGATTCCAGCAGTGAGTGGAACCATGATCAGTAGTGAAATCAGTGGAACAAACAGTAACTGTAAGTTCTCTGGAATGACTTTTTTTAGATAACGGTCAAGGTATGATAAGCACCAAACTGCCAAAATCGCCGGAATAACTGTTGATGTGTATGTCATTAGCACAATTGGTAACCCAAAGAAATGAGTAATCACACCGTTACCATGTGACCCCATCATGTCCATAAACTCAGGCATAATTAAAGCTCCTACAGTAGCTGCAGCAACAAACTTATCAACATGAAATTTTTCTGCTGAAGTAATGGCTAAAAGAATTGGCAAGAAGTAAAAGACAGCTGTCGAGGCGGCTGTCAATATGTGATAAGTCCCAGACGTAGTTGAAAGCCATCCTACCTGTGTCAACAAAAGAACAACCCCACGCAAGACACCGGAACCAGCCAAAAGAGGTAATAATGGAGTGAAAATTGCTGCCACTACATCCAAAAACTTTGAAATAATGCTTGTTTTCGAATTGTCCTCAGTATCCTGTAAAGCGTCCTCGCTGTTCAAACTGGTGCCATTAATCAGATCATTGTATACATTGACAACAGCCGGTCCAATAACGACCTGAAACTGTCCGTTGTTTTGAACTACGCTGATCACGCCCGTTAGATCTTCAATATCTTTCTTGTGTGTCTCTGCAAGAGCCTCGTTTTTAAGCAACATTCGTAATCGAGTTGCACAGTGAGTAATTCCTTTTATGTTTTCTTCACCACCGACTAGTTGCAATATCGTTTTACCTAATGACATTGTCCTATCCATGATATTTCTCCTCTCAGCAGTTCGTTTTTTGAGTAAACGTTTTCTCAAGGTGAATATTATCACCTTCACTCATCTTCGTCAACATGCTGCTTAAATCATGCTATATCAAAGCTATTCCCTGCCTAATTGACTTTTTGAATTCGTGATTCTTATTTGTCTCTAATTTTTAAGAGCTTATGCTTTATTTGTTTTTGAGTAAACGTTACACTAAGCTTATCTAAGAAAAAAATAGGAGTTTTTTATGGAAAAGAAAAAAGTTTCAATCCGTGAAATAGCTAAATTAAGTGGCGTATCAATTGCCACAGTGTCCAGAATCATTAACAATAACGGACGCTTCTCACATGAAACGAAAAAAAGAGTTCTCTCCATAATTAAGGAGAATAATTATGAAACAAATAGCATGGCCAAAGCATTGCGAATGAATAGATCAAACACGGTTGGTATCATTGTCCCTAATCTATCCAACGCCTTTTTCTCATCCTTGGTGGAAAGTTTAGAGAGTGAATTATTTAAGCAGGGACTGTCGACAATTATTTGTGATGCTGGCCGTAATTCAAGTAAGGAAGAAACTTATCTTAATATACTTGAGGCCAAACTGATCGACGGGCTAATCGTAATTTCTGGACAGGAAGAATTTGATGCTCATGCTTTAAGCAGGAATATTCCTGTCGTTTGCATTGATAGAAAGCCAACAGATTCAACTGTGATGTTTGTTAGTTCCGACCATTATGCAGGAGCTGTACTTGCTGCAGAAGAGTTAATCAGCAAAGGTACTGTTCCTTTTCTCTTTAAATCCGACTACAATGCGCCGTCCATTTCTGATCGTGTTCAGGGGTTTATTGATACAATCAACAAACATGGTTTGGGTAAACCTAATATCATCACCATAGAATTAAGTAAACGTACGAATAATGATACAACCAGATTGCTTATCCGAACCCAGTTACGTAGTATTCTTGCAAAAAACAAATTGCCAATTGGAATTTTCGCTGTCAGTGACTCCTTAGCGGCAGATGTTATGATTGCTGCACGAGAGCTAAACCTCAGTATTCCCGGAGATATTCGCATAGTAGGTTTTGATGACTCGCCATTGGCAGAATACTGTTATCCTAGTTTGTCTACTATTCGCCAAGACGTCGTACAAATTTCAACTAAGTCAACTGATTACTTAGTTTCTAAGATCAATCACAAGGAAGGACCGTTCAATAATCCAGAAATAGTTGGAGTATCGTTTGTTAAACGTGAAACAACCTAGCATATTTAGCTCAATGCAAAAAGATGTCGTCAGAAGCTGTTTGAATTTTGATTTTAAAGGGGCGACTCACCCCTCTTCAAAAGGTTCTGGTGCAAAGTTTACTCAGGGAGAGTGCATCCTGTATCATGAATTGAAACTGGAGGTTTTCAGATGACTGATCATTTTAAAGGACGGCAATTCAATCAGTGATTACTTTTGCCGTAGGCTACTACTTGCGTTACAACATCAGTTATCGAGATCTAGTTGAAATGATGCGCGACCGTGGTATTTTCGTGCATCACACAACCCTCATGCGTTGGGTACAACATTACTCACCGATTATGCGGGCTCTATGGCGTAAGCGCCATCGGCGCATTTCCAAAAGTTGGCGTATGGATGAGACCTATATCAAGATCAAAGGTCAATGGAATTACCTCTACCGTGCCATTGATGATCAAGGTCTTACGCTTGATTTTCAACTGCGCAAGAAGCGTGACTTTAACTCGGCCTATCATTTTCTCAAACGCCTTTTAAAGACCTATGGTCTTCCACATCGATTAGTGACTGATCAGTACGGAGCGACCCTAAAGGCAATTAAAAAGCTTCCCCAATTGTCAAATCAAGTGCAACACTTCATTACCAATCCTTGTTAGTGGTATAGGTCAGGCCATGTTGGGGTAGTAATCACAAGGGCGTAACCAGCCTAGTGTGCGCCTTTAAATCTCTCATCACCTGCCCGTACTTGGCCTTATCATGATCAAACTCCACCAAATCATAGCTGTAGTGCAGTTTATCCGGATAGTGATACGCCTGCAGGAAGAAGGAATAGCAGTCGTAGAAATGATTGTCGACAACCAGAATGTGGTAACGCCAGTGGTATTTCCGTAAAAACTTGTTGTCCAGGTTTTCTATCAAAGTCTTGGATTCTCTAATCATGAGGATGCCTCCATTCAAATTCGGTACCTCAATAGTACGAACATATGTTCGTTTTTGCAACCCACTATGTTCATGTTTTGCTTCAAATTCCACACAAAAAGGCGGAATATTCCGCCCTTTTGTAACCTACTACTTATCAGCTTTGTGTTCATTCCACTGATTCTTGATGCTGGCCAATTGTTCTTGATAATCATCAGCCTTAATTGCAACTTTATCGCTAAATTTCTTGAAGTATGGATGCGTGTCCCATTGATCCACATAGTCTGTCACCACACCCGCAATGAGCTGGATTGGTGTTATAGCCACCAACGGATTTAGCTCCCAGCTTTCGACCGTTGGTATAACTATGACATGATCATCGTCCTGATACTTCTTGCTACTGGTGATTAAATAAGCCTTATTAGTCACAGACCTGAGGCCTTCAAAGATTGCTGAAACACGTGCACTCGGAACAGCCTCATCAATCAAAAATACGGTGTACTTGGGCGTCAATTGAAAAGCGGGTCCATGTAAGAATTCCTCTGTTTCGTAGTACATTGCCGGGCGCTTTAACGTCTCCTGAAACTTCAGGGCACCCTCCTTCGCAACACCAAAGTTCGGGCCAGTCCCTACAAAGAACGTTGGTGCTGGTTCAGACAGCAACATCTTATTGTTCTTAATGAACGTATCAGTTGCATTCAGAAGTTGTGTTTGACCGTTTACAACTGCCTTGAAGTCCCAACTGTCTGTGACTGAGAAACGAGCACGTCTGAGCTGTTCAGCGAACCTTAGCAGGAATAAGACCAGGGTCTGTACTCCCAGTGTGACGAAATCAACATATTCATTGCCCACACCGTAATCCTGCACCCTGGCAGATATTTTCGTTGCCAGGCCATTTAGGTTCCCAGTTACCAAATAATACTCAATGCCTTGTTCCTTCAAAGCCTTAATACAACTGATGATGTTAGTAGATTCACCGCTCTGCGAAATGACGATGATGAAATTGTTGTTAGCACAATGAATCGGGTACTTTTTAGCTCGTTCAGGTGTCTCCAAATAAACTGGTAACTCAACTGCTTTTTCAATGGCGTCAACGACCATCAAAGATGAATTGTACGAGGAGCCCGAAGCAATGATAGTAATTCCATCACGCGCTTTTTCCATGAACGCATCAACCATCGGCGAATAGTCAATGACGCCATCTTCGAGGTTGTGACTCAACTGTGTGGGTGCAAACCGCACATAATCCTGCATCTTCATGATGTAATCTCCTTATCTGTGTGCCTTCCGACTCAATTCAAGTACCAATAAATAGTCATTAAAAGTAATCAACCAGTGATGGGCTCTGCTTCACCCGCACACTATCCAGTTCAGCAGCTTCCTCCGCAGTTGCAATGATTTGGCCGCGACGTGCAAGCCCCGTTGCCGTCTGAGCAACCATAAAGATCTTGCTTAACTGCTGAATAGAAATCTCAACAGATTCTGACGACTGCTCAACCTTTTCAAGCTCAATTCCGTCGTCAGAAACGCAAAGGTGCCAATATCCATCGTTATCAGCAATATTGTCATCGTGAAGTCTGAATACCAGATCGGCTTTGGCGTCCTGCGGTGCCGGATACTTATAGAAAAAGTTTTTCAAATTTACAATACGTGCCATCATGTACGGCTTAATTGTCGCGCACACATCATCGCCATTCGGCAAATAATCAAGCAAGAAGTCAGTGTCCGGTGCTTCATAGACAATCTCTTTGAACGTAACTTGATGCTTAACTATGAATTCAAGCAGTTGATGACGTGCCGCCACGGTTTCAGCCACAAACTCTTTGATTATTAACTGTTCACCTTCAGGGCAACGGTGAAGTTCATGCCTAATAGAAACACGAGAGCGGCCTAAGGTCGCGGCAATGTATTGAATCGTGTGGTGTTGCATCAGTTCTATCTGAGATCGTTCAATTAAGGTTATAATGGCCATGGGACCTGTCCTTCTCTCTAGATGGTATGTTATGCAAACACCATTTTAGCAAGAACGGACAGGTCTTTTTTCACATTTTCTGGGTGGTAACTTTAATTATGCAATCTAGGGTACAAATACAACTGGTAAAACTGCTTTTGATCTTTTGCATCCGTTAATCGGTGACTTGTCATTATCCAACCCGCCGGCTACTACGTTCGAAAACGAGTTAGCCAAAAATAAAAACAGCTTCCTATTAGATACAGGAAGCTGCCGAAAACGTACAACAGGAGCATTCATGCTACCTGCAATTCATTCATGTTGTTCCTAAATACCGACTACGAAGATTCAACGACTAAATTCCGCCACCGTCGTCTTCCGAATTGTCGGATTCATCGCTTGGTGTTAAATCAAGAACTTGTGTGGCTAACTTTGAACTCTTGACTAAGGCGCTTGCGTATTCCTCGGAGTTAGAATACTCACCAAAGATTGTCTCAAGTAAAGATGCAAGGTTGCACCCAGCTACCACCGCAATGTCTCGATCCGACATTTCATAAGCAATTTTCGCGGCACACTTATACGGTGTTCCACCAACCAAATCCGTAAAGATGAGAACAGATTCTTCAGGTTTAATCAGCGAACGTAATTTTGCATCTACGTCAGCCTCGCCCATATCCTCGGTAAAATCAACGAAATCGAAATTTTCCTGCTTACCAGCTAACAGGGCTACTGAGCTACCTAATCCGGTAGCAAAGTTACCATGACCGGTAATAATCGTGTGAATCTTAGCCATAAATCCTCCTACATAATGCCAAAGAACGAGCAAACAATGCAGAGCACGAAGACAGTCAGAATGAGAACAATTGGAGAAACCTTCTTCTTCAACAGCCAGAACAGGAAGAATGTAAACCCAAGTGGCAGAATGTTCGGGAAGACCTTATCAAGAAAGTCTTTCTGAAGTGAAACGCTACCAATCTTAAGCTTTAGGCTCAGGCCAACGTATGAACTAATCAAAGCACCGATAACGGTCAGGCCCATGATAGTAGCAACCCGAGCGATGATTTCTGAGTTATCCTGAATGACATCAATCGCCTTCGTACCTAAGTTGTAGCCCAAGTGAGCAAATGGGATACGGCAAAGGAAAATCCCAAGGTAAACCAAGAAGAAGATGATTGGCCCAAGGATGTTACCCTTGGTGGCAAAGGAAGCAGCAATCCCACCAACGATAGGCATGATGGTGAACCAGTAAATGGCATCACCAATACCAGCCATTGGCCCGAACAGCCCGTTCTTCAAACCTTTAATGGTCTGACGGTTGACGCGCTTTTCTTCAAGACTTGTCAGCAAGCCCATCAGGATAGAAACAAGTGGCGGTGAAGTGTTGATGAATTCCATGTTGTCGGTCATTGCCTCAGACAAAGCCTTTTTATCTGAGCCAAAGATCTTCTTCCACGTTGGCACCTGTGCCCAAGCCCAGCCGCCGGCCTGCATACGCTCGTATGAGAAGGCTGACTGTAGCAAGGCGGAACGGATGCCCAGCTTTGTGATGTCTTTAGAAGTTAACTTGCCGCCTTGCGGCTTTTTCTGATCAACTTCCTGCTTTTTTTCATCGCTAGATGCCATCATCATCACCTCCACCGTTGTTACTTACTCCGGATTCCTTGAGTTCTTGAATCTGAGCTTGCAGATCCTTGTTCTTGCGGTCACGGAAGAATTCGATCATCGCAAAGATGACACCGATGATAGCTTCTGGGAGAACGTTGGAGTAGCTGATAAAGCATGCGCCAACGAATCCAAGAAGTAGGAATGGTAAGTACTCAACACGAAGCAGTACTTTCAGCAACATTGCGAACCCAACGGCAGGCAATGCACTACCAGCTAATTCAAATCCGTGAATCAACCACTTAGGCATCGCATTTACCAAGTGAGCCATAGGTGCCTGTGCCGCGTAAGCGGACAGGAAGATGACTACGAAGAATGAAATGCCGACAATGGTCATAATGATATACGAAACACTAGCAAATTTCTTTGTGTCTGCTTCAGCAGCGGCTTTATCCATAACTGGCATAAAGACGGAGAATACTGAGTAGAACATAAGGAGAATGTATTGCATCAGCATTGCGAAAGGTAGTGACAAACCAATCGCAGTCGCAGGCGCAACACCAGTTGTGCGTGCGATAACAACAGTCATAATCCCACAAACTGCGGGGTTTGGTGGTTGTGTACCACCGGCAGGGGTTAAGCCTGCAAAGGCAAGTTCAGTTAACCCACCAGCAATAAGTCCCAAACGTACATCGCCAAGGATGAAACCAGCCACCGTACAGGAGATAATTGGACGGAAAATGTATAGTATTTCAAGCCAAGAGTCTAGTCCAGCAATAATTGCGAAGACCCCCAGCATAATACCTTGTGCTAAGGTAATCGCCATAACGTATTCCTCCTCCAGAGGGGTGTGTTTCTAAAAAAGATGTCAGAAATTGACTTGTGTCTTGCGATCACCTGGAACGTCTTGAATGTACACATTGACGCCCTTGTTTACGAGTCCCATCAGATCGTCCTTGTCCTGCTGATCAACGTAAACCTTTTTAGTAACCTCAACTTTACCTGGTGCAAAGTGCATGTTACCGACATTGACTTCCTTGATTGGAACACCGCCCTCAACTAACTTGAGCACGTCTCCTGGGGTTTTCACCACGATGAAAATCTTCTGCCGATCTGCAGCCTTGCTGATAATCTGAATCGTCTTTTCCAAGGTAAAGAAGCGAATTCCTGCACCTGAAGATTCGGCAGTACTCTTCATTAGTTTCTGTTCGAGAGGGTCATTGGCTACCTCATCGTTTGCTACAAGCAAGAGGTTTGCCCCCAGAGTTTTCGTCCAAGTGACACCTACCTGCCCGTGAACTAAACGATTATCGATACGCGTTAATAAGATATGTGGTTCTGACATTGTATCTTCCTCCTTGTGAACATTTAGACCAATTAAGAACATTCTTGCTTTCGATGGGGCATACGTTTTGCTCATATATGAAATGCTGCCCGAGTCGTTCCGGTATTTGGTATGCACCTCAACGAATGATCCGTCAGGCGCTGTTCGTGGAACCCCTAATATTTTTCTCGGGTCTGCCTTTATTCCGGAAACTAGACTGTGCTCCATTCGCGGTACCTTCATGCCGAACCGTTTCTCAAGCATCGGGATAATTTCTTTATTTGAGACTTCAGCAGCGGTTATCATCGGAAAATCACCAAAATTCATATACGTCGTTTTCCAAATGACTGCCGCACCGCTTAAATAATACGTTTGTCGCAAAACGTATAGGTAATCGCTATTTGCCATTCCCATCTGCTGACGAATCGTTGGCTCTTCGCCATTGGCTAATATAGAAAACCGGTCTAAATCAATACGGACATGATAGCCGTGACGAGCTAATTGCCTGCCCGGCATTTCCACGTAATCAATTCCAGTCTCCGCGGATTGCGGATCGAGTACAAAACTGCCTCGCCCCTGCTGCTTCTTGATGTACTTTTTTTCTTCAAGATCAGCTAAGGCTTTTCTAATCGTGATTCTGCTGACGCTGTACAGTTCGCCAAGCTGTTGTTCACTCGGTAGCTTTGTTCCGACCGCAAGTTTTCCGGAATCAATCTGTTTAATCAAATCAGTACTGATTTGTTTGTACTGCCATTCTGGTTGCCCAATCATAATAGTCACCAACTTGTATTATCTATATGACAACCATGGTTTAAGCATAAAACCGCTGCCACGCGTTGTCAACGCTTTCACTAACAATATTTGCTTTTTTATCTGCAATGTGGGCAATAAAGAATCCGAAAATTCATGCTTAGCACCGCTAGACCGGCTTTCACGCCTCTACTGTACAAAAAAATTCCCATAATAATCAGACGAGCCTCAAAAGATCATCGGTTATTATGGGAATTATCTAAAAGCAGGAACGCTGTTCCTAAGAAGTGAGTGTATTAACCGGCGTAATCGTGCAGGATGACACCCTTAACCACACGGTTAACAGTGCCCGATGGTGATGGTGTGTCCGGCTTGTTGCCGACCTTGATTGAGCTGAGTAGTGCCAGCGTCTGGGCAAACATCACGTCAGGTAATGCTTGGTAGCCTTCCGGCAGGTCCTTGACCCCAGATTTAAACGCGAAGTTCTCACCGGAGAAGTTGTTGTCTTGGTCAGTTCCAATGGCAACGATGCGCTTGGCAATGCCGTCGCCCTTGATTTCTTCCATCACGTCGACATCATACTGCCGGGTGTAGTCATTATTGCTCAGGAAGTCGAAGACCAAGGTCTTCCCATTCACAAATGACTTTGGGCCATGACGGAAGCCCATTGAAGTATCAAAGATTGTAGCCAGCTTACCAGCGGTAAGTTCCAAAATCTTCAACTGCGCTTCACGAGTCAGGCCACCCAGAGAACCACTCCCTAAGTAAGTGATTCGGTTGAAGTCTTCATCGGCCAGATTCTGAATTTCAGCTTCGCGACTAATAACTTCGTGACCCATCTTCACAATTGCCTTAACGTAACTATCTTTATCGCTAAGCGATGCCTGGTCAAATACCAACATTGCGGTCAGCGCCATGCAGGAGAAGCTACCCGTCATAGCAAAGCCCTTGTCGTTAGAACCAGCTGGCTGCAAGAGAACCAAGTTAGATGATTCGCCTTCTGCCCGCTGAGCCAAGTGACCGTCAGGTGCACAAGTAATTGTAAGCTGATGCAGGTTCTTTACCAGTTGCTCTGCCAATTCAACAGACTTTACAGACTCTGGTGAATTACCACTGCGGGCGAATGAAACCAGAACTGTTGGTGTATCAGGCTTAAAGAAGTCGTATGGTGCAGATACTAGATCCGTAGAGGCAATTGCTTCAAAATCAAATTTGTCCCGATCAGCATGGCTCTGCAAGTATGGCGTTACGGTATCACCAGTGTAAGCACTGGTTCCGGCACCAGTGAAGATAACCCGAACCTTCTTGCCATCGGCCTCAGCAACTACCTTGTCCAAGAACGCTTTAATCTCGTCCTTTTTTGCTTGGTAATTAGCAAACGCTTCTTCCCAAAGCTCCGGCTGGTGCTTAATTTCCTCTGTGGTAATCTGTGCACCCATCTGGGTCAATTCTTCAACAGATTTTTCAAACATAATATTTCCTCCTCAATTCCAAACACTTTAAATTTCAAGTTGTAGAACCATTCTGGACATGATGCTGGGCGCGATAGATAAACTGATCCGCACGTGCCAGACTCAAGGTGAATTCAACAATCTCATCATGAAGTGATTTACTGGTGCGCTGTACGCTCAGACATGGCGAACCCAGCGGGACCTTTAGTAAAACGGCATCATCATCAGGCATTAGACTTGCAAAAAATGCTTCACTGGCACTAATGATTGGCGCATCATACTTTCTCAGCATCGTGACGTACAGCCCATCGTTCTCAATAGTTGCTGCGTCAATTCCGGGGAATCGATCCGCCGGAATGAATGTCCGCTCAACCATCATTGGAACGTCATCAGCGCTGCGCAAGCGCTTTAGCTCATACGTCGGAGTACCTTTTGGTATTCCCATCTGCTCAGCAATATACGCACTTGCTGCAACATTCTGAAGGGAAATCACCTTGGAGTAAGGTTTTTTACCTTCTTCCAGCATCTGGTTGGTGAAACTATACGTCTCAGCCAAGTTGGTTGGATTCACAACTGCTGGCGAAACGAATGTGCCCTTGCCTCTATGACGGTAAATCAATCCCATCATTTCGAGCTTGGCTAGTGCAGCACGAACTGTGTTACGACTTACGCCATATCTTTTCGCCAACTCTCTCTCCGCAGGGAGCTGACTATCTGGAGGCATGGTTTCGCACATGTCTTTTCTAAGATCGGTAACGAGTTGCTCATGTAACGGTTGATTACTGTAGTCCACTTCGCTCACCTCTAATCATCATTGGTACCAACAAGGGCAAGTGTAAGCAGTATCTCAAATCGGGACAAGCCCCCCTTCAGGCGTCAACCGATACTTTCACTATGGCTTACAAACATCGGTATATGTAAACCGTCAAATTTAAACCCTACATAAATCAATGAACAGTTAATGTAATTAAGTGTCGAAAAACAAATGCAAAGCTTAAAATTGGTCTAGCTTGAAGATTAATTGGGCTTTTTTGCAAAAGAACATTTTTCTCACTGTTTTTGAAAACAGTCGCTTAGACATATAAAAATCAGAAAAAGTTGCGAAAGTTCCACTGAAACCTTCAAAGCAGTTCAATTTCCGTTCACTATGGGTGTACCCTATTGTAACTAGTGTGAACGACGAGTATCATCAGTTACATATAAGTGACCCGAAGACATTCTCAAAATGGCTTAGGTAAATAAAAGATGGGGATTACCTCCGAATGCTCTACGAATCAGAAGGCTGATTAATTCCATTTTTTGATGGTAAACTTATATATAGGAAGAAACTCGTTTTAGAGCGATTAGTGAATCGTCATCACGGTTTCTGGCATGATGCAGTAGCACCGACTGTTGATGGCCTTCGTCATGTCTTACAGTCCTGTTTCATAGCCTTGTAAGTGTCAGAAATAGCATAGCTGAACAAACTGCTCTATCTTCAAGGAAGTGTGATTACTCATGAGGATTTTGATCTGTGTTGAGAACTTGCTAATGGACGGCGTTAAAAGAGTTGCTACTGTTTTAGGCAATGAACTCGCTAGAACAAATGACGTAGCATTTTTTCAATGGCCAGTACGCCTTCCTTCTTTGAACTGAATGCAACGCTTATAAAGACTTCAAAACCTGTTAACACCGGCAGAAGCTTTCACGGTAGCAAGCCATTAACAATTTATTCGTCACAAATTCATGATCTGATTCAGACTCTTATTCAGGGGAACTATGACATTGTGATTTTGACAGCCGGGTTATTAACCAGCTTTTCACCGCTGATTAAAGCGGAAGTTCCTCAAGTCCAGGTTATTGCTTGGCTGCACAACAACTACGAAACTTATATGGATAACTATTATCGCAATATGCAATCTGAATTTATAGCCGGATTGCGTGGTGCTGATCGTGTGGTTGTTTTGACGAACCATGATGTCATTCGGTTTTCAAAAATACAGTCACGAACCATCAAGAGGCTCCTATGCTGTAATTACGGACAAAAATAGTTTGTGCGATAATTGACAGATGA
>OBWV01000536.1_pt1 | contig 33543 bp, 29 predicted proteins | sample 1495351 | NCBI WGS metagenome assembly OBWV01 (sample SAMEA2580122, study PRJEB22360) | human gut metagenome | biome: human gut; feature: human-associated habitat; material: faeces | place: Denmark | collected 2008/2010 | reverse complement strand
ATCTGCATGTAAGGACCTTGGTCGCAATGGCCAAGATCGGGCCATCACGACCAAGGCAGCTTACACTCCGATCCCTAAGCGCGCCGGTTCGCGCTCACTCATAACGCGCTTCACCGGCGCAGAAGTCTGCGTGTAAGGACCTCAGTCGCAATGGCCAAAGTGCGGCCATCACGCCTGAGGCAGCTTACACTCCGACTTCTAAGCGCGCCGGTTCGCGCTCACTTTATTTAGGGGGTTGTCTTTGTGGCGAATGAACACCTTGAGAAGCTTTATCATGTTTTGGATGAAAGCACGACGATTTTGCATCAGCAGTTGAAATCTACTGATATTGCGGCAATTACCGAAGCTGGGGAAGATCTTTCTTCTGGTGAAGTGATGCAAGAAGATGGGTTGCCTAACGATGAAGCTAAGAAGAAACTGGAAGCTTTGTTTGGTCAGGTGAAGTTGGCAACATATGAACCGGAAGAGATACGGCAGGCCTTGCAGCTGGTGCTGGTTAAAGCGATCAAAGTTGATGGCATTGAACCCAATAAACAGATCACACCGGATGCCATGAGAAGAAAGACAACCTTTATGGCGACCGTTTTTGATCAGCAGCAGCCGAGCCAACTCAAAGTGGCGGACTTGGCAGTTGGAAGCGGGAACTTGTTGTTTGCAGTGATGAATCAACTACACAAAGAACGTGACGTTACGGTAAAAGGTTACGGTGTTGATAATGACGAGGCCTTGTTGGCGGTTGCCGGGATGAGCAGCAGCTTGCAACACCTGGACGTTGAACTGTTTCATCAAGATGCATTGGATGGGCTTTTATTTAAGGATATTGATGTGGTGGTCTCCGATTTGCCGGTGGGGTATTACCCTGTAGATGAACGGGCAAAGAAATTTGCGACTGCAGCCAAAAAGGGTCATTCATATGCGCATCATTTGCTCATTGAACAAAGCATGAAAGTATTGAAGCCAGGCGGATTGGGGATGTTTTATGTACCAAGTCGGGTCTTCCAGTCCGAAGAAGCTGCCGGTTTAACCGCATGGCTGGCGGAAAAAACTTACTTCCAAGGCTTGCTTAATTTGCCGGATGACTTTTTTGCCGATAAGCAAGCAGAAAAGAGCCTGTTGATTCTTCAAAAGCCAAGTCCGGACGTGAAGCGCGCTAAGCAAGTCTTACTTGGTCAGTTCCCGAATTTGAATGATCGTGAGGCATTCGCCGCCTTTATTGCAAAGGTTAAAGACTGGGCTGCCGCCAATATTGCACAATAGGGCGCGGTGGCTTGTCTTTGAAGACTCTGCGGAAATACACCAGATGTGTCGATAACAATGTGGCGAGTGGGATCATCGCTAAGCTGGCTCTTAAAGGGAAAAATCAATCCTGCTTATTGCTGATTTTCAGAAATGAATCGTTAGACGTCAGAAAACTGGCGTCTATTTTTGACTCAAAATAAGCTGCCGAGACGATTCTTCAAAGGGCATTTTCTGCTTTTTGGGGAACAATCAGGTAGAATAGATAGTTATAAACAGGAGGTTGGTTATGTCGTTATTGAGTATTGCTTACGTGCTCATTGCCATTGTTGCTGTCGGCGTCACGATTTTTGACATTGTGCAGGTACGGATACGAGCGCGTCCGAAAGTATGGCGTATTCTTTTATATCTGGCAGTTGCGGCGTTTAGTCTGGTGTTAACCTTGCAACAAAGCCGTTCCTTTGACGACTTGATTAGCGGCGGGTTCATTGTTGTCATGTTTCTTTGTTTTGCAAGCTGGCAAAAAGGTTTAGCTGATCCCGCTATCATTGGTGGTTTGGGTAGTATCCGCATGTATCAGAGTCTAACCGGGGTTGTCTTACAAGCTCAGCCTAAAGGAACGGTTTTGTTGGCACAGGCGGGAAATCTGACGGTGTTAAAATTGCAGTTTCGTCAGGATCCGCCGACCATTAACGCATTTTTAGCTGACAAGATGCCACCTGACCGCATTAGTATTGATGATTAGGTGTGAATGATTTGGGGTTTTCTGAAAATGGTGTATAATTTTTCTAATACCGCATGCTGTTATTCAGACGGCAACAACTATTTTGGCCGTCTCTATTAATAAGTGTGACGCAAGGATAGTCAGACAATGATTAGTTTTAAGTTTGGTTCGCGCCGTTGAATCAAGATGAAAAATAAGTTTCAAGACTGTTTTATGCTTTTAAAGGAGGATGAGTATGCAAGCCGAAAAAGATGATCGGCCTGAACTAGCACGTCATTTGAAGAGTCGCCATGTTCAACTGATTGCAATAGGCGGCACGATTGGGACTGGCTTGTTTTTGGGCTCTGGTCAATCGATTCACTCGGCAGGACCGTCCATTTTATTTGCTTATTTAATAACTGGTGGCATTTGCTTTTTGCTAATGCGCGCATTAGGCGAGTTGTTGATGTCTGATGTGGATTCACATACTTTTATTGATTTCATCACAAAATACCTGGGTAAGGATGCCGGGTGGGTGACTGGCTGGACTTACTGGATATGCTGGGTAGCACTTGCGATGGCTGAAGTGACGGCGATTGGATTATATATTCGGTTCTGGTTGCCTGATGTGCCGCAGTGGCTACCCGGTTTAATTGCTTTAGCGATCTTGTTGTTGTTGAATCTGGTCAGTGTCGGATTGTTCGGAGAAGCCGAATTCTGGTTTGCCTTGATTAAAATTGTGGCCATCATTGGACTCATTGTTTTGGGCATCTTCATGGTAATTGTTCGCTTTAAAACGCCACTTGGTCATGCCAGTCTTGACAATCTTGTTAACGATGGCGGCTTTTTCCCTAAAGGCGTTGGCGGTTTTCTCATGTCGCTGCAGATGGTTGTGTTTAGTTTTGTCGGCATTGAAATGGTCGGTTTGACTGCTAGTGAGACCAAAAATCCGCATAAGGTGATTCCGGAAGCGATCAATGAAATTCCCATGCGGATTTTGCTGTTTTATGTGGGGGCCTTGTTTGTCATCATGTGTATTTATCCATGGCGGCATGTCTCCCCGGTTAACAGCCCGTTTGTTGAAGTCTTTAATAATGTGGGGATTCCGTTTGCGGCCGATATTATTAACTTTGTGGTATTAACCGCGGCGGCCTCGGCTTGTAATTCATCTATTTTTAGCACAGGGCGCTTGTTATTTTCGCTAACGTTGAACGGAAAAAGTCAATCAGCGCAGTGGACTGCCAAACTTTCACGACGCCAGGTGCCAGCCCGGGCGATTCTAGTCTCAACCGGTGTCATTGCCGTAGCGGTTGTCTTGAACCTTTTTCTACCCGGTTCGGTTTTCACGCTGGTTTCAAGTATGGCAACGATCAGTTTTCTGTTTGTTTGGGGTATGATCATGTTGGCACATTTGCGGTACAAGAAGTTGCATCCCCACAGTACCGACTTTCGGATGCCATTGTACCCGTTTGCTGATTATCTTGTGCTGGGTTTTCTGCTATTAACCGCAGTAATCATGATGTTTGATCGCGCAATGTTATCGGCGCTGATCTTCGCAATTGTGTGGATTGCCACACTCTTTATATTGCGGCGGCTGCGGCGAGCGGAAAAAGCGGCATAACGCACATTGTCGACAGGAAGAGGGGGCTTTGCGTGGTAAAAGTTGTGACTTATCAGCGACTAACCGATGATATTGTGACTGCCCCTAATCAAAAAGATCGGCTTCCTGCTAATTACTGTTGGAAGCCGACGTTGGGTTTTCGCTTCAAAGCCGATCTGGTTTATGCCGGTGCGTGGCTGTTTGCTCAGGGGTATTGCCGCATCGGGGTGCGTGTGCGTCATCGCAGCGTTTTACGCCAGGCAGCCGGTCGCGGTTACTTTGTTTATGGCAACCATACGCAGCCATTTGGGGATGTTTTTACGCCGATGCGCGTTAATCAGGCGCGACGGGTGGCGACATTAGCGGCACCGGCAAATTTGAGTGTCCCGATTCTTGGGCGGTTGGTTCCATACGGCGGTGGTCTATTAGTCCCCAAGCGGTTGCACCAACTACGCGCCTTTAATACTGAAATCAAACGGTTAATTGCGGCCAAACAAGTTGTGATGATCTATCCGGAGGCTCACGTTTGGCCATATTATACCGGTATCCGCCCGTTTGAGTCCGGTGCATTTCATTATCCGGCTGAACTAAATGCACCCGTATTTGTCACCACAATGACTTATCAACGGCGACACTGGTGGCCTCGGCCTAAACGCATTTTGTATGTCGATGGTCCGTATTGGCCGGATCAGCAGCTGCCATTAAAAATGCGCCAAAAGCAATTAGCGACCACAGTCCGGACCGTGATGATGAAGCGAGCTAAATTGAGCAACGTTGCCTATATTCACTATCAGCAGCAAAAGGAGGCGCAACCGTGACCATGAATATTTTATTTTGCGGTGATGCCAACATGACCGATGGTGTTTTGCTTGCAACCTTATCCTTGATGCGGCAAACGCGTGAGCCGCTGCATATCTTTGTTTTGACCGCGACACTGACAGTTAACGATCATCGTTATAAGCCGTTTCCAGTTGCGACCGCCGCACAAATGACCGAGTTGATGCAAAAAGAAAACCCGGCGCATCAGTTCACGCGAATTGATATAACGAATTTGTTTGAGGCAAATCCGCCGCGCGCTAATCTAACAACGATGTTTACGCCTTATTGTATGTTACGGTTGTATGCCGATTTGGTGCCACAGTTACCGGATCGTATGCTTTATCTGGATACCGATGTCATTTGTCGGCGGCCGTTTGCTGCGTTTTACCATGAGTCCATGACTGGTGTTGATATTGCCGGTGCGTTGGACCACTACGGCAAATGGTGGTTTCATCACCGGTTGATGTGGTTTGATTATCTCAATTCCGGCGTTTTGCTGATGAATCTTGCTAGAATTCGCGCAGATGGTTTATTAGCGCGCTGCCGCCAGTTGTTACAGCAACGGTGGCTGTTTATGCCGGATCAGAGTGCTTTAAATAAGCTGGCCAAGTGTAAACGGATTCTGCCGCCAAAATACAATGAGCAGCATAAGCTTGAGCCGGATACGGTTTTTCAGCACTTTACGACATCGTTTCGCTTTTGGCCGCGTTTTCGCATTGTGACGGTCAAGCCGTGGCAGATTCATGCCGTTCATCAGCAGCTGGGATTGCATGAATATGATGATTTGCTGAAAGATTATCGCCGGCTAGCACCTAAATTGAAAGAAGTGTCCTAAATGCCAACTCCAACCACGGTTCCAATTTTCTTTTCCGTCGATGATGGCTACGTTCCTTGTCTGGCCGTTGCTTTGACTTCGATTCGGGCAAATAAAAATCCACGTGTCAATTTTGAAATCAATATTCTTAATAATGGCTTATTACCCGCCAATCAAAAGCGGTTGGCTGCTTTGGGGACATCCAATTTTGACATTCGCTTTATCGCGATGGATAAGGTCACGCGACAAATCAGCGGTGATACGAACAAACTGCGCGGTGATTACGTGACCCTGACCATTTATTTTCGCTTGTTTATCGCGGATATGTTTCCACAGTATGACAAAGCGATTTATATTGATGCCGACACGGTAGCAGAAGATGACTTGACCACTTTGTTTGCAACGGATTTAAGTGATAACCTGGTTGCTGGTGTGGCCGATCCGGTGATGATGACTTATCCGGAAACCATGACTTACATTCAACGCGATTTCGGCATTCAGCCAGGTAAGTATATTAATTCCGGTGTTTTGTTGATGAATCTCGCGCAGATGCGTCAGGAGCATTTTTCCGATCGGTTCTTGCACTTGTTGAAGACTTACCATTTTACGATGATTGCTGCTGACCAGGATTATATCAATGTCATCGCACAACATCGCATCAAATATTTACCGAAGCTCTGGAATATGCAAACCGGGGTCCCTGCGGCTGCAGAGACTGGTGGAAAGTTGATTCACTATAATTTGTTTGGCAAGCCTTGGCATTATCATCATGCTAAATTAGGCGATCGCTTTTGGCGGTATGCACCGGATTCGGGATTTGAAGCGGAACTGAAGCAGCAGTTGGCGGCATTTACGTTGGCGGATCAGCAGGCTGATCGGCAAAGTATGAGTGGGATGTTGCAGACGGCTATTGCTGTTTGCCACACGGAGAATACAATTTTGAATGCCGTTAAACATGGCGAGCAGGTGGCGCTATGAAATCGGGCCGGTTTGTCGGTCCGGATCGCGCGGCAGTTGTTGGCAATATTCGGCGTGCGGTGGCGGCTAAAGCGTTTAATATTAAAGTCGAAGAACATGATCCGGTGTTTTCCAAGTCGGAAGAGCAACGGATTGTGACACATTACTTACAACAGCGCCAGGACAAGCTGTTTAAGCTCAAGACACTGGTTTGTCGCTTGGTCGTTAATGCCTATGCGTTACAGGTGACCAAAGATGTTGAAGTAGTCGGGGTCGATAAAATTCGGGGCATCAAAAGTGGCGGTGTGATTACAAGCAATCATTTCAGCCCATTTGAAAATATGGCTGTGCGTAAAGCCGTGCATCTGGCAGGACGGCACCGCATGTATATTGTCAGTCAGGATACAAACTTGGCAATGAAAGGGCTGCTAGGCTTTGTGATGAACTATGATGATACGATTCCGCTGTCCGGACGCCCCAGTTTCTTAAATGGTCCGTTTAAACAAATGTTGAATGCGGCGTTTGCGGGTCATCACTGGGTGTTAATCTATCCTGAACAGGAAATGTGGTTCAATTATCGTAAACCACGACCACCTAAGCGCGGCGCTTATTTCTATGCTGCCGAGGCGGGCGTTCCGATTATCTCCTGTTTTACGGAAATTCGTGATCTGCCAGTCCGCGAGAATCAGCAACTGCGCGAAGTTCGTTATATTTTGCATGTTCTTGATCCAATTTATCCGGATCCGAAGCTTTCGGCGCGCGACAATAGTTTTTACATGATGCAGCGTGATTATGTCCAAAAATGTCAAGCGTATACGGCCGCTTATGGCAAACCGTTATCCTATGCTTTTACGCAGCAGGATATTGCTGGTTGGGATCCTAAACGGCAAGCCACAGAATAGACTAACCAAAGGCGAACTTTTCTTTCGATGGGAAGTTCGTTTTTATTTTGTCATTTGGCGCTATCTGCTTAATGGGTCGAACCAAGCATTAGCGAAAAACGGTACTTATGTGACACCGATGCTGACGGCAGAATGCCACTTATAGAAAGGTACATCAAAACAGTTTATATGCTATAACAAAGGTGATGTTTATCGCGGAAAGGGGACCCTAATTGATCGATGTTACTGACGATCATGCTTTTCATTTATATAATCAAAAGATCAGCTATATTTGTGCGTTATTGCCAAATGGTCAGTTGGGCCATCTCTATTTTGGCCCCAGATTATCGTTAACGACTGCTGATTTGACCTATCTATCGCAAGGTTCCAGTCCGTTTGCGTGGATGGCTAACTTTTCCGACGATCAGCCGTTTGCATTAGGTGATGCGCAACAAGAGTATCCGGTTTATGGAACTGGCGATTTTCGGCAAGGCAGTTTAAGTGTGACCCAAGCAGACGCACCCGTGTATCCGAATTTTGTGTTTAAAGATTATCAGGTGAGTCACACCAAGATGCGGGATTTGCATCATCCAACGAGCTTTGGTAATCCAGCCTTGACTGATGTTTTGACAATTCACCTTGAAGATGAAACGGCGCAGTTATTATTAACGCTGCAGTATACGATTTTTTCGGATAGTGCCACGGTTGTTCGGGCAGCTACTTTGACGAACCAAGGTGCTGAGCCGGTTATGATTGAGCGGATGTTGAGCGGGGCGCTGAATTTACCCCAAGGCCGTTATGATGTTGTTCACTTGTCAGGTAACTGGGCCAAAGAGCGGCACATTCAGACACAGCCTTTGACGCAAGGAACGTTTTCAGTGGAATCTTTGCGCGGGGCATCGAGTCATGAACAAAATCCGTTCGTCGCATTGCACGCAGCCGGACAACCATTTGCTGTTGGCGATGCTTACGGTGCGAACTTAGTCTATTCGGGGAATTTTCTGGATAGCATTGAAGTTAATGAATGGGATCAGACGCGACTTTTGGCTGGCATTCATCCGGCTTCTTTTAGCTGGCGACTGGATCCGAAAACCAGCTTTACTACCCCTGAAGTGGTCTTAAGCTTTAGTTCAGCGGGACTAGCTGGTTTATCCCAGGCCAATCAGCGTTTTGTGGCCCGGCATATTATTGACCCGCAATGGCGTCAAAAGCCGCGTCCGGTTGTTTTGAACAGTTGGGAAGCGACCTATTTTGACTTGAATGAACAAAAGTTGCTGCATCTGGCTAAATTGGGACGTCAGTTGGGGGTTGACTGTTTTGTTCTTGATGATGGCTGGTTTGGTACCCGCGACAATGATTTAAGTTCGTTGGGGGATTGGTTCACAAATAAGCATAAGTTTCCGGATGGCTTGGGGCATTTTGCTGAGGAAATTCATAGCCTTGGCCTTCAGTTTGGCCTGTGGTTTGAACCGGAAATGGTATCGCCTCGATCGCAATTTTTCCAGGAACATCCGGATTGGGTGGTCCGTCCCAAGCGCGGCCGAATGTCGATTACACGTCATCAATATGTTCTGGACTTTAGTAATCCAACGGTCGTAAATAATATTTTTGCGCAAATGCAACGCGTCATTACCGAAACCAAGCTTGATTATGTGAAGTGGGATCTTAATCGCAGTATTACCGAAGCCTATTCACCCTACCTGGCAAAAATTGGGCATCCTCAAGGTGAATTCTTCCATCGCTATGTACAAGGTGTCTATACCCTCTATCAAAAGCTGCTCACGGCCTTTCCTCACCTGCTGATTGAAGGCTGTGCTGGTGGTGGCGGGCGCTTTGATTTGGGGATTCTCTTTTATAGTCCGCAAATCTGGACCAGTGATGATTCTGATGCGATCGAACGGTTGGCAATTCAATCAGGAACCGCACTGGCTTATCCGTTAAGTTGTATGAGCAATCACGTGACGGCGATACCGAATGAACAAGTCGGACGCTCCACACCGTTGGCTACGCGATTTCGTGTGGCAGCGTTTGGTATTCTCGGCTATGAATTGGATTTGACCAAACTGGATGAGGCGGCATTGGCAGCAATCAAAAACCAAATTGCTTATTATCATGAATTACAACCATTAGTCTTAAATGGTGATTTTCGGCTGCTTTTGCCACGTCAATCCAACAGCCAGAATCAAGTCGCATGGCTGCTAAGCGATCATTCCCGCAAGCGTTTAGTCTTAGGCTTCTTCCGCGTCCTTGCCGATGCAGACAGTCGCGCCGTGCAGTATATGAAGATACCGGTTGCCCAGCCAAACCAACGTTATTGGGTAAACGGTCACACTGGGCCGGTTTCCGGTGATGTCTTGCAGCGGGTTGGCGTTCGCTTACCGATCCAATTCAATGGCGCTAACCGGCAACAAGCCCAATTGATCGGTGACTATCAATCGGCCTTATTGACTTTTGATGGGGTAACAGCAACCAAAACCGGCAAGCATCAACCGGAGATTCGCAAACAGCAGAAGGTTGGACATGCTTGAGACGTTACTACGCGGCTCGGGTTTAGTTAATCGCCTAGTTTGAAAGTTGAACAATAACGAAAAAAAGCTCGTTGCAACGGGCTTTTTTCATTTCATGATATTTGATTGTTGCCATTCAACGATTTATGATGCCGAATGACGGCTTTTCACGAGCAGTAAGATGCCTGAAGCAAGATTCATAGCACCGGCAATGATGCTGAGGCTGCCAGCAACAATTGTTATGATACTGAGTGGTAAATGGTTGGCTTTTTTCAAGTTTGACATTCCTTTCTAGGGTTGCGGAGGGTCATAGCTGGCACAAAAACAATGGCGAAGGTTGATGATTTCTTTCTTTCGTTTAATATCCGTATTTTAACAAATGTAACTGGTTAAAGGTGAAGTTTATTTGGTAACGTTAAGTGAGATTCTTATGGACTGAACTCACTTTGAATAGGGGATTTCAACAGCTAAGATCGGACACTAAACGTACACTTTTTGTGCACTTCACTTCAAAAACACCCCCAAACACCCCCAAAATAAAAAGTCCCGAAACGCTGATTTAACAGCATTTCGGGACTAACTAGAAACAAGAAAAAGGGTCAAAATGGAGGTGAGGAGAATCGAACTCCTGTCCATCACCCCTGCTACATGCGGCTCTACACCCATAGCCGATTTATTTAAAATTCGCTGCGATGTCGCGCCAACCGACAAGGCTAACACAAGGCAGCTAACCTACTAGTCTCTTGTTGATGCCTCAGGTGGCAACATCAACCGTAGCTCAATGATTTGAGACCCAGACCCGACCCTTGAGCGAAGTCGGAAGGATCACGCTAGCTGGTTATTAAGCAGCTAAAGCGTAAGAATTTTCGTTCTTTGCAGTTATATTAACTGTTCCGTTGATGACGGAGCCGAGCCTCCGAGGTGCACCGCATGCGCGAAAAGCAATGTCGAGACCATTACACCCCCAAGAAGGTGCAAATGATATATTACCACGGTATAATTAAACTTGTCAAAACATTTGCAGTTATCATTGTACTGACGCACACTTAGGTTTTAAGCTAATTTTATGGGGGCATGTCTATGATCTTACTTGTTGCAGGATGCATGCAATTACTAATGGGCATCCTTCTTGCTATTTTTCGACCGCGTCATCAAACCGGTCTGTGGGGCTACACATCATATCTCGCCAGTGTCAACGCTGATAGTTTTCGGCTGGCACAACGGTGGTTTTATCAGGCGTTAATTGCCACAGGTGCCGTTGAAGGGCTTGCTGGCTGGGTAATTCACCGGTTAGCGTGGGATAACTATTTTATTATCTGGCTTTTTCTGGCTGTTTTGTTATTCTTGCCCGGTTTTGTTTATACCGAAAGTCGACTAAAGCATTATCTGGAGGCACACGACGCGCTGCCGTATGATTATGTTGCTCCGGATGATGTGCCAAGGCCTAAACGCCGCAAAGGTTTTAAAGATCTGTGAAATGAGGGATTCAGCAGTGAAACTATTAATGATTGAAGATAATACAAGTGTGGCCGAAATGATGGCCATGTTCTTCCAAAAAGAAAAATGGGAAGTTGTCAACGCCTATGATGGTGAAGAAGGACTGGCGAAATTCAAAGAGGCACCTGACAGCTTTGATATCATTACGCTTGATCTGAATCTGCCGAAAATGGACGGGATGCAGGTGGCTAAGGAAATTCGGCAAATTAGCGAGACAGTGCCGCTAATTATGCTAACTGCGCGTGATACCGAAAGCGATCAGGTTTTGGGGTTAGAGCTCGGTGCTGATGATTATGTCACCAAGCCGTTTTCGCCTATTACATTAATTGCGCGGATTAAGGCTTTGCATCGGCGCGCCGAGGTTGGAGCCGAAGCTGGCGCGGAACAAGCAACGCCGGAAACTAAAGCAGACGGATTTGATGTTGAAACCGATCACTTTAAACTCAGCACAAAGACTAGGGAAGCCTATTTGAACGGCAAACAGATCGAAGGGTTAACGCCCAAAGAATTTGATTTGTTGCATACCTTGTCCAAGAGTCCCAAACAGGTTTTCTCCCGCGAACAGCTGCTGCAGCTGGTCTGGGACTATGAATACTATGGCGATGAACGAACCGTTGATGCGCATATCAAAAAATTACGTCAAAAAATTGAAAAAGTCGGTCCACAAATCATTCAAACAGTCTGGGGCGTTGGGTATAAGTTTGATGATTCGGGGCTTGATCAATGAAAATGCTTTATCAACAGCTAATCGGTTTTTTTTCGGTCATCATGGTGACGCTGGTGATCGTGTCGATTCTGTTTATTCGCTCAACCACCAATACGGTTTGGGAAAATGGGTTCAAACAACTTGAACAGTATACGGATGTTTTGAAAAATAACGCGGTTGACGAAAATACGTATGTCATCAATGCGCGGTTTATTCAGAATGCCGAAGAAATTTTGAGTGACCAGCATGTTCATTTTGTTATTTATGATGCGAATAACGTTGCAAAATATCCCGTTTCGCAAAAGGGCCGGATGACTGCGATTAAAGCGAGTTATTGGAAAAAGTTGAAGCAGGGATCAGCAGTAGCAGTGCCGGAAATGATGACGAATCCGATTAGCGGTAGCGCGCAAAGCATGACGATTTATTATCAGCCGGTTTTCTTAAGTGAAAAACTGTTATTTGTCATTGCTGCATTTGCGCCGGTAGAGCAGATCCAAAGTTCGATTAACAAAACCGAACACAATTTGTTGATCGCATTTGTGCTATCAACATTAGCAGCTTTCATCATTAGTTACTTCATTGCTTCTTATCAGGTTCGTCGCATTAATCAGTTACGTCAGGCGACGCATCAGGTTGCGGAAGGTAATTATGACGTGACCGTTAAAATGAAAAGCCGCAGCCATGATGAAGTGGCCGAATTAGCGGATGATTTTCGCGATATGGTGAACTCGTTAAAAGCAAGCCAACAGGAAATCCAACGGCAAGAAGATCGCCGGCGTCAGTTCATGGCGGATGCAGCACATGAAATGCGCACCCCGCTGACAACGATTAATGGCTTGTTGGAAGGGTTGGCTTACGATGCGATCCCTGAAGAAAGCAAAGGAAAAAGTATCGAATTGATGCGCAATGAAACGAATCGGCTGATTAGATTGGTTAATGAAAACCTTGATTACGAAAAGATTCGCACCAATCAGATTCTTTTAAGCAAGCACACGTTTAATGCCCGTAAAGATCTTGATAACATTACCGAGCAGCTAACGCAAAAGGCCGAAGAAGCAGGCGATACCATTACGATTAAAGCGCCAACCCAATTACCGACCTACGCTGACCATGATCGTTTTGTCCAGATTCTGTTTAACATTGTCCAAAATGCGGTTCAATTCACCAAAAACGGGCAGATTACGATCGGCGGTAAATTAGGGTATCACCAAACCGAGTTTACCGTCAGTGATACCGGTATCGGCATGTCCAAAGATCAAATGAAGAATATCTGGGAACGCTATTACAAAGCCGACCCATCACGCAAAAATACGAAATACGGCGAATCCGGTCTTGGTATGGCCATTGTTCATCAATTGATGGGCTTACATGGCGGAACGATTGAGGTGGATTCCAAGTTGGGTTCAGGAACGACCTTCACCTTAATCTTCCCAGATGAGGCGACAGCACCTAAACAAAAACAGCCAGCAACAAAATCATCGCCAAGCACAACATCATCGACAGCCGGTGCCGCCAAAGACACTGACGCTGCATCAAACGACCATCCCAAGTCCGAGTAACAGTAGTTTTTCTGGACATGCGGGTGGATGGTGAAGCGTTAACAGGCGGCGACATGATTGTTGATAGGTAAAAGCACATCACATTTATTGGGCGCTGATTCAAAACGCCCCTCAAGCAGTGTCAAGCAAACAAATAAGCACTAAAAAGGAGACCCTTATGACCATCCGACGAATACAGCAAAGTGATTTTGCTGATGTAGACGCATTATTGCATACCGCATTTAGCGCCAGTAAACGCGGCTATCATGACGAAGCAGCGCTAGTAGCAGAATTGAGGCGAACTGCTGATTATGAAGCGGCTTTAGAAGTCGTTGCCATGATTGATGGACATCTAGCCGGCTATAGGCTCATGACGGCGGTAACGATTACGCCGGATGCGCATATGAACGGAGTAGCACTTTGGCCGTTAGCAGTCGCACCGGCGTATCAAGGGAGCGGTTTAGGCATGGCCATTGTCTCTGAGCTTGATATGCGGGCAACCGATTTACGCCGCGATTTTGTCAGTGCGATTGGTGATCGTCAATTCTTCGGCCGGTTCGGATTTCGTAAAGCAGCCGCCTACAAACTTGAACCGCCGTTTTCGATCGTTGCCGAAGATCATCTCATTAAGGAACTCGTGCCTGGTGTTCTAGCCAGTGTGCACGGAAAAGTTAATTATGCACGCCCATTTCTTGCCAAAATGCCAAACTAGACAAATTAATTGGGTCCATCGATAAGTTGCAGGTAACCCTGCAGCTTATTTTGCTGGTTGTTGCCTTGAAGCTACCCCAATCGTTATTTTTCTTTGTGGTGGGCTGATTGATGTGCCTTATGTAAGGTGCCGATACACAGGCCGCCACTGACCAAAGCACCGCCCATTAGTGTGTTGTCAGTGACATGTGGCCAGTATTCTACAAAGATGACGAAACCAATGATAATGACTGCTGTTAATAGTTGCCATGACAGATGATAGGGTTGCCGTGCCTTCATTTAAAAGCCTTCTTTTTTGGAACTAACTGATTGCGTTTCGAAACTAGCAGGTGTGGAGCCCTGACGCGTGGAAATTTTCCAACCTTTACACGCAGGTTTCTATGCCCGTCAATATCATCATATTTTCTTAATAAAAAGTCACCATCAGCCTACTGCAAATATCCTTGAGTTTAAAGCCCTTACTGTGAGTTGCTGTGATGATCGTTGCATATGTGTCCATTTAACGATTGATTCGGTTGATGATTCATGGCCTGGCGAAATCTTTTAAACGACAGGGTTTATTAGGCATCACAACATGTCAAGTCGGTTACAGTTTAACGATTACTTTGCAGAAGTGACAATGACTGTTACAATATGAACATATTCAAACGGCTATCAGGTAGTTCGTAAGGTGTGGTGGCTGTCAATTATTTTGGGGGGATTTTGCGTGAAGCAGTTTTATATTGTTGACAGTTCAATTCTTCCAGATGTGGTTGGCAAAGTGATTGCCGCACGAACCTTACTCCAAAATGGTGAAGTTAAACAGGTCAGCGAGGCGGTTAAGCAAGTTGGTATTTCTCGCGGTACCTATTACAAGTACAAAGATTATGTTTTCCTGCCTGATCATGAAATGGCATCGCGAAAGGCAGTCATTTCATTAATGCTCCATCACGATCGCGGTATTTTGTCAGAGGTTTTGACGGTCATATCGCATGCACAGGCCAGCATCGTGACGATTAACCAGAATATTCCAATCCATAATTGGGCTAGTGTTGTGATCTCATTTGATATTTCGGCACTGCAAGGGACCATTGATGATTTAGTAACCAAACTTGGCGATATTCGCGGCGTCAGTGATGTTCATCTGATTTCGGTAGAATAAGCGGCATGTTTTTTTGGAGGCTTTATGAAAATCGCATTTAAATTATTGCTCTGGGTGTTAGTAGCCGGAGTTGCTTTATTTCCGGCGCTATTATTGATTTTGTTTGTCATTGGCCTGAGCGTTGTTATTTCGGGTGCTTTGGCAGTCAGTGCCGTTGGTTTTGTAATGGGCACTATTTTTGTTGCATTGGTAGGATTGGGCATTATGATTCCAAGTGTCCTGCTCATTATTCGATTTATGACTTTCCGGACAGTTAATGCCCGATTTCAGCGCGGCGGTGAACGCTTAGTCCTTCCGGTGAGGGTTCATTTAACTGGGCGCGCGATCTACCATGCTATTTATGAAAATTACAAAGCTGGGCGTCGTCAGGGAAAACATGTTTTTCAAGCGTGGAGTTTTGGTTTAGAAACGTATTTTCATGAAGATCTTCAAGCGTATCTGGCAGACCAGATTCTCGCGCAACACGGTCCGGAGATGGCAGAGGCTTTTGTCTTAGATAAACGTCATTCATATACCATTGCTTATTAACAAATAATCGAAGGTATACCCATCGTTTTGGGATGTTCTCGAAACCGGAAATAGCATGTTTAAAAAATTGGCCTTAGCGTTTAACAATTTCAGTTGCGCTAAGGTCTTTTTTCGGCTAATGGGTTCAGTAAAACGAAGCACTAAACCTTGGCACCGTTACCAATCGGCATGATAAAAAGTGTCGGATCGCTTAATTGGGCCACGTTTCGTCTGCACGTGGACGTCGTTGAATGAGTCGATTGGTTCGCGGCCAGCGCAGTTCCTCGAAACCGATGAATTCAATGGTTAGGCGGGTCTGTTGCCGTAGTAAGCCGATAAAAAGCTCTAATTGCGCCAGATCATAGTTGTGCAAGCTGTGTAAGGGGATGGAACGCAGGCGTTGATCTTTTGGTTGGATGTTAAAAAAGAAGTTAAATGCCGGCGTGTAGGTCTGGTTGACAAGTGAAATCCAGTACCGTGTTTTCCGGCGCCTTTTAAATAACGGGGTCAATCGTTCCATAATAATCTTGAGATCGTTAGTCATAGCTATTGCCACCATTATGGCCTCCTACAAGTGATGCGCGCTGAATGGCGGTACCGCCGTGCATGGCGCTTTTGGCGTAAACGAGTGCTTTAAAGCCGAATCGATTGCGGATCGCATCAAGCGTTCGTTCCAGGTTTGTTGCCTTGATTTGCTGATCGATCGGTTCAAAAAAATTGAGTTGTTCGCCGGTGTCCGGGGCCAAGCGGGAGGTGTAGACTGCCACATTACGAACGACTTCGCCATGCCAGTTATCGCGAAAAATTTCGCGTAAAGTCGTCACGATATCTGAGTCGCGATTTGTTGGCAGCATTCGTTTAGCTTGTGAAAACCCAGTGCGACCGTCTGCTTGGCTCTCAGCGTATGAAAAGCCAATTCCAAGTGTGATTTCACCGGCCCGTTTGCGGTGATGACGCAAGCGGGCGGCCACTTGTTCGCCGATTTCCTTAATCACAATTTCGATTTCGAACTGATTACGATAATCGCGTGGCAGCACTTGAGAATTACCGATACTTGGCTGGCGCGTGACGATCCGCTGACTAATCTTGGTGCGATCAATGCCCCATGCGGTCGCAAAAAGCTGCGTGCCAAGAATGCCCAGCTCTTGTTTTAAGGCGTACGGATTGGCGTGGGCAAGTTCATACATACTCGTGATGCCCATTCGTGCTAGATGGGCGGCGGTACGGTGACCGATGCTCCAGACATCCGTCATATCCTTGATTCGCCAGATAGTTTCTGGCACGGTTGCATACGTAATTTCGCCGAGCAAATCGGAATTGTGCTTAGCGTATACATCCAGCGCAATTTTGGCTTGCACGGGATTTTCACCCATACCGACAGTGGTGCGCAAACCCAACTGTTGCTGAACCGTTGCCTGAATTAACTTGGCAACGGCGCGTGGGGTCTTGCCAAAAAGTCGCCAAGTATGGGTTAAATCGAGAATGGATTCGTCAATCGAGTATGGCCATAAATCTTCATCGGCAACGAACTGACGAAAAATGTCATTGATAGCCAGATTCTTCTTAATGTAAAGGTTCATACGCGGGGGCACGACAATTAAATGTGGTTCATTAGGTAAATCGCGTTGCCGGCTGACGTTACTCTTGAGACCATACATTTTTTTGGCCATTGGCGATGTGGCTAAAATTAAACCGCCGTTCGTATTTTCCTGTTCGGACATCACCACGAGAACGGTTTTGAGTGGATCAAGTCCACGCTCGATGCTTTCAACCGATGCATAGAAGGACTTGTTGTCGATCAAAAAAATGACGCGATGCGGTTCATGCGAATAGTCATAGCGCATATCAATCACCTCTGTAGCTATTATACGAACGTATGTTTGCAAAAGGCAAGTATTTTCTGCTTACGTTGACAATGCACAAATAAAAAATCCACGCTGCCTGGAAAAAGACACCGTGGATCAAAAGTTTATTGGTTGAAACTATTAACTGACTAACGCATGCAGCCACCCATATGCCAGGATGAAGCCCAAGATGTAAAACCGTGCATCATGGTATCAGGGGCAATGGCTGTCCAGCCGTGGGTAACGAATGCTAAAACGAATAAGGCGGTAAAGATTGCTGCGATAACACTCAAAGTAACGATTAAGGGCCGCCATTTTTCCGATAACATCATACTTCGCCTCCTGCTATTGAATGTTAACTTCTGCCATTAGTATAGCACCATGAACTCAATAGCCAAGTTAAGTTGCAGGCAACACCGTCGTTCAGCATGATCGAAACGTGAATCAATCACGCTCCCATTTGATCTTGAGGTTGGTTTCGATTAAGTCGCCATCATCGAGTGCAAATGGTTCAACCACGCTGGTGCCATCTGGTTTCGTGAATTTGATGTTTAAAATATTATTATCGCGGTAAACCACCTCCCAAGTACCGTTGCTTGGGGTGTTGTTGTTAGTTGCTGTGTATGTGCCATCGCTATTGAAATTGAACGTTGCCCGATCGCCGGATTCCCACCGGCCAACAATGCCGCTGGTTGAGTGATTATCGTTGCGTTTTGAAGTGTCAGATGGGTAGGTGCGGTTGGTTTTGGTCACGCCATTGTCGTCATAGTCATCATCATCGTCATCAGTGTCACGACTTGTTTGTGAAGCCTGTGACGATGACGAGGCGGTGTTGGACGAGGCAGTTGCTGCGTCTAAAGTGAGTGCAGCGGCTTGGCCTTTCAGGGGAACGATCACGTTGCGGGTGAAATCTTTAGTAGCACCGTCATGCGTGCCGCTAAGTTTAAGGGTATAGCGGCCCGGAAGTTGATTGTCGATCGTGTATTGACCATTATGATTGGCAGCTTGAACCGGCGTTTGATTCAGCGTTAACGCCGCGTTTTTAAGGTTAGTCTTCACGGTTACCGCGGTGGTTCCAAGCTTGACTTTATACTTCGGGAAAAACAACATTTCCTGACCTTGTTTGACTACCTGAACCATACCGCTAGTGGACTTAGCCCGAATCATGGTATTTAAAAGGCTGCGATAATGGCGATCTTCAATGAGTTGGGCCAGAGGTTTGAGGTTATTTTCATGCAAAGGGGTTCCATCGCTGGCAACGGCAACTTCTGCCATATCATCGGCATCACCGCTTGTCATTTCTTCGGCAAGTTCGGCAACTTGTCGGTTTTGACTATAATAGGCAGCGCCAGCTAAATAGGCACAACCGACTATTAAGATGACGACAATTCCGACAATCCATGGCCAGCGCCTATGTGAATGTGGTGTATGGTGGGTTGGTGCTGATGCTGCCGCAGTTGTTGACGCAGGGGTCGTTGGCGGTTGCGGCGTGGACGCTTCGTTTTCGCTTGTTTGCTGTGCTTGCAGGCGGGCTGACCGTAAATCAAAGCCGCAGTTAGGACAAAAGTCATCATCCGGCTTAATCGGTTGACCACAGTTGGGACAGAATTTTAACGGTGTTTGCATTTATCGTTCCTCCAAAGTGTTAATAAGCTGAGTAGCAATTTGATCATGGCCGCGTTGATTGGGGTGGAATGTATCCCGGGGGCCATTTGCAGAAAAATCCGGAATGACGGTTCCAGCTGGTCCGGTGACATCATCATGACCTTGCCAGATGGTTGCTAAGTCAACGACCGGTACCTGGTAGGTCTGCCCCACCGTTTTAACGACGGCATCGAATTTTAAATCGGCGTTAACATATGGCCCTTGATTTGGCGACCAGGTTGTCATGAGGATCAGTTGTGCCGAGGTTTCTTTTTGCAATGTGGTGACAATGGTGGTTAACGCCTGTTGATACGCATTAAGTGCAGTAGGGGTTGCGCCACCGACAGCATCATTGGTGCCAAACTCGATAGTAACCACATCGGGATGCTGGGCGACGAGTTGTGACAAGGCTGGGACGCCCAAATTAGTAGCCGTTTTCCCTACTTCCGCAATGCCAGCTTCGGTGACAGTTTTGCCAGTTAATTGGGCCAGTTGCCGGGCAAAAAGCGACGTAAAGCGGGTGGTTTTTTTATCGGCAAAAAGGCCAACGGAAAGACTGTCGCCAAAAGGGGCATAAACTAACTGCGCTTTGTTTTTGGCCTTCAATCGTGCTAAGCGAGTCGGGCGCGGCGGCGTTGAAGTGGCGCTGGCCTGCCGACTGCGAACTGGCGCAGAGGAGCGGCTTGACTTAGCAGCTTGCCGCGAAACCCCACAGCCAGCCGCTAGTAACAATAGTAAAACACCCAATCCCAACCAAATCTTTTTCATCCCAATACCTTTCTTGAATCGACTGATGACATGCTGGTTATAAATGGTCTTTAGCTAACAAATCGGGTATTGCGCGCTTTCCAATCTTCTAGCTTGATAAAGACCCAGAAACTGTAAATGCCAAGCGTGATGATCGATAGCAGCAGCCACTTAATCCAATTGCCAAATAAACCGACAGCGGAACCGTAAAAATGCATCCGATGGCCTTCAATCACGGTATGGTTGATCTTCCAGCCATACAACATGTTCAACGCCCAAGGATAGCAGATGCCAAACGTGGCGATTGTGATCACCGTACCAAGAATGGCCCAGCCAATATAAGCCAATAAGCCGCCATCGAAAAAAGAATTTCGTCCATTTCTCATTTCCATAATCGTTGCATCCTCCAACTTCTTTACTTAAGTGTATCAGAGTCGTCAGGCAACGCAATGAATTTGCGTTATAGTGGTAACGCGTTCATCAGCGCAGGGATCTGCATGTAAGTAAGGATCTTGGTCGGATGGACAAAGCCCGACCATCCGACCAAGGCCACTAGTTCACCTTTACGCCCATAACGCGTTCCCCGGCGCAGGAGTCTGCGTGTAAGGACCTTGGTCGCAATGACCAAGACCGGGTCATCACGCCCAAGGCCACTTACACTCCGACTCCTAACCGCGCCGGCTCACGCTCACTGTCAAAGTTTGGTACAATAGGTCAAGGAATTTTTCACTTGGCTTTTCTGAAAGGACGATTCGTTAAATGGTAATGGATGCCGCATTAAAGGGTATGAATGATAAGCAGGCAGAGGCGGTGTTAGCTACTGAAGGACCGGTTTTGATTATGGCAGGGGCCGGATCTGGCAAGACGCGGGTTTTGACCCACCGAATTGCTTATTTAGTTGAAGAAAAAAACGTTAATCCATGGAACATTCTTGCCATTACGTTTACGAACAAGGCTGCGCGGGAAATGCGGGAACGGGTAGGTAAACTGGTCGATCCTGAGATTGCCCGCGATATTTGGGTTTCAACGTTCCACGCATTGTGTGTTCGTATTTTGCGGCGCGACATTGACAAACTCGGTTACAATCGGGCGTTTACGATTGCTGATCCAGCCGAACAACTCACTTTGGTTAAGCACATTTTGGCTGACTTCAATCTGGATCCTAAGCGTTATGATCCTAAGTCGATTCTTGGCGCGATTTCGGGCGCCAAAAACGAACTAATTGACCCGCAAACTTATTCAGACGAGCAGGCTAACAGTCCCTTTACCAAGACTGTGGCGCAAGTTTACGCGGAATATCAAAAACGCCTGCGCAGTGATCAGGCACTGGACTTTGATGATCTCATCATGCAGACCATTGTGTTATTTGAAAAGGATCCCGAAACGCTCGGCTTTTACCAGCGCAAATTCCGGTATATTCACGTTGATGAGTATCAGGATACGAACGAAGCCCAATATCGCCTCGTGCATATGCTGGCGGAAGGTTATCACAATCTGTGCGTGGTCGGGGATGCCGATCAGAGTATTTACGGTTGGCGTGGCGCTAATATGCAAAACATTCTGGACTTTAAAAAGGACTACCCTAAAGCCCAAGTCATTTTGCTTGAGCAGAATTATCGCTCAACCAAGACAATCCTGAGCGCTGCCAATGATGTGATTAAAAATAATCTGAATCGCCAAGCCAAAACGTTATGGACCGAAAATGCTACCGGTGACAAGATCACGTATTATCGAGCTCAAAGCGAAACCGATGAAGCCATTTTTGTGATTCGCCGCATTGAAGCGGAAATGGCACAAAATCACCGCAAGTATGGGGACTTTGCAATCTTGTACCGGACGAATGCCCAATCCCGTGCGATTGAAGAAGCGTTCGTGAAGTCCAACATTCCTTATAAGATGGTGGGCGGACATAAATTCTATGATCGTAAGGAAATTCGCGATGCCTTGGCTTATTTCCGGTTGGTCGTCAACCCGGATGATGATATGAGCTTTAACCGGATCGTGAATGAACCTAAGCGCGGGATTGGCAATACAAGTGTTGCTAAACTGGAAGCTTTTGCTAATCAGCATGATTGGTCACTCTTGGAAGCAGCGGCGAATGCTGAGCTTAGTCCGATTTCAGGCAAAGCCCGGGGCAATCTAGCCGAATTCGGTAAAATGATTCAACGACTTGGTCAGCGGCGGAAAGATTTGAATGTTACGGAAATGATGCAGGCAATTCTGGATGACAGTGGCTATTTGGGTGCGTTACGCGCCGCCAACACCTTGGAAGCCGAAACACGAGTGGAAAACCTTGAAGAACTTTTGTCAGTGACCCAAGGATTTGATGCGCGCTACCAGCCAGAAAATGAAGACAGTGATATTTTTGTCGACTTTTTAGCTGAATTGGCGCTGTTGTCTGATCAAGATGAAGTTGAAGAAGATGCCCAGGAAGTGACGTTGATGACGTTGCATGCTGCTAAGGGGCTGGAATTTCCAGTGGTCTTTCTGGTGGGCATGGAAGAAGGACTTTTCCCGTTGAGTCGCGCCGCTATGGATGAAGGCGAGCTTGAGGAAGAGCGGCGGTTGGCTTACGTCGGGATCACCCGAGCAAAACAAAAGTTATATTTGACCAATGCCTATGCGCGGATGCTGTATGGTCAACGTCAAAACAATCCGGCGAGCCGTTTTATTGAAGAAATTGATCCTGAATTGCTTGATATTTCCGGTGCTACCCAGCCGAAAAGTGACATTCCGTTCATCAACCGCACCGATCGCGCCTTTAGTTCGCCTTATAGCCGTCATCCCGAAACCACTGGGACGCCGATAACCGTTAAACCGGCTCCAACTACTGGCGCTGGCAAGACGAGCTGGGAAGCCGGCGATAAAGTCGAACACCGTAAATGGGGAATCGGCACCGTTGTTAAAGTAACTGGCACCGGTGACGATCAGGAACTTGATATTGCCTTTAAAGCGATGGGGATTAAACGGTTACTAGCTGCGTTTGCCCCGATTAAAAAAGTTGAAGCTTAACGATGCATGAAAGGTTGTTAACCGCGTAGTGAATAAGGAGGATCGCCGTGTTAAGTAAACCAGCTGCTCAATTTACACTTGAAGAAGCCGAAGCCGAGGTTGCCAAGCTTCGAAAACAGTTAAATCAATGGCGCTTGGAGTATTACACCAAAGACGCTCCAACGGTCACAGATAATGTTTATGATGATCATTATCGTGACTTGCAAGCGTTAGAAGCCGCTTTTCCAAAACTGGTGACGCCTGATTCACCGACGCAGCAAGTTGGCGATGTCATTAATTCGGATTTTGCCAAAGTTCAGCACCCGATTCCCATGCTTTCAATGGGCGATGTCTTTTCATTTGAAGAACTTAGCGAATGGGATGCGCGGATGCAGGCTAATGTGGGGCATGCGGTTGATTACAATGTTGAATTGAAGATTGACGGCCTTGCTTTGTCGCTTATTTATGAAAATGGCCGCTTAGTGCAAGGCTCCACTCGTGGCGATGGTAATATCGGCGAAGATGTGACGAAAAATGTTTTAACCATTGCTTCGGTGCCTAAGACCTTGAAGCGGCCACTATCGCTTGAAGTGCGCGGTGAGTGCTATATGCCTAAAGCTGCGTTTGCCAAATTAAATGCGCGCAAGGAGGCAGATGGGGACACGCCATTTGCCAACCCGCGTAATGCTGCGGCCGGCTCGCTGCGACAGCTCAACCCTAAAATCACTGCCGGACGGGAATTGGATACGTTTATTTATACGTTAATTGACGCCGATCGATTTAATGTCAAAACCCAGCATGAGGCGATCGCATTTATGCAGGATCTTGGGTTCACAACCAATCCAAGTTCCGAAGTGGCTAGCGATATGCAAGCGATTGATGCCTATATCACGAAATACACCAGCGATCGGGATGCTTTGCCGTATGGAATTGATGGGATTGTGCTAAAGGTCAATGACTTGGCTTTGCAGGCCCAACTCGGAAACACCGTCAAAGTACCGCGGTGGGAAATTGCCTATAAGTTTCCCCCGGAAGAAGCCAAAACGGTGATTCACGATATCGTGTGGACGGTGGGTCGAACCGGGGTCGTGACGCCGACCGCGGTGATGGATCCGGTTCAGTTGGCTGGGACAACAGTCGCACGGGCAACGTTGCACAATGCCGATATGATTCGGGATAAGGATATCCGCATCGGCGACACCGTCATGTTGCATAAAGCCGGCGATATTATCCCGGAAGTTTCACGCGTACTGGTTAAGGAACGGCCAGCCAATACCCCACCAGCGCCGATTCCGGAAAAATGCCCATCATGCGGCCAAAAACTGGTTCACCTTGATGATGAAGTGGCGTTACGCTGCATCAATCCGATGTGCCCGGCGCAAGTACAAGAACAGTTGACCCATTTTGCCTCGCGTAATGCAATGAATATTGATGGATTAGGTCCGAAAATCATCGCGCAACTGCAAGCTAAGAAGCTCGTGACGGATGTCGCCGATCTTTATCGACTCACGGCCACTGACTTGGAAAAGCTGGATAAGTTCAAAGAAAAATCGATTAATAATTTGTTAAATGCGATTAATAATAGTCGGCAAAATTCTGTCGAACGCCTAATCTTTGGGTTGGGCATTCGCCATGTCGGTGGCAAAGCGGCACGTATTCTGGCCGAGCATTTTGGCAGTTTGGATGAGCTCATGGCAGCCGACCAAGACCAAGTTGCGGCAATTCCGAATATCGGGCCAACCATTGCCGAAGCGGTTGTCACCTATTTTAAAACGGATACGGTGAAGAAATTGGTAGAACAATTGCGCTCTGCCGGTGTCAACCTGCGTTATACCGGTCCAACCCGTCCGGCAGTAAGCGATAGTTTTGTTTCTGGCAAGACCGTGGTGATCACCGGCAAGTTTGCCGAGTTCTCCCGTCCGGAATTGACGAAACGCTTAGAGCAGCTGGGTGCAAAAGTGACTGGCTCAGTGTCGAAGAAAACCGATCTCGTCATTGCCGGGGATGCAGCTGGTAGCAAACTGACCAAAGCACAGGATTTGAATGTTCCAATTATGGATGAGACAGCGTTGTTGACGAACTTGAAGAATTGAGGAACTTCATCAATGAAGAAATTTTTTACGTTAACCTTACTGACAGGCGCCATTGTGCTGTTGGCGGCGTGCGGCAAGCTAAATCTTGACAGCGGCAGCAGTAGCACCGGTGGAACCAAAACCGGCAGCTACCAAACGACTGGAACGGTTGATAATAGCATGTACCAAGGCGTGATCAAGAATGGCCGCTATCAGACCAGCAGTGCACGTGGTTTGATGCTGCAACAAAACGATCAAGGCGAAAATACTTTTAACATCAAGAGTATGGAAAGTGGCTTGGAGAGTTTGGCCAAAGCCCAATTTTCAACGGATAAATATTCGTTTGAAGAAGGACAGTTATTGAGCACAGCAACGGCAAGAAGCTGGCTTAAGCGGGAGTCAAAGAGCAATCCCGATGGCTTAAATCCGGTTGATAACGGGAAGAAAGATCCTGATACCCGTAATCCGATGTATCTACAGCAGATTCTGGAACAGGACTTTATGGTGCAAGACGGCAATAGCATGAAACTAGGCGGGATTGCGATTGCGCTTGGCATGAATCAGGTCGATTACTACACCAAGACCGAATATGGCGCGCAATATCAAACCGAAATTTCCGAAGCAACGCTGAAGAAACAAGGTGAGGCCATGGCAGCAAAAGTTGTCGCACGACTACGCAAAATGGAAAAAGTGCCGAGTGATGCACCGATTTTGGTAGGTATTTACAAAAACGCCGAACAAGATAGTCTGGTTGGCGGCGTTTATGTCGAACACGCGACCAGCAAGAGTGGAACGGATCTCGGTTCCTGGAAGAAACTTAATCAGCAAAATGAAATTCTGCCGGTTGTCAGTGACCATAAAGCGATTAACAGTACGGTTGCCAATGACTTTTCGAGTTTTACAAATCAGGTAAAAGGCTTCTTCCCGACCTTAGCAGGGATCACGGCTCAGGCGCATTATGAAGATGGCAATTTAAGCGGCATGAAGATTACCGTTAACACTCAGTTCTATGGCTTGACGGAAATTCAAAGTTTCACGCAGTACATTTCAACTGCCGCCAATAAGTATTTGCCGTCCGGTGTGCCAATTGAAATTACCATTCAAAGTACCCAAGGCATCCAGGCATTTGTCTCGCGAAGTTCTGGGGACAAAGGCTTTTATACGCATGTATTTGGAAGTTATTAAAGGAAACTATGGTAAACTACGAATGATAATGAAAATGAAAGCGGGGATAGCATGATTTCAAAAGACAGTGTGGCACACGTGGCCAGTCTGGCTAAGCTGCAATTTTCCGAAGCCGATTTGGAGAAGTATACCGGTCAGCTTTCTGAAATTTTGGATATGGTTGAACAATTGGAAAGTGTTTCAACCAAGGATGTACCAGTCACCACCCAAAGCATTCATCTTGAGAACGTGATGCGTCCGGATGTTGCTAAGCCGAGCACACCAGTCACCGAATTGCTCAAGAACGTTCCGACTAAAAAAGGAACCTATATTCAAGTGCCGGCGATTATTGACAAGGAGGAGGACTAGGGCGTGGATTATTTTAAAACGAATCTTGATCAACTTCATGAACAGTTACGTTCTGGCAAGCTGACCAGTCGCCAGTTGGTTGATGAGACGCTGGCTGGTATCGATAAAATCGATCCGGAAGTGGCCGCTTTCCTTGCCATAAATGCGGACGGTGCCAAGAAGCAGGCAGCCGCAATTGACGAAGCCGGTATTGCCGATGATCAGCCGTTATCCGGGGTACCGATCGCGATTAAAGATAACATCGTGACTAAAGGCGTTGTGACAACCGCCGCTTCGAAAATTCTGGAAAACTTTAATCCCATTTATGATGCAACGGTAATGCAGAAACTGGCCGCTGCCGGTGCGATTAATGTGGGTAAAACCAATCTGGATGAATTTGCGATGGGGTCTTCAACTGAAAATTCTGCTTTCAAAACGACTAAAAACGCTTGGGATCACAGCCGCGTTCCCGGTGGCTCTTCAGGTGGATCAGCAGCGGCTGTGGCGGCCGGTGAAGTGATTGCCGCTTTGGGTAGTGACACGGGTGGTTCGATTCGCCAGCCTGCTGCTTTCAACGGGATTGTCGGGTTTAAACCAACGTATGGCCGGGTTTCCCGGTGGGGGCTCATCGCATTTAGTTCCAGCTTGGATCAAATTGGCACGTTGACGCGCGGGGTTAAAGATGCCGCTCAGATTCTGAATGTGATTGCCGGACATGATGAGCGCGACAGCACCACTGCCGATACACCGGTACCAGACTTCGCGGCTAAAATCGGGCAATCAATCAAAGGCATGAAGATTGCGTTGCCTAAAGAATATTTGGGTGAAGGGGTCGACCCTGAAGTGGCGGCTAAAATCAAAGCTGCAGCTAAGCAACTTGAAGCTTTAGGCGCAACCGTGTCAGAAGTTTCCTTGCCACACACCCAATATGCCGTACCGTCTTATTACATTATCGCCAGTTCCGAAGCCAGTTCCAACTTACAACGTTTTGACGGGATTCGTTACGGCTTCCGCGCCAAAGATGTCCACAATATTGAAGATGTCTATGTTCGTTCCCGTTCTGAAGGCTTTGGACCCGAAGTAAAGCGGCGGATCATGTTAGGAACCTTCAGTTTGTCTGCTGGTTTTTATGACGCTTACTTCAAAAAAGCCGGGCAGGTACGTACGTTAATCACCCGGGATTTTGAAGCTGTCTTCAAGGATTATGATTTAATCATTGGACCGACCACGCCAACTGTTGCCTTCAAGATTGGGGAAAAAGTCACCGATCCGGTTACCATGTACATGAATGATATTTTGACGATCCCGGTCAACTTAGCTGGCTTACCGGCTGCCTCTGTTCCGGCTGGATTTGTTGATGGTTTGCCTGTGGGCTTGCAATTGATTGGCAAACATTTCGATGAAAGTACGATCTTCCAAGTTGCCGCAGCTTTTGAAGCGCAAAACGACTACTTAGCACAGATCCCGGGAGGCAAGTAAGATGAATTTTGAAACGACAATCGGGCTTGAAGTCCACGTTGAATTAAAAACCAAATCCAAAATGTTCTCACCAGCGCCAGTCACTTACGGGCAAGAGCCGAATACCGAAACCAATGTCATTGACTGGGGCTTTCCCGGCGTTTTGCCAAGCATCAATCGCGGTGCTTACCAACTTGGGATCATGGTGGCCTTAGCGTTGCATGCTGACATTACCCGGCAGACGCATTTTGACCGTAAAAACTACTTCTATCCGGATAACCCCAAAGCTTACCAAATTACGCAAAGTGAAAAACCACTTGGCACTAACGGTTGGGTTGAAATTGAAGTCGGCGGTAAGAAGAAAAAAGTCGGCATCGCGGAACTACACGTTGAAGAAGATGCCGGCAAGAACCAGCATGAAGACGATGGTTACTCTTATGTCGACTTAAACCGGCAAGGCACGCCGTTGGTTGAAATCGTCTCTAAGCCGGATATCACAAGCCCGGAAGAAGCATACGCGTACCTTGAAACCCTGCGTCAAATCGTGCAGTTTACCGGTGCTTCCGATGTCAAGATGGAAGAAGGCTCCATGCGGGTCGACACCAACCTATCCGTTCGCCCAATTGGACAAAAGCATTTTGGAACGAAAACCGAAATTAAAAATTTAAACTCCTTTGTCCATGTTCGTGATGGTTTGGCATATGAAGAAAAGCGCCAGCAAGCAGTTTTACTTAGCGGCGGTGAAGTACGTCAGGAAACACGGCGTTGGGATCCGGATACTAAAGAGACCATTTTGATGCGGGTTAAAGAAGGCGCCGATGACTATCGCTATTTCCCGGAACCGGATTTACCGCCAGTTACGGTTTCCCAGCAGTGGATTGATGAAGTGCAGGCAACGTTGCCACAGCCACCGGCAGAACGGCGTGAGCACTACATTAAGGACTGGGGCATTCCGGCCTATGATGCCGGCGTCTTGACGCAAACCAAGGAAATGTCTGACTTCTTCGAGGCCACTGTTGCTCAAGGTGCCGATGCCAAGCAAGCGTCTAACTGGTTAATGGGTGAAGTTTCCGGTTACCTCAATGCCAAACACACGGAGCTTGGTGACGTTGCGCTGACACCGGAACACTTAGCCGGCATGATCAAACTCATTAGCGATGGCACGATTTCCAGCAAAATGGCTAAGAAGGTCTTCAAGGAAATCATTCAGCATGACACCGATCCGGATCAGTGGGTTCACGAAAAAGGGCTGATTCAGCTTTCCGATCCGGCTAAGTTGACCCCGATCATTACCACGGTATTGGACAACAATCAACAAAGTATCGATGACTTTAAAGCCGGGAAAGATCGTGCAATTGGCTTCCTGGTCGGGCAAATCATGAAGCAAACCCATGGTCAGGCGAACCCTAAAGTTGTCAATCAGATTTTGATAACAGAAATCAAAAAGCGTTAAAGGCATTTATTGAAAATTGTGGTACGGTATTCATTGACCACATACGATTGCAACCGATTGACGGCGGTCCGTGGTACACCATTGGGCCGCCGTTTTTCGGGTATTGGTCAGGTTAAGCATGCTTAGAATGTGATGACCTTAGACCACGTGAAAAGAACCCGCAAGTCAGTTGGTTTTGGAATTGGCTTGTGCATTGAAGGAGCAGAGAGTCATGAGAAAACGGGCGCGCTTGATTTACAACCCGACATCCGGGAACGAAGGATTAAAACGTTTCGTTCCTGACATATTAAACATCATGGAACAGGCAGGCTATGAAAGCTCGGCCTTTCAAACAACGCCAAAGCCTTTTTCCGCGCGTGAAGAAGCAAAGCGGGCTACCGAAGCCGGCTTTGAGCTCATTGTGGCAGCAGGCGGCGATGGGACGATCAATGAGGTTGTCAATGGGATTGCGCCAGCCAAAAAGCGGCCTAAAATGGCGATTATCCCCGCCGGTACAACGAATGATTATGCGCGGGCACTGCGGATTTCCCGTGATGATCCGGTTGAAGCGGCACGGGTTATTTTAAAAGGGCAGACTTTGGCGATGGACATCGGGCAGGCGAACCATCATTATTTTATGAACATCGCAGCAGGTGGTTTGTTAAGCGAATTGACTTATTCGGTCCCATCCGAAGTCAAGTCTATTTTTGGGTATTTTGCTTATGTCATTAAGGGTGCCGAGATGTTACCAGCGGTGCGGACGATGCCGATGAAGCTTGAATATGATGGTGGTGTCTATGACGGACCAGCCAGCATGTTCTTTCTTGGTTTGACCAATTCAGTGGGTGGGTTTGAACAAATTGTGCCGGATGCCGAGTTGGGTGACGGTAAGTTCTCGCTGATTATTGTCAAGACTGCCAACATGGCCAATTTGTTGAAATTGATGGCGCTTGTCTTCAACGGTGGACGCCATGTTGATGATCCCAATATTGTCTATACCAAGACCAAAAAACTAAAAGTCAAAACCAGCGGCCAAGACACGCTTAAGATCAACCTGGATGGCGAATATGGCGGCGATGCACCGATGACGTTTGTTAATTTAAAGCAACATATCGCGATGTATGCTAATGTAGACGAGATCCCAACCAAGAATTTAGGGACGGATGCCCAGAAGCAAAGAGACTACATGGCAGAAGTCGAATCGATCTCCCACCGCGACATTGATGGGGATGGTCAAATCGGCGCACAAGATGAAAAGGATGACTAATTTGGCCCAACCAGCTGTAACCAAGAATCAGGATCTGGAAGTTACGATTGAGGATCTCACTTATGAAGGCATGGGCGTTGCGAAAGTCGCGGGTTTTCCGCTATTTATCGAAGACGCGCTGCCTGGCGAAAAGATGCAGGTACATGTGCTTAAGACCCAGAAGCAATACGGTTTTGCCAAAGTGGTGAAGCGACTGACCGACTCGCCTGATCGCGTGGCCGGTGCTGACAGTACTTACATTCGCACCGGGATTGCCCCGTTGTCGATTTTGGCTTATCCAGCACAATTAAAATTCAAACAACATCAGATCCAGGAACTCTATAAAAAGGCCCACTTGGCGATCAAAGTGTTGCCCACAATCGGGATGAAGCACCCACTAGGCTATCGCAATAAAGCACAAGTACCAGTGCGGTTGGTTCATGGCGAACTGCAGACTGGTTTTTATAAAAAACACAGCCATGACTTAGTGCCGATTGAGGACTTTCTGATTCAGGATCCTAAAATCGATCAGGCAATTGTTGTGGTTCGCGACTTGTTACGTAAATACCAGGTGCCGCCTTATGATGAACGTACGAACCGCGGCGTGATTCGTAATATTATGGTGCGGCGTGGACGGGCAACACAGCAGATGATGATCGTGTTGGTGGCGCGCACATGGCAAGTGCCGCATCTGAATGATATTGTCGAAGGAATCACGTTGGCCCTTCCGGAGGTCACCAGTGTGGTGGTTAACCTGAATGATAAACGTACCAATGTGATTCTCGGGCGTAAGTCAAAAACAATATACGGCCGCGACTATCTTTTAGACAAACTATTAGGTAGTGAGTTTCAGATTTCGCCAGTCAGTTTTTATCAGGTTAATCCGATTCAAACTGAGGTGCTTTATACGAAAGCCATTGAAGCAGCGGCTCTAACCGGTAAGGAGACCGTGATTGATGCGTATTCTGGCATTGGGACGATTTCTTTAACCATGGCGCGGCACGCAAAACAGGTTTATGGTGTTGAAGTCGTTGAATCAGCGGTGCGCGATGCAAAGGCTAATGCGGCGCGTAATCACATCAAAAATGTAACGTTTGAGGTTGGTAAAGCAGAAGACGTCATGCAGAAGTGGAAAGACGCGGATTTGCCAGTCGATGTCTTAATGGTGGATCCGCCGCGCAAAGGCTTGGATAAAACCTTTATCGATGCGGTGGGGTATATGAAGCCGCCAAAGATGGTCTACATTTCCTGCAATCCCGCTACCCTAGCGCGTGACTTGCAGTTGCTGGCAGCGTTTGGTTATACAGCCAAAGAAACTCAGCCGGTGGATATGTTTCCGCAGACGCAGCATATTGAAAGTGTGACATTACTCGAAAGTATGAGAGAATAACCAACAAGTGTTGATATAACAGTGGCTAAGGATGATTTTAAGTATAAAAAGCTCATATGATAATCATGGTCAGTATAATTTTACGTTTCCTTTTTTCTTTAGTATACGATGAATTAGAATAGTACTTTGAGTGGGTTAGCATTTCATTTAATTATTCCAGAAAATGGATGCGATAGAAGTCACGTTAAATACTGATACAGCAAGTGTAGATCGAAGTTATTAAACCGAGGTTGCTGAAAAGTCCCAAATCGTAAATTTGATAATCCCAAATCCCAATTATCTCCAATAATCGTCCGTCCAGTGGGGAACACCACTCGCAAATCGATCTGTTATCAAGGTATTTGGAGGGCCCGTTTTTACGAGATTTAGTTTTTCAGCAGCCTCTATTAAATCAGTAGATTTTTCGCCTAATAATAACTAAACAAAAATGGCTATAACAAGATACATCACATTGAAGGAAAGAAAACCACAATATATAACTAACGAAAAGAAGATGGATTAATCATAATATTATCCTAAAAAATAATACGGAGCATCAATAATAATTGATTCTATTAATTGGCAAGAGTTTAAGAACTTGCTTGCGCAAAAAGGCGCGGATGTTGCTACTGATGTTTTGAGGAGGGTTTCACAGAGCCATAGTGTGCAATCTTTTGAAAATCCGTAAAGCCATACGACTTAATTCGAAATAGGAGAAAGTTAATGCAAACTGATAATGAAAAGTACAATGAAAAGGCACAGCCTAATACTGCCTTTATGAATGAACTGAAGAATAAACTGCCAGAGTTTTTTACGAAGGATGGCTCTTTTGATTTGGAAAAATTTGTGGGACAGTTAAAAGACAAGAATGTTGATGAACTCAGTGAAGGGTATCAGCTAGTTTTTATTGGTAAGAACTATGCACGTCGTCAGGCCGGTGAAATGCCAAGGACGGTGATTGTTCCCGATGAACAGCAAAATAAAAATGAGGGTAAGAACAGTAAAAACCTTTTTTTACTGGCGACAATCTTGAGGTACTGCGGCATTTGCAGAACAATTACCAGAATAAGATTGACGTCATATATATCGATCCACCATATAATACTGGTAGTGATGGCTTTGTTTACCCGGATTCTTTTGAATATAGTGATGATCAATTGGAAAGAATGTTTGATATTGACGATGATCAGGTGGAACGGTTGAAAAGTATCCAGGGTAAATCTAGTCATTCAGCCTGGCTGACCTTTATGCTCCCAAGGTTAATACTCGCTAAAGGTTTGTTATCTGATAGCGGAGTAATTTATGTTTCGATTGATGATAATGAGCAAGCACAGTTAAAGTTGTTATGTGATGACATATTCGGCGAAATTAATTTTCTGGCTGATGTTATTTGGAAGCATACGCAGCAAAGTAAGAACGATGAGCCTTTCTTTGCTAGAATGTATAACCATACATTGGCTTATGCTAAGAACATAAATAGTGAATGGTGAAAAACTCTAAAAGTGTTTTCATAATAGGCTTTACCAATAGTTAAGCGTATAATAAGTGCAAGCCTCATTTGCCCGAAATGCCTATGCTTTGGGATTTACCCTTGCACTTATCGCTGACCTA
>OBWV01000504.1_pt1 | contig 35336 bp, 52 predicted proteins | sample 1495351 | NCBI WGS metagenome assembly OBWV01 (sample SAMEA2580122, study PRJEB22360) | human gut metagenome | biome: human gut; feature: human-associated habitat; material: faeces | place: Denmark | collected 2008/2010 | reverse complement strand
CTGCCAGTAACATATATAGTTTATCACGGGAGGTTTTTTGCTTGAAGCTAAAGCTTGTTTTCCTACCACCAGCATAGCTGGTGGTTTATTCATGCTAAAGCGTACAATGAAAAAGGAAGCATATTTTCTATCAAAATATGCTTCCTTATTTGGTGGAGGCGGCGGGAGTCGAACCCGCGTCCGAAGACTTCTTACAGAAAGATTCTCCGAGTGCAGACTCCTCTTAAATTTCCCCTGTATTACTAGAGTGTCAAACTCATACAGAGTATCGCCATTAACCCCCTCTGCTATGGCGCATCACAGAGTTCGTTTGCCCGCTAATTTGAAACCCGGTTACAGTTCGCGGCGTCTGGCCGGATTGCTACCTAATTAGGCAGCTAGTGCGAAATTATTTTCGTCGTTTATTTTTTATAGACCATTTTAGCGTTGTGTGATCCATCAACGACTCGCTACTTAAAGCTCAAAATCCCCGTCGAAACCATTTTCGCCCCCATATGAAGTTAGACTAAAATTATACTAAAATTCCGCCTTTTTGTCAATTTTAGCCCATCTCAGTCTTCTTCAATTTTTTTCTCTTTTTCTTGGCAAATTTAAATCTTAAATTTTTCTTCCAAATAAAATATCCAATCACTGACCCAAGGACATTTAACATCAAGTCGTCAATGTCAACAGACCTTCCTATAAAAAATTGTATGAACTCAACAAAAAAGGAAGTGGCAAAAGTAATGCCAAGGATCTTTAAAATATTTCTCGCCTTTGAAAAAATTTCTGGAAGTAATATTCCAAAGGGCACAAATATTATTACATTGCCCATTATATTTATCATTGTGTGAAGGAAACCTGAATATTTTATGTAATTTTTTATAGTTCTAAAGGGAACTAGATTTACGCCCCAGGCGCCTGATGTTATTCTGTCTTTAAAATTTCCAACGAAGTCAAAGTTTTCGTTAGTTAGATTTATTCCTGAGTTGGCAATGTAGGAGTTAGGTGTAAATAACATTATTACTAGAAAGGCAAGGTAGCCTGCAAAAAGACTCAAGAGAAATTCCCTAAAGCCGTTGGAATTTATTTTTCTGTGGGAGAAAAATTTTACTCTCACCATGGAAAAGACTAGAAAGGTAATTATGAAGGCAGGTATTGTCCTTGCCGCAAAAAATAAAAATAATCTCATATATTTTTTAGTTCTATTAAATTTGTTATGGAATATTTATTTTCTTCTACAACTAAGTGCCACTTGTCCTTGGAATTTTCATCGTAGACGCCCACTGTCTCAAGACCTGCACTTTTGGCAGTCCTAAGGGCAAGATAGGAGTCGTCAATTAAATATACATCCCTTGGATCTTCCTTTAATTCAGAAGTTATTGTAGTGAAAAATTTTTCTTCGCCCTTTATGTGACCAACTGAATCTGCTGTGTAAAGTCCTTCAATATAATTGTCAATGCCGTATTTTTTTATGACTATGTCTGCAAAGTGCTTTGCTGTTGATGTTCCTATGACAATTTTTTTATCCCTGTCCTTAAAATATTTTAAAATTTCAAGGGCATTGTCCTTTAACTTAACTTTGTTGGAATAAAAATCTATAACTGTGTCGCTAAAACCATTATAAAGTTCTTCAAAGCTTTCGCTTAACTTGTAATAGTCCTTTAAATACCTAAGGGAAGTGTTAAGGCTCATGGTAGTCATCTTGTGTTGCACACTGTCTTCTATGTCTATTCCCTTTGTCTTCATAAAGTCGCGAGAAACTCTTCTCCAATATCCCATGGAGTCCACCAGGGTTCCGTCTAAATCAAATATAATAGCTTTCATGTTACCTCCTTCTTTAATAATACTTATATTTTAGTTGTAATCTTTTTATAAATCAACTATAATAGTCTTCTAAGTGCTTTTAAAAATTTTTTTAAAAAGTCTTTGACAAAATTTTTTTTCATGTTATAATAATATCTGTTCGAAAATTAAATATAAAGAATATAAAATTCTTGTAAAATTTTCATTGTCGGGGTGTAGCGCAGTTTGGTAGCGCACGTGGTTTGGGACCATGGGGCCGGGGGTTCGAATCCTCTCACCCCGACCATTTTTTATTTATTTTTACATTTCTTTACAAATGGCTAAAAATACGAATATTAAGCATGTACTTTAATTACTTAGTGCATGCTTTTTTACATGTTTTTACAGCTTTTTACTGTTGCGTTACCAACTCGTTGCCAACTTTTATAACTCTTCTACCTACCTAAATGCCTTTATTTGGTTAGGACTTAAAAAATATTTTTTTAATTTCTGCATAAAAATAAAGCCTAGGTTTAAAACCCAGGCTCAATAAAATCATTTTTCTTTCAAATCTTCTGTATTAATAATATTGGTTACATCTCCGCCAACTCTTTTCCCATCTACATAGCTTTCTCCTAGTACATAAGAAATCATAGCTCCAAATGCCATTATTATTGTTGTTATTTGTTCAATGCTGCCTTTATCAAATTTTAAAAATGCTAAAACCGCACTTACTAATGCAATTAAAAGTACCCAAAATTTTCTACTTGTAAATTTTCTAATAAAATCTTCTCTTTTCATAAGATTCTCCTCATTATTAATTAGAATTTTTTTCTGTTAGTTTGTCCACTACTCTATCAAGTAAAGAAAAAACTTCTCCTCTTGTTATAGTGTCATCAAATCTTTTTTCATGGATTTCAATTCCTTTTTCATTCAAGTTCTTAAAAGATTTTTCCGCCCAATGTTCTTTTTGATTTTCCATTTTATTCACCTTAATATTTCTTATTTCATTTACATAGTTTAAAAGCTTTCTGCCATAATCATTTGATGGAGCCCATCTGCCGCCTAAGTCCTCTACATATTTACAAGTGCCAAATAAATAGGCAAAATGTCGTGGATCCATTGTATTAGATTTAGGATAGCCATTAGCACCTGCATATAAAGCTAAGTGATCTAAATGAGCACTAATTCCATCTTCCCATGTTGCAAATCTTTTATGGGCTGATGCTTGATAATCTCCGCCGCCTTGAGTTACTTTCAAACCGCATGGATTATGATAACTAGCATCTATGCCTGCAGCTGATTTGATTTTGTATAAAAAGCCTGTCTCATGTGCCATTTGTGCAAATGCAATTACCGGATTTATTCCAATAATATTAGATAATCGCCAGTAAGTATAAGCAAGCCCAATAAATTCTTTATCATTATTTTTTGCTTTTGCCCACTCTTTAATTTGCTCCAAAGTTGCACTAGGCCCACTTAATATTGGTGTCTTAGTGCTTTTTACTACTCCAAAATATTCTGCAATAACTTTTGCGGTTGCTGCAGCTACTTTGTCTAAACTATCTACATATTTTTTACAATCTGAGTAATTGTCATGAAAGGCATGCTCAATAATAAAATTGTGCTTTGCAAGACCATTTCTTAATACCCCATAATAATTGGATCCTGATTTGTTTTTTCGATACTTAGTTCCTCGGTTATTAGTTCCAATTGTTGTTGATATTGCCGCACATAATTTATCTGTTAAAGCTTTAATACTTTCTTTTGGATTTGTGGAGTCCCAAATTTCAGTTCCTGTAGCTGAACCGCCACCTGCGTTTGAGTGTAGGCTGATGAATAAATCATAACCTTTTGCCATTCTTCCCCTTGTTGCTAAATCTGGATTATCAGACCTCTTGGTTCTTGTTGTATCTACTATAAATCCATAATCTTCCAGGGCTTTTTTGAGCTTCAATGAATAAACAAAGTTGCAATCACCTTCGTTACAAAATTCAAAGCCTGGTATTTGCTTGAAACCCCTATTATGTGCTGCTCCTGCTCCATGCCCTGGATCTAACATAATTTTTACCATGTCATAAACTCCTTCTTTGCATATTAAAAGGCAGCTATTAAAGCCGCCTTCATTTCCTTATTTCATCTAAAATTTTATCTGACTTTTCATCATGCTTTTCTAATTTTCGATGTAAGTCTTTGTTATAGTAATCTAATCTATTCAAAGTATCTGCCATAACTCTGGTAGTCTTAGAAAATTCTTTAACTGTTTCTGCTAAATTTTCTATCAAGCTTTTAAAATCAGTATCGTTGATTTGCAAAGTTCCAATCCTATCAATAATGTTGTTTATTTGGTCTGTTCTCTTCTTGTCATTTGAAATTACTAAATAGGTAAACAAGCCTAAAAAAACAATTATAATCGCTCCTGCAACTCCTACTGCTAAATATAGTTCTTGTATTGTCTTAAATTCCATGAAGTCACCTCCAATTTTAGTTTGTAACATAAACACATTGTCCAAGTATATATCCTGATGATGCATTAATAGTAGAATCTATATCAAATCTATCACTCTCTTTAAATCGTACATATACTGTTCCCAGTTGTACATTATCGCTATTTATAACACTTACCGTGGAAGTAAATTCTTTCGCCGGTCTAAATCCATAAGGGATTGTTTTAATGTTACTTGGTCGACGTGAAAGACCTGATGCTGAAAAAAACATATTTGCGATTACAAGTTTACCTAATTTATAATAAGTTATTCCTTCCGCCCTTGCAGTTTCTACTTGTAAATCACTACTACCACCCAATCCATTCAACTTAACTTTATCTGCGGCACTCATTAGCCCCGCACTTGAAGTAGTTGCATTAGAATAAGTCGTGTCTGTGTACTTTGGATTGTCGGGTATTGCATCTACTTTAGATTTTGCTAAATCCGTGTAATCATTAGTTGATAAACTTTTGCCATTTATCTTCTCGACCTTGTTTGATACTGTGTTCCATGTGGATTTTTCTTTATCAGTTACGACCCTATGCGTGCTGTCATCTATCAAATCAGATAATTTAGTTTTTATATCTGTCTTCATAGCATAGCCGCTTAAATCTTGCTTAGGTGACAACTTTTCAATCGCTTGTTTTGTAGCTTGTGGTGTCATATATTTTATATTATCCACACCACTTTCAGCCTCTGTTTGACTTGCTTTTGATAGCTGGCTATTTTGTAATTCTGCTATATCCTTTTTAATTTGTGTGTCATTGTATTTGGTATCTGTCGCACTAATTCTTCCATTAGTGATTTTGATGTTACTTCCTGCTGTTAAGCTATCTTGTTTACCTGTATTTAATTTTTCAATGTTATCTTTAATTTGTTGATAGTCAAAATTTGTAAAGTTTCTTGCAATTGCTGTTGTTTTCTCCCACCTCTTAGCAGGCCCTTCTAGAGCTCTTTGGACTTCAAGTCCGCCATCAGACCTCTTTGATTTAATTAGAATGGTTTCTGCATTCTGATCTGCTCCTAGGACTGCTAAATTAGGAAGACTGCCAAATACTGAACTATCTGCTACATAAATTACTGTTGCATCTGCAGCTAAGTTTTGTGTTAAGTATGTTTCGGGTGAATTGACCACTCCGTCATACATTTTGTTTAAATTTACCATTTAATAATCACCGCCCCCTCTGGAATTTGTGAATAGTTGTATAAATAAGCTTGCGTTTATTCTCGTCAAAGTATCTGGCATTATTTCAACTGTATGCCATGTTCCCCTTTGAATTTTACCGCCGTCATCTTTGCTTAAATATGGTATTAAATTTACTTCAGTATCTTTGGTATAAACCATTTGACCATCAACCTTTAAATAACAATATCTAGCCTTGCTTCCTTCATAAATCCCATAATCTATTTCGTGCTTATGGTCGGGCAAAATAAAAGTGTGCTTATGCGACTTTATATTTAATTGGTGGGTATGTGATCTAATATTTACGCTGTGGCTGTGTTCTGGAATGTTTACACTGTGGCTATGTTGAGGAACATTTACACTATGTTCATGATAAGTAGTATGCCAAAATGACCCTGTTCTACCTATCTTGCCACCATTGTTGTTATAAACGTCTAGACTTAATTGGCTTCCCTCTACATGTTCAGCCCCATGTGTAGTTGCATAGTCGCCACCACCGGACCCCGTTGAAGTATAATCTCCACCGCCTGAGCCTGTTGATGTGTAATCTCCACCGCCACTTTCTGTGGAAGTATAATCTCCGCCGCCTGATTCTGTAGTAGATACATCTGCTCCACCACCTTTTGTGGCTCTTGAATATGCTCTAAATTGTTCTATCGTGTAATTTAAGATTAATTTATTTATCCTGGCCATTTCATTTGGAATATAAAACCTTAGTGTCGCTGGATATTTGGGATCACAGTTATCTACAAAAGCCATCTGCATTAGATTAGTAGCACCTTGGCTGTAGGTGTCATTTATTCTGGCTCTTTCTTGTATTTCTGAAATGGATCCTGTAATATCTCTTTTTTTATTTGCTATCTCTATTTCAATATCAAATGGATTACCTCTTAGGTCATTTTTACTTACGCTTACTATTGGCACTTTTAGATTAATATTGTCTTCTGTATCTCTTATTAATACATAATCACCTGGCATAAATTTAGGGTATTTTTTGCTGTCCTTAATTGATAAATCTACCGCTTGAATTTTATAAGATATATATGGTTCAGAAAGTTCATCTAATACTGCCCTTGAATACTCCATCAATGTAGCTGGTGCTTCAAATCTTCTGTCTACTAGAATAGATTGCTTAAGCCCATACTTCCCTACATTCTTTTCTAAATAAGCCCTGCCATTATTTACTGAAGTAATATCCAGTTGATTATCTCCCTCGCCATATCCCAAAGCATAAAGCCTAGTTACAATATTGGTTGGATCTACTGTCTTTTCTATGTCTCGCATATTTTTTCTATATTGGATATCCGCCCTATAATTTTTATCTAATCTTTTCAAATTTATAGTCCATGGATATGAAGTAGTGTCCCAAGTCCATTTATAATTTTCATTAAATGGTTTTGGTACTGAAAACAATGCTGCAAGTAAATTTTCATTCTCCCATTTATATTCAAACTGACGGCTATAATCGCATTCGATTAACTGCCATCTTTTTGTTGACTGCTTGTCTAAAATGTATCTCAACACTTGCCCTGTATATACTCCCGTATTGCCTATCTGGTGGTATTTAAAAAGTACATCATCAATAAGTGTTGCTAAAACATGTTCGCAGTTATACTCAATATAAGATGTTTCTTCTGTAGTCAATATTGTAGGAAGTATTCTAAATAAATCTATCCTGTCATCTCCATCAAATAATTCTACATAATTAAAAGGCTGGCAGTATTTAGTCTTTGCATCATCTCTTGGCAATTTAAAGCTACAAGTCCATAATTCATTTAGCTTTAACTCGTAACCTATTTCGTATGCATTCTGTAGAAAAGCAAGTTTATTCATTTCCGTATCGTAAATCTTAATATTATATTTTCTCACTATAACCACCTATCCTTCCAATAGGTGTCAATGCTTACGCTACCTGCCCCAACTGCATCAATTTTTATGTCATTTTCTCCCGGTAGGAAATCAAAGAAATCTCCATCTTCTGTTAAAAGGTGTATTGCGTTTTCTCCATTTATAGTTGCTGTTAAATCGCAAGTGTTTATTTCTATTTCTTGGCCTGGTCTTAACACAAATCCTTTAATTTCTATATATTCTTCACCTAATAGTGATCCAATCCCTTCTGCTTCAAAAGTAATTTCTGAATTTAAATCCTCAATTAAAATTATTGAAGTAGCCACTGCTGATGCATCAAAATTAATTTCTGACACTGCTATTTCTTTTAATTTTATTTCTAATATTGAAGTAGCTGATGCTTCATAATCAATAGTAGCTCCAACTTTTCCTAACTCTTTTTGAATTAAAATATCTTCTATATTTGTAAAATAATTTATTTCTGAATTAGCTGTTAAGGTTATGTTGTTGTTACTTTTAATATTGAATTTTCCAATATTAAATTTTCCTGTATTATATGCTCCCATTTGAGCACCGCCTTTATCCTACTGAAACGGACAAATTGCCGACTTCAATAATAAACTTGTTACCTTCTGTGATTTCTATTGGTCTATTGAAAGCTCCATAAACTATAAGATTTCCACCATCTTTAGCATCTTTTATTCCAAAATAAGCAACTTCACCCCATCCATTAGTTGATGTAGGGAATTCAATTCTTTCTGTATTAGTAGATACTGCCCTATCAGACTGTTGTGTTGGTTGTCCAAAGTTAATGGGTTGCCTTGTATATCCGCCGCCCACTACTTCAGCTCCTGTATCTCCATCTGTGGGATTAGTCTTGTATAATGCTATAAATAATTGTGTAGGTCTCGCTACTGTTTGACCTCTTAGAAAATAATTTATAGTCGCATCTTCTAAATAGTTACTTGCTTTACTCATTAAATTACCACCTTTCTAGTTATCCTTAGTGATGTAATATTACTTTTACCAGTATTTTTTATAATGAAGGTTCCGCATGTCTTAACATTGCCTTTGTTTTCTATGCTTATATTTGTTGTTTTACTTCCTGATTTTAAAATTCGATTTAGATCCCTTGAAACTGCAAATGGCTGGCACTCAAATTCTATGGATATAGTTCCTCTCGGTTGCAATTCTAGTTGCTCAATTCCAATAGCACTATAGACTGATGCTTCATAAGCTTTTTCTTTTTCATCATCAAATATTAAAAGACCGCTTCCTGTAAGCCATCCTGCCAAATCCCTTATTTTATATCTAAGCTCTTCAAACTTATCTATATAAAGAACTCCAATAATGCCTGTTATATGCCTTTTTTCATATTCTTGGGATTCAAGCTCCAAAGTTCCTGACCTTCCTAAAATTGTGAATTCTTTTCTTCGCCTTTCTGGGAGGACTGTCCTATCTACTGATCTAAATCCTATGTTAAATTCTGACGAGTGCCTGCCCTTAAAATTAAAACCTATCATATAGCAAGCCCCCTTCCTCTATTATTTCTTTTTTCTAGCCTATAAAGTTCTTCAGCTATTCTCTTGATGTCATTGTCATTCCTTACATTCATTTCTTTAATTATTATTTGTCTTCCTGATCCTTCGACTGAATTTTCATTAATTACATCTGCAACTATTTTCTTCAAGTCGTCTAAGGCTCCTACAAATTCGGGCCTTTTTTCTCCAACACCTATTACTGATGGGCTCTTAAAAATACCGCCCTTGTCATACCACTGTACATTAAAGTGTGGAACTGATGGAGGGTTTAGTGAAAACTTACCTGATACATTGAAGTGTGGTAGCTTGATTTTTGGGAATGGTAAAGTAATGCTCAATAATGACTTCATTTTTTCTATTGCCTTACTTACTAAATCCCTAGCTGTATTAATTGGCTTTTCTATAGCTTGCTTTACTGCATTCCATGTTGATGTTGTAGCACTTTTTATTCCGTTCCAAACTTCTGTAATTTTGGTTTTTATTGCGTTAAATGTTTCAGTAGCTGTTGATTTAATTCCATTCCATACCTCCGGCAAACTACTTTTTATCCCATTCCAAATTTCAGTTGTCTTTGATTTCGCATCATTCCAAACTTCAGTTATTTTTGTTTTCACTGCATTAAATATTTCAGTTGCCTTAGTTTTTAATGATTCCCAAATTGGTAATAATGCAGATTTAATTCCATTCCATACTTCGGTTGTTTTAGATTTAATCCCATTCCATACTTCCGTAATCTTGGCTTTAATAGCATTAAATACTTCTGTAGCTTTGGATTTTAAAGCTTCCCAAATCGGTAGGATTACACCCTTTATTGCGTTCCATGTTGCTACTGCATTAGATTTTATGCCTTCCCATATTCCTTTAAAGAAAGTTACTAGACCATCAAATATTGTCTTTGCTGTTGCTATAAAAACTTGCCATGCAAGTATGATAGGTGTTGAAATTGCAATCCAAGCTACATTAAATATTTCCTTGATTGCTTCCCAAATGAATTGAAAAACTGTAACTAATCCTTCCCAAATTGGCTGTACTCCTGCTATAAAGCTTTGCCATAATTCGCTTAAAGTTGTCGTTATTGTCATCCATGTTGTAGACCATGACTCACTTACACTAATCCATAAGTTAGAAAGAAATTGAGTTATACCTTGCCAAATTATGCTTGCTGATTCTTTTATACTATTCCATGTATTTATTAAAAATTCTTTAATTGTACTCCAGTTTTGTATAATCAAAGGAATTAGAATTGTTGCAACTGCTGTAATTATTGCTACTAATGGATGTGCTTGGATTAACCCTAACAACCCTAAAAAGGCTGTTTTAATTACACCAAATACTTTTGCAAGCCCCAGCATTGCTGGAGTTGCCCCTGCTGTAGCTCCGCCCATAGCTGCTAAAGCTCCACTAACTGTGCCTATTACTGTTGCTACTTTCGATATTATTATTAATACTGGACCAATTGCCGCTGCAAAGGCCGCTACTGCAACACCAACTTTTACAAGTACAGGATCGGCTGCTGCAATTTTATCTGCTAAATTCCCTATGCCATCTACAAGTTTTTCTATATGTGGCATTAATACTGTGCCTATTGTTATTCCAGCATCTGTCAACTTGTTCTTGAACATATCCATCTTGGCACCAAAGGATTCGTATCTTTTTTCTGCTTCTGCTGATAATGCTGTGTTGTCTCTAAAAGCACCGTTTGCTATATCAAAAGCTGATCCTAAAAGATCTCCTGCTCCAGCAAGCCTTGTAAGTGTGTCAGTTTCTCTTAGCCCTGTAATCCCTAGCTCTTTTAAAACTGAATTTACATCTCCACCGCTTGCTTGTATGTCTTTTAATCCTGAAATAAAACTTGTTAGGGCTTCTGTTGGCCTGCTTTTCCAAGCTTCGGCAAATTGATTCGCACTCATGCCTGCTACCTGAGCATACCCTTTAAGCTTATCTCCACCTGATAGAACTTCTGTGTTAATCTTTTTTAGAGTTGTTGACATAGCACTTCCGCCTGCTTCAGCTTCTATTCCTACTGAAGACATAGCTGCTGCAAGACCCATTATTTCGGCTTCAGTTAATCCTACTTGATTTCCTGTACCTGCTAATCTAGTTCCCATAGAAACAATATCTTTTTCTGTAGTAGCCATATTATTTCCTAGGTCTACAACTACTGAACCTAATTTATCAAATTCTGTTTGTGGCATTTGCGTAATGTTTGCAAATTTAGCAAAGGATGTAGACGCTTCATCTGCAGTTAGGTTTGTGGTTTCTCCTAGGTCAATCATTGTTTTAGTGAACCCTAGTATATTTTCTTTTTCTATTCCAAGTTGCCCTGCTGCTTCTGCTACACCTGCAATTTCTACTGCTGATGCTGGCATCTCTTTTGCCATACCTCTTATACTATTTGACATAGCTTCAAACTCTTGATCAGTCATATCAACTGTTTTTGCGACTCCTACCATGGCTGTGTCAAAGTCAGCTGCAAATTTTGTAACAACACCTGCTCCTGCTACTAATGGTGCAGTAATTGTTTTTGTCATTGTGCTTCCAATTTTTCCAGTAGTTTCACCAATTTTCATTGATGCATCTCTAATTCCTAGAAGTGTTTGATTTGTTTTATTAGCTTGTGCTTCTAGTGACTTTAACTGGTTTTCCGTCTTCATTATTTCCCTTGTCAATGCATCATATTGAGCTTGTGAAATATCTCCACGGGCAAGTGCAGCACTTGCTTGTTCCTGTGCTGTCTTTAATGTTTCAAGCTTCTTTTTAGTGTTCTCTATGGATTCTGCCAGTACTCTTTGTTTTTGAGTTGCAAGCTCCGCATTCCCTGGATTGAATTTCATTGATGTTCCAATATTTTTTAGTTGTTTTCCTAGGTCTCTTGCACTGGAATTTACACCTTTCAAGGCTTTTTCTAGCTTGGTTGTATCTCCACCAATCTCTATAGTTATGCCTTTTATGTTCCCTGCCATATCCTCACCCCCTTAAAAACTATCAAAATCTTTTTGGCTGGCCTTTCTTACCTTGTCTTTGTCTTCATCTTCATTGCTATAATTTGCATTATTATAGGCGATGCAGTAATCTACCACATCGCCTATTGTCATGCTTTTAAAATCTGATAAAGTTAATCCTCTTGTAAGGGCTCCTGCCATTAATTCTGAAAAATCTACTGGTCTTCCTTTTCCGTCTTCGGCATCTTTACTATGTCCTCTAATTTTTTTTTACTAATTAGAGAAGGTAAAATAATTTCCCATAATTCTTTTAAAATATCAATTACTGGAAATTCATTGAACTGGCTATACCATTTTATTGGCTCATCAATTTCTGGATCTGCCATCTTGGCAAGAGACCAAATAAAATTATTTACATCTACCATTTCTAGACTGTAGATATTTTCTAATACTTCTCCAATAGTTGATGGCACTATTGCTTCTTGATTTGCCTTAGTATATAAATCATCTAGCCCTTTTAAAGCTTCTGAAACTAATGGCATTATTACAGTTAAAATATCGTATCCAAATTGATTTTTAAAAATATTGGCAAAATAAGCATTGGTTGAAAACTTTACTTCTTTGCCATCAATATTTATTGTTTTAATCATTATGCTTCAGCCCCTGTTTCTGGTGTTACCTTGTAAGGAGTTGTAAAGAATGTATCATATCCTGTTTGTCCTTTTTCTAATCTTGCTTTTACATATCCTGTATCAGCTGCAGGTGCTGTTGTAATGTTAATAGTATCTGTTTGAGGTTCTGTTTTATCTTCTGTAGTTGCACCTTCGATATTTGGTCTTGAAGAAGAACAGTTATAAAATAAATGTCTTGTTTGTGTAACATCTCCATCAAATTCAAAAGCCATTGCATAATTCTTTGCTTTGCTTGAATTTGATTCAATTACAGCTCCGTTTTTATCTTTCAAATATCCGAGTATTTGGACTTCAAATTCTTCTGGGATCAATGCAATTTCTAATTCACCTTCATATCCATTATTAGAATATTGGTTCCAATAGATCATGTCATCTGCGTAAAATGGATTGCTATCACCTGATGCTTCTAGTGATAATGAAACAGCTCCTGGGACTCTTATTACTTCTCCATAAGTTACTTTTTCTGATGTTGCTTCTGTAATTGGCCATACATATACATTTTTTAGACCAAACTTAACTTTATTTTTTGCCATTATTATTTACCTCCTAAGTAATAGTAAATTACAAAAATATTTTCACTTGGAATATAAACATCTTCAGACTTATCCCAAATTATTTCATTTTCATTTAGTAATTCTTCTATTTCTCTTTCTTTGCGTTCGCTTTTATCTTTGAAATAAAATTCTAAGCTGTAGTTATAGCTTGAATTGTAGACTGTGTTATCTGCTTTAAAATTAGAAGAGCCATCTCCTCTATAAATTAAAAATGGAGGTTTGACTCTCTTATTAAACTTAAAATATGCTATTGGCATATTTAATTTTTTTAGTATATCAAGAGGATTCTTCAATTACTTTCTTTACCCCCTCTTCATATTTTTTTATAGTCTTCTGCTCAACTGGTTTTATGTGAGGGAATGCCCTCGTCCTGCCCCCTTGCCATAGTGCATGGCCACGTTCTAATAAGTGAGTAAGTTGACCCTTGGTGTTATGAATAATAATTTTATTACCTTCTTTTTTCCCTTTCCAAGCTCTTGCATACTTACCACTTTTTTTAGGGCTTGTACTTTTTAATTCCTCAATAGCTTCTTCAGATACTTCTTCTGTAAGCTTTTTTACTTTGTCTTTAACTTCTTGAGTGTATTCTGTTAGATAATCTCCTATTACTGATTCCAGCTCATCAGCTGATACTCTATTAGTTGACAATTTTATCACCTAGAACAATCTCTAATAAATTACCTTTTAGGTAAGTTCTTAAAATGTAATATTCTATGCCTTTGTATATTGCTTTTTCTTCTCCGTCATACTCCATGACATGAATACTTATCTTTGCCTGTGGTTTAAGACCAATATTGGCTGCTTGATAAAATTCTTGTGAATAAACATCTAGCCTATTGCATAAGATTTCTCTTTCTGATGTTTCTATGATTGGATTCCCAAATTCATCAATTCCTTTAATATCTTCTTTTATCAAAGTAACTGCATCTTTAAATGTGTCCATCTTTGCCACCTACCATAAGATTTCTCAATCTCCAATAGAGCCTTTCTGGCATAGCCTTATCTTCGCCTTTGGATTCGTATCTCCAAGCTACAAGGTCAACTATAAAAAGTAAATGGTCCGGATTCCCTACATCTAATTTTATTCCCTGGATCTTCTCCAATTCCTTTAGTGTGCCTTTTATTATGGCTAAGATGTAATCATCCCTATTGTCTATCGTTATTCCTAGCTGATTTTTTACTAGCTTTAATGCTTGGTCCATCTTCTACCACCTCAATCCATTGGCATTGTACGCAGTAAAGCTTTAATGTTTTCTCAATTTCTTCATATCTTTCTTTTGAACAAGTAAAAACATCACCAGGTTTTCTAGTGATGTTTTCTTTCTTGTCATGAAATTCTTTTAATACTTTTACTTTCATTATGCTGTAGCCACCTTATTAGCTTTGTCTTCTACAAATTCAATTGCAGTAGTTGGTTCTTTACCATCAATATTTAATAATACAAAGCCTTCTGCTATTGCTGGTGTTCCGTCATATCTTGCAGTGCCTTTAAATACTGTGTCATCTTCAATAAATCTTACATGTTCAGATGCTGCAAGTGTAATTCCTGCTCTTTCTGCTAAAACATATAGATCTGAATAGCCGCCTATAATATCCCCATCTGGAATAAATGGTAAAGTTGCTACTTCTCCATTAATAATTGGCAATGCGTTATTTACTCCTGATACTAGAGCTCCTGCTGCATTAAAAGCTAAGATCTTAGATTGTAGCATTGCATAAGTCTTATCATTCATAGCCCAGAATTTTCTTCCTGTTGAATATTTTGAATCTGCTGCTGATGCTTTAACAATTAGATCTCCATATAATTCAGTTGGTGTTTTGCCTGCAACTTGTAGAATGTTAGTTGTTGAAAGGTCCTTCCATTCTCTAGCTTTTGCTGGATAGTTTTCTGGTTTTGCTTTTTGTGCAAGTCTAGTTACAATTCCTAGTGGCATTTTCTTGCCTGTACCATATAGGATGGCTTTGTCTAATGCAAGACCAATAGCTTGGGCTAACATATACATAATTTCATTGTATAGGTCAATATCAGATGCATCTTCAAGTGTAGCATTACAAATTGGAATATAGCCGCCTACTTTATAGCCTTCTAGCTCAATTACATTAAATCCAAAGTCTAGTTCATTTAGTGTTGCACAGGCTTCTGTCCACACTGCTTCTGGAATTGTTCCTGCAACTGAAACTCTTGCTTGTCCTTTAATTCGTCTATTCCAAACCATATTTAAAAGCTTTGAATAATTATGGATGTTTTCTCTTAAAATTCCAATTAATGTTGATGGAATTAGAAGCTCTGCTCCTGTGACTGCCCTATTTTGTCCTTTAAGTTCTCTTACTCTTGTTAAGAAATCTTTTACTTCTTCTCTTTCTACAATTGCAATTGTCTTTTCTCTTGTTAGATTTCCAAACATTTCTCTTTTATTCATTGTTATTTCTTCCTTCCTTTCTTCAGGTGCGTCTACCGCTTCTTCTTTCTTTTCTAGCTCTTCAAGCTCATCATCAATATCTTTGATTTTGCTTTCTAGCTCTTCTTTTTCTTCGTTTAAAGCTAATTTGTCTTTTTCGTATTTTTCAACTTCTTCTTCAACGGCTTTTTCTTCTTCTTCGTTTTCAACTTCTTCAATAGCTTCTGCGATTTCTTTTTCTCTAGTTTCAAGTTCTTCAAAGCTCTTTCTGTTTTCTTCAAGCTGTGCTTCTAGTTCTCTTTTTTTCTTATTTAGTAATATTTTCCTTAACATTCTTTAACCTGCCTTTCATGCTTTTTTTCCATAGGGATAAACTTCTCTTGTTATGGTCTTCAATTTGTTTTTGCCTTGCTTCCACTTCCGTGCCTTCATATGCAGGGAAAGTACAAACTGAAACTTCATATAAATTTAGATCCTTTAAAATAAAGTGGGCTGTGCCATCATCTCTATAATCAGCTTCTTCTTGGTTAATTGTGAATCCAAAAGAACACTGTGATACATCTCCCCTCTTAACTCTTTCATAAATATTTAATGCATCAGTATCATAGGGATTGATTTTTATTTCTCCATAAAGTCCTTTAGCATCTTCTTTAAGAGTTAATGTATTTGATGTAGTTCTTGCTAATACTAGGCTTGTATCATGATTGATTAGAGCCCTTATATCTCCATTGATTGAATTTTTAAATGCTCCACTATCAATGCTTTCAAAAACTCCTGGATAAAGCTCAGTTTCTTGATTAAATACTGCAAAATAACCTGCAATAATATATTCTTCTTGATTTGTTTCTTCTCTAATTTCAAGCTTGCTATCTAAAGCTTTAAATCTTTTTATCATTCTTCTTCACCTCCAAGCTTTTTTTGATCTCCTATTTTATCTTGCGGTATGAAGTTCTCTAAAATTACCAATTCATCTAGTCCATCTTTAGGACTCATATCAAACATTTCTCTTACTTCATTTCCTGTTACAATTCCTGACCTATATAAATTACTGTAGACTTGGTAAATTTCTGTTAGGTTGTAGGAGTATAGGCTCTTTACATTGAATTTAAAATAAAGGTCCGGACTATATAAAAGTTTAGTTGTTAGTTCCTGCTCAATAGCTTTTGCAATTACCATTATTCTTGTCTTAATGAAATTGTTATATTCTTGTTGGTTATATGTTCCAATTCCCAATAAAAAAGCAGGGATTCCTAAAATTCCTGCTACTGTCTTTTTATCAATTTCAATTGTGTCTTTTATGGCTATGTCATTGAGCGTTAATGGCTTTACTTGGACTACATCAATTAAATCTGTTGGAACTATCCAAGGTTCCCCTGCTCTACTGGCACTTACAAACTTATCATATACATTTTTTCTTCCTTCTTCGCTTGCAACCTCATCTGTCAATGCATCTACTTTTACAATTAATGAAGGTAAGATTTTATTGGCCATAAATTCGTTTGTTGTTTTTGCCGCTTGCTTTAAGTTTTGAACAACATCTTTTAATGTAACTTCGTATGATTGGCCCTTCCATGGTTCGTTTAAATCTGGATTCAATCTGAAATGGAGTATCTCGTCATAATTAAATTTTTTATTGTTGATGGTTATATAATATCCATCTTGAAATGCTGAAAAAGTTTTTGTTTTAGAATTCGTTATTGGTATTAGGTCTTCGATTATTCCATCAGTTATTTTTGGATATACAATAGCATTGCCATTTATTAAAAGCTCACGGACTATCCAGGAAACCCATAACTGCCTTGTCATATACTTGTATGGATGTATATCTAGTTTCTTAGATAAATCATTTTTAATCCTGATATCACCCTGTTCGCTGTTTCGCATCAAATAAATTGTCATTGATGATATAAGGTCAGCTATTCTTTCAATGCCTATTCTTACTTCCGGATTGTCAATTAGCTTTGTATATCCTTTAGCACAAAGACTGCCACCATCTCCATCTGAAATGAACCACGCCTGTGTTGGTGTTAATGGTTCAGCCCTAGTTTTTCTTTTTTCTTTCTTTTTTTTGCTCATATTGATCACCTCTAATTTTTTAGCCATTTTCTTGCTAATCCTGATTTTTCTAAATTTCCAATTAATCTACATGCTGCAAAAACACTTGCATCAAATAAATCTATCCTTAAATTTGGCATGACCTTTTCATATTGGATCATGTCATCTGTTTTCTCTACTCCGTGAACATTTTCTACGCAGTATTCATAAGCACTTGAATGTAAATAATATAATTTACCGCCTATTGCCTTTTGTTCAATTCGTCTAAAGCCCTTGGACTTATTAATAAAAAGTTGTGGCTCATCAACTATGTTAAATCTTTCTTTTTTCATCATTAGATAAAATTCTTCACCAAACTTTCTGTCAAAGCCTATCTGCTTGATTTTAAATCCTTTGTTTCTCATCTTCATAAACCATTTAACTATATCTGCATGATTTGTAATATCTCCATTAGTCATGGTTAAATATCCATCATCAAGCCAACCAAATAATGGTATGTTATCTTCTTCAGCTTTTAAATGTGCCCTAGTTACCGGGAAAAATGCGTGAGTAATTATTATATCCACTCCCTTATAGTTCCCATAAAGGGCTGCTGCAGTTAAGTCATGCATCTTTGATAAGTCGGCTCCACCAAACCATTCAATCGGTAGTTTTACAAGCTCTTTATAAGTCCAATTGTATTTGGCATCTGAAGACCTAAATGTATCTAAATTGAAATATGTCTTTGTACTTGAAGTGTAAACATTCAAATCTTTTGCTAAGAATTCTTTTCTTGTTTGCGGATCGTTTAATGCCTGCATTGCATCTGTCATTATGTCTTGCGGCCTTATAGTTATTCCATAGTTTGGACTTGCCATCTCATGAATTTTTGGATCTGTAAAATCTACACTGCCATCTTCTTTTTGGTCCGCCTTTGAAATAAATACAAAATATTGGTCATCTTCCAACTCGTATTTATTGGTTTCTGTGTTTTTATTTATAATTTTTTTGCAATATAAAAAGCGGTTATAACAAAAGCTATTCATGTTATGCCCGCCTGTGGTAATTCCTATTATTAATTTGTTTGAGTATGACCTACTTGCTTTCTTCATCCTGTCATACTTCAAAGAGTTCTTGTACTCATGCAATTCATCTAGTATAAAAATATTCCCAATTAGGGAGTCTCTATCTACTAAAGCTTCAAAATACATGGACCCATCTTTAAACTTCCTGTCTATGGTGTGAGCGTTGTTGTTGTCAATTATATGGAAGTTGTCTTTTTCTCCCATCATATTGATATTTGCAACTATAAAATTAAAAGACTGCAAAGCTTCTTTTAAAATTGAACCCACCATAAAAACCCTGGCTGCTGATTTTCTTTCAAGTAGTGCTAAAGCAAATGCCAAAGCTCCGGCAAATCTAGTTTTACCATTTTTCCTTGGGATCATTATAAATGCTTCCTTGTATTTTCTGAGCTTGGTTCCTTTATGGTAAAATCCAACCAAATTATAGATTATAAACTTTTGCCATGGCTCCAATAGAAAAGGCTCACCATAAAGTGGTGTTCCGTCTAGTCTTTCACCTTCTACATGCTTAAATATATTTTCAATTACTTTTATAATAAATTCGGGATCTTTGACTTTTAATTGATACTTAGGATTCTGTAAGTCATCTTTGTATCTTTGGCAGGTCTGCTTTAATTCCTTGCAGGCGATTTTTTCGCCACTCAAAATACTTTCTACATAGTCATTTACTATCTTTTGATTTTCTGTCATTGTAGTTTTTCTAATATGCTATCTAGTGGCGATTCTTTTTCTTCCTGCAATTCTTGATTTAATTTTTTTAGACCTGCTGGTGTTAAGCCTAGCTCTCTTGCATAAGTTATTATGTCAGCTCTCATCTTTTCTATGGATTGATAAAGTGGATTTTTAACTATATTTGTTGAACCATTTTTATTAGTGTGTGAAATTACTACATTTCCACCTGTTTTCTCAAACATAGCTAAGGTTTCTTGATAATCGTATAATAATTTGGCAAATGTATTTATAGTTATTTCAAAACTCTTATAGGTTCCTACTTGTTTCATCATTCGGTTTATGTCTCTCTTATAAGCTTTTTCATCCTTCATTTTTTCCACTTCATCACCTCCTCTTATAATCCTAATTTATCTTTCTAGCTTTTTGACCTGTAAATTTTTCCCATCTGGCAATTATTACATCTACATAAATTGGATCCAATTCAATAATTCTTGATTTTCTTCCAGTTTGTTCCGCTGCAATAAGTGTTGTGCCACTTCCACCAAATAGATCTAGGACAAGTTCTCCCTTTTTGCTTGAATTTTTTATTTGTTTTGCTATTAAAGTAATTGGCTTCATTGTTGGATGTAAAGGGCTCGTTAAAGGTTTATCCTCTCTCATTATTGTTGTTCCATCTTCAATGATTTCTAACAATTTTTTGGCATACTCTTTTAGTTCATTTTTATTCATTCTCGCTAAATTAGGCACATCATCATAAACTGAAGTGTTTGTAAAATCTGCTATAAAATAATGTGCTGCCCCTTCCTTCCACCCATATAAGCAAGGTTCATGCTTCCACTGATAATCAGACCTTCCAAAGGTTATGTTGTTTTTTATCCAAATTAAGTTTTGCCTTTCTTCAAGTCCAGCATCCCTTAAAGCTTTAGAAAAAATATATCTGCTTCTATCTGCATGCCAAACATAAAATGCTCCGCCTGGTTTCAATAATTCTTTAATATTGGCAAAAACTTCTTTTAAGAACTTTGAAAACTCGTCTTCTTCCATGCTGTCGTTCTTTATTTTCTCTCTTTTTTTCTTTTTGCCTTCATACTCCACATTATAAGGTGGATCTGTAATAACTAGGTCAATTTCTCCTGGCCTTGCTATTTTATTAATATCTTCTAGCTTAGTGCTATCTCCACACATTAAAATATGGTCACCTAGCTCAAAAATATCTCCTAATTTGCTTGCTGGCTCATCAATTTTCCCTAGCTCTTCTTCAATATCAAAGTCATCTTCCTGAAAATCATCTTTGAAATCTGATTCATCAAATCCAAATAGTGTCACATCCAGGTTCCCTAGACCTGCAAGTTCTTCTGCTAATAGTTCTTTGTTCCAAGTAGCTTTTTCTGCAACCTTATTGTCGGCTAATCTATAAGCTCTTACTTCTTCATCTGTTAAGTCATCTATAATTACGCAGGGAACTTCTTTTAAATCTAGTTTTTTAGCTGCTTTATACCTCGTATGACCTGCTATTATTTCATTCTTAGAATCAATTGCTATTGGCTGGTTGAATCCAAAGTTTTTAATTGAACTTGCTACTGCATCTACTGCAGGTTCGTTGTCTCTCGGATTATTTATGTATGGAATTATTTCATCAATATTTTTTATTACTTGATCTCTTTTTATCTTCTTCATTTTCTATCCCCCCTTTCAAAAAACTTCATAGAGTTGGATAAGGTTCCCACCCCCCGTTCTCCCAAAAGCTATAATTCTTTTAATTTTAGAGGGGGCTTCCTTCAATTTTTTTAAATTTTAATTTTTTATTTTTTAAAAATTTTATATTTTATTTTTTCTTGCCATCTCTTACCTATAGATGTTATCTCCTGTGTGCATCTATCATGCATTTTATTATGGCAAGCATTACAAAGACTTATTAAGTTATTGTTGTTATAAAATAATTCCGGATACTCATCCGCCGGGTAAATGTGATGAACACATTCTGCATCTTTATTCTTGCCATACCTTCGGCACTCTTGGCACATGAATCCATCTCGTTTTTTAATTACCTTTGCTTTTAATTCCCATGCCTTTTTCTTGTAGTTATTCATGTATTCCTCCAATACAAAAGACTCCCTAATTGGGAGCCTCTTGTAGTAAGTTATATAAATTATTAAAAGGAGTAAAAAATGAATCATTCTTTAATATGTCTATTAATACTATACCACAGTCTCAGTCAAAAATAGTCCAGTCTTTTTCCACTCTTTTATTCTGTCATTAGCTTACCATAAAGATATAATGCCAGCTTCTTTGTAGCTGCATGGCTGATATTATAAATGTTTGATTTGCTATATCCCATCTCATTACATATATCATTTAGGTTAATCCTGTAGCTTACTAAGTATAGTTTCTGTATTACCTCGTATTCTGTGTTAGTTAATATCTCAAAGGCTTTATCAAGTTCTTCAACTTCCCTTTGGCAATACTTTAGATTCCTTAATAATAAATCCTTCTCGACTATATTATTAATTAATATATCTTCTTGTTTACTTCCTCCACCCTTAATTGGATCCTTATCAATAGAAACTGTCTTTACGCTTGTAAGATTAGATTCAATATATCCAATCCTTGATTTCAAATTAGTAATTGCTTCTTTTCTGTAGTTGTAATTCTTTAACCTACTAATGACTTCCTTTTCCCAATTCATAAGGACCGCCTTCTTTGGATTCAAAATAAACCTGCAAAAATAAATAATGTAACTTCTTGATATTATTCTTCAGCTTATTTAAAACTTCTTCTGCAATTTCAAAGTCATCATCTATCTTTATAATTAGATCCTGACCAAAGATAAATTGAACTTTACCAAGTGGTTTATTATCAGTAAAATCATCACTCATTGTTACTTGGTCATCTTCATCTTGCTTGTAATAAATTCTAGCAATTATAGGGAAGCTTGAATTCTTCCAATCAAATTCCAAATCCTTTTTGTCGCAGTATTCTTTTATATTTGTGTGTAGTTCTAAGTAATTGTTTTTTAAATCTTCCATCTCTTTACACCTCAATTCCTATTATTTTAAATGCATCCTCTACATTTCTTGCTACTCCATAAAGTATGTTGTATCTTTCTAACTCTTTGCCAAACTCAATTTGTTCTTTGCTTAGTCGCCCTTTTACATTCTTGACTTCTATGAAAAACATCTTGCCATCCTTATGCCTGAATCCAAATAAATCTGGAAATCCTTTAGGAAGTCCTGTAGAAATAAATCTGTTACCTTGTTTAAAGGTTCCTACATTAGCCCTATATACATGGCAATAATAACTTAATGCAGCTCTTATCTGATCCTGGATTGTTTTTTCTGGGATTGGCTTCCCTGTTAAATCATATCCGCTTTTAATTCCCATGCCTTAAATCCTCCAGTATTCTCTCAAAAGTCTTTGATTTAATTTCTTTCTTCTTCTGCCTGAATGATGGATAATCCATTTCCACCATCTCGCACATCTCGGCTATCCTATCAAAGGTTCTTGCTACTCCATCTTCGGAAGTGATCTTCTTCTTGAAGCTGTTAGGATTCAAATTAGTTGTAATTATAATTGGCTTCTTTGCCCTATATCTTGCATCTATAACCTCATATAGCTTAGCCTTGTTGTATTCTGTGGATGCTTCCGCTCCTAAGTCATCTAGTATTAAAAGTGATACCTGGTTTAAATTTCTATATAAGTTATTAAGTTCGGTACTTCCAAATGTGGATAGCTCTCTTATTTTCTGTAGAAGTCCATTGCTCGTTATTGCAATTACTGAAATATATTTTTCTAGGAGTGCGTTAGCTATACAAAAGCTTAAATATGATTTGCCGCTTCCTGGTCTTCCAAAGAATAACAATCCACAATTATTAGCTTTCATTTCCTGAAAATTATCTACATAGTACCTAGCAAACTTAAATAGTTTTTTATTTTCATTAGTGATTATAAAGTTATCAAAGTTACATGTCTTAAACCTTTCATCAATCAAAGAATTTACTTTCAATCTTTCTAAGCTTCGTTTCTTTTCTTCAGCTTTTTCTTTGGCTTTCGCTCTTTCATATTCTGCTTGTTCCGCTTCACTCATTGCATTTACTTTGAATGTTCTTCCCCCAAATGTAAATACAATCTCTTTTCTTTCAGAGCTTAATGATGTTGAGGTCTTCGTATCCATCTACTACCTCCTTCTTATTCCAATTACTTAATATTCCTTTTATATAAGCTGTAGTTATCTTGTTGTTATCTGCAGCTGTCTCTATTGCTTTTATTAGTTGTTCTTCTCCATATTCCTTTTCTAAGTCTCTTAATTTATAAAAATTATATTTACTACAATTACCACCACATTCTGCAAAGGTCTTTAAATATAATTTATCTTCTGAATTTCTGACATAGTAGTTATTGTTATCATTATTATCATTGTTATCATTATTATCATTGTTATCATTGTTATCATTGTTGTTTATATGCTTCTGTGGTGCATCTGTGATGCTTGCCTGATGCATCTGTGGTGCTTTTTCTGATGCATCATCTTGGTAAACATTGTAATTTACAATGGTTATAGTAGTCGCTTTTCGTGGTGCAATTTCTAGTATTATTTTATTGTTTTGTTCTAGTGTTTTTAAAAATTTTTTCACCTTATTATTTGACCAACCCCACCTTTGGCAAAGCTGCTTAATGGAAGTTATACGCTGTCCTCGTTTAACTTCTACAGGCTCACCATTGAAAAATATCTTTTTATTATCGTGATTTACCATCAATAACAAATCAACCCAGGCTTGTCCTCTTGCAAAAGGTTTATCATCCCAAATCCAATCATCTTCAATTTTTCTATATACGCAAATCCAACCTTTTTTAGACATGCCATCACCTGCCTAACATACATATACCGGCACACCTGTTAGTTTTTGTATTGATTCCTTGATGTAGTTTTCTTCAGAGTTGTTTTCTGAAAGATGAATTAAATAAATTATTTTTAGCCTTTTTAAATCGCTTTTTAAAATAAAATCAATAGCTGTTTCAAGACTCATGTGTGTTTCTTTTATCCTCTTTCTTAGCTTGGGATTAAGGGATAAATTATTATTAATTTGTCTAGCTGTATAATTTACTTCCAAAAGCATATAATCAACGCTAAATCTGTATCTGCAATATTTAGTATCTGTTATAAATGTTAAGCTCTCGCCAGTATTCATATCAGTTACCAAAAATCCCACTGGCTCCCTTGCATCATGGATAGTCCCAAATGGTTTAATTAAAAGGCTTCCAACTTTTACATAGCTATAATGTTCTTCATCTTCTTTTTGTAAAATATCAATCCTATAATCTGCAGGATCTAATACATCTTTTGTGCCCTGTGTCATATAAATTCTTGTTCCAAAGTCTAATAGCTTTTTATAATCTCTTGAGTGATCTTTATGCTCATGACTTATAAAGCAAGCATCTATATCTGATAATTTAAAATTTAACTTCTCTTGAATCTTGATGTATGGGATACCGCACTCTAATAAAAGTGCAGTATCCTCATTATTAATTTTGTAGCAGTTGCCCTTGCTTCCGCTTGCTATTACTTCAATATTCATCTTTAAAAACCTGACATTCTATTTGAAAAGTAATCCTACGCATAATATTTTCTATGTTTGTCTTAGATACATTTTCATATAGTATGACTGTATAATTTTCATTTTCAGCAACTATTTTATATTTTCCATCGGATGTTTCTTCACAATAAATCATATCTGGATTGAATAAAATTCCTAATGCTCCACTTACTATCATTTTAGATCCCCTTTTAAATCTTCTTCTTTTATGAAAACTCCGTTAATTGTCTTGCCTTTTCTATCTTTGATTTTTTCGTAAGCCATAGCTAAGCACTTTATTGGGTTAAGACCTATTTGCTCACACAAAATTATTAAGGTTACAAAAATATCTCCCATCTCAAGTGCCATAGGTTCCGTAACATCAGCATAGGCTATTCCTGCATCCCACATATAGTTTTTTAAATCTGATTCTGTCTTAAATTCAAAGACTTCTTCAATAAATTTTAAAAACTGCTTTTCAGCAATTTCTTGATGGATTAAATTTTTCCCTTCTCCCCAAGCAATTACTTTCTTTCTTAAATCTTCAAAATTTAAATCGTTATTAAATCTGGCAAGTTCTAAGTCATCAAGGACTATATCGACATAATCGCCATAATCATAGTCTTCTAAAGTCCTAATATTTAAAGGAAATTCCTTAGCATCTACATCTTTATTTTCGTAAGTTACGCATTTAACCTCTGCATCAGGATTTACATAAATCAATTCCATTATTAAATCTTTAACTTTCATTCTTCACTCCCCCTTAAAATGGTGCTGTTATTTCTTCATCATCAAGTATTTCGCCAGTCTCTTCATCTACAATATAATCTGCTTGAGAACTTGGCATATCTAACTCTTCTACTGCGTTATTCTCAATAGCTCCTACTGAAATTTCTACATCCTCTTCAGTCTTTTCTAGCTTTTGCATTTCTGTAGAAAGCACTCCGTATTTACTCAATAATCTTCTCAAACAAGTTTTTTGTGCCTGTGCATCAAATTCTGTTGTCCAGGGTCCTTTAGCAAAAGACTTGCTATATTTCTTGCCCCAATCTGCAGCTTCTTCTACATCCATATATAAAGCTTTTTCAAATCCATTAATTAATTGGAAGTACGCAAAATAGCCTTTTATTTTGTCACTTTGTTTAGATCCCTTAATTTCTAGTGTGCCCCTTAGTACATCCTCTTTGATTTCCATTCCTTCGTAAATTATGCCTGAGTTGATTGCTTTATATTGTCCGGTTCTCATAGCAAGCTGAATAAGACCCTTATATCCAATAATAAAAGTTGGCACTAACTTTCCTTGCTTATTCTTGAATGGAACTACATATCCAAAGCCTAGGTTTTTATTTATTGGGAGTTTTAATGTTGCTGCTTTTAAAGCTTCCATTACTACATCCTTAGGCTCGCAGTTTTGCAAATAACTATCTCCGCCATATAAATCTATTAAGCTTGATACAAAAGCCCCAGCATTGTCGGCTAATGCATTGTCAAATAGATTTCTTACACTTGGTACGCTTAAAACATTCTTAATTTCGTTTACTGGTTTTCTTGCAATTTGATTTGTCATTATAAATTCTCCTTTACAAATTCTTTAAAATATTCATAGGCCTTATTTCTTATAGTCCTAATATCTTCTTCAAAATAATTATTATCGATCTTAGTCAAATGAACCTTGTTCTCACCAATTACCAAAGAGCAAAGCTCAATCTTCGGAAATCTTTTTAGGAAGACTGTAATCTCTAAAAAACTACAATCTGGATCATCCTTTTCTAAATCCAAATAAGCTAATTTTTCTATTATTATTTGGTTATTAGAAACGCTTATATTTTTTATTAATTCTCTTACATTTTGATATTTCATTTTCTTTTAAAATCTCCATTAATAACCTTTATGCCTGTTTCTTCTTCCAAGGTTTGCTCTATATCATCTAAATTCAAATAACCTTTGTTGTAGCTATCAAGCATATCTGCCACATGGTCTATATAATCTTCAAGCCTTTTGGCCCCAAATCCATAGTGATCTCTAAGGACCATTAAAGGCAGGAGCATCATCTGCCTAAAGGCAAAATCCATAGCTTCGCTTGTAGCTTTTAGCTTTATATTTTGGATTTGCTCCCATGTTAAGTTATATGTTGCTACTTTCTTCTTTTTCTTCATTGAAAAACTCCCTCATCACTTTTGGATATATAGGATCTCCCCATTTTAAAATGTAATTCATATCTTCTTCCTCGTTAGCCCCCTTAGCTGATCCAAGGTAATACTTTATATTTCCTAAGTCGTCTATACCTTTTACAATTCCTATAATTGGAAGTGGATTAGTCCAAGGTGTGAACCAAATCGCTTTTAATGCCTTCATTTAATCACCAGCTTCTTATCTTCTGAAACTACTAGCTTTATAGTTTGGCCTGGCATCTCAATAACATTATTTACTGCTTCGGCATTATCTATAAATATTGGTGCCTGGAAGTCATATTGTTCAGATAAAATCTTTATTATCTCCAAGCCAGCATTAATTTTTCCTGCATTATTTACATCTGGATAAGGAACTCCATTCACTGTTGTTTCGCATGTTTCAACTACTGTCCCATTTACTTGAGTATCAAATAGTTTAAAGTTCACATTCTTAAACTTCTTATTTACTTCATCTGCAATTAACTTGCTTCTTGCTTTGGAATATAGGCTTATTAAATAAAGTGTTTTTTCTGTTTTTTCTAAGCTCTTGGCTATTTCTTTTTCTTTGCCCTTGTAAGTCTTTATCTTTTCGTCAATTTCTTTATTGATTTTTTCATAGGCTATCTGGCCATCAATTTCTTCTAGTTCCTTATTTAGGTCATTTAGCTTTTTATCAATATCTCCAAAGTCTACCTTCTTATTGTTTTCAAGCTTCTTTTCTAACTTCCTGATTTCTCTTTCTATTTCTTCAATTTCTGGGTTTTCTTTTATTTCTGGAATTAGTTCAATTTCTGATGTTAAAAGTTTTTCCTTTTCGCCTTTGGCTCCTAATAATTTATTTTGTATGCTTTCACTTTCTGCCTGTAGCTTCTGTAATTCTTCTTTAAGTTCATTGCCATTTCTTATGATTTCTTCAAGCTTTTCTGATTTAGTCTTTTTGAATAAATCTTCTGGCAATGGCTGATTACATGTAGGGCAATTCATTTCTTTATTGCCTGCTACTTCTGAATATTCAATCCTTAATTTATCAATTCTTATGCTTACATTTTTTAGTAAGGCTGAATTTTGTGCATCTGCAGCCTTTAGCTTATTGCAATTAATATCAAAGTTTAGGACCTCATCTGCTCTATCTTTTTGTGCCTTGCTATTAAGTTCTTTTATCTTTTTATTTTTGTTGAAGTCATCTTCTTTTAATGCAATTTTCTTCTTCTGTAATTCTGCTATCTTTGCATAAGCTTCTTGTTTATCCTTGCTGTTGTCATCTATAATTTTTTGCTCCTGCAATTGTTTTATGCCGCCTATTATAGCTCCTCTTCTGAAATTTAATACATCAAAATCAAATTCTTTCTTTGAGTTCTTTAGTTCGTCTAATCTTGCAGGAAGTTCTTCAATTTCTTTTTTTAATTTTTTAGCTGTCGCCTTATTCATAGCTTCTAAATCGTTTAAGCTATAATTTTTTAGATCAAGCTCTTTAAGGTCGGGATTTTCTTTTTTGATGTCTTCTTCCTTAATCTCACCTTCGCAAAGCTTTAATAAGATCTCTCTTCTTTCATCCTTATTTAAAACCTCGTTGAAGTGCTTAGGATTTGTTAATAACTTAAAAATATTTTCATCTACAATATTATTAATGAACTCTTGATAGTCCTTTTCTTTCTTAGGTATGCCATTAATTTCATATTCTGTAGTGTTTCCTGAATATACTTTTTCTTGGCTTCCCCTCTTTGTTGTCCACTTTTCTTTAAATGTTTTTTTAAGTAAAGCTTCTTGGCCATCAATTTCTATAACTCCTGCAACTATATGGTCACAGTTTGGTACTTCTCCATCTGCTTCAATTCCCTTAATGCTGAAGTCCTTTTTGTTAGTGCTGTCTTTGCCAAATAGAAGCCATATAAAAGCATCAAATACTGTTGTTTTTCCTGTAGCATTTGCCCCGAGTATTATTGTGTTTTCCTTAAATTTGATATTTAAGTGATCTATTCCTTTGAAATTTTTTAATTCTAATTCTTTTAAAAATACTTTCATATCATTATCCCCTGATTGACCATATTCATTAGGCACTCATTCGCTTGTTCTTCTTCAAATTTCAAATCATCTAATTTTGATTGGATGTCTAACATGTTTAATCTCATTTCATTTTTCATGTGAATATTATCGCTTGTATAAAATAGATATTCTGCTTCTTTGTATTCTCTTACGAGTTCTTCTCTCTCGTTTTCTATATTCTTTATTTCTTTAAAATAATTTTTCATACTTCCTCCATTATCTGTGTTATAATAAAGGCAAATCTTTATAAGTTTTTAGTCCTCTTGCTTTGGTCGGTGTGAGGGCTTTTTTTGCCTTTTCCTCTTCCTTTTTCTTAAAATCAATTGCCATTTTGCACAATTCTTCCCAACTAAAAATTACTTTAGTTCCATCTGTAAAATTTATTATTGGAGCCTGACTCATTCCTACACAAATTTTATCTACTCCGTCTAGTTCGTCCTTGTCTTGTTCGTCCTCAATTTCCCCTACTAACACTTGCATAACTAATTTATTTTTACTTAATATTTTCAATTTTTCGCCACCTTACTAAATTTATAACTAAGAGTTTTCCCGTCTTTAAAGGTAATTTTACAATCTTCTTTTTTATCTCTGTGCATTGCTCTATGTCTTGCAATACCAAGAGAGGTAAATTCTTTATCGCAAGTATGGCAATAACAATCTTTCAACCTTATCACCTCACCAAATACTTAAAAAATTCGTCTATAATTTTTGTTCCTGCATATAAAATGTAAAATATTAATTTAACTGCAAAGCTGAAAGCCCAGTAGCCTAGAATAAATAAAATGGTTATCCCTATAAGCCTTCTTATCGTTAGCTTGATATTATATTTATTGAGCCTTATCCTTCCCATGTTTCACCTCCCTCTAAAGTCTTATTCCTTGCCTTGAATAAATTCTCAACCAATCCTCGACTTCTTCTTTTATAAAAAATCTCCTATTCCCATTTCTTATTTGTGGGAAATCTGGATATTTTTTCGCCATACTTCTAATTTTGTGCTCGCCTATAGGTATTTCCTTGGCGAGTTCCTTAGCAGTCATTAATGTAGCTTCCATTTTATTCACCTACCTTTAAAACAATTTTTGATATAATCTCCATAAGGAGTTGATTTGATATGTTAGAAAAACAAGACTACAAAATACTAAAATACATGTCCAAGTTTGATAAAATTCATATAGATAAAATATTAGAAAGATTCCCTGAATCTAAGTATTCAACTAAATTTAGAATAGAGAAATTGTCAAAAGTTAAATATTCAGATTCTGGATTTCCTTTATCGAATAGTTCTTACATTTCTGAACTTCGTAAAAAAGATGATGAAGATCCTTTTGGCAACCTTGCTTATACTGGTATATATGAACTAACTGAACTAGGCTATGCTGAATTACAAGACCATAAATCTCAAATTTTGGATTACTGATTAAAAGAAATAGTAAGATCTATAACTTTTCCAATTATTGTTTCTTTTGTAACTGCTTTAATCACAAGCTTGGTCACAATAAAATTGTTAAAATAATGGTTGTCGTCGCTACTGATACAATCAAAGGTACTATTAAATTAAATGTGATGATGTACCACCATTTATTTCTATTTGAATATAGATTCTCTATTAAATTGCTTATTTCAAATTCCATATCAAATAAGAAATCTTTGATTAATTTTTTCATATCTCACCTGCCTTTATTTAGTCCTTACTAAGTCATTTAGATAAAATTATTGATGATTTTATAAACGATTGAAATTTCTATCTAACACCCTGTCTATCCATGACATATTGAACTGGTCTTTCTTAAATATGCCGTGTATATTTTTTATTGCTAATAAATTAAAAACCAAAGTTACTAAGCTTAAAATTGTCATTACAAAACTCAACATTTTATCCACCTTTTAAATAAACTCTTTGTCAACAAGATAATTTACATCTTTCCAATCTTTAAAATAGTTCAAGTCTAAACTTGTAATGGCATCTTCCATAATTCTTGCAACAATTGAATATTTAATATTTCCTATCCCTGCTCCAAAAGCTGGAATAATTATCTTTTTAACACCATTTTCTCTAGCACAGATGATGGTGTTTCTTGTTGCAAAATAAATTGCATTAAGATCGTTAATCTGACCAGGAACCTTCATTGTGGGTGTATGAATAAGATTAATAAAATCATTCTTAATGAAAATAGAGCTCCCTACAGTTTGGATCCCGTAAAATAACCTTTTTGTTTCTTCTTGAACTAAGTCTTGAATGTTTATGTTATTCTTTAAATAAAACTTTTGAATATAAAGATCTAATCCTCCGTCCATAATCCCAAATGAATTTGCAGGGCTAACTAAAGCATCTACATTTTCATTTTCTGCAGTCTTGCAATAGTCGCCTAAAATACAGTTGATATTCTCGTGATTAGAAAAAACTCTTTTCCATTCATAAATCATGTTTTCATTGTTATCGCATAATATAATTTTCATTTCTGCTCCTTTCTTTTTTTCATAAGTTTTGCCCATTCATTAAGAACCTCATTAATACTGAGTGATCTAACTTCTTCAATGGCCTCAATAGAAATTTCCTTCATTTCATTCATTAAATTTTTGATTTCTATATCTAGCTTTTTTTCATACCAATACATAAAAATTGTGCAAACGCATATCGACGTTACAATAGTTATTAAGATTTCCATATTTCACCTTCCTCTTATTTGTTATAATCACCTTAGAAAGTGAGGCGATTATATTGAGACTTAATAACGACTGTATTCGTGACTTATTACTGACTGTAGAAGAAGAAGCTGGATACAATAAAATGATGATTTACAATAATCCAGAATATGAATCCAATAATTTTAAGCTTCTGTCTAAATATTCTTACGAGGAAATGATCTACCATATAAATCAATGTGAAAAATCTGACTTAATAGAAGTCGGTATTTCTCCAGAAGAATATACGACTATCAGCGACTTAACTCCTAAAGGACATAAATACATCTCAGACATACGAAGCGATAATGTCTGGGGTAAAACAAAATCAATAGCCAATAAAATTGGGGCTAAATCCTTAGATGCAATGGTTCAAATATCTTCTAATGTTATTTCAGAAATAATAAAGCACGAATTTGGTTATCTATGATTTTTAGAAGAAATATCTTCTAAAGTTTTACCTATTGCCGTTTTTATACTTTCCTTAATATCTACATCATCAAGAATTTGTTCTCCATATTTAAGCGACAATAGGTATAATGTCCCTTTGAGAGCCATATTATTAGAAAGCCATTGAAATACTGCAATTATTAATAACAGAATTAAAATTATAGTTAACATATCTCACCTCTTTGTTTATCGGTTTTCCGTTATTTTCTAGTAAAAAAAACTTGGTTTACTTCAGACTTTGTAAGATTTAGCACTCTAGCAGCTTTCTCAATTTCTGCCTGATTAAAATACGTTTCAGAATTTAATCGACTATTTAAAGTAGTTGTACCAATACCTAAACAATCAGCAAAATTGCGTAAAGTTCCAAAATTTTCTCTAATTAGACCCCTAAGCTTATTATAATTGTAAACACGTTTCTCTATCATTCTCTCACCTCTTTTCTTTATCGGTTTTCCGTTATTAGCTATATGGTATCACTCCTGTTTTTAACTGTCAACGGTTTTCTGAAATATTTTTTTGAAATTTAATTGAAAAATATCAGAAAATGGTATAACATAATGACAAGGGGGTTTCTGTATGAAAAAAAGTTTTCCAGATAGATTTAGGGAAGTAATTGCAAATAAAGATATTACACAAACAGAATTATCAAAAATAACTGGCATAACACAATCAAGTATAAGTGATTGGTTAAATGGTAAGTACCTACCTAAACAAGATAAAATAGATATACTAGCTAAAGCCTTGGATGTATCTCCTGCTTATCTCATGGGGTGGGAAGATGACGACATAGACCTATCAAAAATTCCAGGCTTAATCTTACCAGTACATATGAAAAGAATCCCTATCCTTGGAACTATCGCATGTGGTAATCCTATTTTTGCTGATCAAAATTATGATGGATATTTTATGATTGATTCCAACCTTCCTGAAGCTGACTTTGTACTAAAAGCAAAGGGCGATAGCATGATAGAAGCTAATATTTTTGAAGGCGACTTCGTGTTTTTTAGAAAACAAAGGGATGTAGATAATGGCACTATAGCTGCTGTATTGATTGATGAAGAAGCTACTTTGAAAAGGGTAAATAAATCTAATGATATGCTTATCCTACAACCTTGCAATAAAAACTATGAACCGCTTATATATTCAAAAGATGATGATAAAAATATAGTGATACTTGGCCAAATGGTCGGTGTTTATTCTAATAGATGCAAATAAAGATTGATAATGAAAGGTGGTGAAAATAATGATGAAAAAATTAGTAGTAGTATTATTAGCTGCTATGTTTCTAGTTGCATGTGGAAATAATAAACCAGCTGAAGCCGAAGCTGAACCTAAAACTGAACCTGAAGTTGTTACTGAAATAGGATCTGGTAATTTTTACTTAATAAATGAAAGTGGATCCACTAAGGATAAAGAATCCATTGAGGTTATGGTAGAAAAAGATACTTCCCTATTACAAATTGGAATTGAAACTGAAGGTATTGATGGTTCTCTAGTATCTTATATTTACATTGATGGTAAATTAGCAACTAAAGAACAACTTTCTGATAGTCAAGCTTCATTAGATTTATCTGAAGACTTTTTAAAACCTGGTGATCACCAAGTAGTTTTGAAACAATATCCGGATAATGATGAAAAGGCTGACCCTGTTACTGTAAAGGTAGCAAATTATAAAGTTAGTGAATTATAATTAAAAAAAATCCTTGGCTGCCGCTAAACATACCAAGGATAGTGTAGGATTATGATATAACCACTAACATTTATATTATATCATAATCCTTATTTATTAAGGAGTAAATTATGAAACAAAAAAATCCAAATGGCTTAGGTAGTCTCACCTATAGATTAGTTAATGGCAAAAAATATTGGACCGGTCGTGTTACTTTAGGTCAAGACTTAGATGGTAAGTTAGTTAGAAAATCATTCTCTAGCTATAAAAAATCTGCAGTCATAGAAGAAATGCAAAAGGCTTTAGCTCAAACTAATATTGCTGGCTTTACTACTTCTGGCGACCGCCGCCTTGGTGAATTTATGTTCTACTGGCTCTACAATGTTAAAACCAAGGAAATAAAGAGCACTACTGTAGTTAGGTATGAAAGCACTATAAAATGGCATATTATGCCCTATCCTTTTTCTAAAATAAAGGTTAAAGATATTACTATTCTTAATCTTCAAAATTTTATAAATCTATTAGCTGATGATGAAAATACATCAATTAATACTGTTAAAAATACTTTAATATTAATTAAAAACTTCTTAGACTATACCATTGTTCTTGGTATTTTTCCTAACAACCCTGCTGATTATGTAAAAGTTCCTAAAAAGGAAAAAGTAGAGAATACTGGTAAATATAGAATATTTTCTGCTGATGAACAAAAACTTATAATAAATAATTTAGATCTTGAAGATCCTGTTGAGCAAATGCTTTATATTGATTTCTTCACTGGCCTTAGAAGAAATGAAATCCGTGGGCTTCGCTGGAAAAATTATTCTGATGGAACTCTAACTATAGCTCAGCAATTAGTTAGATCTTATAACTTTGAAAAAGATGGATCAAGAACTATAAATAAAAATTCTACTCAGGATCTAAAAACTGAAAGTTCTTTTAGAACTATTGTATTGCCAAAAATGGCTGATAATCTTCTTCAAAAAATGAAAATTAATTCTTATGAAAAACATCTAAGACTTGGAACTCCCTTTACTGATGATGCTTTTATATTCTCTGATGAATACTTGAAACCAATAGAAGAAAAGCGTGCAAATAGAAGGATACAAGCAATTTGTAGAAAAATAGGGATTGAACCTAGACCCTTACACTCAATCCGTCACTCTTACGCTACTAGGCTTTTTGAAGCTGATGTAGATATAAAAACTGTGCAAAAACTAATGGGACATTTTGACTATAGAACTACATTGAATATTTATGTTCATGTTATGGATGAAGAGAAAGAAAAAGCTGCAGCTGTTTTAGATGCAATGTATAATTAATTTTGTTGCCAACTCGTTACCAACTTTTGAAAAAATAATAATTGTAAGTGTTGGAAGTAAGCCATTATAAAAACTTTGGTGTTACTTCCTCTCACCCCGACCATTTTATTTTAAGGCTTAGGCCTTATTTTTTTGTCTAAAAACATCTTTATGGACCTAAGTCCATTAATCCTCTTAAGATTTTTCTAATTTTCTCAATTATTAAATGTTTTAAGTTCCAATAATATTTTTA
>OBWV01000503.1_pt1 | contig 35357 bp, 24 predicted proteins | sample 1495351 | NCBI WGS metagenome assembly OBWV01 (sample SAMEA2580122, study PRJEB22360) | human gut metagenome | biome: human gut; feature: human-associated habitat; material: faeces | place: Denmark | collected 2008/2010 | reverse complement strand
GCAGGGGATACACATCCGCCGGGCAGGGAATCCGCAGCGGGAAGGCAGGCCGGCCGAAGACAAGAAGCTCAGGGCCCACCCCCCACCAATAACTTCACCAATGACTTTTCAAAAAACATATGGTATTCTGAAAACAGGAAAGGATACTGGAACCCAATATGAAAAATAATGTAACATTAAAAGGCTGCGTAGTGGAAAAATGCATACGTATATCCGCCCTGTTCAGCGCTTTCAGACAGGTTTTCGGAAAAGACTATTATTTCGGAGGGGAAACCCACGATTTCTGGGAACTCGTCTGTGTGGTGGAGGGAGCGATAGGGGTTACGGCCGGTAAGGATGTTTTCCTTCTGGAGGCAGGCCAGGCGGTTCTGCACCGGCCCATGGAATTCCATAGCTTCTGGTCGGAGAAGGACAGCTGTCCGGATATTATTGTGGTGACATTTACCGGAGATATCATGCCTGCAATGAAGGAGTGGAGATTCCGGCCGGGGAAAGAGGAGGTGGAAGAGCTGTGCGAACTGCTTTCCTGTGTGCCGCGTATTTTTCAGATAGATCGAAAGATATATACACAGAAGATTATAGCGGGAAAGGAAGCGGAAGCCCATCTGTTTGTCAGCAGGCTTGAAAATATCCTTCTTTCTGCGTGTACAAGAGGAGAAGAGGATTTTACCCGGATTCAGTCTGCAGGAGCGGAGAATTACCGCAGGGTGGTCCGGGTGCTGGAGGAACATGTGGAGGAGAGGCTGACCGTTGCAGAGGTGGCCCGTTTGTGCAGCATGAGTGAATCCGCCATAAAGAAAACCTTCACCAGATATGCGGGAATCGGCATGATGGCCTATTTTAACCAGATGAAAATGCGCAGGGCCGCCAGGCTGATGGAAGAGGGAATGAGCGTAAGACAGGCCGCTGCTGCGGTGGGATTTTCGGATCAGAACTATTTCAGCACGGTTTTCAAGAGGACAACGGGAGCCGCACCCCGCATTTATATGGCGCGCAGGGAACATACCTGAATTCAAAGATTTTGTCCCCCAAATCCTATAGAAATGTATTTTTGGATATGGTAAAAGTAAAGATATAGAAAACCTTATGACATCGCTTAAGCGGATGAGACAGGGAATAAATGGGGGATAAACCATATGAAAAAACTTTCAGTAGGAATCATAGGACTTGGAAACCGGGGATACGGGCTTCTTAAGGATGCGATACTCAGAATGCCTTCGGTTAAGGTGACGGCGGTGTGTGATGTTTATGAGGACCGCTGTGAAGAGGCGGCCCGGCTGACAGAGGAGCTGTGCGGGCACACCCCGGCATGGACGACGGATTACAGGGAACTGCTGGCCAGGAAGGATGTGGAGGCTGTGGTGGTTTCCTGCGCATGGGAGAGCCATATTCCCGTAGCGGTGGAGGCAATGCAGGCCGGGATTGCGGTCGGAATGGAAGTGGGAGGCGCTTACAGTATCAGGCAGTGCTGGGATCTGGTGGAGGCTTATGAGCGAACCGGAACCCCCTTCATGTTCCTGGAGAACTGCTGTTACGGCAGAAGAGAACTTATGGCACTGAACATGGTAAGGCAGGGGCTTTTTGGCGAGGTGGTTCACTGCAGGGGAGGCTATATGCATGACCTTCGTGAGGAAGTGGGAACCGGTCTGGAAAAGCGTCATTACCGCCTGCGCAATTATAAATTCAGGAATGCGGAAAACTATCCCACCCATGAGCTGGGGCCTATTGCCAAGATCCTTCATATCAATCACGGAAACCGGATGCTGACGCTGACATCCATGGCCTCCAGAGCGGAAGGGATGCACGCCTTTGCGAAGGAAAGGCATCCGGAAAATGAGAGCCTGGTACAGACGAGATTCGCCCAGGGGGATGTGGTAAACACAATAATCAAATGCGCGGGAGGAGAGACGATCCTTCTGACGCTCAACACCACGCTTCCCCGTTTTTACAGCAGGGATTTTACGGTCTGCGGGACAAAGGGTATGTATGAGGAAGAAAATGATACAGTATTCCTGGATGGAAAATATACGGAAGAAGAAGAGTTTGATTTCCGTAAATATTGGGGAAATGCAAAAGAATACGAGGAGGAGTATGATCATCCTATCTGGAAGGATTTCCTGAATGACGGAGTGCTGGGCGGACACGGGGGCATGGACTGGCTTGTGCTGAGAGCTTTCTTTGACAGTGTTATTGAGAAAAGACCGTGTCCTGTGGATGTATATGATGCGGCATCCTGGATGTGCATCACCGCTTTGTCGGAGGAATCCATCGCCCTTGGAGGGCAGCCGGTGGCTGTTCCCGATTTTACGAACGGCATGTGGATGAACAGTGAAGAGCCGGAGCTGTAGAAAAGCGGGAAGGCCGGTTATTCATTAAAAGGTTTAAAAAGAGAGACAGGAGGGCAGTAATGTGAACCTATCACATACTGCGCGCCTGTCTCTTTTGCATTTATTCCAAACCACAGCAGAAAATACCGGTTACAGCAGTTCTCCGAAGTGATGCACATATGCTTTTTTCATAATAGTAGCCAGCGCCATATACAGCAGGATGCAGGGAATCAGATAAGCAAAATATGCTGCAGGCAGGGCTACGAAGCCGAGCATGGTACCCAGGGCGGTAAAGGGGATAATCGTCAGCACAGCGATACCGGTAAAGGTAAGCAGTGTGAGCGGGGCTGAAGCACGGCTCTGAATGAAAGGCAGCTTCGGTGTACGGATCATGTGGATAACAAGGGTCTGGCTCCACATGGACTCTACAAACCATCCCGCATGGAACATGGCGGCATAGGTCTGCTGCATCTTTGCCAGCTCCGCACCGCTGTAGTGTGCTGCCAGATCGTTGTAACGGACACCGTTTGATACAAAGAACGGGCAAAGCACAAAGTACAGGAAAGCGTAGGTCGTCCAGTCAAAGACAGAGCTGGTGGGTCCGATCCATATCATGAAGTTGCCTATGCTGGAAGCATCCCATTTCCGGGGAATAGTGAGGAATTCCTCATCCACATTATCCCATGGGATTGCGGTACAGCTTAAATCATAAATCAGGTTCAGCAGAATCAGATGGATGCTTTCCATCGGCAGAAACGGCAGCAGTGCGGATGCGGCCAGCACAGAGAACATGTTTCCGAAGTTGGAGGAAGCAGTCATCTTGATATATTTGATCATGTTGGCATAGGTCTTGCGGCCTTCAATGATCCCCTGCTCCAGAACCATCAGATCCTTTTCCAGAAGGATGATGTCTGCGGACTCTTTGGCGATATCCACGGCGGTATCCACAGAGATGCCGATATCTGCCGATTTCATGGCGGCGGCGTCATTGATGCCGTCTCCCATAAAGCCGACCGTATGTCCGTTGCTGCGCAGCGCGGATACGACGCGGGCCTTCTGATCAGGGGAAAGCTTGGCGAATACATCGGTGGTTTCCGCAGCCTGTATCAGTTCATCATCACTCATGCGTTCCACATCGGAACCAAGAAGCAGATTGCTCACTTTCATACCCACCTGTTTGCAGATACAGCGGGTTACGCGGTCGTTGTCTCCGGTAAGAATCTTTGTGGTTACGCCGTGTTCCTTCAGGGCGCGGAGTGCATCAGCGGTAGATTTTTTCGGAGGATCCAGGAAGGCCAGGTATCCCATCAATACCATCTCGCCTTCGTCCCTGACACTGTATGTATCCACGGTGGGAAGGGCTTCTTTTTGGGCAATTGCAATGACACGCATGCCGTTTTCATTCAGAGAATCGACTGTGGCCATGATTTCCTTGCGGATATCATCCGTAAGCGGCTGTATCTGCTCTTTATACTCTGCAAAAGAGCAGACAGAAAGCATTTCATCCACGGCCCCCTTTGTGATCATCTGCCGTTTTCCGTTTTTATCCTCAACGACTGTGGACAGACGGCGGCGTGAGAAATCAAAGGGAATCTCATCTACCTTATGGTAAATCTCCGAAAGATCCGCCAGCTGTGGATTCGCAGCCTCTTCCTCTTCCGTCCGGTCAATAATGGCCACATCCATCAGGTTCTTATAGCCGGTCTGGAAATAGCTGTTCAGGTAAGCGTGCCGCAGAACGCGGATATCTTCCTTTCCGGCGATATCCATATGATATTCCAGGACAACCTTATCCTGAGTCAGCGTTCCCGTCTTATCCGTGCAGAGCACATCCATGGCCCCGAAATTCTGAATGGAATTCAGATTCTTTACGATAGCTTTTTTCCTGGACATGGATACGGCTCCCTTCGCCAGACAGGTAGTTACGATCATCGGCAGCATCTCGGGAGTGAGGCCGACTGCAACAGAGATGGCGAACAGGAAAGCCTCAAGCCAGTCGCCCTTCGTAAGGCCGTTGATGAAAAATACGACGGGAACCATGACCAGCATGAAACGGATTAATACCCAGGAAACGGCGTTAACCCCTTTGGTGAAGTTGGTCTCCACAGCTTCACCTGCTACGGAAATAGCCATGGATCCGAACAAGGTGTCATCACCTACGGAAATCACGACGGCTGTGGCACTTCCGCTGATAACATTGCTTCCCATGAAGGCGATATTTGTATAATCGGTAACTGTTTCACATTCCTGCTCACAGACTACCGGAATTTTTTCGATAGGATTGCTTTCCCCGGTCAGCGCCGACTGGCTGATGAACAGATCCTTTGCTTCCAGGACTCTCACATCGGCAGGAACCATATCGCCTGCGGAAAGGTGGATGATGTCGCCGACAACCAGTTCATCCAGCGGAATTTCCTTTGTGCCGTCTTTACGGGTGACGGTACAGGTGGTGGTAATCATTGCCAGCAGTTTTTCAGCCGCATTCCCGGAGCGGGATTCCTGCACAAAGCGCAGTGTTCCGGAAATGAATACCATTGTCATAATGATGATGACGGTCAGCGGCGACACTTCTTCCGGCATTTGCTGATAAACAGGAACAAGGATATCCGTGAAAATCGACACGATTGCCAGGCAGAACAGTATCGCGGTGAAAGGGTTGATAAAAGCGCCCGCGAGACGTGCCGGAAGGGACTTTTTCTTTTCATGGGTAACCTTGTTTCTTCCATACATGGAACGGTGGGAAGCCACTGCGTTTTCATCCAGGCCCGTAAGCGTGGAATCAAGCTGCTTCAGCACGGGCTTGATTTTGTTGGAGGCCGCAAAAATCAGCTTCTTATTCGCTTCATCCCTGCGGACCATTTCCGCTGTTGTTTTATGAACCATTACGCGGTTCTTTTCTTTCTGATTCATTGGTGTTGATACCTCCTTTTGTTTAATAGTAAAGTTTTTTATTCCGGGATTTGATATCTGCCGGATTTTCCAATCCAATAGACGTCAAGCCCTGAAAGGATCAGCCAGGCGATCATGCTCCACAGGAATACATCACCGCGGAAGGCTTTCCATAACCCGCTGAGCATAAAGATAATGCCGCTTATGAAAATCATAGTCCCCACATTCCGGCAGAGCGGTCCGATCCGTATTTTCCTTTTTTCGTCTTCGGACATTGACTTCCAGGCCGCAATGTGGTTAACAGCCCTGCCGGAATAAAAAAAGATTCCTGCTGCGGCAAAGAGAATGCCGAGTATAAGACAGGTAAAATTCATATGGTTTTCCTCCTATAGAAGCTCCCAGCCGGCTCTGACAACACTGGGTACCGTCAGGAGCCTGCTTACAATAGATTCTGCTGTCTGGGCCTTGGAACGGCCGGCGGGATGCCCTGTTATCTGGCGTTCCAGACCGATAAAAAAGCCCGGCAGGATGGACAGCCCAATCCGGAGAATTAATTCAAATATCCCATGAAAATCACCTCGCTTTCCTTTACAAACCAAAGTATAGAAGGTTTTCCGCCGTAATCCCATGGCTGAACCCTTGCGATTTTCTTGCTTTCCGGCAAGAAAAAAAGCAATTGATTTTAAAAAACCAATTGCTTCTGAGAGTTTCTTTATAATTTATCATTGAATTTATAGCCGATTCCCCAAATAGTAAGAATGTATTCCGGCGCATCCGGGTTAGGCTCTATTTTCTTGCGGAGCTTCCGGATAAAGGCCATGATGTTGCTGTCCGTGGTATAATAATCCTCTTCCCATATGGCCTGGTATATCTGCTCTTTGGTAAAGACAATGCCCCGGTTTCGGGCCAGGAAATAAAGAATGTCGAATTCTTTTGGCGTCAGCTGGATTTCTTTTCCTCCCCGGAGTACCTGGCGGCTCCTGGCATGTATGGTGAGATCCCCGCAGGTCAGTCCGTCATTGGCCAGGACGGACACGCTGCTGCCCGGTTCCAGCATGAGAGAGTCCAGCTGACCGGAGATGAGTTCTTCCACTCCGCGGTATAATTCGGCCGCGGCTTCACTTTCTGTTCTCCTTTCTAAAAGAACCTGCCTGAGCCATTGCAAGGTGGAGGAATCCAATGCTACAAAGTTGATTTTTTTCATGGTATCCCTCCTTTATAACAGCTCGTGGTATTTTTTGATATACCACTGTTTGGCAAGGGTCACAAGCAGCATGTAAGCGAGGACAACTGCCGCAAGAAATGCAAAATAGTATAAAGGCAGAGGCGCGAGCCCAAGCCATGACGCCGCCGGCAGATAGACAACTGCAGTCAGCAGCAGAAGGCCTGCGGAGGTCACCAGCCAGACGATGCCGGAAGCACTGCTCTGCGCGAACGGAAGGTGTTTGGTGCGCAGCATGTGCAGAATGAGCACCCTGAGTCCAGGGGGATTCAAAAACCCAGCCGGTATGGAACAGGATGGCATATTGCTCCTGCATGGCGGGGGACAGCTCCGGAAACAGCCCTCCTGTCAGCGCCGGACATAAAAAATAATATAAAAAGGCAAAGGTAATAAGATCAAACAGCGAACTTAAAGGCCCGAAGAACCGCATGAACCGGCCCAGTGTTTTTCCCGACCAGACATTAGGTTTATCATAAATATCCGCATCGACGTTGTCCCATGGCAGCGTCATACACAGAATATCGTAAAGCAGGTTCAGCAGAAGCAGCTGGACGGCAGTCATCGGAAGGAAGGGCAGAAAAGCGCCGGCGAGTACAATGGAAAGGATGTTTCCGAAATTGGAGGATGCCGTGATCCGGATATATTTGGACATGTTGGCAAACGCCTTCCTGCCTTCCATTATCCCCTGTTCCAGTACATTCAGATCCTTTTTCAGCAGAATGACATCCGCGGACTCTTTGGCGGCTTCAGCTGCCGTGTCAACAGAGATGCCCACATCAGCCGCGGTCATGGCGGAAAGATCGTTCATTCCATCGCCAAGAAATCCGACGGAATGGCCGTTTTCACGCAGTACCTGTATGATCTGCGATTTATGGCTGGGAGTCAGTTCGGCGAAAATCGAGGCCTGTTCTACGGAGGTGATTAACTCATCCTCTGTCAGGATCTCGATTTCCTCTCCGGTGAGAGCGAGGTCTGTCGGGATGCCAAGACGCCTGCAGATAGAGACAGCCACGCTTTTCTGATCCCCTGTCAGCACCTTTACATGAACATGGAGCTGCTGAAGCTTATCCAATGCACTGGCGGCTGAACTTTTGGGAGCATCGAAGAAGACAACATATCCTAACAGAATTAAGTCCTTTTCATCCTCCGGATAAAGGAGGGACTGACCGGGCGCGGGCTTACAGGCGACCGCCAGTACCTTCATGCCATCCTCAAGCATTTCATCGACAACCGCATGCACGCCGCCGGAATCGGAGGGATCCACTTCAATCACCTGATCATGGTGGCATACATAGCGGCATCGTGAATAAACGCTGTCCACGTCCCCCTTTGTAATGATATAATTGCCTTTATCCTGAACAGATAAAAGGATACTGACACATTTCCTGTCATAATCGAAGGGCAGTTCATCCAGCTTTTCTGCTTTTTCCGGCAGGCTCCTGAAATATTCCTCTTTTCCCGGCATGGAGGAGCATTTTAAAACCGCCCGGTCCAGATGGTTTGTTACGCCGGTATGATAGAAACTGTTCAGATAGGCACAGTCCAATACATCCTGACGTTCATCACCGAGTATATCCAGGTAATATTCCAGAAGAACCTCATCACCGGTCAGGGTTCCGGTTTTATCCACACAAAGAATATCCATGCTGCCGAAGCTCTGCATGGCGTTGATATTTTTTACAATGGTCTGCTTTTTGCCCATGGCGGTACTGCCTTTTGCAAGACAGGCATTAACGACCATGGGAAGAAGCTCCGGCGTCAGGCCGACAGCTACGGACAGGGAAAAAAGAAAAGAAGTCAGCCAGTCGCCTTTTGTGATGCCGGATATTACAAACACGAAAGGGATGAGCGCCGCCATAAAACGGATCAGCACCCATGCGATGGAATTGACCCCCTGTTCGAAGCCCCGCTTTGTCTGCTGAAGCTCATAGAGATAGCTACCGTATACCGTATTAATCCCGGCCGCCAGAACAATTCCTTCCCCGGAACCGCTGATGACAATGGTTCCCATGAAGGCAAGATTGGAAAAGCTGTTCAGGGAGGTATGAGTCATCGGGTTAAGGTGCTCCGCGTTCTTTTCCAGAATAGTGCTTTCGCCTGTCAGCAGGGATTGGGAAACAAATAGATCATCGGTACGGCTCAGACGGATATCCGCAGGAACCCGATCGCCGGCAGAAAGTTGGACAATGTCGCCGACAACAAGCTCCTCTGAAGGAACTTCCATGATTTGTCCCTCACGGCGGACAGTGACGGTAGTCAGTATTTTTTCCGTCAGAAGATCGGCGGCATGGCCGGCCTTGAGCTCCTGAAGCAGGCGCACGGTCCCGCTGAGCAGGAGCATGGACAGAATGATAATAACGGTGGTGCCGTTGCGTCCGTAATTGGACTGCAGGCAGACGTCCGTAATAAAAGAAACGGCAGCAAGGACAAACAGGATAATGCTGAAGGGATTGACAAATGCTCTTTTGAGGTGGTGCAGAAAAGAGTTCTTCACCGCATAACCAATCTGATTACTGCCGTATTTATTCCGCATCTGAAAGATCTGGGCTTCATTCAGCCCGTCCTGAGACAGATGAAAATCCTCATAAACAGAGGAAATATCCTCCAAAGCATACTTTTTCAGTCGTTCATGCGGTGAAATATATGTTTTGTCCATAATTTGATATTCCTCCCTGAGTAGTTATAAAAATAGAATATCAATATTTTAGCATACTATGGACGATTTTTCCCGGGATAAATCCTTGCGATTTTCATGCTTTTCCTATTACGGACGGATCCGTCTGCAGCCTGCCGGCCCATCAGCCGATGTTTTTCCAGTGTTTATCCACTTTATTGAGGACTTCACAGCCGTCTTGTGTGACGAGAACCAGATCCTCAACGCGCACGCCGAATTTTCCGGGAAGATAAACTCCCGGCTCTATGGAAAAGGTCATGCCTTCTTCCACTACAGCGGTATTAGCCAGGCTCACGTCTCCGGGTTCATGATCCTGCATCCCGATGGAATGGCCCAGACGATGGTTGAAATATTCCCCGTAGCCTGCTTCTGTGATGAGATCTCTGGCGGCCTTGTCCAGATCACAGAATCGTACGCCGGGGCGGATCAGGCTTTCCGCCTTTTCATTGGCGCTTCTGACCAAATCATGAATGGGCGCATACTCGGGGTCTTCCTTTCTGCAGAAAAAGGTACGGGTCATGTCGGAGCAGTAGCCGTCCTTCCTACAGCCCATGTCGATGACAATACAGTCCCCGGCCTTTAAAACAGTGTCATCCGGTTCATGATGGGGATCCGCAGCGTTGGCCCCGAAGGAAATAATGGTTTCAAAGCCTTCCTCGCAGCCCTCTTCCTTATAAAGGGAACGGATATAATCCGCACATTCCTTTTCCGTCATCCCTTCTTTGACAAAAGCGGCGGCTTTTTCCATACAGGCGTCATTAATGCGGGAGGATTCTCTCATTTTTTCCTTTTCATATTCATCCTTGATGGAGCGTACCCGGTCCACACACGCGGAGGAGTTTACATAACGTACTCCGGGATTGCGTTCCATCAGGTCGAGAAGAAAGCGCGCAGGCCAGCTTTTATCAATCCCTATATCGGATCCGGCGTCCACATGGGAAGCCACGATGCCGATGCAGTCGTCCGTATCGGACATCCAGACTTTAGTTACGTCAATGTCCGGAATGACGAAAAGATTGTTCAGAAAGAAGATGTGTTTCCCGTCGGTGCGGATGTAGAAGGCAAAAAGCCGTTCGTAGGGCTCAATCCATACGCCGGTAAGGTATCCGATGCTTAAAGGATCGCTTACTATCATTTGTGTCAGGCCCTGCTCCCGGAGCCTGCTGCATACCCGGGCCAGCCGGTCCATATAAAGCTGGTTCATGTGATTACCTCTCATTCTGCCGCCTGGGCGGCTTATAATCGGATGGTGAAATCCGTAAAATGCTATATCTATTATAGGGGGAAATAGTAAAAGATAAAAGAGTAAAAGATAAAAAGAGGGGAGAGTTGCGTATTGTAAGTTGGGGGAAGTATAATGGGGGTAAGGGGTTGGGTTGAAATGGATGAATATAGGAGGGAAATAGGATGGGAATGGTGCCGGAAATGGTGATTTTTGATTATGGGCAGACTTTGGCGGATGAGGGGGATTATGATGCGGTCAGGGGGAACCGGGCTGTGTTGAGTATGGCGGTGAAAAATCCGCGGGGGATTACGGCGGAGCAGCTTCAGGAGTTTGCGGATGAACTGACGGGAGATATGGAAGGGCTTTTTGGGGAGGAAAAGAGAGGGAAGGCGGAGGGGGAGTTTTCTGCTGTTTCGTTTGATCGGTATTTGTATGAGTATCTGGAAATAGAACTTGGAATTCCCTGGGAGGAGGTGGAGAGGGTATTCTGGAAAGGGGCCGCCAGGGTGAGGGTTACGGAAAATGTGGAGAAGCTTCTGGATTATCTTTACAGGGAGGGGATCGGGACGGCTGTGGTGAGTAATATGATGAAGAGTACACAGAGTCTCAAGGAAAAGATAGATGGGCTTCTTCCGGGGAATCATTTTTCTTTTGTTATGACTTCGTGTGATTATCTGTTCAGGAAGCCTCATCCGAGGATCTTTGCAATGGCGCAGGTTAAGGCGGGGGTTCCGGCGGACAGGATATGGTATTGCGGCGATAATCTTTTTTGTGATGTGAAGGGGGCCGCGGGGGCAGGGATGAAGGCGGTATGGTATACTCCCTATGCGAAGAAGGGGCAGGAGGCGCCGGATGGGGTTGATTATTTGACGCTTAACAATTGGGACGAGTTGATTGAGGTGCTGGAGTCTTTGAAAAGAGGGGGGAAGGAAGAGTGGTAAGGTATAGAAAAGGTATAATTGTTCTGGGAGTTGTATTATTATGTGTCCTTGGGGTGATTTTGGTCAGGGAAGGGCTCATGAAAAGCTCGCCTTTGGAGAAGCTGGAGAAGAGTGTGGGGTATTCGGAAGGGATGGTGCATTTTACGGTTCCGGAGGAGTATGATAGTTCCTGGTATATTCAGATCAGCGGACGGCTGGAGACGGAGGGCGGCGGTATGAGCGTGCATTATCTGGATGAGGAGTCGGAAGCGGGAAGCTGGGAGAAGGGGAGGGTGTATTCTTTTCCGGTGGAGGAAGGAAGCTGGAGTGAGCTGGTTTTGTATGTTTCTTCGGGAAAGGAGGAGGCGGATATTAATCTGCTGGAATATATTCCGAAGGAATAGGGAGATTGGTGTAAAGTGATTTGGATGGGCAGAAGAAGGAAGCTGTAAAAAGAGCCGGCCTCGCTGAAAGTAAAGGGGACTTTCAGTGAGGCCGGTTTTCATAACCGCAGAATCCGGCTTGTCATTATAGAAACGCATCCGGATTACGGGAAATGATGTAGTGGACGGTATCAGGTATAAGAGGCTTCCGGGAAGTTCTCTTTCGGGAAATCATCCTGGACCTTGTCGTTCATAAAGCTGTATTGGGACATAAACAGGTTGTAGTAGGGGCCATGGTTTTTAAGAAGCTCTTCATGGCTGCCGCTTTCCTGTATTTTGCCTTTATCCACGTAGAGGATGCGGGTACAGTTCTGGATGGTGGAAAGGCGGTGGGCGATGATAAAGGAGGTACGTCCTTTAAGAAGCTCGTTCAGGCCTTTCTGCAGGATGATTTCTGTCTCCGTATCGATGCTGGAGGTCGCTTCATCCAGTATCAGGATTTTGGGATCGGCCAGCAGGGCACGGGCGAAGGAAATCAGCTGTCGCTGTCCGGCGGACAGGCGGCTTCCTCTTTCATTTACCTGGGTATGGTAGCCATCCTCCATCTGCATGATGAAGTCATGGGCACAAACGGTTTTGGCGGCACGGATAACCTCTTCATCCGTGGCGGTACGGTTTCCGTAACGGATGTTATCCATGATGGTGCCGGAAAAGATAAAGCTGTCCTGCATCATAACACCCATCTGGGTACGCAGGGAATGAAGAGTGACCTTGGATATATCGGTATCATCAATCCGGATAGTGCCGCTGCCGATGTTGTAGAATCGGCTGAGCAGGTTGACGATGGTGGTTTTGCCGGCGCCGGTAGGGCCTACAATGGCAAAGGACTCGCCGGGCATGGCGGTGAAGCTTACATCATCCAGGGTTTTATAGCCTTCCTCGTAGGAAAAGGATACATGATCAAAGGTAACCTTTCCTGTGATGGGAGGCATTTCCACGGCGTCCGGCTCATCTTTTACGGCAACGGGCTCGTCAATGGTTTCAAAAATACGTTCCAGGTAGGAAATCGCAGTCAGCAGGGAATTGTAAAAGTTTGCCAGTGTGGTGATAGGTGACCAGAACCGGCTGATGTAACCGGTAAAGGCTACCAGGACACCTACGGAAGCGGTTCCGCCGTTCATGGCCATATTTACGATAGCCACATACAGGAAAGCAGTGGTTACAGCGGAAATAACATCCACGGTGGGCCCCATCATAAAGTTGAAGCGTACCGCATGCATCCAGGACTGGCGGTAGCCGTCGCTGAGATTGTTGAAAATACCGCTGTTTTCATTTTCCCTTACGAAGGACTGGGTTACCCGGATGCCATTAATGCTTTCTGCGATGTAGGCATTCAGGTTGGACTGCTTATTGCTCTGGATCTGCCAGGCGCGGTGCTGTTTTTTCTTAATAAGACTGGCAAAAATAGCCAGGACAGGGAGGCCGCACATACACATCAAGGTCAGCTTAACATTGATGGAAAGCATGAAAAAGATGATAAATATAAGGCTGCACAGGTCCGTTATGGTATTGAGAAGACCATTGGAAAGCAGGTCGCTCAGGTTATTGACATAGTTTACTACCCTTACCTGGATTTTTCCATGGGGTTTGTCATCGTAGTAGGAGAAAGGAAGCTCCTGCAGATGGCAGAAAATATCGGTCCGCAGCTGGTGGATGACGGACTGGCCAACCCGGTTGGTGATTTTGATCTTGGCTTTCAGGGAGACGACTGAATACAGTATAATCAGCAGCGTGTAGAAGCTGATGAGGAACAGTCCCCTGATATCTCCCGCAGGAATGATGTCGTTCATGACTGTCATGAAAAAGCGGGGGATGAGCATGGTGAGCGCACTGGCGGAGAGCATGAGAAACGCCGCCAGGAACATATCCTTTTTGAAGGGAAGGACATAGTGGCCGAGACGTTTCAGCTGCCCAAGGTCAAAATGGTCTTCCATGACTTCGTCTATATCGTATCTGTTACGTGCCATATTAACGTCCCTCCTTTGCCGGTGTATGATACTGATGCTCAAATACTCTGGCGTAGTAGCCGTTGTTTTTAAGCAGCTCTTCATGGGTTCCCCGTTCCGCGATCCGTCCGTGATCCAGTACCAGAATCTGATCGGCATCCTTCAAAGAGGATATACGGTAGGCGATGATGAAGATGGTATGGTTGCCTTCCAGGTTTTTCAGCTGTGTCTGTATGTAGGTTTCCGTTTCCATATCCACAGCGGAGGTGGTGTCATCCAGGATGAGGATGGACGGATCCTTAAGCAGGGCGCGGGCCAGGGAGATACGCTGCTTCTGGCCGCCGGAGAGGCCGACGCCCCGTTCCCCGACAATGGTGTCATAACCTTCAGGCATAGCCTGGATAAAATGGTTGGCATCAGCGGCGATGGCCGCTTTTTTTACTTTTTCAAACGGACAATCGGGACGGGCATAAGCGATATTTCCCTCAATGGTGTCGGAAAAGAGGAAAACATCCTGCATGGCCATGCCGATATTGTCTCGCAGCTCATACAAATCCAGATCCTTTACGTTGACGCCGTCCACAAGTACATCGCCCGCAGTTGTGTCATAAAAACGGCACAGCAGGTTCATGATGGTGGATTTTCCGGCTCCCGTAGGGCCGAGAATACCTATTGTCTGGCCGGGCTTCACCGTAAAGCTCACATCCTGTATAATATCCTCGCCTTCGGCCTGATAGGAGACATTCCTGAATTCGATGCTTCCTTTGTAGTGCTTTTTGGTAATGGCATTATCAGGTTTGCTGATATGGGGCTCCTCGGAAAAGGTAGTGTGGATCTTTTCCACGGAGGTCACGAAACGCTGAACATCGTTTACAAACCAGCCTGCCATACGCAGAGGCATATTCAGCATCCAGAGGTAACCGTTTACGGTAACAAGGCTTCCTAAGGAGATTTCACCCCGGATAGCCATGATTCCGCCGTAGAGCATGAGCACAACGGTGAGGATATTGGAGAAAAATTCAAAAACAGGGACATATTTGGACCAGATAGCCGCACAGTCCAGTTCGGCTGCCTTATAGGCATCGTTTTCCGCTTCAAATTTTTCTGTTTCATAATCTTCTTTGGCAAAGGCCTTCACAACCCGGTTGCCGCTGATGTTTTCCTGGACAAAAGTGTTCAGGCTGGAGAAGCGGGTACGGATGTTGTGGAAAGCAGGTTTTACCCGTTTAAACTGACAGACGGTCAGCACCACCGTAAAGGGGAGGATGCAGAGCATGCATAAGGCCAGTTTGGTGTTGATGGTAAAAATCATAATCAGAGCAAAACCAAAATAAAGGATATTTTCATAAATGGAAGAAATTACATTGGCCACAAAGTGGCGGATGGCATCCATATCACCCGTCTGGCGGCTCATCAGGTCACCGGTCCGGTTGCGGTTATAGAATGCAAAGTCTTCCATCAGGAGCTTGCGGTACACCGCATCCCTCATTTTGTAGAGTACGCCCTGGGAACAAATTTCGAAATTGTAAGGAACCATGAAGCGGAGGACACTTCGTATTGCAGTTACCAGAAGCAGTATGAAAACAAACAGGGGAAGCTTGTCGTACTGCCCGCCGCTGATAACATCATCTACTACTTTTCCGCTGACGATAGGGTTAATGATGGCCAGCCCTGCCAGAAATGTTACGAGAAACAATCCCAGAAAGAGCCGTTTTCGGTAAGGCTTAATAAAAGAATAGAACCATTTCATAGGTGTCATTTGGATATCCCCTCCCGGATGATATAAAAAATTAAATATACAAAGCTGCTGAACAGTTATAAGTTCCATTCTATATTAGGGGATTGGGAGGAAATTAAAATGTATAATCTTGTTTTGTTTATGTATTATTTTGTTCCGTCACAGATAATGCTATACTTGTGTTGAGACTGTATAAATATAGAAAGAAAGACATATGAGGAGAAGGCCTGCATGGGAAAAATACTGATAATTGAGGATGAGGACCTGATAAGGGAGGAACTGGAAATCCTTTTATCCAATGAGGGATACCGGGTGGAAAGCGCCGCTGAATTCCATCATGTAACTGATTTGGTAAAATCCTTTTGTCCGGATTTAATTCTGCTGGATATTAACCTGCCGGACAGGGACGGATACCGTCTGTGCGCTGATATCCGGAGCTTTACCGATACGCCGATTATGTTTATAACAGGCCGTGACACATCTATGGATGAATTGTATGCGCTTACGGTCGGAGGGGATGATTATGTCAGCAAACCGTATAATGTTCCGATACTGCTCGCCAGGATCAGACTTCTTCTGAAAAGGGGAAAAGCGGGAGGGCAGGCGGAACGGCTGGAATATAAGGGGATTCGTCTGAACCTGGTGTCAGGAACGCTTTCTTTCAAAGGCCAGGAGACTGAACTGACAAAAACGGAACTGAAAATCATATATTATCTGTTCAGCCATACGGGGGAAATAGTATCGAGAATGGATCTGGTGGAATTTTTGTGGGATAATCAGATTCATATTGATGATAATACGCTGAGTGTGAATATCATGAGAATCCGGGAAAAGCTCAGCGGACTTGGCGCAGAAAATCTGATACAGACAAAAAGAGGGATGGGATATAAAATATGACGCTTTCCGATTATTTATCTGATAAAAGAGCGGTACTGCTCACCTGTCTGGCGGGAGGACTTTTCTTTTCGGTGCTGCTGTATCTTTATGGCATTGCACCCCAGGAAATGTTTCTGCTCTGGATATGCTATGCGGGGATTGTTTCGGGCAGTTTGTGCAGAGGTTATGTCATACTTAAGAAGAGGCTGCTGTATCTGCAGTCACTGCTGGATTCCCTGGATAGGAAATACCTCATGGCGGAGGTTGCAAAAAAACCGGTATCATCCGCAGAAAAAGTATATTTCCGAATGATAAAAGAAGCGCTTAAATCCATGACGGATGAGGTTTCACAGGCGAAGCGGCTAAATGAGGAATACAGGGATTTTATTGAGCAGTGGATTCATGAAATCAAGATACCGATTACAGGAATACAGCTTCTGTGTGAAAATAACAAATCAGACACGATCCGTAAAATCATGTCACAGACCGAGCAGATCGGCCGGTATGTGGAGCGGGTGCTGTTTTATGCAAGGCTGGGGAATGTGGAAAAAGACTATTTTATCAAAGAACTGTCCCTGAGAGACTGCGTCATGGAAGCGCTTGCGGCGAACAAGCAGTTCCTGATACAGAACGGGGTCAGCGTGAGCACGGAGAAGGTCAGGGATACGGTATATTCCGACGAAAAATGGGTAGTGTTCATAATGAACCAGATTATCATCAACAGCGTGAAATACAGCGGCGGAAGACCTCCTGTGATTGCTGTGGAATCCACGGATATGGGAGGATATGTTGTCCTGGCGGTCACGGATAACGGGGCGGGTATTAAGGAGAGCGAGATCGACAGGATATTTGATAAAGGATTTGTGGGAAGCAATGGAAGAGCCGGAAAGGGAGCGACCGGAATCGGATTGTATCTTTGCAGGCAGCTGTGCCTCAAGCTGGGGATTTCCATTGAAGCACAGTCAGAGCAGGGGCAGTATACAACGCTCCGTCTTAGCTTTCCGAAAAGCGGGCACCTGAAGGTCTAGTGCTCCATCCAGCCGGGAGGAATCTTACAAATCTGTTATATAAAATCAGGAAACATATATACAACGAAGCGGAGCCTCCCGGTAAAATGAAGAGGAAATCGGGAAGGAGGCGTCCATTATGGAAAATAAATACGGGAAGGGAAGGAAAAGAAGGGGGAAGACGGCCAAAACTGCGGCGGCTTTACTTGCTGGTCTGATCATAGCTGTCATTTCTATGTACGGAATCAGGCATATAACGGATGACAGGTTCTATGTGCCCTCCTTATGGGCAATTAAATCTGATTCGCCGGGTGTGGAATGGATTTGGGAAGGGGAACGGGTGGTGCAGGTAAAAATCGAAGGCCGTTTTCCTTATTGTTTTATAATTCCGGAGGTGACGGAGGATATTGTCAGGGATTCTCAGGGAAATACGGTATCGGAAACCAGGATATACACATTTTCTGCTGAATTTTCCTTAAACAGGAAGGGAACCTATAAAATTGATATTGATTCTGCCGAAGATGTGAATTTCAAATATGTATTGAAATTTGAAGACAGGGATGTTGTTATCGAAAACGGAAAGGTGGTGGAGTAAGTTGGGTGGTGGAAATAAGATACTCCTTCAGGTGGAGAATATCGAAAAATATTATGGTAACCAGGGGAGCGTGACAAAGGCTCTTAATCAGCTGAGCTTTCATGTAAGAGAAGGTGAATATATCAGCATTATGGGCGCGTCAGGTTCCGGGAAAACCACTCTGCTGAACTGCCTTTCCACAATTGATGCAGTGAGCGCCGGGCACATTATTCTGGACGGGAGGGATATTACGGACATCCGGGAAAATGAGATTGCCGAATTCAGACGGGATAACCTTGGCTTTGTTTTTCAGGAATATAATCTGCTGGATACACTGACTCTGGAAGAAAACGTGGCTCTTCCTCTGACAATTAAGGGACTGGATCCGGAGGAAATCGACAAGAGAGTCAGGGATACTGCGGATAAGCTTCATATCAGTGATGTCCTGGAAAAATTTCCGTATCAGGTTTCCGGAGGGCAGAAACAGCGCTGTGCCTTTGCACGGGCCGTGATTTGCCGTCCGAAAATGATTATGGCAGATGAACCGACGGGAGCGCTGGACTCCCATTCCTCCCGTGTTCTGCTGGAAATCATTGCACAGCTGAATAAGGATATGGGTACGACTATTTTTATGGTTACCCATGATGCGTTCTGCTCGAGCTATGCAGATCGCATTCTGTTTCTGAAGGATGGAAAAATATTCAATGAAATCCGGAAGGGGGAAAAGACAAGAAGCGTTTTCTATCATGAAATTCTGGATGTGCTTTCTCTTTTAGGAGGTGAAGGCATATGCTGAAAAAGCTGATACTGCGCAATGCAAAAAGGCAGCTGGGGGATTATGTGCTGTATTGTATTACAATTGCCTGCGCTGTGGCGTGTATGTATGCGTATAATGCCCTGCTTTTTTCAGATAAGGTCAGACTTCTTCCGGAGCTGGAAGTGCTGCCTTATATGATCATAGCGGTTACTCTGCTCATTATACTGGTGATGGGCTGGCTTGTAAGTTATATGACCGGCTATATGCTGAAAAGACGAAGCAGAGAACTGAGTCTGTATATGGTTTCAGGGCTTTCCGCCAGGACGATAGCCGGGCTGTTTTTGTATGAGAACCTGATTATTGCGGGCACGGCCTTCATCGCAGGCCTTCCGGCGGGGATTCTCCTGTCCTGGCTGGTAGAATCCGCGGTGCTTAAAATGTTCGGGATGACATTTACGCTGGGTTTTTCCGTCTCATTTAAAACGGCCGGACTGACACTGTTGTATTTTGCAGCCATGTATTTGTCTGCCCTGCATAAAAGTAAGAAAAGGATTTATAAAATACGGCTGTACGATTTGCTGTATTATGACAGACAGACTGAAAGCAGCCATCCGTGCCGGAAACCATTTTTCACGGGGATATTTTTGCTGTCACTGCTCCTTTTTACTGCAGGTTATGCGCTTATTGTGATACGGCCCATCGGCAGAGGATTCGATCTTCTTACAGGGCTGGTCTTTCTGGTCATCGGGCTGTTTGCATTCTTTTTCAGTGTCCCTTCTTTTTTGTCGGAGAGGCTTGAAAAACGGAAAGGCTGGACATATCGGAAAAACCGTCTGACAGTCTTCCGGGGCTTTACTTCAAAGATCCGTTCCATGAGTGTGGTGCTGGGGACATTGTCTGTTTTGTTTACCCTTTCCATTACCTTTTTGGGAATCGCATCAGCTGCCGGCCATTTTGCAGATCAAAGTATTGGATTGAATGTGTTTGATATATTGATTCTGCATGAAGGGGAAATGACGGATTTTTCATCGTATGAAGAAAGAATTTCAGAAAGGTTTCCCGTGAAGTCGGCGCATGTCTATGGAATTTATACCGGGAGAAGCAGGGAATTTTATACGGTTTGGGAAAATGAAGTGGAGGAGAGGAAGAAGGTTCGTATGACTCCGCGTGCGGAATTCCAATATGATAATTATATGAAACAGAGTGATTATCTTTATCTGAGACATATGCTGGGATACGAGGAGCCGGAGCTGGACAAGAATTCCTGTTATGTCCATTGCATTCCGCAGCTTGCTGATGAATTTGAGGATTATATGGAGAAAGCCGGAAAACTGGAGATAAACGGGCAGAGCCTGATGATGGGAAAGATTTTTTCAGAATCCTTCAGTCAGAATGACACTTATGGAAACGGCCTGGATTATATTCTTGTGATTCCGGACGAAACAGCGGAGGGAATGGAGCTGCTTTACAGTCTTTATGCGGTCATTACAGAGGTTCCGCTGAACGGTATGGAGCTCAGGCAGCTGACGGAAGGTGAGAGGCTTGTTCTGTTGGACAGAGGGGTTGGAAAATCGGTTGAGACGGAGAATGGGGTTGCGGTTACTTCTTTAATATATACGGATAAAGATTATCTTTCCGGGAAATGGGTGCAGAAGGATTCTCTGTCACAGATTTATGTGATATTGATCTGCCTGGTATATCTGTCTGTCATTCTGGAAATTGCGGGAACGGCGGTTCTGGCAACACAGGCACTCAGCGACGGCGATAAAAAGAAACGGCAGAACAGGATACTTGGGCAGCTGGGGATGAATGAAAAGATGATAAACAGATTAAATAACCGGCAATTGCTGCTGCTCTTTCTGCTTCCGGTTCCGCCGGCGCTTATAATCGGCGGTTGGCTGATTTATGACGGAGCGCGGAGAATCGTATTTGATGCACCGGGGATGCCTGTTTTTTCGGGTGAGTTTTGGATATGGCAGGCGATGGGGACGGCATTGGGATTTTTTGTACTGGTGTATGGGATTTATTATGCGGCGGTCAGGATTGGGGGAAGGGAGTGAGGAAGGCGGGGGACCCGCCTTCTTCTATTCCGGTGTTAATAAATGAGAGATATAAAATAAAACATAATTTTCTTATCAGCTAAATTCGCCAAAAGGATGGGGAAGCTTCCTTAGTTCCTGTGACAGAGTCGTTTGCATGGAATGAAGAAGCGTTCTGTTTTTGGGATCTGAAGCGAGATTATGCTGTTCCATGGGATCCATCTCTATATTATAAAGCTGATCTTCATCAAAATAGGCTGGAAAGAGGAGATCCAGATTCCACCATATTCCGTCGTGCCCGCCTATTTGTTCGGCCAGCCATCCCGTACGGCCGCAAAGCTCTGATTCCAAAGCATTCCGTCCGGGCAGACGATTTGCAATATATTTGTAACCATCCTGAATGACGGCCCTGGAATTTACGTTTTCCATAAGGACATTACTGCGCGGCGTCCAGCTGGAAATATGCGGCTGCAGCAGGCCGGCAAAACTGTGTCCGTCGAGACGCATATCAGGAGGGACATTACAGCCGGCAAGTTCAAGAATAGTGGGAGCCAGGTCGGTCTCTGAGAGCAAATGAGAAAGGGTTCCGCCACCCTCCAAATGATGAGGCCAAAACATGATTAAAGGGATTCTGCCCAGATGGCAGCTCCCTTTGCCGGCAGTCGGATGATCCGTCGTAAAGATAAAACAGGTATCTTCGGTAGCTCCAATAGCATCAATTGCATTACGGATCGCTTTTACCGCTTCATCCAGCCAAAGCCCCTCACATGCACTTTCGGCCATTCCGGCTGTCAGTATTCTTTCACGGATTTGATGTCTGGGCGGCAGTACATGCGGCGGCCTGTCCAGCAATCCGGCAGGTGAAGAAAGGGGATTCGCTTCCCGGAATCGCTTACCCGAATAACGGGAATGCGGAATGGATACGGCGATATATGCGAAGAAAGGATCAGTCTGTCCGGTGCGGCTGCGGATATAGTCATCAGCCCCTTCTATAACCCAATCGATATTATGGCTGCTGATGGAAACCGGAAGGTAGGGTTCAGGATTTTCATAATAAATACGATCAACGGTATCCCATCCATAGTCATTATTTTTTAAATAATCTACAGCGTATTGATAGCCTTCATGAACACGCTTTTTAACTTCCGGATCCTCCCAGGAAGCTTCCTCTGGAAAGGCGTGATAGAGACGATTTAATTCATTTCTTACAGGAAGGGGATAATTATGCCATTTTCCGAATATGGCGGTTTGATAGCCTGCTGTTTTCAGTGCCTTGGGAATAAGGGTTTCCCCGGGACATACGGGACTGTTAAACCACACGGTAGAAGGGCCATTTCCAAAGATCTCCCCGTGCTCCGGACTGCGTTCCGGGAAACGCCCCGTCATAACCGTATACCTGGCGGGAGTACAAATAGGAGAGGTGCAATAATAATTGGTAAACATCACTCCATCGCCTGCCATAGAATCAATAGCAGGAGTCAGAAGCCGGCCGGTCGGTTTTTGTGTTGATGAGGCGAAGGGATTCCGGGCCCGGATCAGCCCGGTATATCCGGTTGTCTCCGGGTTATAGCAGTTGAGTCCTTCAAAATCCAGATCCTCTGCCAGAAAAAGTACAATGTTAGGATGTTTCATTAGGTTCCTCCTTTGTAATGATGGGAAGGGTCAGTGTGACTTCTGTTCCAAGCCAGGGACTGCTGGTAATATGCAGGCCGTATTCTTCTCCAAAATTCAGCTTAATCCTTCGGTTGACGTTAAACAGGCCTACGCCTATGGACGGCGCGGGGGCAGGGCTGTCCAGAGACAGCAGGATCTTTTGAAGTCTTTCGGGGCTGATATTGCCATTGTCATGAACACAGAGCAGAAGCCGGCATTTTTCTTCCCGGCAGGTAATATCAATCTGAATGGACTTATCCTTGCGTATCCCATGAGTAGTGGAATTTTCAATAATAGGCTGCAGGATAAACCGGGGAATCAGAAATTCTCTGCAGGTATCCGTAATATGACAGCAAAATCTGCAGGTGTTCCCATAGCGCCAGCCCATGATCTTGATATAATTCTGAAGATAATCAATCTCATTACCCACCTGCCATAGCTGGCCATCGGATTTAAAAATAGGTTCCAGCAGGCAGCCCAGGGCCGTGATACATTCTGTAATATTATCCGCGTTTTCCATGACAGCCATCCATTTAATGGTGTTAAGCGTGTTGTAAATAAAGTGTGGATTGAGCTGGGCCCGTAAGGCCTGAAGCTCCTGCTCTGTTTTCTGTCTGTATATCTGCTCGTTTTTGTCCATAAGCTCCACAATAGAAATAGACATCTGATTAAAGCTTTCTACCAGAATCCCCAGTTCATTTTCCGGAACTTTTTTAAGAGGAGGAGTGAAGCATCCGTTTTTTATTTCATCCATTTTTCCGGTCAGTTCTTTTATAGGATAGAGCTTGATGCGCAGCCACAGACTGACGACTACCAGCATACAGAGACTTTCCAGGATCAGGGTGGCTATGATTTTTATGATGATCTCACGGCGTCCGGCCATCAGTTCCTCCAGACGAATTCTGTTAACCAGAAATAGTCCCGTATCAGAAATAGGAATGCTCAGATTCAGAATAGGAATATGTTTTTCATAAGTAATCTTACTGGTATATTCATTTTTATGAGCCTGAAAACCGGTATCTAATTCTCCAATCCGGTTTTTTCTATTTCCTGAAATGATCATTCCGTCGGAAGTAAGAAGGAGCAGTTCTTCACCCGGAAGTTCAGCCTGGAAGGCATCATAGAATCGGTCTTCCTGAAAATTAACGATAATATATCCATAAATTACCCCGCTGTGAAATACAGGGGAACGTCTGATCATGGTGATCAGACGGGGATTTACTTCATCCTTATTGAATAAAGGATTAAAAAAATCTTCCCTTAATCCACCAATGATCCCCCAACTGTTATTTTTCCCTACATATTTCAGAAGGGAAGGAATGGAGGCAGGATCATCATTAATACAGGTATGAAGCGGGCTGGAGCCAATTAACAGGTTATCGCTTGTATAAAAGTAGATGGAATAAATGGAGGAATAACTGCGCAGGATACCGCTGACCTGGTCTAAGTAGCTGCGGTAAAGCAAAATGCTGTCGATATCTGTTTTATCGCCGGAATGAGCCAGCGTTTTTTGACCGATATTCCCGTAAATCAGCAGGCTTACCGCTTTATCTGCTTCTTCAAGTGTCTGCTCAATTCGATGCTTTGACTGCTGCATAGATTGAATATGCAGTTTTTCGCCATCTTCTAAGAGGATATGAAATGCCCACTGGTAATACAGTGCGGAGGCAATGAGCAGAAAGATAAAGTTGGCAGCAAGAAAAAAAGCAGCCATCTGGATATTTAGATGGGTAAACAGCCTTCTCTTTTTTTTCATTCGTACCCCCTATCTGTTTGTATGCATATGTCGGTATTCTGCTGGTGAAAGACCTGTAGATTTTTTAAAAACCTTGCAGAAATAGGCGGGATCCGAAAATCCCAGCTCCGAAGCAATTTCGTGAGAACGTTCTCGTGTATTAAGGAGAAGATATTTTGCCTTTTCAATACGCAGCTCGTTCACATAATCACTCAACCGGTATCCGACTTCCTTTTTGAATAGGTTGCTGAGATAATTGGGACTCAAATGAACATAATCTGCCAGCTGATTCAGGGAAAGCCCTTCCATACAATTTTTGCGGATATAAGCTATTGCCAGGGCGATTTCAGGAGAATAACGGCCGGCCTCGCAGATTTGTTCCCACAAAAGCTGCAGATATTCAAGATGGTCATTGGTAAAGTCCTGAAGAAATTTCCGCCGCTGCATTTGTTCCACACACTCTTCGAGTATCTCCAGTTTGCCGATATGGCGCTGGTGGCTTACAGTATAGGCACTGAATCGAGTCAGGTTGATGTAAAAACCACAGATCTGGGACTGTGTGGGAAGAGTATTGCTGATGCCTTCCAGCTGTCGGAGATATTCGCTTCGGTCAGGGGAATCAAACAGTGCAAACAGAAGTGGGTTACAGGCCAGTCTTTGTATATTTTCCTTAAGCAGGAGGAGGTGTTCGGCTTCTGACTGGGCGAAAGGAGAGGAAGGATTGAAAAAACTCTGTCTTCTGGCCTCCTGATACCGATTTGGCAGATCTGCATATCCATTACAGAAGCCACTGAAGTTTAAGGAAAAATGGACTCCAAAATACATTTTCATAATTTCACTAATTCTGGAATAAAAATCAAGTAATCTCTGCCTGCTCTCAGACGCTTCAGGCAGATTCAGCAGCAGAATATAATCAGATTCTGTATCATAAAATACTTCTCCGTTAATATCTCCGTCCAAAAATTCCTGAAGAACATTCAGAATAGAGCTTTGTACCAATTTCTCTTTGGACGAAGTGAGAGAAAGAATACCCACAATCAGGTTTTCTTCTTTTAAATGAAGCTGACAGGTATTTGTATATTCTCTGAAGGCATCCTGCGAATAACAGCCTTGTATAGTAAGAAGATCTTTCAGAACCCTTTCTTTTACATTCGACAGGTTGGCAATACCGGCATAGGTTGGCCCTCCCGGAAGAACAGACAGTTCTTCCACAGCCTTCTGAAGCATTTTTTCCACTTCATCAAAGTCCATGGTGAGCTTAAGCAGATAACCGGAAACACTGTAAGCAATCGCCTCCTGTGCCTGTTCAAAGTCTTCCACACAGGTAAGGATAAGAAAACGGCATCTTTTATCCTGCTTTCGTATATAACGGATGAGGGACATACCGTCCATTTCAGGCATACGCAGATCGGTAAGAACGATGTCAGGATGCTCTGAACGGTAAATTTCCAGGGCTCTTGCACCGTTTTCCGCATCTTCGGTGAGCTGTATTCCAAGAGTTTCCCATTTAATAACATTACGGATGCCGATACGCACCAACATTTCATCTTCAACGATCATGGCTTTATACATATTGTCCCCTCCTATATCTGGTGAATTTCAAATTCTTTTCCTTTTTTTAGCGGGCAATACTCAGGAGAGGCATATTTCTTATCTATAAGGTGGCTTCTCTGATAGGAAACGCTCTCGGAATTTTGCAGTGATCTGTCTGCAATATAACATTTGATTTTAATTATTGCAGAAAGTATACCATCAATCAATAAAATAATAAAAAAACCGTGATAATTACTAAATAATCAGTAAAAATTACATGAATATAAGATTGGAACCGTAAATAGTGCTGATTAAACAGTGTTATTTACATTTACAGCTGGTAAAAGAAAACATAGAATAAAATAACAGGAGGTGAAACGCAAGTGGGAAAAAGAGAAAAGGAAGAAACAAAGAGAGTTAGGAAGGAGCAGTCACCAGGAAAGACTAATATATTCAAGAAGGATGGAATGAAGCTGCTGCTGCTGGCATTGCCGTTTGTAATGATTGTCATTGCTTTTTTCTATGTACCGTTATTTGGATGGCTATATGCTTTTATTGACTATAAACCGGGAATACCTTTATCGCAGTCACCCTTTGTGGGGCTGAAGTATTTTCATATTTTAGTAGAAGACTGGAGTACTTTAGCCCGTGTCCTTCGTAATACACTGGTAATGAGCTTCCTTGGTATCCTGTGCGCCCCCCTGCCTGCTATTTTTGCTATTTTGCTTACAGAAATACCATCAGCCAGAATCCGCAAGCTGGTACAGACTACTACAACAATTCCCAATTTTGTCAGCTGGATTATTGTATATTCGCTGGCCTTTAATATTTTTTCCACAGGGGGAGTTTTTAACCAGGTAGCAATGAAGCTGGGGATTCTGTCTGAGCCTTCCAATATACTGGCCAATGAGGATGCTGTTTGGTACTTTCAAACAGCGTTGGGGATATGGAAGTCCCTGGGTTGGAACGCTATTATTTATTTTGCCGCAATAGCGGGGATTGACGGAGAACTGTTTGACGCGGCAAGTGTGGACGGGGCCGGCAGATTTCAGAAAATTCTGCATATTACGATTCCGGGAATTTCTTCCACCTTTATCGTTCTTCTGCTGTTATCCGCCAGTAATATCCTGTCGGTGGGATTGGATCAGTATCTGGTATTTCATAACAGCATGGTTGCGGACAAGATTGAAGTCATTGATTATTATGTATACCGTCTCGGTTTGATTACAAATGATTATTCCTATGCTACAACAGTAGGAATTTTGAAAACAATTGTCAGTGTAACACTTCTTTTTTCCATTAACGGGCTGTCAAAGAAAATACGTGGATTTGGCATTGTCTGACTGGAGAACGAATGCAGGGAGGAAAAACGGGAATGAAAAGAAAAAAGGTGTCGGCCGGAGATGTGATTTTTTATGTAGTGGATCATATCGTGATGTTTCTTGTAATGCTCCTGTGTGTGTATCCGTTTTATTATGTATTTATTTATTCTATAAGCACGCCGTCGGCGGCCCAAAAAGGGATTACTTTTTTCCCAAGGGAATTTACCTTAAGTAATTTTGCGCAGGTATTCCGGCTGGCGGGAATCCCCAATGCGCTGCTGATTTCCTGTATGCGGACATTAATCGGGACGGTTATCACGATTATGTGCTGTTCATTATTTGCATATCTGGTTACAAAAGAAAAAATGTATGGGAGGAAAATAATATACCGAATGGTGGTAGTGACCATGTATTTCAGCTCCGGCCTGATTCCATGGTATTTGACGATGAAGCTTTATCATCTGAATAATACCTTTCTGGTATATGTACTCCCCACAGCTATTTCAGCTTATTATATTGTTCTGCTTAAAACCTTTATTGAGCAGCTGCCCGAGTCCCTGGAAGAATCCGCAAAGCTGGATGGAGCGGGATATCTTCAGATTTTCAGTAAAATTGTTTTCCCCTTATCCAAGCCGATTGTAGCCACGATTACTGTATTTGCGGCAGTGGCCCAATGGAATAACTGGTTTGACAATTATATTCTGGTATCCTCAGATCATCTGAAAACTCTGCAGCTTATGCTTTATGAATATCTGAATGAGGCCAGTGCTATTGCTACAATGAGTAATACGGAACGAAATCAGGGAATTATGGTTCAGATTACGCCGGAAGCGGTAAGAATGACAATTACTATGGTGGTAACAATGCCGATTCTCTTTATTTATCCTCTGATGCAGAAGCACTTTGTAAAGGGGATTATGTTGGGAGCGGTAAAAGGATAGACATGTGCGCATAAAAGAAGGCGTTCATGTCGGAGAAGGAGGGTATTTTTATGGGAAGGAAAAAGCAACAGTTTATTGCATTATTGTCAGCGGCTGGTCTTCTGCTGACGATGGCGGCGTGTGGTGCGTCGGGAAAGGAGCCGGTACAGACAGGCGGGGAAACGGAAGGAAAGGAGACACAGGCCGCGCAGACTGCTGAAACGGATATGGAAAAAGATGCATCGGGCGGCCAGGAAGTAACCCTGGATATTCTGGCAAAGAATGTGGGAGAATCCTTTAATCAGTATGCGGATAATCATGTACAGGATAAAATGGCAGAAGATATCGGCGTTCGAATTCATATGGTAAACGCGGACAATGACAAGTTTAATGTTCTGCTTGCCGGCGGGGATCTTCCTGATTTGGTCAGGACGGGGCCGGACAATTTTGAACAGCTGGTAGCGGGTAAAAATGTACTGCCGCTGGATGATTATCTGGAAGAATATGGTAAGGATATTTTGGCTAATGCACCGGATACGGTTGCCTTCAGCCGCAAGTATTGGAGCAACGGGGAAAATAAGCTGTATTTTCTTCCTGTACAGGTAGGACCGGATACGGCGGAAATAGAACACGCAATAGGGCCTGTAGTGAGATGGGATTATTATAAGGAACTGGGATATCCGGAGACTAACAATATTGATGAATATCTGCAGATGCTTAAGGAAATGCAGGACGCACATCCGACTACAGAGGATGGAAAAAAGGTATATGCGATTTCTATGTTTGCGGATTGGGGAAACTGGTATTTGGTACAGCCTATGTCGGCATTTATGGGATATAACAGCATCAGCGGATCTACACTGGGGCAGTATCATGTGGATACCAATGAATTTGCACTGAGCCTGGATGAAGGCGGATTATACTGGGATTCCATAGATTACTACTATAAAGCCAATCAGCTTGGTATTCTGGATCCGGATACATTGACCCAGAAGTATGAAGATCTGCAGGCGAAAATTACAGCAGGACAGGTATTGACGGCGCCTGCAACCTGGGGAGCCGGTTCCTTTAATAAGGATCATGCAGGGACTACCCAGGGCTTCATGGCTCTTCCTATGAAATGGGGAAATCAGTGGTATGGAATGGATTATAAGGTAGGTTGGATTGATAAGTCTATTGGTATTTCCTCTACCTGTAAATATCCGGAGGCAGCGGTGGCCTTTTTAAACTATTGCTACTCCTACGATGGGGCGCGTACACTTTACAGCGGTGTAGAAGGCGTGGACTGGGATCTTGTGGATGGTAAGCCTGTGATGAAGCAGGAAACGCTGGATTTGCAGAAGGCCGGCGGCGAGGCATGGCAGGAGAGCGGTATCGGTTTTGATGTGAACTTTATGGGATTGGGGCAGAATGTAATTGATCCCGAAGATGGAAAACCAGTGAATCTGTTCCGTGACGAAACCATGTATCCATCCATGTTGAATGAGCTGCAGAAGGAATACTGTGATCATTATAAAGTAAGTTATCCTTCGGAAATTTTTGAACAGTATCGTGAGAAATACGGAGTTTATGATCAGAGTAAGGCCAACAGCCTGCTGCTGGCACTGGTTCCTACGCCTCCCGATGATATTAAACGAATGGAAGCCAAACTTGATGAAGCGTCTCTGAAGGCGGCGGCAAAGATGATTCTGGCCGGGTCAGATGAAGAACTGGCAGATCTCAAGACAAAGACGATGGAAGAATTCCGTTCTCTGGGTATTGATAAAGTACATGATTGGTATGCAAATGAATGGGATCAGGCAAAGGAAAAAGTTAAAACAATGGAATAATGAATTGGTGAGTTTTCAGGCAGACTGGCTTACAGGCAGTTCATAAAGCCTCCTGCCGCCGGCAGGAGGCTTTCCTACGGGAAACGGAGTGATATTATGACAGAGAATAGAAATATAAATACTGTTTTATTAAATGGAAACTGGAAATTCTCTCTGGATCCGGAACGCAGGGGAATCCGGGATGCGTGGTATCTGAAAGAACTGTCTGATCTGGTGAGACTGCCGGGAACAACGGACAGCAACGGGAAAGGACAAGGGCCGGAAAAACAGAATTACCGAAATCTGAACCGCAAAAATTCCTATATGGGACAGGCCTGGTATCAGAAAAAAATATGGGTGCCGGAATCCTTTTCGGGAAAATATGTAACCCTTTTTCTGGAAAGGTGTCTGTGGGATACGATGCTCTGGATGGATGATCAGTTTGTGGGAGCAGGGGAATCTCTGGCGGCCCCGCATGTATTTGATCTCACAGATATCATAACACCGGGGCAGCATGTTTTTACACTGATGGTGGATAATTCCAACCTTGGGGATGAAAATGCTGCGGATATGGATACCTCCGGCTGCAGAGATCTTTCCAGCGGTTTCAGCAGACACCGGAAACGCAATTGCGGCGGACATCATACCTCTTTTCTGATGCCTACTAACTGGAACGGGGTGACGGGAGTTATGGAACTTCGTGCGCAGGAACCGGTGCATTTGGAAAAGGCGGAAATTTATCCACTAAAAAGCCTGGATAAAATAGAGGTCCGGCTGCGGATTAAGAATAAGGCGGGTTGTAGTGGAGAAGGTAATTTACATTTTGAACTGAAGGACGAACTGGATACCTGTCTTATGTCCGGTGAGAAGAAGCTGCCGATTGCCAAGGAGGCGGTTCAATACTGCAGCTTTGTCCTGGATCTGCCGGAAGGAATGACACAGTGGAATGAATTTACGCCGGTTTTATATCAGATAGAATTTGCTTTACAGATGGGGAAAAGGGAGAGCTGCCGTACAGTGCCCTTTGGCCTGCGGTATCTGGAAGCGGAAGACGGTCATATTATACTCAACGGACATCGGATTTTTCTGCGTGGAACGGTGGAGAACTGTACGTTTCCGCTTACCTTTGCACCACCATGTGACAGGGGGGCATGGGATCGTATCTTTAAAATTGCAGCAGATTATGGATTGAATCATTTTCGTTTTCATTCCTTCTGTCCTCCTGAAGCCGCTTTTAATGCGGCGGACAGAGCAGGCTTTCTGCTGCAGATTGAGCTTGGCGGCTCTTCCTGTCCTGACAAACCGGAAGAAAAAGAAGACACACTTTTTCTGCAGCGGGAGTTGGAGAGGATCCTTGACTGTTATGGAGGACATCCTTCTTTCGGTATGCTTTCTATGGGAAATGAGCAGTTGGTATCAATGAATCAGCCGGAAATGCTTGCAGGGCATCAGAAAATACTGAACGAAAAAGTTGAGTTTGCAAGAAAAAAGGATTCCAGACATCTGTATACCTGTACCAGCCATCCATGTACCCGGGAAAGTGTTTCCGATTATTTTGTTTCCGCATGGACATTGAAGGGGCAGGATGCGGCAAAAGCAGGAAAATTGACGGGGAACAGAGATTATTATTTGAATGCTATTATGTGGGGCGGACCGGATCCCCTGGATACCTGCATTTATTGTACGCAGCCGCCTGCACTGGATACTGACTACGATCAGGGACTTTCGGATGCGGACCGGCCATTTATCTGCCATGAGGCAGGACAATGGGAGGTTTTCCCGGATGTAAGGGAAATTCCGCGTTTTTGCGGTGTCCTGGAAGCGGGGAACCCGAAATTAATCAGAGAAGATCTGGAGAAAAAAGGAATGCTGGAGTTGGTTCCGTCCTTTGTAAAAGCTTCAGGGAAGCTGAGTCTGATGCTCTATAGAGACGAAATAGAGACCATGCTGAAAAGCAGAAAATTGAGCGGGTTCCAGCTGTTGGATTTGACGGATTATCCCGGGCAGGGAACTTCCACCGTGGGAATATTGGATGCCTTCTGGAATAGTAAGGGGTTGGTATTGCCTGAGGAATACAGGAATTTCTGCTCTTCCCTTACGATGCTTCTGCGCAGTGGGAAAAGGGTTTATATGGCAGGAGAAACCTTTGAAGGAGAAGCTTTGGCTGCCAATTACAGGACGGAGGGTTATGAGGCAGACTGGAGATATACAGTGACGGATATGGGGGAAACCCTTACAGCGGGCGGAGGCAGTGCGCAGATAATACCCGGAGAGGTAAACAGCCTGGGGACATTTAAGTTCAATTTCCCTTTTTTTAAGGAAGCTCATCAGCTGAAAGTGAAGCTGGAGCTTTTGGAAAAGGGCGTTGAAAATGCATGGGATTTCTGGATATATCCTCAGATGGAGGAATTGGACAGCCCACAGATCATTACATGTCTGGATGAGTGTGCTGAGGACAGGCTTCGGTCAGGAGAAAGGCTTCTTCTGCTTCCGGACAATATTCCCGACAGCATACCCGGAGTATTCACCACGGTATTCTGGAATCCTCAGATGAAGAAACAGACAGGAACGTTCGGAATCTGTTGTGAACCATCAATACCTGCCCTGAAGGGATTTCCCAATGAAGGCTATACTCAATGGCAATGGTGGGATGTTTTGAAAAACAGCAGGGTTATGAATCTTGATATGCTTCCGGTTACACCATTGATTCGGGTGATTGATTCCTTTATGAGCAACCGGAAGCTGGGAATTTTGTTTGAAGCATCTGTAGAAAAAGGAAGTCTTCTGGTATGCAGTGCAGGCTTGCAGGAGATTCTGCAGGATCGGCCGGTGTCCCATTGGCTGAAGGCATGTCTGCTCAGATATCTGGAAAGTGATAGTTTTTGTCCGCAGGAAAGACTTGAAATGAAGCAGCTGAGAAGCTTTTTGGAACATTGAAATCCGGGAAGGGAGATATTTCTATGAAGAATGGCAGGCTGATTTTAGCAGAGGACGGAAGAACAGAATATACAATCGTTATTCCGGAAGACGCCTCGGAGGCCGGAGAGTATGCGGCCGTGGAACTGAAACAATTTTTAAAAGAAATTTCCGGCGCTGATTTTCCGGTAATGTCAGAAGAAAAAATAAAGGAGGATCAGAAGGACAACCTGATACTGGTAGGCTGCGGCCGGCTTTGTGAATCTTTCATATTCCCGGAAGAGTTAACACAACTGAAGGAAGAGGGATTTCTGATCCGAACCGTGGGAATGGATTTGGTGATTACCGGAAATACAGGAAGAGGAACTTTGTATGGCGTATATGGTTTCCTCAAAAAATACCTGGGCTGCCGCTGGTTTACACCGGAGGTAAGTCATATTCCAAGACGCAATATGCTGGAGATTGGCAGTATTGATATTACAGAGGCACCGGCCCTGGAATACCGTGAACCGTATCTTCTGGGAAATCAGGATCCGAACTGGCATGTGCGTAATTTTTCAAATGGCCATTTCCCAAAAATCACATCCCGTCTGGGAGGAAGGGTAAAATATGATCCTTTTGTCCATTCCTTTTACACAATGGTGCCTCCGGAAAAGTATTTTGCAGAACATCCTGAATATTATGCACAGATAAATGGAAAAAGAGTAGGAGAAAGGGCACAGCTGTGCCTGAGTAATGAGGATGTTTTTCAGATTGTTTTAGGGCAGCTCAGAAAACGTCTTGATCAAGATCCGGATATAACCATTGTTTCGGTCTCCCAGAATGACTGTGCCGGGGCATGTACCTGTGAAAAATGCAGAAAAACAGATGAAGAGGAGGGAAGTCCCGCAGGAAGTATGATACGCTTTGTCAACAGGATCGCAGAGGCGCTGGAGAAAGATTATCCCAGGCTGAGGATAGACACGTTGGCTTATCAGTATACCCGCAGGCCTCCAAGGATTACCAGGCCCCGCCACAATGTGATAGTGCGTCTGTGCTCCATTGAATGCTGCTTTTCCCATCCGCTTTCAAAATGCGGAAAAACGGTTACCGTTGGGGGAGATCAGGAAGGAGGCCACAGGAGTTTTACCGAGGATTTGGAAGATTGGGGGAAAATCTGCGGACAGCTTTATATTTGGGACTACACAACCAATTTTGCTAACTATCTGCAGCCGTTTCCTGATTTTGATGTACTGCAGGAGAATATACAGTTTCTGATCAGAAATCATGTGCGGGGAATCTTTGAAGAGGGAAATAATGCAGAGGGAGAGAGCGGGGGATTGAACCGTCTCAGCCAGTATCTGCTTGCCCGGCTGTTATGGAATCCGGATATCGACATGGAGGTATGCATGGAGGAATTCCTTGCCGGCTATTATGGTATGGCAGCACCATGGATAAAAAGATGGATTGAGGCCTGTCAGAAACGAATTACTCCTGGGGTACATATGAGCATTTATGATTCTGCGGATGCCGTCTATCTGGATGAGACATTGCTGGAGGAAGGGGACAGGTTTTTTGATTATGCAGAGGCTGCAGCTGATAATGAGGAAATTCTTTCTCGTGTCAGGACGTCAAGGCTCGCTCTCCGGTATGTGAGATTGGCACGGCTGTCAGTTGATGAGCCGGATAGAGAGACAAGAATAAGAGATTTTTTTAAAGATGTAAAAAAGGCGGGAATTACGCAGATACGCGAATGGACCTCACTGGAGACATCGGAAAAGGAATTCCTGGGCAAATAGGTAGGAGGATATATGGAAGAAGGGTATTATACCTTGAGCGCGGATGGCGGCGGGAGTAAGCTGATAGTTACTGTTTTTGATGATGACTTCCATTTTCGGGCGGCAGGGTATGGCGGGCCTGTAAACGGCTGCTTTTCCATAGAGGAGAAAAGAAGACAGATAGAGGAAGCTCTTTCGGAATGCCTGGCCGAAGTGCCTCCCGGACGAATCAGGCGTGCTTTTCTTGCGGCACCCTGGATGGGAAAGCAGGAAGATTTGGCAGAAAACGATATTTTTTTTCAAGAAGTGAAAAAACACTCTCCCAATGTTCTCTGCTGTCCTCTGAATGAAGGTGAAGCGTGTTTGCTGGCAGGCAGTTTCAGAAGGGAAGGAACCGTAGTACTTTCCGGGACGGGTTCCGGTATTTTTCAGGTGGGATCCGGGGAAGCACATTTGGGCGGCTGGGGATATTTGCTGGGAGATTTTGGAAGTGGTTTTTTTATTGGTCAGAAAGGGCTGCAGGCCGCCATCCGCGGAGAAGAAAAGTGGGGAAAGGAAACCTGTCTGGGAGATTTTGCCCGTCAGGCCTATGGAGTGAAAAGACTGTGGGATCTGCTTCACGTGATTTATGAGGATTCCTTTGCGGTAAAACAAGTAGCTTCCTTTTGCAGATGGGTAGGTATGGCGGCAGACAATGGGGATGAGGCCGCCCTGGAGATTTTATATGAGGCGGCATGTGAGCTTTCCGGTCAGGCGGCAGTCATGCTGAGAAACGCTGAACAGCAGGAACCATTTGTGTTGGCTGCAGGGGGAGCATGGAAGAGCAGCAGTTTTCTGTTTCAAAGCTTTTCAGAACAATTAAAAGTGCAGATTCCTTCCGCGCGGATACGTAAGCCGGTTTTTGAGCCGGTTATGGGTGGTGTTATCCTTTCTCTCCTGGAAAAGCAGGAGGGGGATGCGACGGAGAGGCTGGAGGAGTTAAAGAAGGAATTCCCTCAGTTTCTAATAAGAAATTGGGAAAAGTCCAGCTAAGAAATGTCAAGAAATAAAGTGAAAAATGTTTAAAAAGTTTTTTT
>OBWV01000479.1_pt1 | contig 36924 bp, 46 predicted proteins | sample 1495351 | NCBI WGS metagenome assembly OBWV01 (sample SAMEA2580122, study PRJEB22360) | human gut metagenome | biome: human gut; feature: human-associated habitat; material: faeces | place: Denmark | collected 2008/2010 | reverse complement strand
AAGCCCGCCACGAGAATGGCGGGTTTTTTAATAGTAAAATTGCTACGATTTGTTTTGTGGATAATAGTAATTTTACTATCGAAAATATTCCAGTAGAGGCTTATGATTATGTAGTAAATGGTAAAAGTGCTATCGAGTGGATTATGGAACGTTATGCCATCACTACTCATAAGGATAGCAGCATTACTAATGATCCTAACTGTTGGGCTGTAAAGCATAATAATCCTCGCTATATACTAGATCTTTTGCTAAGTGTGATTTACTTAAGTATGGAAACCGTAGAGATTGTGAATAAATTACCGAAACTAATCTTTTAATTGTCAGAATGAAGAGTTTACAATGATAAATTATGACAAAATAAGGGAATGTAGGGTTAAAATGGCAATGAATGCCGATGGTGGATTTCGATTGTCTGTTTTTGCTATAAATGAATTATTAGGAAAGCAACAATATATTACAGAAGAAGCTATACGTGAAGGTTTTGATTTCGCAAAAGCGAAGCAGGAAAAGGAAATAGAGGAAAGTGACTTTACTACGAATGAAGAGAAAGAAGTTGAAAAGAAACGGAGAGAGTTATTTCTTAAACTTTTGGAAGAGCAAGTTAAGCTATATCTTAAAAGTCAGCACAGATTACTGTGACGTACTAGATAAAGAAAAGAATTATATAAATCTAAGTTTGTTTTTTTATTAGTTTTAAAATCAGAAAATGTATTGAAAAACAAAAAAGTATTTATATATTTGCAGATATGATACTAAATAGGTAGGAGAGCCTATCTTAAAAATATTGTGAGTTTATTCTAATCTTTACTTGAAAAATCGCCAATTTTAGAGAAACAAGATTAGACATGAGATTCACGCAGGTTAGCGTGGGTTGTTGTCTATTTGTTTCAAGGCGTTTGGCGATGCCTCAAGTAAGATAGAATTTACAATCCTCGCTTTTTATTGTATAATTTTTGTTTGGGGGATTGGGCAAAATTAATACTTATAATTATGGATGAGCCGCCATATTAGTTTATTAAAAATTAGAAATATCTTCTGGCAAAAAGACTCTTTTAAAAATTAGAAATATCTTCTGGCAAAAAGACTCTTGGAGAGCATTTCATGGCTTTAGCAAAGGCAAGTAAGTTATTAAGATTATATTTTTTCTCTTTTTTACCTGCCTCGACTGTGGCAATGAACCCGGAAGAATAACCGGACTTGATTGCAAGATCATCTTGTGTTAAACCAAGTTGATTTCTCCTATCTCGTACTCTGTCAATGACGTATTGTTCAATTTTTGTTAACATGAAATTTGTGTTTTAAATTATTGCAAGTAAGAGATTTTTAATGTTAACTAAACTAGCCTATAGTCTAGTAAATATTCTTTAAATGAAGATGAAAAAGTGGAAAACTAAAACACAATTTAATAGGACTAACTAGAAACAAACAAAATGAAAGAACCCCAAGAATTTATTCCCGATGAAGATCTGCAAAGATTCTTCCTAACTGGAACTCTATTTCTCAATCTATCAGAAGAGCTAGAACAACAAGAGTATAACAGGCTACGCATGTTGTACAAGCTACACAAAAGTGTACACGACCTATTGTTTCATCTTTATCAATGTAATTTGAACACGCATTGTTTAGACGTTTGTGAAGTGTTCGGATTCTATTTCGTTGAAAAAGAAGGGGCAAAGAAAAAGAAACACCACATGAGCGCACGCTTGTACAACTACATTCGTTTTGTACAGCAAATTATGAAATCGAAAAGTATGATTACTGATTATTTATTGTACAGTGCCGGGCAATTAGATGAATTGGAGCGCATTGCTAGTATTTATTATCAAAAGGATATAGGGAAAGAAATAACAAGAGAGGAAATTTTTCAACGAAAGGGACAGGAGAAAAAATAAAACAGGGGGATATTCGCTGACTAGGAACCTTTGAATATCACCCCCTTGTATTAATCAATTATATAAATTAACTAATGATCAAAGTTATGAAAAAAACTTCTGACAGGAAAGCTTTTAAACGAAAGTTACAATCGAGAAAATTAACCGTGATCGTGATTATCCGTTTCGTCATGATCTTGCTTGCTGGTTATCCTTTACTGGTGAGTGCGGGAGAGGGAAACGCACCCCGGGACGGAGGTTACCGGGTAAAAGGAAAAGTGGTCGATCGGAAAGGTGAACCTTTGCCCGGGGTAACGATCCGATTGGATAGTACCACGGTGGGGAGCGTGACGGGACAGGACGGGACGTTCGTTCTCTTGTTGCCGGAGAGGGAAGGCGTGCTTGTTTTCTCGTTTATCGGTTACGAAACGGCACGGGTGAGATACAACGGGGAAACGGCCCCTTTACTCGTGACGTTGAAAGAAAAAGTTGCGGCTCTGGATGAGGTGACCGTGGTTGCCTACGGCACGCAGAACAAGCGGGAGGTCGTGGGGGCCATGTCTACGGTAAAGGGGGAGGACCTTGAGGATATTCCCTCTCCCTCGCTGGCTAACTTGTTACAAGGACGGGTGGCAGGCATGAACGTGCTGAACACGACAGGGGCTCCCGGCGGCGGAGGAATTTCCGTGATTATACGAGGGTTTAACAGCTTGTCGATAGAATCATCTCGACGGGGATCGGAACCCTTGTGGGTGATAGACGGGGTGCCCATGTTATCGTTCACCTCTCCCGTGACGGGAACGAACACGCTGGCAGAGATTGACCCGAATGATATTGAAAGCGTGCAAGTGTTGAAAGACGCTGCCTCTGCCGCTATCTACGGTTCACGGGCGGCCAACGGGGTGATTCTCGTGACGACGAAAAAGGGACGCTTGAACCAGCGAGCCAAGGTGAGCGTGAATGTATCGAGGACTTTCATTTTTGACCCAGCGTTACCTGACATCACTGGAGGACACCGGGAACGCCTGCACCGCCTGGAGGCTTTGCGTGATTATCAGCAAGCGGCCTATAACGGGGAAACGAACACGTACGAGTACGTGGCGGGGTACAAGGATTCTTACTTGAATCGCTTACAGTATGATTACTTCTGGAATATGGGTGACGGGGCGAATGTTGCTCCTTATCAAGACAGCTTGAATAAATTCTATAATAATTCAACGAACTTGTTTGATTATTATTTTCGCACGGCAAGGGTGACGGATGCCAGTTTGCAGTTGAGTGGGGGAAATGCCGGAATCACGTATAACGTGGGAATCGGGTATTATGACGAATCGGGCGTGTTGAGAAACACGGGATTCTGGAGGGTGAAAATTTTGGGAAATTTCTGCATGATGCCATTTCCCAAATTAGAAACTAATATGCGTTTTTATCTTGCCCGTGCGGAACGTAAAAGATCATCACGGGAGATAAACAGGTACGGGTTCACGTCGGGAACGGAACTGGAACAGGTGCCGGAGGAGTTGCTGAACACGTCAACCGTGCTGCCGGGACCGGGAAATGCCGCTTTCGACGAGCTGGTCAAACGCTTTGAAACAATTAAAGAGAAGAATGAATCGTATCGTTTGCGGGTGGCTTTCGACGTGAGTTACGAGTTCGTGAAAGGCTTGACTTTCAAATCGTCGTTGTCCGCGGATTATTCCCAGCAAAACCAGCAATTGTTCATGCCCTCGGAAGTCGATGAATACAAGGAAACTTACTCAAGTGGTCAAATCTCTCGTAACTTGATGTTGTTGAACGAGAATTTGTTGACCTATAAGCACACCTTTGCCGAGGCGCATACCGTGGACGTGCTAGTCGGACTCTCGTTCCAAACGGACGAGATGTATCTGAATTCCGGCTGGGGACGAGGGGCTCCTTCTAACTTGATTCACTACGTGAGTTGGGAAGGGAACGTGTACGACACGAAAGATAACCGTTCCCTGAAGGATTTTACTTCCGACAAGGAGAAGAGTACGATGGTCGGTGTGTTCGGTCGGGTGAATTACAATTACTTGCAGAAATATCTCGTGTCGATAACTTTGCGAAGGGATGCCAGTTCAAAATTCGGGGAAAAAGTTCGCTGGGGAACTTTCCCATCGTATGCGATTGGTTATGCTTTCTCGGAAGAGTCGTTCATGGCATGGGCTAAAAGGGTACTGGATTACGGGAAGATACGGGTGAGTTTCGGGAAATCGGGCAGGCAGTTTGACCAACCGTACGTGGCGTACGGGGTGCTTGGGGCGAGCAAGCCATTTCTGGGTAATCCGACAGTGGAGCCGGAACTAGGTTTCGGGTTGATAAACCGGGAACTGACATGGGAAGAAACCCGCCAGTGGGATGTTGGGATGGATATGGACTTGTTGAATTATCGTCTTGGTGTGGTGGTGGATTATTATCGCCGTTATACCGATAAATTGCTTTATCCTGTACGTTTACCGGGCACGCATAACGGGTACTCGGCTCAATGGCAGAATGCTTACGGGATTTTGAATGAAGGCGTGGAAGTCATGGTGAAATGGGATATTATGCGAGAACGGGAGGTGAAATGGGATATGACCTTTAATATTGCCCGGAACTGGAACAGGTTGAAAAAGAGTCAGGATGGGAAAGATTTTTCGTCTAACGCGGGTTTGAATAACATGAACGTGATCGGGAAACCGCTGAACGGGATTTACGCTTTCAGGACAGCGGGATATTATAATTCGATGGATGAAGTGCCTTGTTATTATATTGACGGGAAATACACCCCATTGGGAACGCTTAAAACACAGTTTTACAGGCCGGGAGACCGGGTTATCGTGGATGCGGACGGGAATGGCCGGATAGAGGCAAATTCGACGGAAGAGGATCGTGAGTACGTGGGGGCTCCCTTGCCATTGGCTAGTGGGGGAATCACGACATCTTTGGAATGGATGGGATTTGACTTGAATATGTTGTTTAATTACGTGTTGGGACGTCATATTCTGAATGCCGGACGGGGTGCCTCGGTGGGGACCGTGGCAGGAATGATCGTGGAGGATATCACGAAACCCGTGTTCGAGGATTTGGGAAAGGTTACTTTTTGGCAGAAACCGGGAGATCGTACTGATTACCCGAAGAACAGGCTAGAGGCAGGGTTATATAATTTTAGCACGAATATTTACGCGAACGTGCAGAATGTGAGTTTTATCAAGTTGAAAACGATCACGTTGGGGTATTCTTTGCCAGAGGCGGTAAGAAAGAAACTTCATTTCGGGGCAAGGGTGTTTGTTTCAGCCGAGAACTTGTTCACTATCACTAATTATAAAGGGGCTGACCCTGAAAGCGTGGACGTGGTGACGGGGGTTGATAATTTGGGTAATTACCCGCTTGCCCGACGGGTGACGATAGGTTTAACGATTAACTTGTGATAATATGAAAAAAGTAATATATCTTTTTTTGATGGTTGTGTTGTCTGTTTCTTGTTTCGACGATTTCCTGACGGAGGAACCGGAGACGTTGGTAACTAATAATAATTTTTGGCAAAACGAGAAAGACGTGGAAAGTGCCGTGTACGGGATGCATCGTTGGTTTCGTTGGGTGATCGGCCGGGTGGACGTACATTACCGGGATCGAGGGTTACCTTTTGATAACCTTGGGAGCTGGGCGAACATTTCGAATAATGACTTGAGTAGGTTCACGCCGGATGACCCGAACACTTACTGGGGCTACGAGTACGAGTTAGTGGCCGAGGCTAACACGATTGCGGATAATATTGGACGGGCAAATATGCCGCAAGAACGTTACAATTTTTATCTCGGGCAGGTGTTGACAATCAGGGCATGGAGCTATTTTTACATTATCCGTAATTGGGGGGATGCCCCTTACATTATACACGCGGAGGATGTCGGGGAGAGAGGTCGGATGGCGTGGCAGGATATTGCGGATGCGATTATCGATGATTTGAAGTTGGCGGTTGGGTATCTTCCTCGTGTGAACGATTTGCGGGATAGCGAGGGGAGAATGATAGATAGTAAGCAAGTGCCTTCCCGGGGAACGGCGTTTGCAATCATGGCTCAAGTGTATGCATGGAAGGCGGCTTTGAATAACGAGCCGGAGTTGAATAAGCTGGCGATTGCAGCCTGTGATTCAGTGATAGATAGCGGTTCCTATGCTTTAGTGGGAAGCATAAAGGACGTGTGCGAGCGGGTGATGCTGGGGAATAGCGAGGAAGGAATATTTGAGATTGATTACCGGAACACGGAGGATGATTTAAAGTCAGGAGGTTCTTATCTAGCAGCGTTTTGCCAATCATGGCCGATCATGCCTAATAGAACTCCGGCCACGAAAAGACGCGGGTTACGCCTTGATAATACAACCGTCTATAAGATGTATCCGGACAAGTCAGACCAGCGTCGGGAGGAGTATTTTTACAAGCTCGACAGTATGGCTGGCGTGTCAACTTCGATCACGCAGGGGGCTGCCTACGTGCGAAAATTACGGCATATATTGCTTTACACGAGTGGTAGCGAGATTGGACAACTGAAATCTTTCGAGGATAACGAGATTATTATCCGGTTGGCGGATATGATCTTGTTGAGAGCCGAGCTGAAAGCCAAGACGGGTGACACGGATGGTGCAATCCGGGACTTGAACCGGGTTCGTAACCGGGCCGGGGTGCGGGATTATTCACTCGCAGACGGGGATTTACAAGATGTTATTGCAGATGAACGTGATCGGGAACTCTTTTGCGAGGGAATTTCCACGCGTTATTTTGACATCATGCGTAACGGGACTTTCCGGGAGAAATTGCGGGGAAACTTCAAAACATTGACGGAACAAGATGTGGCAGACGGGGCATTGTATTATCCCGTGGCACGGCAGGCTTTTGAGGATAATACACTGATGAGGCAGACTTCTTATTGGAAACGTAACGGATTTTCTTTTTAGTAACTTGATAACATGTAAATGATGAAAATATTTTATGTTTTTTTGGTGTTGTGGGTGGTTTTCACGGGATGTGATAACGACTTTTATCATGATTCAGGTTTAGCTGATGGTAAACATGATTGCACGGTGTGGGAATACCTACAAACGGATCATTATAACTGGGATTCGGTGATCGTGATGATTGAACATGCGGGATTGAAGGATGTTTTTGACGGGACGAATCCAGGGTTTCAGCAGATTACTTTTTTTGCTCCCACGAATTTGTCGATCAATCAATTTTTGTTTAAAACAACGGACGAGGCAGGAGAAATGGTTTACTCTTCCGTGAAGGAGGTGCCTGCGGAGTTGTGTCGGGAGATGTTGTTGGCACATGTACTGGATAGGCGGATGATGAAAGAGGATTTTGATTACGAGGTGAAAGGAACGCTTACAGGAGGTACGATGGTGACAACAATCGGGGGTGTCGAATTAAGGGTGTATAGGACACTAACCCCGTATAACGGGATACCGGATATTGGTCCGGAAAGCTTGTTCTTCCATGCTGTCTTGAGTGGTCATATTGCTATGGTTGCCTCTGCGGATATTGAAATGACGAATGGCGTGGTACATTCGTTGAGTTACACGTATGAATTTACTGAATTGTAATAATTTGAAGATATGAAAAGAATGTATTGGATAGCGAATTGTTTGCTTTTAATCGGGATGTTACAGACGGGATGTCAAGATAGAACGGTGGGTTTTCTAGATATTCGTCATGCTGCTTATGCTCCGGATTCCATGATCGTGAAAGCCGGGCTTGACCCGGATGATGATGCTTATCAGATCAAATTTAAAATACCTTGGCAATCCGGGGAGATGGAGGGAGTGGAGGGAACAAACCCGGTGAAGTACACGATTCGGAATGTCCGGAGTGAACACCCCGAAGCTGTTGCACAATTTCGAATGTTTGGGCGTGGACGAGTAGAATTACCTTGGAATCACACGGTTCCTGTCGGACGTTACGTGATAGATATGCGAATTTCTAACGAGGGACATTTTTGTGACCTTGATTCAATTTTCATCGTGATCGTGAGGTGACTTCAATATAGATGCTTTTGTGTTGTGAATTTGGGATACTTTTGTTTATTTTGCACATGAAAGTGATTGGATAAAGTTGCTCTTTTCAAGAGTGTGAATTATCTTTGTGTATAGAGTAGTCGGGCTATGTTTTCTTGTAAAATCATAGTGATTTTGAATAAGTAAGCATATATAACAAACGTACTTCCCGGCTACTCTCTTTTGTACATATATGAAAAGGATACCCTAGCGTATCCTTTCCAGTTTTTTGTATCTTGCAATAGTTGTTTATTGCATGTAGATAGACACGTTCGTGTTGTCTTTACTTAAGTCAAAGTCTTCTGTTCGGGTAGAGTAATCCCCATAATCTGGGTCTGAGAACTTGAGAGTTGCTGTTTGACTTGAATTTTTCACGATAATGGGGAAATGACCGGAAACATCCGTTTTTGTTGAACTAGATGAAGTTCCGTTGATTTGCTGGATGTAGATTCCTTCTAACGGTTGATGTGACGATAGGTCATAAACCGTTCCGCTGATTGTTCGTTGAACTTCTGGAGCTGCTGCATTCGTGAATGCGAAACACGTGATTGCACACACGAATAAACTAAGAAATAATAGTCTTTTCATCGTGATAAATTTAAAAAATAAGGCATGTAGGGGAAATCCCATTTATAATAAACGTATTCACAAGGTAGGATTATTTTTGGACAAAAACAAGAAATTAGGTGAAATAACTTTGAATTTGTGAATGGACAGAATGATTTTTCTAATTGTATGATGCTCTTGATACCATATATTTATGCTTGAGAAGGGGTAAAAATTGGCATATTGAAGAATAGAAGGTTGATCTAATTTTTTAGGTGAGCTTGAATTTCGTGATTGAATTATTTTTTCTACTAAGCATTTTGATTGTAAGTAAAATTGTAGTACACTTGTAATGTAGAACCTGCCGGGCCTAGTTGTTGTAAAACAATGCCTAAATTGGCAGGTCGTTTTTTATCTCTGAAGTATATTATGCCTTGAAGGTCATGTTGTCCTGATGAAAAATCGAGGACTTAAAATTGAAGATGAGAAAAAGGGGGCAGTTATTTGGAAAATATTGGTTATTTTTGATTGAGTATGATCCATTATTAGAGAGAACTAAAGAATATCATATAAAAGAGGAGCAGCTTTTAAAAAGATTTTTGACCTAATACTAAATACCATAGGAGTTTTATTTGTTAGATGGTATTGGCTCACGTTAGCCCCTAATTTTTCACGTTAACCCAAAAAGTATAATAAAAATGTAATCGCAATAAAAAAGAGAGGTTGTTTTAACCTCTCTAATTGTTTGATACTCAGTAGTCGGGATGACAGGACTCTATTTTCTTTGCATTTGTCATTTCTTAATGTGTTATCTTGTTTATGTTCAGTCATTTTTAAATTTCGTGTTTTTTATGATTGTCCCGATTCCGTCCCGGGAGCATTCTTGTAACGTTCTCTTTTGTAGGCAATTCTTAAGCTGTCTTTTTATTTTTACTATCATTTGACTGTTCTTTTTGTTCAAGTTTGTCACGTAGAAGTGCGTTTTCTCTTTTTAACGTGTCAGCTAATTCTTTGTACACCTCAAATTTTTCTTCGGTATTATTGTCGTTATTTTCATCAATGAACATATTTCCTTCGCCGGAAATGAACCAATTCAAATTGAGACGTGGTTCATATTGTTTTAGGCGAAAAATAAAGTCAAATGAAGGTAAATTCCGTTGATTAACCACGTTGCCCACGACAGAATTCTTGTAATTAAGTTCAAGAGCCAGACGGTTTTTGTTTATACCTAATGTTTTGATTATCTGTGATAATCTTTCCGATATAATTTCCTTCATAAATTATTTTTAAAAATACACACTCAAATGCTTGTATTTTACAGTCATTTGTATGTATATTTGCATTAAACAAATATGTAATATAACAACACAAATGTATTGTATTATGAAACAAAAAACAATACCTAAAAAGGGGTACTCTTTTAGAATTGCGTATGATAATCTGTCAAGAGCTGACCAACGGGTTTTACGCAAAAACATAATGAAACGACTTCAGATCGAACGTTGTACTTTTTACCATCGAATGAAGGGGGTTGAGCCAACTCATATAGAGTATCAAATTATAAAGGAGGAATTTCAAAAGTTAGGAATTGAAGTAGTTTTTGAATATGAAAGAGAGCCTAACTGACCGTGAACGTGAGATTGCGGAATTAATAACTTGGGGGGCTTCCTATAAAGAGGTCGCTTGTATTCTAAACCTATCTGTTGAAACCGTGAAAGAGCATATAAAGCATATAAAGATGAAACTTGGTGTAAATAAAGCGACAGAAATTGGTGCATATATCTTTTGTACGGAATATGATGTTCCTGTGCATAGAGATAAGTTGGGACGAATTAGGAATATTGTGGCAGCAATTACTTGTGTATTAGCTTTTATTCTTGTTGAATATCAACAATTGAATATTATTCGTATCACAACGACTCGTAATGTTCGGATCTCGGCAAAATCTCGACAAGCCAGACGTGGAAAAAATGATTATTATTTTGCTTATGAATGCGATTGATGGCATATTGAATATTGATGTTATAAAATTATGCGACCGTTGTAGAGGAAATGGATTCCTGACAGTAAAGGATTTTGATACTCTTGAGTCTAAGCGAGAAGGGTGTACAAAATGTTCCGGAAGCGGACGTTTACGAGTTAGTGGTGTGTTGAAAGTGACACCATTTGAGCCGAAGAATATTGAAAAATGATATTTAGATCGAATGACATGAGCAAAAAAATAAAAGCATACTTCGGTCGAGGAGTGAATAAGATTGAAATCGAATTAACCGAGGAGCAAGTAGCGAAGGTAAAGCGGCTACAAAAACACATTCGCTTGAAAAGAGAAGAGGAAAAATTGGCAAAAAAAGAGGGTAGAACCCCTCGGTCAATACCATATTAATAGAAAACGATATGAATAAAGATAGACGAAAAAGACTAAAGGATCTACACGAACAGGTCGATATAATCAGAACTGAGCTGGAAGAAATCCGGGATGAAGAGCAAGAGTCCCGGGATAATTTACCGGACAATTTACAGGAGAGCGCAAGGGCTGAACGCATGGACGAGATTATCCAATCTATCGAGGAGTCGATGGACTACCTGGAGGAAGCCCTTAATGGTATTCAAGAAGCAACAGAATGAAAACGATATGAATAAAAACATGAAACACAATGGCGTCCAGATTTATATAACGTGGGACGAATATAGTGCTATTCAAGGAGCGATTGGAGAATACGAAAATAATTGTGAAGGTTCTGACTTTGATTATATTAACGGCATTCAAAAAGACCTTAAAGCATTGCGTAATGTTGTCCGAAAATTTAAAAATGCTAAGTGTCATAAAGATAATAAGAAATAATTCACACAAAGTAACGATATGAACGAGAAAAACCGTAAGAAAATACAATATGCGGCAGCAATACAGTCGCAATTAGCAGAAATGCTACAAGATGAAGAGTGTAATCATTATTTGGATGATTGGCAGGAAAATGTCACGGAATTTTTTACAGCTATAAATATGGCTGCATGTAATATGTTCAATAAAGTAACGGATGATAATAAAACTTTTCTTGAGTTTAGTTACATCGTTAATCAACTTACTGTTCAGCATATTATCGCACAGAGGGATGATAAGGAAATAGATAAATATTAAACAATTTGAATTATGAGTGCTACTGTATGTACAATAAAGAAAGTAAGCAACGGTTTTGTCATAACAACAGACAAAACAGATTTTGTCGTCGAGGGCGACGAGAAAAAGTTAGTTGAATTTATTTCGGAAAGTTTAGAAAGTCCAATATGCAATTCTTTAAAAGATGGAGAAGTCAAAATGTTTATTGATATAAAACCATTAACAGTATGAATAAGTTTTATATGATATTTTTAGAAGGGTGTGCACATCCCACTTACAAGCACGAAACGTTAGAAAGTGCCGAAAAAGAAGCGAAAAGGTTATCTACATTATTCGGAAAAAAGGCTTATATCCTTTGTACGGTCAAGTCTATTGAGGATGTGCGATACAAAGTAGAAGATTGTCGTCCAGACGAGGTCGGTGATTTACCATTTTGATTCAATTAGGTAGCAAATAGCTGATTATGCAAAAACATTGGGATAAACTTTGGGAGAAGATCGTCGAAACAGATAAGCAATTTGATGATTATCTGCAGAATGCCGGTTTGAGTGCTTCCGGAATGAAGAAAACTAAAATTCTTGTGAAGGCTTGGAATGATCTGAAGAAATTAGCGGAGGAGTTCGATCAGTTTGTTACTCCCGTGGAACCGGTTACGAATATTCTTCCGTGGGAGACATCGCAGTTTGCGGGGAAGTGGAAGTTTTGGAAGGAGTATTTGCAGGAACAACACGGGCAGGTTATGCGCTCTCGTTCTGAAAAGATGGCGCTTGAATACTTGGCGATGTTAGCGGAGGACAGCGAAGAAAAAGCCTGCAAGATTATAGATTTCTCTTGTTACTTGCGGGCGAAGTCTTTTATTCTACCTCCGCAGAAAAAAGAAGATAATAATAAGTTGGTAAATAACACGGAAGATGGAACTTGGTAACATTATTCAAGGCATGGAACGGGACTGTGCCAAGGAAAGAAAAAAGTTAGAGGATGAATTGTTTACACATAAGTGTATGTACTCGCTTTCTTACGAGGAGTTTTGTTGGGCTCTGACAACTAATGCTAATAATATTTTGTTGAAACGAGGGTTTATGCATCATTTTGAGATTGATGCATCGAATCAGGAAGTTATCCGGCAGTTGTTCTTGTATTTTACAGGGGATTCGGCTTGTAAATGGAATATTCATGCCGGAATTATTTTTGCAGGTAAGGTCGGTTGTGGAAAGACGTTGTTGTTGACGGCTTATATTCTTCTTGCTAATACAATGGCTCGTAAACAGATAACAATGTATCACGCTAACGAGTTGTGTGAGTTTATTCGGGAACAAGGTATAAAGGAGATCGATCGTAAGCCCCTGTTTATAGATGAACTTGGTCGGGAACCTAACGAGGTTGTTGATTTCGGGAACGTGAAAAAGCCTATCGTGGATTTGTTAGCGAAACGTTACGAGCGGGGAGCAAGAACTTATGCGACCACGAATTTTAAACTCCAAAGTCTTGAGGAAAAGTACGGGCAATATATTGTTTCCCGACTTCGGGAAATGTGTAATTATATACTCCTTCCCGGTGATTCAAGACGATTAATAAATCAAATTTAATTTTATTATCATGAAAACAGAAGTTATTAGGATTGAAAGCGGGATTATAGTAACCTTGCAACAATGGATGACGCACGACAAGCGTTTCAGGAAAAATTTCCACTAGTCGGGAAATTGAAAGTAAAGCATCGTAAGTATTATTATTTCGCTTACACCGTGTACGGTGAGCGAAAATTGTTTTGTCATGCCTACAAAAGTTGGGACGCTTTGCTCGTTAGGTTTGCCGCGGAGTACGCGGATAAAGTTTTATCGGTAGATGTTCCATGAGAATGAACTTTCGGGATAAAACCAAAGATGGAAAATTGTAGCGCATAAAATTTGATATATGGCTAGAACATTAAAAACAACGAAAACTCCCGCTATCGGAACCACGGACAAGGTAACGCTTGTCCGTGAATTCTTGGAGGAGAACTACGAGATCCGGATTAACGAGTTTGACACGTCGAAATCTTACGTGGTGTCTAAAATAAAGCAATACGATCACTCTATTTCTTTTAACGATATATACTTGCATCTTTTGGAGGAAGGCATTTCCGTGGGAACGAATGTGCTAAAGATGATTCTTACTTCCCCGAATTACAGCAAGACCTGTAACCCGGTTGTTGATTACTTCGAGAATATAAAAGGAAAGTACCGGGGAGAAAGCCAGATCGACATTCTGTGTTCGCACATAAAGGCTCGGGAGTTTGAAGATCAGCCCGAGGGGTATTACCAACAGCGAGCGACCTATATAATAAAAAAGTGGTTGGTGTCAGCCGTGGCCTGTGCCTTGGGAATAAGACCGAATGATGTTGCTCTTGGGCTTGTTTCGGCTCACGAGGGGATCGGGAAAACATGGTTTTTCGAGTTCCTTGTTCCGGATGAGTTGAAGGAATATTACAAGGCTTCAGACAAGGATCCGGATATCTTCGATATGACGAAAGACTTCACCCGAAATTTCATGGTCAATTTTGATGAACTGGTTGGGATAACGAAAGCGAGGGCGGATATGTTCAAGAAAGTTATGTCCGCGAAAAAACTATCCATAAAGCGTCCTAGGGAAGAGTTTTCACAGCTCGTTAATAGGATTGCCTCGGCAGCGTTTACCTCGAACAGAACGCCGGAAATGGGCGGATTTTTACAAATGGAAATGGGATTAAGAAGATTCGGGATTATCGAGATAGACGGGATAGATATTAGCTATTCTCAAAAGGTCGACGTGGATCAGCTTTGGGCTGAAGCGACCATGTTGCTCGAGCAGGATTTTGATTACGTGTTCAACACGGATGATTATAATGCCTTCAAAGAATTTAATGTACGATATTTGGTACAATCATCTTCTGCAATATTGGTGAACTTGCATTACGAACGACCGGAGTCCGAAGCCGATGGAACATGGATGATGGCTTCCGAGATTCTCAAAGAGTTGAAACAGCATAAAAAAATTCTCATGAGCATGGGCTTGATTAACGAGATCACGATCGGGATGGCACTTACTGCCCAAGGTTTCTTGAAAAAAGGAATTAAAGAGAAAGAAATCGGTACCAGGTATAAGTATTTAGTCAAATCAAAGTTATAAATTACTATTCACGCACCTTGTTACGTATGTATATAATTATTTTTCAAATAATTATCTTATTCCTTATAAGGAATATATATTTATGTCCCGTGAGCAATCAAAAAACAAAGTCAGCTTACAACCCTACAACCTTACAACCTTTTGCTTGTAAAGCCTTGCGGGACAGGAGTTGTAGAGGTTGTAACCCTTGTAAAACTATAAAAAATGTAGGGTTACAACCACCTACAACCATGACAAAAAATGATGTAAAAAAACAACCCAACAACCGTGTAATATGTTGTTGTTGAGAAAAATAACGTCTAATTGTTGGTTGTAGGCATATATATGATTATATTTACAGTTAAATGACTTATTTGATATGGAAGTGACAACGAAAATTAAATTGAAACCTTACTTGAGGGAATTCTTGATCGCTAAATTTGGGGAAGAGCCTATCCGCTTTCCGGAAAACTCCGATTTGCTTGCATTGATACACGTTTTGAGGATAAAGCCTCCGAAACGTGATATAGTTCAAGATGACGTGAACACGGAGATAGTGATTCCTTATCAACGTTTGGGACGGGATCCACGAACCTATAATTATCTCGGGAAAAGGGCTCAGATGGAATTTCAGAAACGAGTGCATACGTTGTTTTGTATCACGTTGAATGACTACGTGGCACATAAAGTTCACGTGGAGCAATTCGAGTGGCAGGCCGCGATCGAATTGTTTGCCGAGGAATATCACATTGAGTCGATCACGATAGACGGGTTGAAGCAGAAAAATTATCGGGACCGGAACGGGAAACGGTTTAAGCGAGAAAATAGGTTTAAACATTTAAACTAAGTTAAAATGGCTCTTTTTTCTTACGACATTGGGGGTGTAAAACTAATATAAATGTCACTTGTATGTCATTTGACTGTACATTTTTGAGTGCGTTTTTGTGTAATATTATAATTATCAGATATATGAATAAAATTTTGTGTAATAGACTAGAATTTTGCTTTCTGCATGAAGTTGACGTTACTTATCCCGGTACGTGTAAATTGAAAAATGGATATAAATTTCATTACTTGCCAACGGATGAAGTTGAATTGACGATTTCAAGCAAGGTATCGGATCCGGGAGCGTTGAAAACGGAAACGGTGAAAATAAAGACTGGGGCAGATTGTGCGCTTCTTACTCGAATTCCTACTGCTCGAGTTATTCTTGTTTTAACTACTTCAGAAAATGAGAAATACATAGTCGGCTCAACTCAATACCCGGCAACTTATACTTACCAAGAAAAGATTCCGGTGACGGAAATAACATTCACCGCGAATTCTTGAATTTAGACCACCGCTAAAGGTGGTCTATCATTATAGTCCTTTCTTTTCGTTCTTATTCCCAATAATATTGTGTAACAAAATAAGTTACACGATGAATGAATCTCTTCTAATTGAATTATGCTCATCCGATTGGGCGATCTCGGAAACGGCTGCCGCTGTTTTGGAACGGACCGTTATTCGGATGTTAAATGATTCCACTTATAAAATAGACCCGATAGATGTCCCCATTCGGGCAAATATGAATGCACTTGTGAATATGAATGAAGACTCTGGTAATCCTTTTGATTGTTTGGAACAGGATAGCGTGGCTATTATTCCGCTTGTCGGGATCATGACGAAATACTCTTCATGGTATCGTTATGGTTGTGACGAACTGGCGAATATTATTCGATTGGCAAACGCGAGTGATAAAATTTCTGGAGTAGTGTTGTATGCTAACTGCCCGGGGGGAGATATTCAAGCCGTCTTCCAGTTACAGGATGCGATCACTAATATGACAAAGCCGATCGTGACATTAACTGATGGGTATTTGTGTTCTGCCGGGTTATGGGTTGCATCATACACGGATCATATTTTTGCTCTTAATGAAATGAACGTGATCGGGAGTATTGGGGTCATGTACACGATATATGATTACTCGGCTCAAGATGAAAAGTATGGCATCAAGTCAAAAACGATTTATCCTCCAGAGAGTAAATGGAAGAATCTTCCTGAACGGGATGTATTGAAAACAGAACCAGATGATGCACTTTTAATCAGAGAACGCTTATCCCCTCTTGCCGTTCAATTTCAGAATGTAATCAAAGAAAATATACCGGAGTTGGATTTAAGTGTCGAAGGCATAATTGAAGGTCGGGATTTTTACGCCAAAGATGCACTTCAATATCATTTTATCGATGGTATCATGAATTTAGCGAGTGTTGTGGAATTCGTGAAGAATGAAGCCCGAAAACGAGAGTCTATTTTATCAACGTTTTAATTTATTATATATATGAAAGAAAGAGTTAAACAACGGGTGCAGGCAGTGCTGACTGCTCTTGGTTTTATTACGAAAGTGAAGGAAAAAACAATGACCAATGATGATTGGAGTCAGTTTTATACCAATTATAAAGCACAATTTGGTATCACCTTGGAGGAAGATAATGCCATTGCCGATGAACCTCCGGCTGCTCCGGAAGCTACAACAATTAGTAGCGAGTTACAACAAGAGGTTGCAACGTTTATCGAGGGGTTGTCTGGGAGTCAGGGAGAACAGCATGATGAACCGTTGACAATGGAAAGCATGATCCGGGCAATGATGGGTGCGATTACCACGATGCAAAAACAACCGGAAAGTTCAGCTCCTGTGACAGTGGTTAAAGCAGATGCGAAAGTGTTACCCGTTGTTTTGGGAACTTGTGCGCATTCTGATACGCATTTATTTGGTATCGATCATCCTCTTTTTGCCAAGTCTGCTTGGTATAATCAAGTTATGACGAGCCGCAAGATGCATGATTACGCTTTAACGACGGAGGAAGTAAGTGCTTTTTCTGAATCATTCCGTGATTATACACGTAGTATCACGGCTCGTGTTCAAGAATTGCATTTAAGTAATCAACTTGGGTTATTGGATTACAAAACAATGGCGGCAGGACAGTTTGCCATTGATTATGGAGAACTGAAGATCGAGTTCGGGAAAGAGTACCTTACTCGCCGTCAGGACATGATTATTGCGTACTTGCGTACACTCAAAACGGTAGACCATATTTTCCCGTGGCGTTCGGGCATTCAAGATGGCGAAATAATCCCGACGGCATTCTTCGGGGAGTTCTCTCAAAGGTATCAAGCGGGGGAGGTATTCAAAGGATCTGCGAAAATCTCTCAAGAGATTGCCCGAGTGTCAGACGTGATGATCAAGTACAAGTTCGAGGATCTGATCGCTCTTGAGAAACAATACATCGGGTACTTGAATAAAGAAGGATCTGACGTGATGAAGTGGACGTTTATTGAATGGTTGCTTGTTTATATCTACAAAGCTATGTTCAACGAGCAGGTTCGTCGACGTGTGGTTGGGGTGTTGGTCCCGGTTCAAGAAGGTGTTGATAACCCGGCGATGTTTGCCGCGGATGGTGTGTTGCGTGCGATTGAACGGGTGGAGGAAGGTATGAAGGTTTTGCCTTACAAGAACCTGAAGACGTACACGCAGGCGACGATCGTGGATTACGTGGAGACGTTCTTCGAGGAAGTGAACAAAATTCTGCCCTCGTTGGATGGCATGAAGTTGTACATAAACGAGAAGCATGTACCTTGGTACCGTCAGGGGTTCCGGAGTAAATATGGTACGGACACTGATTATGCCGGACCGAAAATGCAGGCAATTGATTACTCTCTGGAACAATTTGTCCCGGTTCCGAACATGGACTACAATGACTACAAGATGTGGATCACTCTTCCCGGTAATATAGAGTCGCTTCAACACCTGCCGGGAGAAATGTATAACATTTACTTCGAACGTCGTTTGGAGGCTCTGTTGGCAATGGGACGCTGGAAAGAGGGCGCTGCCGTGAACATGGCAGGATTGCAGTGTGAGTCTGAAGCGGAGTTGGCAAAAACGAAACGTAAATTGCAGTGGATTTTCACGAACTTCCCCGTGACGGAGCTTGTGGCAGATGCAACAGAAGTCGATGGAAACTTGAACACGCAGTTCATTACCGGGAAGAACACGAAAGCTACCGCAATTACAGCGATAAACGATGCTCCGGCAGACCGGGTGGTAAAGATCATTTGTGGTGATACGGCGAACGCAACCACGATCGCGAAGAGTGGAAAGTTTGAGAAGATCACGGCTGCATGGTCACCGACAGCAGTAGGTGATTACATTAAACTTTATCAAGAGTTACATGTGGTCACGAAGACTATTGGCGGTAAGCAGATCAAGGTCACGGAACCGACTGGAAATTGGCTTGAACTTGAACGTAAAGTTACGGCGTAGTATATAATGAGGGCTTTTGCCCTCTTTTATAACATATAATTTGAAAATAATATGGCGATAAATGTAAATAACCTGCAGGCGAGTACTTCTCAAGATAAGATTCCTGCAATAAAATACCGGATTTACTGTGCTAAAAAAGTGGATATAGATTGGGATAAGTGGGATAAAGCGACAGATGGAGTCATAAAAAAGTTGCCTATTTTAGCGGGTAAGTGTTGTTCGTATATTGATTGTCAGGCGAATTCCGTAAAACCTAATGCAGCAACGGTGGGTGAGGTGGCTCCGCAAGGGCAACTTACAATAAATTGCAGTTACGAGGGAATAACTCCTGAAGCGCTTCAATTTATCTACAATAATAATGGAGAAGAGTTTGTCGTGATTTGGGAGAACTGTCTAACTGGCAAGAAATTCATCGCTGGTTCCCCGTGTAGTTGTTTGAAACTAAGTTATGAGTCTCTCGGGGTGATTGATGATTGGCAGGGAGCCAACTTGAAGTTTGTGGGGGCGGCTTGTCCTGATCCGTTTTGGTTTTTCGAGGGGGATATTCCGCTTGAACCTGTTGTAGAACCGGGAGCATGATAAATCAAAGGTGTCGTTTCCGGCACCTTTTTCAAAATAGAATACTATGTACACATTTGAAGAGAAAAATAGAATTATAATTCAGAGTGCCTCTGCAGATCATTTCGAGAAAGATAAAGCTTTGTTTTTCAAACATTGTTCAAACCCTAAACTCGAGAGGGATATTCAGCGTGCGAATGCTTTTACTTACGCAAAGGTCGATGGACAAATGTTGAGTGAGCTGTTAAATAAGTTGACTTTAGAGGAAATACTTGCTAATCGAGTGGGAGAGGTTAAAAGTCCAAGCAAGAAAAAACAATCGACTTCATCTAAAAAGAAAGGTAGTGGTTCAAAGGGAAGTAAGCGACCTCGGGAGAATAAATCTAAGTTGGAAAACGAAACCATTGCTCCTGTTGAAAGTGATAAAAAAAAAGAACCAAACGAGAAGAGTTTCCCGGGATAGCGTGGGATAACAATTCGGATCCGAACGTGCAAACGTGTATTATCCTGTATGACGAACGTATAAACAGATACCGACGTATGCAGGATATTTCTGTTTTATTAGACACGGAGCCGACACCGGAACTTTGTGCCGAGATGGTCGAGTGTGATATATTACAAAAACAAGCGCATGAGGAGTTATGTGCCTATGATAAACACAAGAAATTTTTATACAAACATCCTCTTACGGTTAATAGACAAAAGATTGCGACTTATGTTATTAAAATGGAAGAGATGCGTAAGAAGCAACCGGAAAAGTTTCAAAATGAAATTACTAATCTAAATCAGAATATTCGCCGTATTGAAAGTAATATTCGCCATAAGAAATATAAAGATGCTAACACGCTCGAAAGTTGGAAAACAAATCTTGAACTCGCCAAAGAAAAACAGAAAATAATAAATAATTTACTGTAATCTATCAGCCTCTGAAAAGAGGCTTTTTTTTCTGTCGGAATTATTGCGGAAAAGTATAGAAACCGGGAAAAAAGTATCCGATTTTAAGGTGTTGATATTTTGTTGATACTCATGTGTTTGATTGTTAGAAATGTACGATTTTCACGAAAAGGAATTAATGTGGTGAATGTAAGTTAATCCCAAACCGCTGAGGGTAGGCGGATGTAATGCAAAATCTCAAAAAGGGGGTAATATGATTTCGTGTTGATAATAAGGAATTTGATGCTTTTAGTGTAATCTATTGAAAATTGTTTGTTCCGGGATAGAATTGTTGAATAAAGTGTTCGATTTGAAATCGTCCTTTCTGATGGGGTGGTGACATACTACCTTGCTTTAAAATCTCAAGCAGCATGGAAAAACTATATTGGATAACAGAGCAACGTCGGGTGCGAGAACTTATTCCACTCGACTTTAATCCCCGGAAGGTAAATGAAGATAAGCAACGTAAACTCATCGAGAGTATTGGGACGTTTAATTTGGTGGAGATACCGGTAATCAATAAGGACAATCGAATTATCGCGGGGCAACGTAGGTACGAGGCTCTTTGGTTCGCGGGCAAGAAGGATGAATTTATTGACGTGCGAGTACCTAACCGGATGTTGACCGAAGATGAAGTTAAACGTTACAACTTGATATCTAACACCCATGCCGGGGAGTGGGACTTGGAGAAGTTGGAAGAGTTCTTTGCCGATATCGATTATAAGGACATTATCTGCGAACTGCCGGAGATATCCGCAGAACTTCCTTCCACGGATATGGTAACAGCCAAGCCAGAAGAAACCAAAGAGATTCTTGAAGATGAATTTGACGAGGGACCAGTTGCGGATCCGGTAACAAAGCCCGGGGATTTGTACGAGCTTAATGAACATCGGCTACTCTGTGCGGATAGTACTGATATGTATGCAGTGAGAAGACTCATGGATGGTAAGTTAGCGCAAATGGTGTTCACGGATCCTCCATATAATGTGAAAGTAGCTGATATCGTCGGTTTGGGGAAAATCAAACATGATGAATTTAAGATGGCCTCGGGGGAAATGAATAAATCACGTTTTACCCGATTCTTGGAAGACGTTATCATGAATCTCATCAAGTATAGTAAAAATGGCTCTATTCATTACATTTGTATGGATTGGAAGCACGTGAACGAGTTGTCCACTGCTGGCAAATTGTACCAAGAGTTTAAGCAGCTTATTATTTGGGTAAAAGATAACGGGGGGATGGGAACGTTTTACCGTTCTCAGCATGAACTGATTTTTGTTTACAAAAACGGTAAGGGAAAACATATAAATAACTTCGAGTTGGGACAAAATGGACGATATCGCACGAATGTTTGGCAGTTTGCCGGGATGAACTCTGTGGGTAACAAGGAAAGGGATGCCTTGGAAGATCATCCAACTGTTAAACCCGTGAAACTCGTGGCGGATGCGATGTATGACTGTAGTAAAGAGGGGAGTATTATACTTGATCTTTTTTTAGGATCCGGAACTACGATTGTTGCGGCAGAACAAACGGGGCGGGTGTGTTTCGGGCAGGAAGTGGATGAGAAATACTGCGACACGATAATTCGCCGTTATTTGCGATTTATGAAGCAATATGGACACCCGGTAACGATAAAACGGAATGGAGTAGTCTTGGAGTCAACCGAACTCGCTAAATTCTTGTAATATGTACGATGAGTCATTCCTAAATAAAATCAGTAGTTTCGGGGTTCTCGGGTATTCCGTGGAGAAAATAATTTTTCTCGTGGATCCGGAAAATCCTGAAGCTTTAAAGCGGGATATCGAGACTCCGGGAACTGATGTTTACAAGGCGTATTGGAAGGGGAAAACCACGGGTGAATACACGATGGATAAAGTGCTTTTTGATAAAGGGACCAAAGACCGGGATACAGATGCGAACGAGAGAATGAGGAACCGTATGCAGTTGGATAAAATAAACGATAAAATAAACGAGAGTTTCGGGTTATGAGTTTACAGCAGTTGCAAAAACTTCCACTTGCCGTGGTGCAACGTTTTCTTGATATTCGTGATGCAAAAGCGGTGGGAATAGGTCCGGCTTTGGCCGAGTATATTTTGCAGGTAAATTTTGCCTCGAACTTGCATAAAAAATATGCTTCGATCACGGAATGTGCCAAGAAACTACAGCAAGAATATAAAGAACTTTCAATACATACCTGTCGGCAGAGGATTTACGATGCGATTAACTATTTTAACTGTGATTGTAACGTGACCTCGGAGGCGTGGAATAATTATTTTGCGGATCAGATGATGTCGCTGCGAGATGTGAATTTGGTTGCCCATAATTTCAAAGAGGCCCGTTTGTGTATGCAGGAGGCTCGTAAGTATCGGATAGAAGCATCAAGCAATATTATTGATCCTCGCTTAAAAGAGTTTAAACAACAACTTGTTTCTCCGGATCTCGAAATTGAGCGTATGGGAGTGAAAAAACAGGGCTTGTTGAAGGCTTATGAAAAAGCGAAAGAGATTATAAATTCTCGGGATATTCCGGAGCATGAGAAAAAGCGGTTGATAGAGGAAGTTGAACGAGAACTAAACGTTCAAGACATTGAATATGAAGAAGAGCAAAGTTGAATCCGATATTTTTAATCAAAACTACCTTTCGGTGGTTCAAATCTTGATGAAACTTGCGGATCCCACTTTCTTGTTCGGGGAAGTCGGACGTGGATCCGGCAAGACCACGCATATGCTTTCCCCACGGGTTGATCGGGTTCAAAATGATATGCCGGGAGCGGTTCTCGTGCTTGGAGCATCGACTTACAAGTCTATCTTCGATAATATCCTTGCCGGGTTGATCGGGTATTTTCAAGAGAATTATATCCGGGGTATCTATTACGAGGTCGGGAAAGAACCTCCCCGGCATTTTAAACCATGTACTACCTTTATTGACGACTGGCGGCATACGGTGAGTTTTCATACAGGAACGGTGATCCAGTTCGTGAGTTGCGATCGGCCGGAAAGTATGCTCGGGAAAAATGCCGCGCACCTTTTCATTGATGAGATGCTCCGGATACCGGAAGATAAATTTACCGAGCGCATTATTCCGGCGCTGCGAGCTGATCGGTCAAAATTTGGACACTCGCATTATTTTATGGGAATCACGGGTTTTTCTTCAACCCCGAACTTCGAAACGGATGAAGATTGGTGGACGAAGTATGAAAAAGACGTGGACTGGGATTTGATTGCCTGTATCCAAGAAATGGCGTACGAGTTGGATATCCGTTTGGCCGAACTTGAGATTGCCAAGAAAGAATTTAACGAAGATGCAATAAAACAGCTCACGAGATTTGTAGAAAGGTGGAGTTCTCGAATTAATTCTTTTCGGAAGGGAGAAACCTACTATCTTCGAGCATCTTCCTTTTCTAATCTAAAAATTCTGGGTATAGATTATATTATCAATCAGGTAAAGTCGATCAAAGACGAGGATAAGCTTAATACATCCATATTCTCCGTGCGGAAGCAAAAGGTGAAGGATATGTTTTTCGGGAAGTTTGGTAAGGAACATGTTTTTGATGACAGTTACGTGTATAATCTCATTGATACTTTTTCGGCGGATATGCAGCTTGAGGAATCGAGTCGTAATTTGAAATATTGTAATCCCAATATGCCCTTGTATGCGGGTTTTGATCCGGGACCGTTTATGTCGATTGTTTTTGGCCAGAGACAGCATGGGCGACCTTCTACCTTCCGGGCGATAAAGAACTTTTGGGTGATCCATCCGGAGCAGCACGAGGAACTGGCAGAGAAAATCGATACGTTTTTCAAGTATCATCGGCGAAAGGAAATATTTTTGCATTATGACCGAGCGGCGAATCAGAATGATCCCCATTACCGGAAGTATTATCCTCTAGCGACGGATCTGAACGATACGGATGCAATTCTTCTACAGAAAGCTCTTGTTAAGCGGGGATGGAGCGTTAAATTGATGTCGTTGAATCAATCAACCATATATCATCACCAACATTATCGCCTCTTGAATATCTTATTCAGCAAGCCTGATGGACGTAGAGAGAATATTTTAATTGATCGAAACGAGTGCGATGCCCTGATAAGTAGTATAAATCATTCCCCGATCAAACGGACTGATGGGCGAGTCCAATTAGATAAATCTTCAGAAAAGGAATTAGAATATAAGGATCAGGCGTATTATTCAACTCAAATTGCTACGGCTTTTCTTTATTTGTTATGGGGAGAATATAAACACTTGCTTCCTGAAGATAATTATTTTACAGAAGGGGGTATCCAAGTATATTCAGTTTAAATGTTATTTCTGAATACATATGTTAGTCTTTTGTATATTAGTGTTTTATACTAATGTACAAAAGACTTGCTTTTTAAAAAGCGTTTTAATATTTTTGTCATACTTGTATTTGTCATATTTTTTTACTATAACTAGAAATATATATTATGAACTATATTGATTTATTTGCCGGGGCTGGTGGTCTTTCTGAAGGGTTTAGACAGAACGGCTTTAATCCTATAGCTCATGTGGAATTGGACACAAGTGCTTGTCTAACCTTAAAGACTCGTGAGGCATATTATTATTTGAAAGAGAATAATAAACTAGAAATATATTATTCTTATCTTCAAGGTCTAATAACTCGTGAAGAATTTTATAGTTTTATACCTCAATTTGTTTTTACTTCTATTATAAACCTACCTATCGGAGATGAATATAATCCTCAAATTTTTGATATAATAGATCGGCAATTAGGGCAAATTCAAGGAGAAGTAGATATTATTATCGGAGGTCCTCCTTGTCAAGCTTATTCTTTAGTTGGAAGGGCTACGGACAAAAATAAAATGAAAAATGATGCTCGAAATTATTTGTATCAATATTATGCTCTTTATTTAGAGAGGTATCGTCCGAAAATTTTTGTTTTTGAAAATGTTACGGGTTTGTTTTCGGCAGGGGAAGGACAACATTTTAGAGACATGAAAAAGAGATTTTTAGAGGCGGGATATACTATTGATTATAAAATATTGAAAGCTGAAGATTTTGGGGTACTGCAACAGCGGAGACGGGTAATTTTGATCGGATGGAGAAATGAACTGGAATTAACTTATCCAGAATTTGATAGATTTGAGTTACGTGCAACTATAAATGATTTATTTGAGGATTTACCTTGTTTGAGGGCGGGTGATACCCCTGGTGTATGTAAATACACTAAAGAACCCAATCCTTATTTAATTGCATCGGGAATAAGGGATGTTGTTGATTTTGTTTCTTTAGAAATTACTAGGCAGCATAATAAACGAGATCTTAAAATATATGATTTAGCTTCCCGTTTATTCTATCAAGAAGGGGAACGCCTTGATTATAGTAAAGTGCCAGAAGAATTGAAGACACATAAAAATCAGAGTTGTTTTTTGGATCGCTATAAAGTTGTTAATGGATATGGTTTATCCCATACATTATTAGCACATATCGCAAAAGATGGGCATTATTATATCCATCCAGATCCGGCTCAGAATAGGTCGATATCGGTGAGAGAAGCTGCGCGAATACAATCTTTCCCTGATAATTATTTTTTTGAAGGAGGGAGGACTGCAGCCTTTAAACAGATTGGAAATGCTGTTCCTCCATTAATGGCCAAAGGAATTGCGGCACAAATAAAAGAGTTATTATGACTACAAAACTATTGCATTTTAAGGCTAGAACCCATATATTGAGTTTATTGGGAGATCAATTGATCGGAAGTGATAATTTGGCAATATTTGAATTAGTAAAAAATGCCTATGATGCAGATGCAGAAGAGGTTTGTGTCACATTCAAAAATTTGAATACTTCTAAACAATCGATAGTAATAGAGGATAATGGTTTTGGGATGTCTGCAGATATTCTTGAAAAAGTATGGCTTGAAATCGGTACAAACTCTAAAAGGGGAGAAAATCGTAAACCGACACCTAAATATAAAAGAATTGCATTAGGAGAGAAAGGTGTGGGTAGGTTAGCTGTACATAAGTTGGGAAAAACGATAACATTAGAAAGTAAAACTGAAGATAATACATATTCTTGTCGTTTTACAATTAATTGGGCTGAAATAATTGAAAGTTCTGAGTATATAGAAGGGGCACAAGTTAAACTTGAAATCTTAGATAGTAATTTGTTTCCCGAGTATAATCATGGTACTCGTATTATAATTCAAAATTTGAAAAAACAAACATGGTCTAAAAAAAATTTAAGAGATTTAGTAAGAAAGATTAACACCATAAAGAATCCATTTCGTTCAATCCAAAAATTTGATGTTAAAGTTAATGTAGATTCGCCTTATGCAAATTGGATAAGTGATTTGAAAAGTACTGATGATATGTTGAACGAGGCGATGTATAATTTCAATTTTTATTTAGATAGAAATGCAAATTTAACTTGGACTTATAGATTTAATCCTCCAAAATTGACAGAAGTTGCATCAAGAAAAGTTGTCGGTTGGAAGCAGCTTTTAAAGCTTGTGAATCCTGATCTATTTGAGGTCGGAGAAGAGGATGGTGACCACAAAAAAAGTAAGGAAAAACAGATACATTTAAAGAATATAAATTTAGAAGGAATTGGACCTTTGTTTGGAAGGTTTTATGTCTATAATTTATCTGATGGGATATTGCGATTGTTAGGACAGAAAGATAATATGAAGCAATTTATAAAAGAAAATTGTGGCGTGAAATTATATCGTGATGGGATAAGAGTTTATAATTATGGAGAACCTAATGACGATTGGTTAGGACTTGACTTGCGTCGAGTCCAACGTAGTGGAAATAAATTTAGTAAAAATATAGTAATTGGAGCGATAGAATTATCATTACAAGAGAGTTTTAATGGTTTGAAAGAGAAAACAAATAGAGAAGGTTTTGAAGATAGTATATATTTTGAGCGTTTAAAAGATATCAGTGAGAGTATTTTTTCTGTTTTAGAAATCACTGCAGCCTCGGATCGGCAGAAGATTAGTACTTATCTTGATACAATGAAACCCATAAAACGTGTCGGATTTTCGGATACAATCAATGATTTAAAAGTAAAAGTTATTGAGAAAAATGTTGACAAAGATTTGTTACCTCTTATTGGGCGAGTTGAAAAAGATTATGCGACAATGAGAGATGTAATGGTTAGCTCTGGGATGACAGGTATAAATTTAGGACTTATTTTTCATGAGGTTGAGCGGGAAGTCCAATTTTTGAATGCAGAAATAGAACAAGAGTTTGATATAAAACAAATAAAAGAGAGAATTAAAAATTTAAATTCGATAATAGAGAATTTTACGCCACTAGTAAGGCAAAATAAAAATATTATTATAAATGCATCTAGATTAGTTGAACGATTGAGGCAAATAGAATCTTCCCGTTTTTTAATTCATGATGTGATATTTTCGAGTCCTCTTCTTTATGGAGAAACAGAAGATTTTTCGATCAAAGGTCCTGGTAATCTCTTATTGAGTTCTTTAGGAAATATTATTGATAACGCAATATATTGGACCTGTAGTCAGCGTGAAATTGTTAATAATGAAAATTTTAAAGCAAGAATTTATATAACAACTAATACGAAAGACTTTGATGGTAATGCAATTATTATTGCAGATAATGGAGAAGGATTTAAACTAGAAGAAGAAGAATTGAAACAACCGTTTAAAACAACTCGTCCTAATGGGATGGGGTTGGGGCTTTATTTCGTGGAATTAGTGATGAATATGTTGGGAGGTAAATTGATTTTTTTGAATTCTGATGAAATAGAATTACCTAGAGGTTTAGATGGTGCTGTCGTAGTTTTAGTATTTCCTAAAAATCGGTAATTATGGATTATACTGAGAGTAAAATTGTTTTGGTTGATGATCAGGAAGAACATCTTAGATTGCTATGTAGTAGTTTTTTTCGAGAAGGAATTCCATGTATACCAATACTGTATGATGAATTCGCAGAATTGCCTTCATTAAAAAGTATTAGATTGCTTTTTCTTGATATTAAGTTGACTCAAGCAGGTTCAGATGTCCAAATGTTTACAGTATTAGCAGAATATCTAGGAAGAATTATTGGCCCCAATAATGGACCTTATGCTTTAATTTTTTGGACAGATAGGAGAGGTATTATATCTCAGTTAAAAGATCATATTCAGCGAAGACATGATCGAATCCCATCTCCTTTTCTTATAGAATGTATAGACAAAGATCAAATAATAGGTAATGGAAATCCAGAACATGCTTTAAGAGAACGCTTGTCAACCATTTTATCTACGAATAGTATACGACTATTATTTGATTTGAAAAATGCAGTAGCATATTCGTGTGATAGTGTTATTGATTCATTGTATAGTAAGATTAAGTCTCCTGATCTATTATGGGGAGAAATGGGAAATTTTGAACAAGATATAAATAGAACATTTTCAAAAATTGCAGCTACACATTATGGTTTGATACCAGCCCGACAGAATCCACAAAAAGCTCTTTTTTCGGCATTATCTCCATTGATGGAACATAGGTTTATAAATATATCTTCAGAACTTGATTATCAGGGAATATTGACAGAATTGTATGATAAAAATAGTATAAAAAATATAGATTATCCTCCTCATTTTTCTCAGTATAGTTTAAATACAACTTTCCATGTAGATGTAATTGATAATGCTGATGTAAATGAAAAAAAGAAACGAGGATGTGTTGTTGCTTATGGTAAAAGTAAAAGAGCAAAAAGTAATTATTGTACAAATAAATTGGGAATAACATATTTGAAATTGTTTGAGCGATGTTTCCCTTACCAAAAACCTGATGCAGTTACGAAATCTGAAGCAAAAAAGAAATATCAAGATGCTTTTGATTCTTCTAGGTTAATTTTTATTGAAATCAGTGCAGCTTGTGATTATGCTCAAGATAAAAAAAGAATAAATCCATATATAGTAGGTATTATGGTTCCTTTACCTGATATGGATATATTTAATAGTAATATGATTCCGGATTCTATAATGGAATTACCTATAATTTTATTAGAGGAGCAAGCATATAAAATAAATATTTGTAGTAATTATGTAATAGGTTTACTTCCAACAGACTCTATATTAGGGAAACCACTATTTATATTGAAGCACGATCTAGTGAATTTTATTTCAAATCATTACACGAATCATCTCTCTCGGATTGGAATTAGTGAATTTAAATGATATGAATCATTTTTGTGGTAATTAATAAAATTGTATGAGAAATAATTGTTATTCTTTTAGGGTTGATTGTGGAAGCTTTGGAGCGGACATAAGATTCAACTAAAATGCATGGAATATTACCAATGCATAATGGTAAAGTATATTATTCCGAAGTTATAGAAGAATCTAATGTTTCAAAAGATGAGTTATATAGTAGGGTATACTCTTGGATCGTAAGTTCTTTTGAGTTGACGAAGTTTGAGGTAAAAATGTCGGATAAGGGGTTAGGAAAAATTGTGGCAGAAGGTAAGTTTGAGCATCCTATAAAATATCAGACTAAAGCCCATACGATTTCATTTATGATTACAATTATTGTAAAGGAGAATCGATTTAAGTATATTTTTACCGATTTCAATGAGTTAGTATTGAAAGAGTCCTTTGGCTTTTTATCTAGAACGGATAAGCCTATAGAAGAGATATATGAAAAAATGGATGTCCGTAAAAAAAATCATAACAATATAATAACTCAGTTTGATGTTTATGTAACTAAAATTTGTCAAGAGTTGAAGTCTGCGATAAAACAAAATGATGTTAACGGTAAGGCTGACGATGATTGGTGACATAATTCTGAGAGAAAAGAGGACTCCTTGGTTTTAGTTGCCAAGGAGTTTTTTATTTTCTACCGATTTTTAGCGTGAAAATGGTATCATTTTTAGGGTCTAATAGACTATATTTTTCAGATATTTTCTATCTTTGCGGTGTCAACGAATTTAATATAGGTATTACATGGAGAATTATTTCTTAATGATATTGAGGCAGCATACGGGTGCAAGTCCCGAGACTTTTCGACTTATGTTGAATTCGTTGACGGTGACTGCCTCTTTTTATTTCCAAAATTCTTTTTACGATGTCAACGAAAAAAGTCAATTCCGCATCTACGGTTGCGGAAATCCCAACTCTTCATGGGATACAGAAACAAGAGGAGAAAGTGAACTACTACAAGGAACTATTCCTGCAAAATTTGGCTTCTAAAAATATCGAAGCCTATCGTAAGACTTGGGCGAAGGCTCGGGCTGAATTATCTCGCATGAAAATGGAATATCACTTTGCCGGAAAGGAGGTGAATCATGTGTAAACCTATTGAAAACATGAAGGTGGATAATGCTGTAATTACGGCACGTGTTGCGCATTATCTTGGGTGCTTACAAGCGAATAATAACGAAGACTTATACATGATGCTTGACAACATTGCCGAGATGAAACGTTTTTTTATTAGCTTACAAGGATGTGATGTTGATGCGAATGAATTATTGGGATACCTTGGTTATGTGCAATACATCGAGGATGCTTTGAAAGAATTAATGTATGACGAAACAGCTGCAAAAAATGGAAAAGAATGAAAAGAAAGAAGATTCGGTTGAAAAGAGAGAGACTGATCTAAATAAAATGACTCCACTCGAGATTATCACTCGTTGTGGGGAGTTGCGCTACTCGCTTACACAGATAATCGCTTTGTTGCGTCCCCGGTTATCGAATGATGAAATATTGCGAATAACTCTTGCAATGCGAACTCCCGGATCCGACGAGTATAATGCTTATGAAACCGGAATGACGACTGCAGATTTCAAGTTACAATCTGAATTGCTGGAACGAGCCGGGATGGATAAAGATGCCTACGAGGCATTTACCGCAGAACAACGTCGGCAGGCTATTAATGCCGCACTACAAGATAAATTCGGGATATCCGAATCTTAAACCTGACATTAGATTTTGCACCCGCCATGAAAGTGGCGGGTTTTTTCAAAAATTATAGGATAAAAGTTTGTTTTGGTAACGAAAAATGTTACCTTTGTATTGTTGTTAATCAAATAGAGTTCTATGAAAAGAGTGTTTAAGATTCGGGAGATTATTCGGATTTTAGAATCGCTCGGTTGGTATAAGGCCAGACAAAACGGTACAAGCCATCGGCAATTCAAACACCCGACTATCCGGAAAACGGTAACAGTTGACGGAAAGCTTTCAGATGATGTTTCGGCAGACAATCTGAAAAGCATGGAGAGACAGGCAGGTATAAAATTTAAAGATTACGTGGATTAACCCCCACGTAATCTAAAAAACAAAGGAGATATGAAAACATTACAGGTGATTGTTCAAAAAGCGGGGAAGGGAGTATCAGCCCATTTGCCGGAGGTTGACGGGTACGTGATTTCCCGTTCAACGTTTGAAAAATTGAAAAAAGATATTCGCTCGGGACTTCAATTTCACATTGAGGGGCTATACCCGGAAGAACGTGCCGAGTGGATGGATGGAGATTTTGGATTTGTATATCAATTTGAAGATATACCATCCTTGTTAGAAAGTTATAACGGACTTATAAATCAGACGGTTCTTGCTCGTATCGCGGGTATAAACGAGAGCCTGATGAGACAGTATGTTCTTGGGATTAAGCGTCCGGGGGCAAAAGTAAAACAACGAATCCTTGATGGGTTAAAAATATACGCGAATGAATTGCTATCGGTAAACTTTGCTCGATGAGCTCTGTTTGATAATCAACAACTATCCCCGGCTTTACAGGTCGGGGATTTTTTTGTCCTTTCCTCTCCCTTTAAGCGGATTTAAATTCGAGCTATGGGAACACAACAAGTCATATCAGGAGCGGAAGCGATACGCCGAATGAGGTTAATCTCGAAGATGAAGGACGAAACCTTCACGCTGATCCATTTCACTTGTAACCGGAAAACTGGTGCCGGAGGAGAACTCCGAAAGGTTGAACATTGTCGGTTACGTCCGGCAATGCCGGAGAAAGTGACGAAGGTGGATCCGGATCACTACTTAACTTACGTGATATCGGATACAGACGAACCCCGAATGTGTTGGAAAAAATTGCTTCGTTTTGTCGCTTTTCCCCCTCGATACGAGTTATTAAAAGTAGATTGGTTTATTGATTAAGGTTATGGATAAATTTGAAATGAATTGTGATTCTGGATTCTACACGTCTAACGGGAATGTAGTGACCTTTGAAGTACAGGGGGCGATCTCTCGGGATGGGATGGCGAATAGCGAGTATCATAACCTGTACGCTCGCTACCTGAACGAGAACCGGACAATGCAACTACAAGGGTTCACTGTCCCGATCTGGGGAGAAGGCCATAACTTGTATCCTCAAGAAGTGTATAACACGGTTTCCGACAACAAGCTACTCCCGGAAATACTCCAAAAGCAAGTAGAATTCTTATTTGGTCGGGGACCGTATCTTTACACGACGATCACGGAAGGAGAGGGAAAAAATAAAAAGCAGGTTCGGGTTCCGGTCGAAGATGAAAAGATCATGTCTTGGCTTGAATCATGGGAGGCTAACGGGTACGGGCATTTCTGGGACTACCTGATAAACCTGATTGAAGATTTTTATCATACCAATTGCTGCATCACTCAATATCATTTCAACGTGTCTCGTCGGGTATCGGGTTCGATACCCGTGCGAGCGCTTTCGTATCAATGTAGCGATCGTGCGAGATTCGCGACAAATAAACAGATACCCGTCAATCGGCAGTTAAGTGATGCCGACTGTCAATACGTGATTCTTGGGGATTGGATGGCACCAGCTTCGGAGTTCGAGATATACCATCGTTTCGATCCGGCGAATCCTTTTGCCAATCCTACTGCGATTAGTTGGGTGAAAGATAAAACGTTCGGAAAATCAATATACCCCTTTTGCCGATGGTTTAAAGGACTCCAAGAGTGGATCAAGGGATCGAACCTTACTCCCCGGTATATAAATTCATACCTGCGTAACGCGTTGAACGCCCATGTGCATGTTATTATTCCCGGTTCTTGGTACCAACACGAGAAAGGCGTTCTTGAAAACATTTGTCGGGATAACATGATAAACGGGACTGCTCGCTCGACTTACTACAAAGGAGTGAAGTTGACAGATGAAAGTGGTAACCCGGTGGAGTTCCACGAGGGGATGATGGAACAATTGATTAATTACCAACTCCGGCAGATCACGAAATTTCTTTCCGGGGAAGGGGAGAACCAAGGGAAACTATGGGCTTCGACCAAATGGGGAGAAGACGGGTGGGAATTCAAGGATTTTCCCGGTTCGTTTAAAGAGTATATGGAAGCGGTGATTAGTTACGACAAGCGAGCGGATCAGGTGATCCTTGCCGGCAAAGGAATTAATGCCTCGATTACGAACGTGGAAAATGACGGGGTATTGTCGAAGTCCGGTTCCGATGTTTATTATAACTATCTGATCTATGCGAATGCCTTGGTGATAGCGGAATTTTACGTGACACAAGATATTAACCGGGCGATCCGGTATAATTTCCCGTATGCCGTGAAAGAGAATATTCGACTAGGATTCCGGATTGATATACCGAGTAAGCAACAAGAAACAACTCCCGCCGATCGTCAAGAGAATGTGGTGGGCAAATAAAACTCAGGATTATGATACAGATACCATTTTCAAGAGATCGTTTTGCTGATGAAGCCAAATCTCGGATTTCGGGTATAAACACGACATTGGAGTTTGATAATATCGAGAGTGGATTGCTGAAAGCTGCACATCTGGTAGCTGACACGATCGGGGAACAAACCTACTCGAAAATCGTGCGGGCATACCCGGATCCGGATGTCGAGGCTTTAGAATTTTTGCAACGCTCCTTGTTGCATTGGGCTCTCTACGAGCAATTAATTTATTTGGTCGTTCGGATCGGCAACGATGGGATCACCACGAAGAAAAATAATGATGAAACCACCATTTATAAGTACCAACAAGACGAACTGGCAAACAACCTGATCAACACGGCTTGGTTCTGGATGGGTAAATTGATCGACGTGTTGAATCGTGATTTGGATAACTTTAAAGAGTGGACCGATTCGGGGCAAAAGCAGGAACTGGACGAACTACCGATATCGGTGCAAGATTTCAATCGATGGTTGGGAATCAACAATCTTTATTTCATGATCAGGGTACGATGGATTATCCGTGAAGTGTGGATGGATAGCGTGGAACCTCGGTTTGGAGAGGTCGTGGATGAAAGATTGCAGAATAAGGTTTCCCGGGCGGTAGTGTACTCTGTCATGGCGTTGGCCTGTAAACGCCTCGCTTATGCAGACCTCCCGGAGAGTGTCCGGAAAGATATTGATAACGAGCAGAGTAAAACAAACAAGGATAAAGCTGAGACACATATCCGGGAATCCGTGTCCCGACAATTCGAGGAACAGGCGATCCGGTATTGGAATGATTTGGATCTGGCGATCTCGATCGGCAGAAAATCAGAAAGTAATATATACGATAACCCGTTCCCGGTTACCGGGGATGATAAATTTATGGTGGTATGATAGAGATACAAGGGAAACACAAAAAGATTGTTTTGCCGTCAGCGTGGGAGGATTTAAGCACGAAACAATTTATTCTTACTATCGTGAAATTACTCGAGTTACTTGGACGGCAAATAAAGATTAACGAGTTCAGATTGGCCTTGTTACTGTTATATACGGGGTACAAACCGGGTTCGGATGCTAGAATACAAAGATGGCAAGTATTGAAGTTCCGGCTGAAGTTATGTTGTGTATCCGTGAAATATTTTACTCTATATGTGTTTGGCCGTTTTAGATTTCGTGCGATGCTGACATTGCTCGGGGAATGGAGACTTATCCATTTTCCCGATTTGTCGGCAATTGCCAAGCGGCGGGAGATAATTAATTCGAATTTGGTCATACTCTCGGAACAAATTAAGTTCCCGTTGCGAGAAGGGCGTGACGGTTGGGAAGTGAATAATTGTTTTAATCGTAATCCGATCCCTTGGATCCGTCCTCGATTACGTAGGTATGCTGGAAAACAGTTTGACGTGGGGATTATTATCCGGACGAATATCACGGCACGGGAGTTCTCGGATGCCTTCGATATCGTGAAAGCATTCGCGGAAAGTCATTCGGAAGAATGTTTGAACGCGTTGTGTGCGATTCTTTATCCCCGGTACTCGCTGCATAGCCGCAATCTTTCATCACAACACTACAAGCATTTCGAGAGAGTATCTTACTCGGTTCGTTATGCCGTGATGATATGGTTTACCGGGATCGTGCGATACTTCACTGAACACGCTATTTACAGGGTGTTGTTTTCTGGTACCGGGGAGCAAAATGAAAAAATCAACCTTGGTATGACTGAAACGATCATGTCCCTTTCGCTTGTCGGTTTCGGTACGACCGCCGAAATGGAGCGGGTATCGGTTGTCGATTATTTCGATATGCAGGTGAAGGCGTTGAAAAAAATGATCTCGGATGCCCGAGGTGGAGGGGCAACATTGGATGATATCGCCAAGGCTACAAAATTATCTTACGCTGTAATTGAACAACTGTCATGATAAGTACAACGATAATTCAAGATTTGATTATTTATTTCGCTCGCTTCGTTCCAGTTCGGGTACGGAAAGAAATGTTGAAGCAGCCTCAAAATGCCCGTTTTGCCGGATATGAGGAAGTAAAAGCGGATGTGTTAAGTATTTCGGAAGTGCAGGCCCTTCCGGATTTTGATTCGTTTGTAGTTTCCGTGAACAACAAGTTGGTATCGGACCGGGTAAAGAATTCCCGGAACTTCATGCTTTTTATCGAGTATGGGGATATAAAAGTACTGACGACAAACGGGGTAACACGTAACGAGGTTGGTTTGTCCGTTTCGGTAGCTTGCGAGTTGAACGAGGCAAACAACGATATGTTGAATGAGGCAATGAAAATGCAACGGGGACTCGAATTAATCCAGTTGATCTTGACGGATATGCAGGAAGAGAGTAAAAATTGTGGGGTGTTGGAGTTTGGCACGTCGCCAGTACAAGTAATGCCTTTGGATCCGTCATTGTTTTTCGGCCATGGCGGTTGGGCGGCTTCATTTGTTCGTAAACAGGTTGTAATATGAAAGAGAAAATTGATGCGTTGAAAGAGACTTTTTTATTACTGCCGGAATGGGCAGATCGCTATAATTATTTTGTTGAACTGGGGGAATCTTTACCTGCAATGCCCGTGGCATTTCAAGTACCGGAGAACCGGATCGCTTGCAGTTCGATGTTGTATTTCTACGTGTGCCATATTCAAGACCTTTGCTATATATTTGCTTCTGCCAATGCCGCAATACCTGCCGGGTTAGCCGCAATGCTTTTTAATCTCTGCGACGGGGTACCTCGGAAAGATATCCGGGATAATATGCCGTATTTACTTGCAACCCTAAAAGAATTGGGGTTGATTGATAATCTCACGCTGTCGAGGCGTGTGGCACTATT
>OBWV01000468.1_pt1 | contig 37795 bp, 37 predicted proteins | sample 1495351 | NCBI WGS metagenome assembly OBWV01 (sample SAMEA2580122, study PRJEB22360) | human gut metagenome | biome: human gut; feature: human-associated habitat; material: faeces | place: Denmark | collected 2008/2010 | reverse complement strand
GTGCCCTTAACGGCAGTCTTCAAATGGTTGTATTGGCCTTCCTGAAGATAGTTCTCAAAAGATACTAGACAGGTTCTTATTAGGGATGCAAAAAAAGTTGCCAGTTGAAACCGACAGCGGTCTGCGTGAACAAAATGATGGCATTTTTGAAGGCCGCGAGCTGGAAGATGTTTCCCAGGAAGTTTTTCAGGTTCCGGATTATCATCAGCTGGTCACCAGTGGCAAAGTGCCAATTGAAGCGATTGCGGATGGCTTTCATGCCGCCGATACCACGAATCAGGCGGAAGACAGTCAACAAGTTATTGCCCGCTATGATTTTGCCTTGCGTCGGATTGTTGCAGCGGCGGAAACAGCCGGCCAGTCCAATGTACTCGTCGTGAGTCACGGCACGGCTAGCTTGTTATGGTTACGTGCACATGGAGGCGTTTTGCCCAATCGTACCGAACTAACCAATGCCAGTGTTAGCAAGGTGACCTACCAAGATGGCCGGTTTAAAGTCGCCTGGCTGGATAATACGAGTTTTCGCGATCAGGGTTTGAAGGAAGCCTGGACCCACGATGCTTGAAAAGAAACGTCTGCTTAGTCACTTCATCAAGTAGGCGTTTTTTTGCGCCTGTGAGTGCTGGTGAACGGAGAATCAAGTCATTTTTTTGCGGGTACCCTGTCATTTTCGAAAAGATTGTGCACTATCTAAATCGGCCGTGCGCGCGTATACTTAAGGTGAATTTTGAAGTGGAGGCGGTGGATGATGAAGCTGACAGTCGACGCTTATCTTGCCAAGTTGACCAATTTACTATTAGCGCCAGGCACGCGTGCGTTTGAGCGCCAACAGTTAGTGCGGGCCAAACAGCAGGTGGAAGGCGGCGCTTCTGTCGGGGCGAGCTGGGATCAACTAAAAGCAAGCTTGCGACCCTTGGCGATTCGCGATAACCTGACGCCGGATGTAGCCGATTTTTATCGGGCGCAGACAGGTGATCCTGAAGGTGCGCAGACAACGGATATTCGTGCACATTTTCAGCATGATCTGGCTTATCAGGAGCGGGCCATTTTTGCTGGCGGCTGTTTCTGGTGCATGGTTGAGCCATTTGTTGATCAGCCCGGTATTCAGTCAGTCATTTCTGGTTACACAGGCGGGGACGTACCGAATCCGACATATGAGCAAGTCATCAGTGACCAGACTGGCCATGTCGAAGCAGTGGAGATTATTTTCGATACGCGACGGATTCGATATCAGGAATTGGTTGACTTGTATTTTCAATTAACGGATCCAACCGATGCATTGGGGCAATTTCAAGATCGCGGTGGTCATTATCGCCCTGTCATTTTCGTTGCCGGACCGAGCCAACGTCAAATTGCTGAAGCTGCTAAAGCTAAGGTGGCGGCTTCCGGGCGTTATGTGCGGCCGATTGTGACGGCCATTGAACCTGCTGCCACTTTCTGGCCTGCAGAAAATTATCATCAGGACTTTTACAAAAAGAATCCGCAACGTTACCGGTTGGTTGAAAAAACCCGCCAGCAATTTCTTAAGTTTCAGCATGCGCAAGGTGATTTGCGGGTGTTGCTGAAACGCCGTAAAGCTAAGTAGCTTGGCCGAGGGGATGATGACATGCAAAAACCTAAACGTCATTGGAGCGAGCGTGATATGCCTAATCTTGCGGGTAAGGTTGTCGTGGTGACCGGTGGAACAAGCGGGGTTGGCCTAGCCATGAGCGCCGCGTTATTGCGACATGGCGCGGCGGTGACGATTGTAGGTAAAAATAAATCCAAAGGCGAGCTGGCGGTTGTTAAGTTAAAGCAGCAGACGAAGCGGCAAGCCATTACCTTCATGGCCGCGGATCTTAGTGAGCAACAGGCAGTTAACCGGCTGGCAGATCGCCTTTTGCAGGTGCTGCCGCGTTTAGATATTTTGATCAATAATGCTGGGGTTATGATGCCGGCTAAGCGAATCGTGACGGCTGACGGCGTTGAATTGACGTGGGCGGTGAACTATTTTTCCGGATTTATGCTCTCGTTGCGGCTGGCGGGATTACTAGAGAAAGCACCGGCAGCTCGGGTGGTCAATGTTGCGTCAATTGCAATGGGCAACCCGCAGCTGACGTTTAACCAGTTTGATGGCCGCAACTATCGACCATGGCATTTTTATATCACGTCCAAGTTGGCTCAAGCCATGATGGCGGTCAAACTCAACCAGCTTTTTCAAGCAGCTGGACACGCGGTCATGGTGAATGCGTCCAGCCCGGGACTGGCGGCAGCCGGTCTTAAGGTGATTCAATCGAAAGCAACGGCCTGTCCCATGCGACTGGCCGCACTGAGTTTTCGTGTCATGCCATGGGTGCGTCAATCTCCGCAGCAAGCAGCCTTATCCGCACTCTACGCCGCAACTGCACCTCAAGTAGAAGGCGGGGTTATCTATGCCCCGGCATTATGGCACGGTCTGCGCGGGTATCCTGGCTTATCGGCATGGAATCAGCGACCAGAACTTCATGATCAAGCGCTGTTAGACCGCCTGTATCGAGCTTCCCGACAGGTGACGGGCATTTAGTCTGTCTTCGAAATGTTCAACCAGATGCTGGGGCTATGTTTTTCACAACAATCCTGATTTAATCACCATGAAAAGGGTTTCCTAAAAATTAGCACATGTTGTGGTGACCTTCCCTATTACCACCAATATATTGTATATTCAAGACTTACATTTCAGATTTTCTTGCGGCATAATAAAAACGGTCGTTGTCGTACAACGAAAACTGAAACTTAAGGGAGTCTTGTTTTGTGCAAACGTCTGGGAATTATTTTAGTTGGTTGCTGCATCAGTTAAAAGGATGGCCGCAACAGAATTATTATTTATTTTGGTTTGCCTTTGGGTGTCAGCTGATGACGTTGGTGGATGCAAAAATTACTGCTGTTACCGTCATTACTTTTATCGGCACAACCTTAGGGGTACTTTGTGTGCTGGCAATTAACGCGACCAAGGCTGTCAATGGCTGGCTTGGGTTGTTGAGTGCGGCCTGCTTTATTTTTGTTGGTTATACCGCCCGCAATTACCTTTCCATGTTCGAACAGATTGCCTACGTGGTTACCCTGGATCTGCCGGTGTTGATCAGTGTACGGACTTGGAATGACGATACCAAGAACCATCTGAAGACTTTCAACTTGCAGAAATGGGTGTTGTCGATTGGCTTCACCTTGGTGGTTTGGGCAGTCAGTGCGTACTTAATCGGTCAATTCACAAATGATCCCCGGCCAATTTATGATGGTATGGCATTTGCAATTTCGTTAACAGGTGGCATTGTTTGCTTCTTGCGGTACAACAATCAATATTTCTGGTGGTTATTTAGCGGGATTGCACAACTTATTTTGTGGGCCGTCACCTTTGCGCAAGGCGATGCGAGTTTGGCAATGGCGATCAACTCCAGCATTTATGTCATCAATGATATCCTTGCGTTCACTGTAAGTCCTTGGTTCAATCGTGGGCGTAAGCAACTTGGTTTAAAGACACTTTAAATAGCACTTTTGCTATTGATGTGGTAATGTTTTAATTTGTTGTAACCTAATTAAGCTAATTGAGGAGCGAGATTTGTGATCTACATTCTGGGCAGTATTGGTGCAGGAAAAACGTCTTTGACAAAAGTTTTGTCAGCGGATATGGAAGCACCTGCGTATTATGAAGATGTTGAAGGTAATGGGATGATTGCCAATATGCTGCAGAAGTTCTATGGTGCCGGCGCTGACAGTCGTAAACGAACCGGGGCCATGTTGCAGATTGCATTTTTGACCTTCCGTTATCAGCAATTGAAAAAAGCCGTGACGCAGGAAAATGCGATTATGGACTCATCACTGGAATCAGACTTTGTGATGGCGTCACAATTGCATAAACATGGCGAAATCGATGACATTGATTACAACGTCTATGTCACGTTGTCTCAGGAAATGCAAAGTAACGTCAATGGCAGTCCATGGAACGGGTTGCCGGATTTAGCCGTTTATCTCAAAATCGATCCGGATCATGAACTCGATGAAATTCAAAGTCGCGGTCGGGATATGGAAGACATTCGCCAAAAGCCGGAATTGGTCGCTTATTATCGACGTGTCAATGCTGCCTATCAAGATTGGGCAAAAGGTTACACGCGCTCATCCATGATTACCATTGACCGTGATCGGTATGACTTCATGCATTCTGCAGCGGATCGGGCGACAGTGCTTGATCAGATCGAGTCTAAGCTAGTTGATCTAGGCAAGCTATCACCCCAGACTTTTGAGGCGTTACAAGCCAAACATGCAGCCGGTCCAATTTCAAAGTTTGCATAATTTTGATGGTTACCACCAAAAAAGGTTCCAAGTAGCTATCCTGATTGGCAGGATCGTTTACTTAGAACCTTTTTGTTTAGCGCTCATCACCAGAATTTAAAAACAGGGTACTGAAATTGCACGGGGAAAGCTGCATCGGTGCGTTTTAAGGTTTTGCAATCATTACCGCGTGTCTATGCTATGATTAAATCAAAATGGGAGTAGGCGTCATCCATGGCGTTTTGGCTTAGATGTGGCGAACTATTGAAGGAGGAAACCATTCGTGACGATTTATGATCAGCATATGCATACACTGTATTCATTTGATTCTGAAGCCCAGTTGCGGGATTATTTAGCGCAGACTCAGGCACCTGTTGTCACCACTGAGCATCTTGAATTTGATAATCCTGATGATGGCGGGCGCGATGATCTGCCGGATTATGCCGGGATGAAACGAACACAAGCCGCTCTTGCTAGTCACTATCAAAACGAAATGTTACTTGGGATAGAGGCAGGCTACTTTGCGCCGGCAGAGGAACGATTACGCGATTATCTGGCCAACCACGACTTTGATTTGACGCTGTTGAGTTTTCATCATGACGGGCATCATGATTACCTAGATGCGCAGCTGGCTGGATTACCGGCAAAACAGCAATTGGAAGATTACTTTACGCGGATGCTGGCTGGACTCAAACAGTTTCACGATGCGGATGTTCTTGCTCATTTTGATTATGGCTTGCGGCTCTTTGATATCACACCGGAGCAGTTGGAAGCATGGGGAAAGCCACTGCTGGATCAGATCTTTGCCATTGCAGTCGCGCATGATCTCGCATTGGAGTTAAACACCAAGTCGATGTATCGCTGGCACAATGCGCCTTTGTATGACCAAGCCATCTCATGGTATCAGCAGGCAGGTGGCCATTTGTTCACGATTGGCAGTGATGCGCATGAAGGTCCGCATTATGAAGCCAACTTTAAACAGGCACTGGCCATGTTAAAGCGGCACGGCGTCAAAGAAATTGCAACCTATCGTCGTCATCATCGGACAATGGTGCCAATTGAGCCGCCTGTGGTTGATGCAGATAATGTTTATTGAAGTTAGCGCACTATAAAAAGCCGTTTCCGCAGATGATGAGCGGAAACGGCTTTCGTTTACTTCAAATAAGCATAGACAAAGTTGAAACTGTTACCCGGGCTGGTTTTTAGATCGTGCATTTTTGGATTAACCATCCGCGCGGCAACGAGTTGATAAAGCGGAATCGCACCGGCTTGATTAACAAGTAGTTGTTCGGCCTGCGTCATGTCCTTAAATCGCGCCGTTGGATTGTTGGCATCAGCACCATTGGCCTTGGCCATGAGCTGGTCGTAATCGCTATTTTGCCATTGACCGTGGTTGTACTCACTGGTGCTGGTGAACAGATCCAGATACGTATTCGGATCAGGGTAATCTGCGCCCCAAGTACTTAGCACCATGTCAAAATCACGCGTCGATGCCCGCTGTTGGCGATTCTTGGCCGGTACGCTGGCAATGCTGATCTTCAAGCCAGGCAGATTTTCCTGAAGCGTTCCTTGAAGATACTCTTGGGTCGCCTTGACTGCATCAACGTCATCACCGAGAAGCTCAACATTAACATTCTTAATGCCGAGTTCCTTAAGCCCTTGATTCCAGAGCGTTTGGGCCTTTTTCTTGTTATATGTGGTGATTGTTTTTGTGCCCTTACCAACCGCAGTGGCAAAATCGGTTGAGCTGTCAGGCAATTGGCTCAAGTCGGCCGGGGTGATGCCGCGTGCAACGATTGAGCCGTCAGCAAGAACATTTTTAACAAAAGAATCGCGATTAATGGCCATTGAAATTGCCTGGCGAATCTTCGTGTTCTTAAACGCGGGCACTTTGTTTTCGTTTAGTTCCAAGAAATACGTGCGGGCGCGTTTGGTGGCGACATAACCGGTCTTACCTTTTTGTTGTGCGGCAAGTTGGCCGGTTAACGTGGCATCATCCAGTTTGCCGGTGTGGTAAAGGTCGAGTGCCGTATTGGTGTCTTTGACCACTTGAACATCGATTTGAGTCAGGTGAACATTCTTTTGATTCCAATAACGGTTGTTTTTGACCTCGGTCCACTTGTCGCCGGTACCGGTCCAACCTTTGGATTTAAAGGCACCGTTTGAAAGGGTGTATTCGGACTTGGTGCCGTATTTGTTGCCCCATTCCTGCACTTTTTTAGCGGGTTGCGGGAAGAAGGCGACATTGTTTAGCAGGCTGTTGAAATAGGGAATCGGATGTTCCAACGTGACTTCCAGCGTCTTGCTGTTGATTGCTTTGACGCCAAGGGTCGCGGCCGGTTTTTTGCCAGCGCGGATGTCGTCAGCATTCTTGATACCGGAATACATATTGGCCTGGGATGACTTAGTGGCCGGGTTGACCGTCCGCTGCCAGGCGAAAACGAAATCCTGTGCCGTGACCGGGGTGCCGTCACTCCACTTAGCATCGCGTAACGTAAAAGTATACGTAAGCCCATTGTTAGTTGGCTTCACAATCTTGGTTGCCATTGCCGGCTGTAGTTTATGACCATAATACTTGTACAGGCCATTCATGGTATCAATAATCGCCTGGCCGGAAACGCCTTCCGATGCCTTACTTGGATCAAGCGTTTGCAACACATCTGATTCCATGCGGTGCCAGACCTGTTGTTTGCTCGAACTGGAACTCGATTGTTTGCCTTGCTGACCGCATGCAGTTAGAACAATTGTGAGTGCTGCCGTGAGCATAACGAGCCATTTATGTTGTGTTTTCAAGTCTTGCCCCTCCAGTTAATAGACTGTTAATAGAATAACAATCTCCTTACAAAAAGCAAGCGTTTTAGCTCGAAAAAACTTGTATTCAGCTGTTCTGAAGTGGGTCTCGAATAAGGAGCATCGCGGGATCTAGTATACTGGCAGCTTATCAGTCCGAAATGTCAATTTAACGGTGAATGAGTCGTCATGAGCCTCAAGCTTCATTTTTCCGCCAAGTGTGGTCGTCAGCGATTGGACGATGCTAAAACCCAAGCCGACACTTTGCGTGGTGCGCGCCGCATCGGTGGTGTAGAAGCGATCGACTAATTGATCGACGTGCGAAACCGGTTGTGCCGTGTCATTTGAGAAGGTCATGACCAAGTGATGGTTATCTTGGCGGGCAAAAGAAAGCTTGGCCTGACTTTTGGCGTATTTAAGCCAATTGCCAATTAAATTCTGAATGATCCGGCGCATGAGGGTTTCATCGGTTTCGAGCATTAATTGATCGGTGATGGCAGGTGTCACTTTTAATCCGCTGGCGGTGAGTTGGTCATAGTAATCAAAGAGTTCGTTTTTAAGTAATTCCGAAATGTTAACGGATTGATGGTTCAAACTGCGGGTCTTTTCCTGAATCAGGTTGAAGTCCATCAGATAATGCAGATAGTAGTTGACTGAACGCAGGTTGTTGGCAATCCGGGCGAGGGAAGGCTTGGGATCGGCTTCAGGTTGACGGTCAAGTAGTTGAACATAACCGGTTGCTACTGTGAGCGGGGTCTTGATATCGTGCGTCAGATCCATGAGCATTTGGTGAATCTTTTTTTCCTGTTCAACTTGTTCGATTTGAAGTTGATGCATCGTATTGAGATTTTGATTGATGCCCGCGCTAAGTTTGCGAATCAAAGGTAGGTTCGTGTTACTTGTGATCCCTGCATTGGTGTTATGGTGATTAATATAATCAAGATCACGGCTGATGCGATGAACATCGGTTATCACCAGTAATAGCAAGGCAAAGAGTACTAGACAGATCACGATAAGTAAAATAAGGAAGCCAAGCATAATGATTTCTCCTTGCTAAATCAAACGTACACCGATGCCCCAGATTGAAATGATGTATTTGGGATCATGGGCAAGTTCATTGATTTTTGTCCGTAAGTTGCTGATGTGAACGTTTAGGGTATTATCGGCATTTAAAAACGGCTCCCCCCATACATGTTCATAAAGTTGGCTTTTATCAAAGACTTGATGGGGATCACGCATCATTAACGCCAACATGTCATATTCTTTTTTAGGCAGCGTTAGGGTTTGCTGATTAACGGTCACCACATGACGCTTAGGGTCTAATTGAATTTCGCCGACTTTTAGTTGATCGTTCGTCGTTATTGGTTGGCCGCTGACTTGGCGCAGTTGGACTTGAATGCGTGCTAGTAATTCGTCAATGTCAAACGGTTTGGTCAAATAATCGTTTGCGCCTTGCTGCAGCAGGGCAACGGTTTTGGCTTTTTCCTGAATCGCCGTTAACACCAGCACGGGAACTTGGGATGTTTTACGAATGGTTGTTAAAACACTTTCACCAGTCACGTTGGGCAGCATTAAATCGAGAATGATCAAGTCCGGTTGTTCTCGATGAAAGGCCGTTAAAGCCTGAATGCCGTCATAAGCCTGAGTGACCGTATAAGTCGGGGTTAGTACATCTTTCAATAAGGCCTGGATATCCTGATGATCTTCAACAATTAATATCTTCGCCATCATCGTCACTCCTTTCCTCCAATGATAGTGTAAGCTATTAATGCACCTTTTCACAATTTAGGATTAATTAAGGATTGATTATGCTGGTAATTAAGGAATGATCGCTATGCTGGTTTTGTAAAGCAAAATAATGGAGGTAAGGACGATGGATGAACCGGTTTTAACGATTGATCAGGTCAGTAAACAATTCGGTCATTTTCAGGCACTGGATCAAGTGAGTTTTACGGTTGAACGTGGTGATATTTATGGCTTAATTGGCGAAAACGGGGCGGGAAAAACAACCTTGATGCGGCTGATTACCGGCTTATCCCCAATGCAGGCAGGCACGATTACACTGCTGGGCGAGCGGGCAGGTCATTACCAACGCGCTTTGAGTCGAGTAGGGGCGATTATTGAAAGCCCGGCAGCGTTTGAAAAATTAACCGTCACTCAGAACTTGCGACTTTGCGCCATTCAGCATGGCATCAATGATCAACAGGTCATTGCAGAGACGATTGATTTTGTGGGGCTGCGGGAAAAGCGAACCACTAGAGTTAAGCACCTTTCACTTGGGCAGCGACAACGTTTGGGGTTAGCATTAGCAATTTTGCCACGGCCGGATTTTTTGATTTTAGATGAGCCGATTAACGGTTTGGATCCGGCCGGGATTATGGAATTTCGACGATTACTTAAGTTATTAAATGAAGAACGCAAGACGACGATTTTGATTTCGAGTCATATTTTGAGTGAACTTTATCAAGTATCCACTCGGTTTGGCATCATTCACCATGGTCAAATGATCAAGCAATTAAGCAAGGCGGAATTGGACCAGGCTAATCAATCAGGACTGGCCATTACCGTTGACCGGGCGACATTGGCCGCACAGGTACTGGATCAGCACGGTTATCAGCCGTTTGATGTACTTGACGACCAGCATCTGTTATTACGCCAAAAAGATGTCGATGCAGCCGCGGTCAATCAATTACTGGTGACCAGTGGGGTGAGCGTTCAAGACGTCAGCCACCAAGCCGGTTCATTGGAGCAATTTTACATGCGCTTGCTGGGGCAGACTGAAAAACAGGAGGGACAGGCATGATGAATCAAATTCGCGCCGATTTCTATCGCCAACGCCGTACACTAGGCATGTATGTCATCGTTCTTATCACCATCGCCTATGCTGTTTGGTCTGTTACAAGCAAGAATGTCGGCGGTGTGACAGTACATGGAGATGACAATCTCTTTGCCCGAGTCGCGGCAAAAACGTGGACGGTTCAGTTTGGCGTGCAGGCCGCCAATATGACGGACACACTCTTACTTTATTTCTTTATCGGGGTCTTTGTGATTGTTTTTGGCTATGAGTTTAGTCAAAAGGTTTACAAGAACACACTGATTTCAGGGATTTCGCGCCTCCAATTTGTTCTGGCGAAATACTTAGTGATGTTGCTCGACTTACTTATCTTATTTACCGTTAACTTTGGTATTGCGCTGCTTGGCGGTTTAGCGAAGGGCCGCGCATTAGGTGCCAGTTGGCCAAGTGTTTTGAATACCATGGGCTTAAGTATTGTTGCAGCCACCTTTTTCCTGAGTGTCATCTTTAGTCTGGGCGTCTTTTTATTAATCGCGACTGGCTCGATGACAATTGCCACGATTGTCGTGGTTATTTTCCCGATTCTCGTAGGGGTGATCCATCTAATTGGAGAGTGGTCATGGTTGAAGTATATTGATTTCTTGGCAGTTTCCCAGAACTTGGGTGTTGGTAGCATGGAAATGAGCGAGTTGCCGCCGTATATTGCAGTTAGCCTCGGATTTTTGATTGTGATGATCGGTTCGTCAGCCTGGCTTTTGCAGAAAAAAGAGTTATAACCTGAGTCACTTTCAATCATAGCTTGAATAAACAACCAGCAGATAACGTCTCCTCAGTCGGCGCATCTGCTGGTTGTTTGCGTTAATCTTCAAGTGGCGGGTGACGGGTTTTGTTGCTGAAAGATTGTCAGAAACTTTTGCGCGGTTCGCGACATGGGTGCATGGCGGGTCCAGATCAACGTCATACGGGTCGTGAGCTTAGGCGAAAATGGGATAAATGATAAGGCCATTTCCCGGTTATCGAGTAAATGATCAAGGCCCACAGTGTAACCTAAGCCAAGGTTTGTCAGTATTCCGGCATTGTAGGCTAAATTAAAGCGGGCAACGATTTGCGCGGGGTCAAAATTGGGGCCGGCCCATTTTTCAAACAAGGTGACAACTGGTTGTCGTTCTGAAATGATGAGGGGTTGATGGCGGATCATTTTTGGCGTGACAGCCGCGAATTTAGCCAACGGGTCGGTTTTTGGAACCACTAATCCCCAGATGTTTTCACCGGGAATCGGGGTATAGGCATATTTATAAGTATCGGCCGGATCAATCACAACGCCAAAGTCGAGTAAGCCATGGTCAAGTTGTTCGGTGATTTCGGCCGCATTACCACTGTAGATTTTTAATTTAACATCAGGAAATGTGGTCACCAAGGTCTTGGCTGCGTGCAGAACACTGCGATTAAGCCTGGATTCACCCAGACCAATGGCTAAGCTGCCGTTAATGGCTTGGTCATCGGTCATATCGGTGATAGCAGCGTCTGTCAGGTTAAGGATTTGGCGCGCCCGGTTGACGAGATAAGTGCCATTAGCAGTTAAGCTGATCGCCCGATTTTTCCGATTAAAAAGTTTGGTGCCAAGTTCACGCTCTAGTTCCTGCATTTGGCGCGACAAGGCAGGTTGGGAGATGTGAATCTTATTGGCAGCAGCCGTGATCGTGCCTGCGTCGGCAATTGCTACCAGATAACGTAACGTGCGTAATTCCAAGGTCAAGGCTCCTAATCATGATAAAAATGCATAATGATACATGCTATATAAGTATTATACATTTTTCAGTTGCTGACGCATAATGAACTCAATGACGAAAGAAGGTAGATCGTGTGACTAAAGAGAATGATCATGCGGGTCTTTTCGGACTAGGCCAAGCTAACACCGCTTATCAACAATATTTTAAAGGCCAGAGCTATTTGCATTCACTTGTCGGCGCGGAAAATGAAATTGATGTCCAGGTCGCCAATGTGACGTTTGAACCTGGGTGCCGCAATAACTGGCACATTCATCATCACGGATTCCAGATTTTGTTGGTAACAAGTGGTGAAGGCTGGTACCAAGAAGCAGGCAAGCCGGCGCAAAAGTTACGTCCAGGCGATGTTGTCACGATTCACGAAGGTATCAAACATTGGCACGGGGCCGCAAAAGATCATTGGATGAGCCATATTGCAATTACAAAGGGAACTAGCGAATGGCTTGAACCTGTCAGTGATGAAGCATATGCAGCATTAACGGAGGTTGACTAATTAATGAAGAAACAAACAGCAGGAAGAAAACAGTTAGGCGATTTTGCCCCGCAATTCGCCGCACTAAATGATGATGTCTTGTTCGGCGAAGTCTGGGCCAAAGAAAACGAGTTATCGGCGCGTGATCGCAGTTTGATCACCATCGCCTGTCTCATGACGAGCGGCGATTTCCCCCAGTTAAAAGCACATCTGAAAATGGGTAAGGATCATGGCTTGACAAAAGAGGAAGTCGTTGCAGCCATCACGCATTTGGCATTTTACGCAGGGTGGCCCAAGGCGTGGTCGGCAATGGGTTTGGCTAAAGAAGTGTATGGCAAATGAGCGGATGCGGCACCATTTGAGTATTTAGAAGTGTTGCGTGTGAAAGGCAAATCGCACCGGGTCACGGATGGCTGAACATGTCATGGATCGAGCCTAAAAATGAATTTCTTCAAGGTTCAGGGTACTTGGGTTTAGGAAGAATAGGGTAGGGTGATATCGGGAACTTGGTGAGCGTGGCCAGCTCCAAATTGATTGCTCGAATAGGACTATAGACGGACTTAATCTTTTGAAGCTAATGGTAATATAACGTTATCGAAACGATAGACGTGCTTGCCTGCAATGGAAAAACGTCTAGCTGGTTTTGTATCTCCTATCAATCGTTGTCAATCAGGCCTATAACTCAAGAAAGGTTCGATCAAAATGTTTAAAAATATTCAGTCATTGCATGATTACGTTAAGAAAAATTACGAAGCAGGGCGTTATGATGCGACTGCCAAAGAGTATCAGCAATGGACAAATGATTATGAGACTGCCAAAGCGCACGCTGCGCACCCAGAGGCAGGCAGTGATTATCAAATGGGCTATCAGCAAGCCTTAGCTGATCATGATCATGGATTTGAGTTTCGCGACTATCCAGAGACCATGATTCATTTTGGCAATGTGGTCACTGGTCATCGGATGCAAGAGGTTGCTGATTTTATCAAGGGTTATAACGCTGCTAAAGTAGAATTAACTGAACATATGAAAGATTAATATTGAGTGCCTGTGGGGATTATCAAGGTAAGTTGATGATCTAACCATGGGCTTTTTATTTTAACTGAGTATGCATTGTTAGATGATGACCGAGTCAACTCTGAAAAGTATCAATCACCGTTGTACGGTTACGCCCACGGTAAGCAACTTGCCTCGGTGAAAAACCGGCATGAGAATTAAATTAGACTAATGTATACTTAAGAAGTAGCTGATACAAGATGGAAGTAAACAAAGGGACAGGTAGCATGGTGTTAAAAGCGGATTTTTTTGATCATTATCACTACAAGAACGAGCTGGCTGCACTTTGCCGTGAGTATCATTTGGCTGCTTCCGGTACCAAAGCGGAATTGAATCAGCGGCTAAGGGAGGCAATGTTAGGTGAGCCTCCTGAGACCCCAACGCGAACGAGCGGGCCGACAGCCAAAATTAATCTTGGTGCGATCACGCTCACGACGCCACTTGCCGGATCGGGTTTCACGTTTAACGCGGCCGCACGTCTTTTTTTGCGGCGTATTTTAAGACATCTACGTTTGCGTTCACCAAGCCAATGGCAGTTATCAAACGGCAAGTCGAGTCACGGCCTGAGTTAGGATTGACGGTGGCCCATCTAGTTGCGGTTTATCAAGCGACGCAAACACCAGCGGCGCGCAAACAGTTTCTAGCCCATAATGCCGAGGAACAGACTTACGAGTGGAATCGATTTGTACGCGACTTCTTTGCTGATCCTGCTACTGCGGGCTATCATTCGCGTTTGAAAGTGGCCGCGATTCTTTGGCAGCAAGTTAAACGGACAACGGCGGTGAAAAAGTATCGGCATCGTTTGTTGGATCAGTATCGCGCGGATATTCGTGTGTCCCGGAAAAAGTAGAAAAGGATCTGATTAACATAAAAGCCTTATTTTTCACCGAGTTTGGTGATGCGGATGTTTTACAATACGGAACACTGCCTGATCCAGAGGTCGGTCCCGAAGACGTACTGGTTAAAACCCGGTTTATTGGTTTAAATTTTGCCGACATTTATCGCCGTCGCGGACACTATCACATCGAAAAACACGCGCCCTATATTGATGGTTACGAGGGCATTGGGGAAATCGTGAAAATTGGATCTGCTATTCACAATCTTCGCATTGGCGAGCGGATACTGTTTGTTGACGTACCGTTTGCCAATGCTGAGTTAGTCTGCGTTCCGGCAGCACATGCCATTCGTGTACCAGCAGCGATTGACAATGTTACGGCGGCCAGCGTTGGACTACAAGGTTTAACTGCTGACTTTCTGGCCCATGATCTCGCACAAAATCGGCCGGGTGATCCAGTACTTATTCACGGCATTAGTGGCGGGGTTGGCCAGTTGCTTGCGCAGATATTGATTGCTGATGGCGTTCAAGTATTTGGTGTCACCTCAAACGATGCCAAGCGCAAGATCGCGCTTGAGCTGGGTGCCAAGGCCGTCTTTTTGCGACATTCGGAATGGGCAACGGCGGAGCGTGGGCGCTTCGAGACGGTCTTTGATGGCATTGGCAGCACATTGCCGTTGAGTTTGAGTCTTATCCGGCACCGCGGTAAGGTGGTTTTCTATGGCATGGCAGGAGGCAACCCGCCTAAAATTGATCCATTGACGTTACTCAATAGTTCTAAGAGCTTGTTGACAGGCGACCTGTGGGATTATCTGACCGGTTTTTCAGAACGAGAGGAGCGAAGCCGGCGACTCTTTGCCTATCTTTTAAATGATCAAATCAAGGTTCAGCCGCCGACAATCTTTCCACTAGCCGCGGGGAAAGAGGCTCACGAGTGGTTAGCGTCAGGTCAGAGTGCTGGCAAAATTCTATTGGAAAGTGAGGCGTAACCGGTGAAAGTTTTTTTGATTGGTGCATTTGGCACAATTGGGTCTAACGTTGCGGACTTATTGAGGAAATATGGCTATGAAGTGATCACGGCAGGTCGCCACCAAGGTGATGTCCGCATCGACATTGCGGACCTTATTAGTATTAAGGACGCGTTTCGAAAAATTGGCCATGTAGATGCTATCGTTAATGTCGCCGGGGCCGTCAAGGTGGTGCCGATAACACAGATGACGCCTGAGGATAATATGGTCGCCATTAACAGTAAACTACTGGGGCAAATTAACCTTACCTTAGTTGGCCAGCATTATCTGAATGATCGTGGCAGCATCACCTTAACCATTGGTGTCACCAAAGACGATCCAATTGCTGGTGGGGCTTCAGGAGCAATGGCTAATGGAGGCGTTGCCGCATTTGTGAAGTCGGCAGCGATTGATTTGCCGCGCGGATTACGCATTAACTGTGTTAGCCCAACGATTGTCGAAGAATCTTACGAACAATTGAAAGATTCCTACGCCGGTTTTACGCCGATCCCTGCGCGGCTGGCGGCCACCGGGTATTTGAAAAGTGTTCACGGACAGCAGACGGGGCGGGAATATCGTATTTATCGTTAACAGGTGATTATTAACGGAGGAGTGGTTCCTGTGGGTGCCATTTTTCAAATATGAGTTGCAAGCGGACAATACTTTTGCGCTAAAGACTTTGTAAGCATAAAGCACATCTTGAATGCGATAAATGTCTTCCGCCTTGACCACAAGGTACTGATCATTCTGGGCGGCTGATAGATTATTGGCATCCAACAACTTTATGAACAACAATGAGAGAACATTTAAAATGAGATTTTTGCAAAAACTGGCATATGGCGAATGACGCAACCTTGATGTTTAGTGCCGCTGGTTAAAATATCGACGTTCCATTCTTGGACTGTTCGTGAATATGATTTGTTTATTTTTGTGTTTTTACAGCTGAAGCTTCAGTATAATTAGAGCTATGTGAACGTTTCATTGTACAGATGTCGTGTGCAGGAGCTATTCGAATCAGAAGACAGTATTTATACTGAGTGGAGGATGAAATGAAAATCAAATCAGGCACCTCGGATCAAGGGTGGGAACTGGTAGACCGATTAGATCACGATAATGTAAAGTCGCACCCTTTTTCCGGGAAGGGTGCTGACTTGACCATTAATCTCGTGGTTAAACAAGGCACTCAAGTTATTGGCGGCGTGGCGGCGAGTTCGGATGATTACGGGATCGGCTATTTGGAGATGCTATGGGTTGATCCAATGTTTCGTCGGCAAGGAATCGGCCAGGCATTGCTAGTGGCGGTTGAGCAGGCACTTTTGAAGGCGGGATGTCGCAAAGTCAGGTTAGAAACTTTCGATTATCAGGCGCCAGCTTTTTATCGCGCCAATCAATATCAAGTGTTCGGCAAGTTGCATTATGCCCATGCAGCGTTGACCGAATACTTTTTTGTCAAACCGTTGCAGTTGCAAGTATCACCAGTCTTGCCAGCGACCTATACGTTAGCCTCAGGGGATGATGCAGCGATGACTTGGATTGAAGATCAGTTTGAGGCAGAGAATTTGGCGAAGAAGCCGCTTTTGCAGGAAAAACCGGGAATCACGTTCACTTTTTTGGCCGAAGAAGATGGCCAGTGTGTTGGCGGTATCTTTGGTTATAGCGCTATGTATCGAATCGGCTACATTGAAGCGTTATGGGTCGCACCGGCGTATCGACGTAAGGGGCTTGGCACGCGGCTGGTGAACCAATTATTGGCCGCGTTCAAGGAAATTAATTGTCCAATCGTCCATTTAGATACATTGTCATTCCAAGGCCCCAAGTTTTATCCTGCGCTAGGATTTCAACAATTTGGGACCGTTGATTATCCAGACAGCGACGTGAGTGAATTGTTTTTCGTCAAGTTGATCCAAGATTGAAAAGAGATGCAGCATGGTCAGCAGCAACAGTATCATCGTCACCCGAGAAGAAGCGCCAGCAAAAAAGCAGGCCATTGTACGCGAAGTTTTAGCCGACTTACCTGAATGGTTTGGATTACCTGCATCAACACAGGAATATATTGAGGCGGCAGCAACTTTGCCACTGTGGGTCGCTAAACAGGATGATCAAGTCATTGGGTTCATTGATTTTGATAAAACAACTCAAGCAACAGGTGAGATCAACTGTATGGGCGTCAAGAAAGCTTACCACCACAAGGGAGTTGGCCGGCAACTATTTCAGGCGTTGGCGGCCTTTGCGCGGCAACATGCACATTATCTGCAGGTTAAAACGGTTGACGAAGGTCATTATCCGGAATATGATCGAACAATTCGTTTTTATGAAGCGATGGGCTTTGAGCGCTTAGAGGTCTTTCCGCAGTTGTGGGATGCCTGGAATCCGTGTTTGGTTTTGGTTAAAAAGTTATAAAATGGCTATGGTTCTGAGAACACAGTGTTTGTGAGTCTCAGAGCCATTTTTGTTTATGGAAGAATACAAATAAAAGTGATAAACGTCATGAACCTATTTACATCTAGTTTTTAAAACTATATAATATAGTCATTAAAGCTGATGGAGGCGCAACATGACCGAAAAGATTGCAATTCTCGTTGATTCAGGTTCGGATGTTCCTAAAAGTGTGCTGGATGCGAACCCGAATATTGCGGTTGTCCCATTGAACATTACGATGAACGGGCATAACTATTTGGACGCGGTTGATATTACCCCGGATGAATTTTATTCCGCATTGGCAACGGCTGAAACCTTGCCGAAAACATCCAGTCCTTCACCGCACGCAGCCAAAGAAGCGCTGGCCAAGCTGTTTGCGGCGGGTTATACGCAGATTCTTGGGATTACAATTTCGAGTGCGCTGTCAGTCACGCACCATGTCTTTCAACTAGCGGCGGAGGAATTTCCCGACAAGCAGATTACCATTTTGGACACGAAAAGCATCGGCATTGGCAGTGGCATTCAAGTTGCCTATGCGACCTCGCTGATCAATGCTGGCGAATCGTTTCAGACGCTGGTGGCAAAAGTTGAAGCATCAATCGTTAAAAGTCGGATTTATTTTTACGTGCCGACGCTGAAATATTTGAGTGCGGGGGGACGAATTGGTCGGGTTGCCGGGTTAGTCGGCTCAGTCTTACATATTAAACCGGTTATTTCATGTGATCCGGAAGGCGTTTATTATCCAATCTTCAAAGCCCGCTCGGAGGAAAAGGCGCTGCAAAAACTGGTCAATCAGATTGAGCAGGATTGCAAGAACAGTGATCATTATCGAATCGGAGTCGCGCACGGCCAGAATCCAACGCTGGTGAAGAAACTAGCCGCAAAAATAGAAGAAGCCACAGGACACCCGGTTGATTTTATCGGTGAAGTGTCACCATCGCTCGGCGTTCATACTGGACCGGGGTTGATTGGTGCTACTGCGCAATCGTATTAAGCGTCTGTGACGAATGGTTATTTTTTTGCGAATGTTAAATGATGACCAGTCATTAAAGTTAAAACTAATTCTTTGCAAATTAAAGTCAGATAGATTTTCACACATAAAGGAAAATCTATCTGACTTTTTAGCAATTATCGGAAAAGATTGAAAATTTATTTTTGATTTAACCATAACCGATAAAAATGATTAACATCGAAATTCTGCAAACCCGAAACTTGTGCATCGCCAATTTCCATAATTGTTAAATCACCATTGATCTTTCGGGCAAAGTCGATTGTGAAAAAAGAAGATTTAATATCAGCGCCTTGTTTTTTAATGAATTGCTGATCGTTTGCATTCAAGCTTTCAAAATTCTTCCCCCAATAATCAATAACCACAAATGGATTTCTTTGCCAATAGAAAACGCGATATTCCTCAAATGTCGGATTGTTTGATAAGTAGGTGCCTGTCTGAAGTAGCGGAACAAACTCACGGATGACAAGACCACCAACAAGGTTCTCGCCCTGTCGAGTAATGAAGTTATGAATTACTTCCAAAGCTTGTGAAAAGTTTTGAGCATTTGGAATGTAAAAGGCACTATACCATTCGTGTTTTCTGCTCTTAACAAAATCCTTTATTGTGACTGGTCCGGAAAATTGGTTAAGCACTCGTATGATACCTTTATCGGATAAATCGGTTGTCCAAGCTGACTTGAGTGTGTTAGCGTGATGGGCCCAGCTAGGAAGCAAATGGGTCCCTGTATAGGCGTGGGTATCAGTAAGCATTTTTGCTCCAGAAGCTAAGATTAAACTATTCATTTTAGAATATGTCTCTGGCCGTAACATCCATCCACGATAGATAACTGTTGTTTCAGAAGGAAAAGACGTATTCAACTCAAGCTGATTTTGATCTAATAAGCAATCAAGATTAATAAGCCGAACATTAGTCATGGATTTTGCAACCGTATATTCTTCGGCGTAATCTGGGTCGGGTTGAGAGACTCTTAAGGGATTTCTCGGAAACAACAATGTTAGTTTGCTAGTGTCCATTTTTAGACCCCACTTTGAATGATGGTGATGACCTAGAAGAGGTGTAGCCATAGAATGAGCTTTGAATTAGTTTAGCCAACTAGTTGAATTTTATCGAAACGACGCCTTCATGCCAACCATTTATTCCGTTTCGCCATCTCAATTGCCTCAATCCGATTATGCACCCCCAGCTTACTAAAGATGGCCGACAAATAGTTACGGACAGTGCCTTCAGAGAGAAAAAGCGAGGCTGCAATTTGCTTGGAAGACAAGCCACTGGCGACTTCACCAAGAACAGCCAATTCACGCTCGGTCAGCGGGTTGCTTTCAGCCGTGATCATGTTCGCAACTAATTCCGGTGCGTAAACTGTTTGCCCTGTCATCACTTTCCGGATAACGGCGATTAGGTCATCGCTTGGGCTGTCTTTCAAAAGATAACCATTCACTTGAGCCGCAATAGCGCGTTGAAAATATGCTTTTTGGGCGAAGGTGGTCAGGATAATGACTTTGGTAGGCAAAGCGTGCGTGTGAATTTGATCAGCAACATCCAGGCCGGTCATTTTCGGCATTTCAATGTCGAGGATCGCGACATCAGGCGGCTGCGCTTGAATGGCTTGCCAAGCGGTGGCGCCGTCTTGGGCACTGCCGATGACGGTTAAATCATCTTCCAAGTTAAGTAACTGCGACAGTGCCGAGTTTAACATGCTTTGATCTTCGGCAAGGTATAACGTGATCATCATCAGGCCTCCTTTGGCAAAGTAAGTGAAACCCGTGTGCCTTGGCGATTATGGACAATGGAAAAAGTGCCATTGACCGCTTGCATGCGTTGTTGCATGCCGCTAATACCATTTGACCCAGCGCGAACATAGCTTTTTGAATGGCCATCATCTTGAACCTCAACCAGATAAGCGGTGGGGGTTTGATCGAAGGTAATGATGGCTTGGTGAGCGTGCGCATGGCGAATCACATTGGTAATTGCTTCGGAAATGACGGCGCTCAATTGGGCTTGAACGGTTGTCGGCCATTCAGTGGCTTCATTTTCCCCGTTTGTCAGTAAAACTACATCCGCTTCGGCAAGATTTTTACCTTGTTCCAACATCATTTCGCTTAGGGACTGCTGATGAAGGTCGTTGACAATGGCGCGGACCAATTGTAGGTTGTCGCGGCTGGTTTTAGCAATATCGTCTAATTCTTGGGCCACTCGTTCCGGCGCTTTGATGAGTAATTTTTTTGCCAATTCGGTTTTGAGCGTGATCATCGAGAAGCTTTGGCCAAGTGTGTCGTGCAAGTCACGCGCGATGCGTTCACGCTCACCGCGGCGAACAACCGCCTGCAGCCGCCGATTGGTTTGACTTAACTGGCGGCGACGGATAACTGAGCGCGCAACCGCGTATGAAATCAGCGGTGAGGCTAATGGAAAAACAAGGTCGCTAATATTCGCATTGTCGAGACCAATGACGCCAGGATGAAACTGATTATAACGCCAGAGTCCGATGAATATAATCACGTAAAATGCGGTGGCAAACCAGCGAAAATATTTTCGCGGGTACCGGGCCAAGATAAATGAAATCTGCCATCCAGGGTAAATAATCATGTAGTTATTGAAGGCAAAGATCGAAAACAAGCCGGCAATGAAGAGTTCTAGTGGAATCGTCACCGCCAGCCACCGATCGATTTCATTAACGAGAATATAAACGAACAGGAAAAGGACCCCTAAGCCGATCCATAGCCAGTCAATACTGGACTTGATGGGGATGAACTCGCTCATAATATATGGCAGATAAAGCAGCCATATATAACTGGTCCATTCCAGATTACTTAACCATAAACGAAAACTATGCCTCACCCAATGCCACGCCTCTCCGTTGTTCGTTTCGAGTCATTGCCACAACGACCAAGCCGGCAAGTAAGACCCAAACAACTATGCCAATCAAATTGGTTAAGTCTACTTTAGCACGTGACGTCAGTTCATTTAAGAGATTGTTGACGAAATAAGTCGGCATCAGCTTGCCAATCGCTTGAAGCCAACTTGGCAACATGCTGATGGGCCACCATAAGCCACTGACAAGGGCCATCGGGAAAGTCAGCAAGTTACTGGCAAGACTGAGCATTTCTTCTCGATGGATATGCGACAACGCAATTCCGATCATGAGCAAAGGCAGCTGGCCAATTAAGACCACAACTATCAGCCCCAACCATTGGGTGATTTCGAGCCGAACGCCATTAACCCCAACTGCAATCCCGCCTAGCACCACAACTGACAGCAAACTCATCATCAACATCCAAAAGGTGATGGACGTGTAATAAGGTAAGGTGCCATGTGGAGAAAGCCGCAAAAAAGTTGTCAGTCCTTTTTCACGGTCACGTCTTAAGATAGAAGCAATGCTGAAGAAAGCCTCAATCAAAACACTGTAGACGATCATCTGGCCCATGTAAGTGAGATTGAATTGCTTGATTTCCGCTGCGGATCCACTTGCCATGATTTTAGTGAAAAGCAAATAAAATCCAGTGGGCATGATGATTGAAAAGAAAATGAATGACACGTTACGGACGACTAATCGCTTGCCATCAAAAGCTAATTGTGCAAGGAATGTTTTCATTTTAGTTGGCCTCCTGTTGGGTTAACTGTAGGAAAATATCTTCCAATGATTCACGATTCACACTCACTTGGTGTAGGCGGTCAAGCAGCGGTGTCAATGCGCGCAAGGTCTGGTCACCATCTGTGCTGTGAATGACGAGTTTATGCTTGAGATGATCAACGCGATCAACTGCAGGCAAGCCGTCGAAAATGGGCAGTTGCAGGTCAGTTTCGAATGTAATGGTGGCACCGAGATGCTGTTTTTGCAGTTGCTGGAGGGAGCCGTCAAATGTGAGGCGACCTTTTTGCAGAATCAGCAGGCGGTCCGCAATTTGTTGGATTTCCTCGAGATAATGGCTGGTAATCACGATGGTTTTACCTTCTTGGCGCAATTGCTCGATGTTGTCCCAAAATGCTTTACGCGAGTTGGCGTCCATCCCGACAGTAGGTTCATCGAGGAAGAGTAAGTCCGGTTGGTTGATTAAGGCAACGGCAAATGTCACCCGACGCAATTGCCCACCGGAAAGACTGCCGAGTCGCTGTGTTTTAAAAGGTTCTAAGCGTAAGTCCGTGAGCAGTTTATTAGTGTCAAGCGGATGATCGCTTTCAGCCGCAGCAAGCTTCAGTAAATCTGCAATCGTGATGCCGGGAACAACCATGTCGCCTTGAAGCATCGACCCGATCCGTGCCTTGCTAATGGCCGATCCGGGCTGCTGCTCAAAAACGCTGACCGTGCCTTCACCTTTAAGTAGTCCTAGCAAAATATTCAACAGGGTGGTTTTACCTGCGCCGTTAACGCCGATCAAACCGATGATTTCACCGGCGTTTACCGTTAAGTTAATATCATTTAAAACTTGTTTTTTACCATAGCTGAATTTCAGATGTTCAGTTCGAATAATTGTGTGCATGTCATCCACCTCCAACATCGATACTACGCGGCCACCATGATTGCCAGTAGTCGCGATTGTCATGAATGTGATGTGACAAATGTCATGACTGATGGTTTTAGGGGGCTGGAGAGGCACACGACCTTTTGTTGCTATGATGATGAATCATCGGAAGCCGTCAGATCAAAGGAGCAGCAGCATCTCTATTGTGCGAACCGTACTTCTTGTATAATGAAGGGAATATGGACGCGGATTAAAAGAGGGGAATCAGGAAGATGGCAGCGACATTATCGGAGCCTTTGCGTAATCTATTATTAGCAAGTCAATTAGGACTGAGTGTGCATCATCCTTTAGCCGGCTGGTCAGTGTTGACGATTCTTTATCGCGATGCCGGCAGCAGCAGTGAACCGATCACCTTGAGTTATTTAGCCCGGAAGTACAACAACGATTATCTCGATGGCCTCAGTGGGGAAACGCCCATTGCCGATGACGTCTTGAAAAAGGTGCTCGATGTCCTCGTGACGCAAGCAGGGTTAGTTGAAGTAAGCCCGCGAAAAGTACGCGCCCGCATGCGCAGCGGTCAGTATCATATCCGCCAGTCGTATGTTTACCGCATCACAAGCAGCGGCATTGAATACTTGAAAATGATGCAAAAAGTCATCGATGCCGAAAGTACCATTACGGCCAACACCAATCGGATTCAGGAATACGTGGATCTGGTCGAAAAACTGAGTGTACCGGTTCGTTCGGGGGCCGACACCCGGCTTTACAATGATTTTAAAAATATGCTTGATGCTTATGACGATGTGATGAAAGGCATTCATAAATTAGAAGATGACCTTGATGAGATTGCAAACGATATTGCCTTTAACCATGGAAGTCAGGCTGCAGCCCACTTGCAGCAAATGTTGCGCCAAGAAGCGATCCCGGCATACCGGCAAATGTTGAATCAGGCAGCACGTATTCAAGGTTTGGCTGACGACCGTACTTTTCCTGATCAGATTGCCCATTCCCAGCAAGGTGAGGGGGACTTGGATGCTGCCCATGCTGCTGGCCGCCAAGATGTGTTGGTAACGCGGTTTCAGCGGAACAAGCAATGGGCACAGTCGCAGCTCAATCGGTTATCGCTAAGCATGAGTCCAACGACGACCGCGATTGATAGTAGTCTTGACTCGATTTATCTTGTCTTTAATACCTTGTTAGGCATTGTGCGCTTACTTAGCCAGGAATTTGAACATGCCAAGCGCCAAACGATCGACTTGAAAGTACTGTCTAAGAAAATTGATGGGTTACTCGCACATTACGTCCAGCTGACGATTCCTGCCCAGATCCCACGGCACTTGCCGGCGGATCGTGAAGTTGATGACCCCAATGATTTGCTAGATGCGTCTACGATGGGGCCAGTTCATTATTTAGCCAATCCCATTACAAAGCAGCCGGCCAGTGCCGCCGACAATCCGACCGTCACCGATGATGCGCCGAGTGAGCAGGCTCAACTGGCAGGACTGCGAGAATTTCGGCAGACGTTGATGGTGGATGATTTCCATGGCCGTGTTGATCACAATTTGACGCTCAAGACAGTTACCGCGCGCGATGAAATCGTTAAACTATTTGCTGCCACCTATCACAAAGATCTTGCTGCTTTTGCTCCATTTGGTCGCGCAACCAAATCAGTCGAAGCATTACCGGATTCGCCGCCGTTACAGCTGCAAGTGGCAGGCGAAGATTATGCAGTTGTGCTGCCGCATGGGTTCACGTTTTCGTTTGATTAAGGAGAAGAAATAAGATGGCGCAAATAACTAAACGCGATCAACTGGTGATTAATGAATTGTTGGATCACGGGGTGTTTACCACCACGCCGCTTGCTGCCGCCACGCAATTGAGTCGAGGTGCCATTGCGGATTTAAAGAAACCTTCTGTGCAGAAACGAATCGGCTTTTACTTTAAGAATATGTTCGGCATCATGCCCGAAAACTTTCAAGAAAATCTGCTTTTTCTATTGGGAACCGAGAAACTTTCGCCGGTGCAGGTTCATGTTCTTTTGGCAACGGTTAAAACGATCATTAATGAGCCGGAATTACAGAATAATCAAGCGGACCGGGCCATTGCCACCCAAAAAATAGTTCGGCAGGTGCATAGCGAGGTTACGGAGCTAGATGAGCGGGAATTGTTGCGTACCATTGATGCACTGTTCGTAAAACGATTCGGGTTGTTCACCCCAGATCGCCTTGAAGACGACTCGGAAAATGTGCCGGCTGAAATTGATGATTATTGGGAGGTTCATCCGGATTTCAATGAATTTGCCCAGAACCTGGTGAATTATTTGGTCAATACCCAAACGCCAGAGGAACTAAGTGAAATTCAAAAAGTTAACCGTGTTTTACTGACAGAACAATTTATGAGTCCTAAAGCCAATCCGCAACTTTGGTCAACGTTGGCTGTCAACAAGCAAGAGATTGCCGAACAGTGGGCGCAAGGCGGGCGGTTTGTTTTAGAAATCGGGGATCGTTATGCGCTGCTACTGGACACGCAACGCCAGCCTAGTGTTGCCAAGCCTTATCTAGTCGCTTTGGCAGTGGCCCATCAACTTGGCGCAGGGGTGGCGGCCGCTGATTTAACCGCACTCATTAGAAAAGTGACGGAAGAAATTTTTTCAGGATTTACCATTCAACCCAGCCAAGTAAAAGCAGCATTATTGGAGAATGATTTGATGGTTAGTCAAGATGACTACTGGCTGCCAACACCGATTGTAGAACGCTTTTTAGTTACTCAGGAGGAAGATATAAAGGGAGATACGGCATCATGACGCAAATTTTGGTACCTGTCAGTTACCATTTACGCAACTTTAACAAATACGCCAAATTAGATATGCAAGCTGCAAAAAATGGCAACCTGACTTTAATTGGCGAAAACGCGGTCGGCAAAACGACACTAGCCAACTGCTTCTTCCCGATGCTCATTGATGGTGCGATTACGACGCCATCGTTCAATCCCGCGAAGAATACAGAAAAAGTGTCGCAAAGTACCAGTGCCCGCAATAGTAGTCGGGACACGCGGACGTTTGAATCAATGCTGCTTGGCTGGGGCCGGGAGCAATGAAAGTACGGACCGGCTATAGTTATGTCTTGTTGCGTTCTGACCAGCGCCAGGTATTGCTTGGCTTAGGAGCCACCCGCGTGCAAGACGATCCCCGCAAGCCAACATGGTGGTTTGTGGTCATTTCGAATGAAACTCAAGCTCCAATAGACTTGCAAACGATTGATAATAAAGGAAAAAGTTTAGACAAGCTCGGTTTTAAGGCCGCCAATGCAGCTTTAGGCGATCAATTGCATGTTTTTGAGCGCCCTGAAGACTACCGCGAATTTGTCGCCACTCGCGTTTATGGCTTTAGCGATGGCAAAGTGCTGGGCCGGTTAGCCAATGCTTATCGTCTCTTGGCCTCGCCGACTTTGACTTCCGGGAATGAAAAGTTTGCACCGATACTGGCAGCCTTAAAAGATGCACAAGAAGGTATTGATCCAATGGTGATTCGCCGAGTTGCTGACAGTCAGCGTCAAGTCAACTTTTATCGCGGGCTTTTGAAGCGCATCGGCGAAGGGCAGCGGCGATTGAAGCGGATGAAATCGCGAATCTTTTGGCATAATCTGAACCATCTTCAGGAAATTCTGCTGACGCCATACAGTCGCTTGTTTGCCAGTAATACTGCCGATCGGGAGAATCTGATTCATACTGAGCAAGAAGTGGCGGCGTATAAAGCGCAGTTAGGGGATCTGAATCAAGCTTTAGCAGAAGTGACAACGCTATTAGAGCAGTTGCGCGATGAAAAAGCCGAGCAGGATCAGCTGATTAAACGCCGGACGCAATATGACGAACAAATCGCGACGCTCCAGAAAAAACTCGACGACTATCAGACAACTCAGGCCAAGATCAAGAAGTTTCAAGCCAAGTTGGCTGAGCTAGTGGCGCAACATGACGCGTTAACACAGCAACTAAACGCACATTTACAAACCCAGTTGGCGCCAATTAAAATGCGGTTACTTGCGCGCACGAGTGAATTAAATGATTTTTCCAATGTGATGCAAGCCGATGCGTGGGAAGAGATCCAAACCCGGTTAAGTCATTACCTTCATCAGCTGTCGGCCGCCAAAGTACAATATGACGGCCTTGAAGAAACCATGAACCGTCTCAGTGCCGATATCGAGATCACCAAGCAGATGCAAACCAAAATGGGCGATGCGATCGATACACGGGTACAAGGATTTGGCAGTGGCCGAGTGCATGATGGTTTGCAACAAGACAACCAAACGATTCACGAAGCCGGTGCGGCGCAAATGAATAAGCAGTATCAGCCGCTGCTTGATCAACAAACAGCCATTCTGGCAAAATATCCGGATTTAAAAGTGATACTAAAGAATGCGACCATTTTGCCGCAGCTGACGGCGATTCAAAAGCAGCTCAAACCGCTGATTAAAACGTTAAGTAAGTTTCAGACTGAACTGCGCGCAAATGAAGGACAGCAATCCGCGCAACAAGCCACTTTAGACGCATTAAACGGTACGATCGATCCTGAATTTGATCCCGCGGGTTTGCAAGCAACGATTACCCGATTGAAGGCAGAGCGGGCTACGCTGAAAATTGATCCGGAATTGCCTAAACGTTTGTCGGCAACTGCTACCAAACAACGGAAACTGAATCAACAAGTCCAAAGTGTTGAATCAGAAATCAATCAGCGTCAAGGGACGATCCATGTTTTAACCGCAAACATCAAAAGCGCAACCACTCGCCTTGAAGAATGGGCCGCAGATGGTGCTTCGAAGTTGAAGACGTTGAAACCGTATTTTCCTGAAGACGTTCAGCTTAAGGATATTGATGGACTACTGGCTTTTGCGCATAGTAACCGCAGTCGTATTCGCAGCAGTAGTTTTGGAGATATCAGCGAACAAATCGGGCGCCTGATTCATCGCCATGATGGTCAAGGGGAAGATCGAAACGCGCTGGATGTGCTGTTTGCCGAACGAGGATTTCCAGCCGAGGCAAGCGCTATGCGGCAGCAACGTTCGATTCCTAGCAACGGCTTGACGGTGGTGGCATTTGATATCAACGATGCCATGCGTCTTTTGCGTGAAGATTACGCTGGCGTTGAAAAAGCATTAGCCGAAGAAAAAAGCGGTAATGATATGGCTTATACCACCTTTGTGCAAGCAGCCGTTGCAGCCATTAGTGCTCAGTATCATGTGATGACGACTTACAATGAAATCCTTGCTCAAGGCGCCAGTCATCAGCACATCAAGTTAAAGGTACGACTCAGTCCGGTTGAAGGCATTGCCTCGGAAGCCATTACCGAGGCCTGCGACTCTCAGCGTCAACAGCGGCCACATTTGGAAGCGTTGGTTAAACAGCGACTTGAACAGCTGGCCAACAATACTGAAGTCTCCGACGATGATGATGCTTTCTTTGCAGCAGCCGAAAACTTACTTGATACGCGCACATGGTCTGATTTTCAAGTGCTGATTCGGCGCCGTCAAAGTGGCGAAAACGACTTCGAAGTGGTGGACGACAAATTCGTTCAATCCGGTGGCTCCGGCGCGGAAAAGGCGCAAGCGATGGTCTTACCATTGCTTCTAGTGCCCAAAATGGTGTTGCAGCGGTCAAAATTGCGTGACGCCCCGCATTTGGTAATGTTTGATGAGTTTGCAGATAAGTTAGATCCTGAAACCGCAAAATCCTTTGCGAAGACCATTGTCAACTTTGGTTTCAGTTTTATTGCGACTATGCCAAGCGGGGCTCAAAACAAGCTTTTGGCCGATGGGGTGGATAATATCGTCTGGGATGTCATGGGCTCGCCACAACAAGGCGATGGGAAGTTCCATCTTAATCGGGTGCAGCAAAACTTTATTTGGAAGAAGGATACCTGATTCCAGATTAATAGGGCTATTGCCGAGCGAGGTAAAAGCAAGCCAATACTGAGGTCATCACTGTTTTTGAGAATAAATTGACGTCATATCAATCTGTAGCCTATAATATAAATGTTGAAAAGAGGCCACCGGGGTGCCTCCCGATGACCTCAACGCGTTTCAGATGACGTGGGGGAAAGCTAGCCGTTATGGTTAGCTTTTTTGATTATCGCGTACGCTTTCGCAATACTGGTAATCAGTATGCTTAGCGCGATGATAATCGACGCCACATCCAATGCGGCGACCCCCTTTCGTCTCCTGAACTTGGCATGGCCATCACCTCCGCGTTTCCAGAATATTGAGGGGTGTGAGCCATCCAATCCGCTAGGCAAAGAAGAAAGGGTAATTGGTCCTTTCTCGATGCTTGGTTACAGTTTATAGATGTTGAAATAAGAGGTCAATCAGTAAATCTTTTGGCACAAAAAAAGCTTAGATACATACAACGACACAGCAGCAACCTGCCCAAAGCAAGCTAGGTGTTACCAAACAACTTTCCAACAATTGTTTTTCAAACGCTGACTGAAAATCGATTTTATCAAGGGAAGAATTGTGGTCAGTGCGAAATGTATGAAGGGGTGACAAAGTGAGTCAATATATTGAGGCATTTGAAAAGGCAACGGGACAATCAGCACCAGACCGGGCAGCTAAACTTGACGAGTTGTTTAACCAAATTAAACGCGGTAAAGCCTTGCCGCCGCGGGGACAGCAGGCAGTCGCCATGGGACTCACAGCGCATACACTCAACGATACTCGTGAAGATCCGGCGCTGTTTGCCTACTACCGGTGGGTCATGACGCATTGCTTTCAGTCTGGACAGGTCAATGAACTGACAGCGCGGTTGATCGGCATGGCGTTCACCTCTGCAAATGTTTTTGAAACCGACTTACCCCAACCATTGACGTTGAATCCTTGGCAATTCACACCGATGCTCGACTTTCCGTTGAAAAACAAACAGGCGGTGGTCATCGAAAATAACGGGGTGTTTGCGTTGCTTCATCAGGAACATCCAGACTGGCCGTTGATTTTACAGTCCGGCAATGATTTCAATGACGTGTATGTGCGACTCATTCAACGACTGGAAGAACGTGGGATGCGTTATGCATACTTGGGCGATATTGATAGTGCTGGTATCCGCATGGCTGATCGATTTGCCAGTCTTTTGAAGCAAACGCCAGAAGCAGTGGCGGCCTTGCAAACGCCAAGGGATGTCCGACTTTGGCTGGCAGAATTAGGGAAACGTAACTCGGCCCGGACACGTGCGCTTCAAGTCACTTCGCCGGTTTTCCAAGCTGAAATGGTCTCGGTCACAATGCTTGGAAAATTTGTGGAACAGGAACAGCTCATGCCGATTTATACCCAGCGGATCGCGGACTGGCTGAAACAGGAAGATTAGTAAGAAACTGAGCAGGCGCTTTTAATCAATTGCAAAGGAAAATAGCCTAATGTATACGATCGAAAATTATCGCCCCGAGCTATTAGAAAGTTGGTTGCGTTGTCGTGCCCTAGCATATATGCGCAGTGGGTTTCAGGATGAGATCACCGGTGAGAAAGAAACCGTGACGGCAGAAAATGGCATCTCACTGGTGGCAACGGTTGATAGCCAAGTTGTTGGGATCGCTGAAGCCATTTTTTTAAATCAAGAACAGGCTAAACCGGAATCTTATGGTTTGCCCGCAAAGATGTCATTGACCACCCTTGACACCATGGCAGTTCATCCTGATTTTCAACATCAAGGAATTGCTAAGGCGTTGTTGGCTCAGCTGAAACGGCGGTTACAAAGTCGTGGCGGTGCGTTATTGATCTATACGCTGGATGACGAACCAGCGAATCAACTGTATCGAGTAGTTGGCGCCAAGTTGTGTTATACAGCGGCAATTGTCCATGGGCACAGTTCTCATAATAAAGTGCCGCAGTGGGTGAATTTTCACGTGACAGATGATCATCAAATGACGCTTTATGATGCTCAAGGTGCTGAAATTCCGTACGGACAGGATATGGAGACGTACTTTGTTGGTAAAAAGGCAAATATTGACCTGCTTAAAGATGTCAGTAAGATTGTCACGGAACATTTTTATGTGTTAGATATCTGATGATCAAGTGCTGCATTTAATTAGATGTTATCTTGTCAAGAAAATAATCTTAAACGAGCTTTTTCACGATTAGACATAAAAGAGCACAGCCTGATCCTAGTCAGTGATCTGTCCCCCCAAAGTTTTGTGCCAACTTTGGGGGACAGATCACTGTTTTATCTCGATCACTGGGTTGCTATAATGATATTTGCTGAGTAACTAAGCAGACTGAACAGAAATTGTGGGGAAGATATTTTGATTGAAGACCAAACCATTCAAATCGTGCAACAAGACTTGACAGGAATGACGAGTCGGCAAATCAGTACGGTTTTGAATTTGATGAATGAAGGCAATACGGTTCCGTTTATTGCGCGGTATCGTAAAGAAATGACCGGGAGTCTGGATGAAGTTCAGATTCAGGCGATTGAGGAAGCCTATAAACGGGTGACGGTGCTGCAGGATCGTAAAGCTGCGGTGATCAAGAGTATTGCCGAACAAGGGGCGCTGACGCCTGAGCTGGAGCAGCAAATCCATGCTAGTACCAAGTTGCAGGATGTTGAGGATATTTATTTACCTTATAAGCAAAAGCGCCAGACCAAGGCAACCATTGCTAAAGCGCGCGGACTTGAACCCTTTGCGCAGTGGATTCTTTCTTTCCCAGTAGGCGATTTGACGTCTGAAGCGGCCAAATTTGTGAATCCGGACAAAAAGGTTGCGACTGAGCAGGACGTGTTGGACGGTGCCCATGAAATTCTTGCGGAGAAGTTTAGCGAAATGGCACCGATCCGTAACTGGGTACGCAATTTCACCATGCGTACCGGTACGATTAAAACGACCGTCAAAACCAAAGGCAAGGAACTGGACGAAAAAGGCGTTTATCAGCAATTTTACGACTTTGAAGAGACCGTCAAGAAAATGTCATCGACTCGGACACTGGCCATTAATCGTGGCGAAAAAGAAAAGATTTTGACGGTTAAGGTTCAAGTTGACCCCGCTTCAGTGATGCAGTATTGCCATTTTAAATTGATTGATAATCGCCCGAGCACCGAAGCAACAGCGTTTATTGAAGCGGCATATCAGGATGCCTACAAACGCTTCATCGGGCCGGCGATTGAACGGGAAGTGCGCAATACTTTAACCGAAAGTGCTGAGGAGCAGTCGATTAAGGTCTTTGGTCAGAATCTGTACAACTTGCTGATGCAGGCACCGATTAAAGGCAAGGTGGTTCTCGGCTTTGATCCGGCTTACCGCACCGGCTGCAAGCTAGCCGTGGTGGACGAAAATGGTAAGTTTTTGGACAAAGCTGTCATTTATCCGCACAAACCGGCGCCAGAGAAGAAGCGTCAGGCCGCGGCTTCGGAACTGATCGCGCTACTCGAAAAATATCATGTGACGATGATTGCGATCGGCAACGGAACAGCAAGTCGGGAATCGGAACAATTTGTGGCGGAAACGCTTAAGCAGATCAAGCGGGATATTTATTATGTCATCGTCAACGAAGCCGGGGCATCGGTATATTCAGCCAGTCAAGAGGCGCGGGATGAGTTTCCGGACCTGCATGTCGAACAGCGCAGCGCAATCAGCATTGCTCGCCGCCTGCAGGATCCGCTGGCGGAATTAGTGAAGATTGATCCGGAATCGATTGGTGTGGGGCAGTATCAGCACGATTTACCCGCCAAGGCGCTGGCAAGTGAAGTCGATGCAGTCGTGGAACGCGCGGTCAATCAGGTTGGCGTTAACCTGAACACAGCTAGTTACCAACTGTTAACCCACATTTCCGGGTTGTCAAAAACGATTGCGACAAATATTGTGAAATACCGCGATGAAAATGGCCGCTATAACAGCCGTGCCGAATTGAAAAAAGTACCACGGCTGGGACCGAAATCATTTGAACAGTCAGTTGGTTTTCTGCGAATCATCGGCGGTAAACAGCCACTTGATAACACTGATATTCACCCGGAAAGTTACCCTGTTGCCAAAAAGATTCTGGCTGCGGCGGGGTTATCCACGGCTGATTTAGGTGATCATGAAGTAATTGCCAAGGTTGCTAGTGTTGATGTGGCCCCATTTGTCAACGATGGTGTTGGCGTTGAGACAGTGCATGACATCATTAGCAGCCTGCAAAATCCCGGTCGCGATCTTCGTGACAACATGGCTGCACCGCTTCTTCGGCAAGACGTCCTCACCATGGAAGACCTGAAGCCGGGCATGAAGCTGGAAGGAACTGTCCGCAATGTCGTGGATTTCGGCGCGTTTGTCGACATTGGCGTTAAGCACGATGGTTTAGTCCATGTCTCTAAAATGACTCGGAAGTTTGTCCGTGATCCTAAAACGGTTGTGGCAGTTGGTGATATTGTGACGGTCTGGATTGAATCGGTGGATCTCAATCGCGAGCGGATACAACTGACGATGATCGCGCCGACTGTCGGTTAAGCGTAAAGACAGTTACAGGTTTAATTATCGTAAAAAGGCGTTGCCATTAGATGCTGGGTATTAACCAGTATCTAACAGCAATGCCTTTTTGTAATGGAACTTGAATTGTTGCACCGGCAATGGAAGTACACTTAAAAAATTCTAAGAGTTACTTTTGCAAAAAACTTTGCCGCCATTCGTTTAATTCCGCTGAATGCAAGGGCAGCCGGCCATCATGATGACGGAGCGGCCAGTAACGAGGGTCATCATAGTTCGTTTTTTTGACTGGGATTTCGCGTTGCACCCATTCATAAATAGGCTTAGTGTTCACGCGTTTCTGCAGCCGATTGATTAAATCATCAAGTAAATGAACCCGCTCGTAGGCCCAAATTAATTTCAGCGGCTGGGCAGCCTCGTGTAAATCATATCTGGCGGCATAATCTGAAATGTTCCACGATTCATAAACTCGCCGATAGCGGTTACTTTTACCGCTAAGTAGATCGTCAAGTTCACCGCGCTTCATTTTTGCTCGTAAACTGCGATTGGTGCGCTGCTTCATTCCTTGATGCCAATCTTTAACAACCGGATGTTTTTTGAAACTTCGACTCATTATAAGCACTCCTTTCAGGGTACTTATAAATCGTGAATGTGTTTCATAATGTCATCTCCCCATGCGTTTTCTTGCAAATATTGTACTGAAATTTAGGCTTAATGTCATTTATAAGGGCCGTCTTTGATGTAAAATTGCGGTTTTGCGTTCATTTTATGAAACCGGTTTCCTTCAGTGGCGTCAGTCTATCAAGGATTCTGAGACGTAACCGTATATTAAAATAATGGTTGAAATTAATTATAGAAAGATTAAAATACTAGAATATCTAAAAAAGGAGCTGACAGTATGCGACCAATCATCGCACTTACCGGAGATTCAATGGTCGCGCCTTCGCCTGTCATTAATCTGAACTATGCAGACATGGCGCCAAACATGATCAAAAATGCAATTGTAAAAGTTGGCGGGGCACCGTTAATCTTGCCGTATCCTGAAGATGACGCTGCAGCAGTGTCGTTGGCAGCACAATATGTTGATGTTTTTGACGGTTTGGTTTTGCCAGGCGGACCTGATGTTGATCCGACATTTTATCACGAAGAACCCATTCAAGCGATGGGGCGGGCTACTTATCAAAAGGATCGGTTCGAAATTGCCTTAATTAAAGCAACTTTGAAGGCGAATAAACCGATTTTTGCGATTTGTCGGGGCATTCAGATTCTTAACGTGGCATTAGGTGGCAACCTTTATCAGGATTTGCCAAGCCAAAACCCGCAAGCCACCATTCGCCATGCCCAAGCTGCACCGGGACAGTGGCCGACCCATCACGTTGCGATTACGCCGGGCTCCCATTTAGCAGCATTGTTAGGGACGAGTAGTTATGTTAACTCCCGGCACCATCAGGCAGTTAAGGATGTTGCAGCGAGTCTTAAAGTCACTGCCAAAGCGCCGGATGGAGTCGTTGAAGCCGTTGAAAGCAAGGAGTCGAATCTGATTCTCGGCGTTCAGTGGCATCCGGAAAATATGTGGCAACAATTTCCGGAACAACTACCATTATTTGCCGATATTGTTAAACGTGCAGGAGGTGATGGCAATGAATAATGTTGTGAAGAAAGAACAAATGGGTTATTGGAGCATGATTTTGCTGGGGATCAACGGCATTATCGGTTCCGGAATTTTTCTGTTACCCAATCAGGCTGCTAAGTTAATTGGGTCAGCTAGTATTTTTGTCTTACTTTTTGATGCTTTGTTGGTCATCAGTATTGCACTTTGTTTTGCTCAAGCCGCGACCTATTTTGATCGTGATGGTGGTCCGTACTTATATGCCAAAGATGCATTTGGCGATTTTGTCGGCTTTGAGGTCGGCTTTGTCACTTGGGCGATTCGGATTATCGCGGAGGCCACGATGGCGGTTGCTTTCACAACTGCATTAGTCGGGACTTTTCCAGCGTTAAACCAGCCTATTATTCGCGATTCGATTATTTCGGTCATGGTCATCGGCTTGGCGCTCATGAATATCGCCGGTGTCCGGGTTTCAACCGTGGTAAACAATGTGATTAGCGTCTCAAAGCTGGTTCCGCTAGTTTTGTTTGTTGCAATCGGCATTTTCTTCATCAAAGGCAGCAATTTCACGCCATTATTCCCAGGCGGCAGCTATAAGTCCGGTAGTTTTGGCCAAGCCGCGGTGGTCATGTTTTATGCTTTCACCGGTTTTGAAGGCTTAGTCGTTGCGGCGGGCGACATGAAAAATGCCAAGCGTAACTTACCCAAAGCCGTTGCTACCGACATGACGGTGGTTGCACTTTTTTACATCCTGATTCAGGTTGTCAGCACCGGTATTTTGGGAAATGCGTTGGCAAGTACAGATACACCAATTCAAACCGCTTTCGCTAAAATCACCGGTGGCTTTGGTAATGCTTTGGTGGCGGCCGGGACGCTGTTATCGACTGGGGGACTGCTTGTTGCCAGTTCCTTTATCACCCCGCGGTCTGGGGTTGCCCTCGCCGAAAATCACATGATGCCGCAATTGTTGGCCAAACGTAATCGGGTCAACTCGCCGTATATTGCGATCATCGTGTCCGCAACCATTACCTTACTCATTGCGTATTCCGGCACATTCGGCTACCTCGCTCAAATCAGCGCGGTTTCAAGATTTGCCCAATACATTCCAACATGTTTGGCGGTGATCGTGTTTGCCAAAACCAAGACCAAGGATAAAAGCAGTACCTTCCATCTGCCGCTTGGCCCCGTCATTCCTGCAGTAGCAATTTTAGTCAGCATCTGGCTATTGGTTCAGGTTCAGGTAAGTCAGCTGGTCATTGGCCTTGGCGCGTTGCTCGTGGCGGTACCGTTTTATTTCTTGACATACACGTACCGGCAGCATGGGAAAGCATGAAGTTTGGAAAATAAAATATATTATAAAAACCAGTTCAACTGTTATCGGTAGTCGAACTGGTTTTTGCTTTGAATAGGTTACATTTGAAAATTGAGCCAAGCGTTTAATTAGGTTGGACGTTCCGCTTAATCCAGGAGCCGAACACCTAACATTCCTTTTTTATTTACTTTAGCCGTATACGCAAGGTGATAAACCGCATCACCCCGCAGCATAGCTTCTTGTATCTGTTTAATCTCTGCTTCAGCTGCATGTCTGGTTTGATACCAACCAAGCTCAATGAGGCGAGTGGTGCCAAGCAACCCGCGCTGACTGCTCTCACCGATTAGAAGAAAAGTGGGCGCGGTTTTGCTAGGAATACCTTCAGCAATTTGAAAACCGGTATAGTTGCCTAAACGGTCATTGATTAGGGAAGTTATTGTGATGGCGCTACTTGGCCTGTTAGCAGCTGGTTTCGGTTCTGGTGGTTCATTACCAAGCAGATCAGCGTAAGAGACTCCTAGAATCATCGTGAACTGCTGAATTTTTTGAAGGTCCGGTTCAGCCAAGTTGTTTTCGTACTTTGAGATTGCCTGCCGACTAATTCCCATGGCTTCAGCTAGTTCATTTTGCGAAAGTCCACTCCTTTTGCGCAATTGCATGAGTCGTTCACCGAACATCGTCATCGCTCCCTTCTATACCTCAATTATCCGATAGATGTTTGACCTATACAAGCAATCAAGGGTTGCAAAGTGTCAACTGGAGGTTGCAGAAGGTCAGTTTAAAGTGAGTTTTGCAAATTAGCGCTTTCCTTTATGAATCAGTTGAAGAGTGGGGGAAAGAAATATCTTGACGGGAGCGCCATTGTCATGGGGGAGAATATTTCCACATTATTTGAAAGATTCAGACAAGATCTGATTCCAAATAAAAACAGCCAACTCCGCAAAGAGTTGGCTGTAGCTGTGAAGTATTAAAGTTTCTGGTTATAGTATTCAACAACCAGTGATTCGTCAACTTCTGGTTCGAGTTCGCCACGTTCTGGTAAGCGAACAAGGGAACCTTCCTTCTTATTGTCGTCAAAGGTTACGTAAGCTGGACGGGAAACTGTGTTCTCGATAGCTTCATTGACAACAGCGAGGTTTTGTGAGCGTTCGCGGAGACCGATCACTTGGCCAGGCTGTACTTCATAGGAAGGAATATCAAGGCGCTTGCCATCAACTGTGATGTGGCCGTGGTTGACAAGTTGGCGCGCTTGAGGACGGCTGGAAGCCAAGCCCAAACGGAAAACCAAGTTATCCAAACGGGTTTCAAGCAGGATCATGAAGTTATCACCATGGGTACCTTCTTTGATCTTACCAGCGCGCAGGAACAAGTTCTGGAATTGGCGTTCGTTTAAACCGTACATCCAACGCAGCTTCTGCTTTTCGCGCAGTTGCTGACCGTATTCGGAAATCTTACGGCGGTTGTTGGCACCGTGATCACCGGGTGCATAAGGACGACGAGCTAATTCTTTACCAGTGCCGGAAAGGGACAAGC
>OBWV01000464.1_pt1 | contig 38252 bp, 54 predicted proteins | sample 1495351 | NCBI WGS metagenome assembly OBWV01 (sample SAMEA2580122, study PRJEB22360) | human gut metagenome | biome: human gut; feature: human-associated habitat; material: faeces | place: Denmark | collected 2008/2010 | reverse complement strand
ACTGAGTCGGTTCGCACGAGTTTAATATTTCCCATGCCGGATATTTTGCCATTTAATAAAGAAGTATTCTGGAATTTCCTGCACCTTTTTGATATACTGAAATCAGCAATTCTTACCTATATAAAACACTATCGGTTATTGCAGTTCGGAGGCCCGTAGTGCAATAACCGATAATCTTTCGAAAACCCTTGTAAAATGGGCGTTTACGAGACATAGAGATGGAAAATCAGACGTCCATTTTTCTTGTCAAAGACGATGTCCTCTACCAGGCTGCGCATGAAGCTGCCTTTTGTATCATCGTCAATATCCGGATTTCTGATCACATCATAGACGGTGCGAACCCGGTCTAAAACCGTGTCCTTTGACGGCGCTTCCTTCTCCGGGACATTGTTAACGTCTGCAAGCTGCCCCTCAAGGCGCTCACGTTCGATTTTAAGCCTTTTTTTGTTCTCGGCATATTCTTCCAGGGTATCGACCCCATTTTCGTAAGCAAGGCGTATCCTGGCCTCCCTGGAGGCAAGCTTCGCTATTTCATCTTCCACGGATTTCTGAAGTGAGAGAGTATCATCGGCCTTCTGCGGACGGTATTCATATTCAAAATCCATTCCTTCCAGCAATTTCTCAAAATATTCATACACTGTGGCAATGACCTTGGACTCTGATATATAATGCGACTCGGGGTGGAGTCCCTTAGAGTAGCGGTAACACTGAAAACCGGGCGATTTTCTGTTGTGGCCATTGAACGTCAAGGTGTGGCCGCATACACCGCATTTCAGGAGCCCAGAGAGCCAATGATTGCAGCTTGCAATATCACGGCGCTTATGAGGATGGTACTGGCTGCGCATGTACTCCATGCGGGCATCGTAGCGCTCCTTGGAGAGGCGCACATCGTGCTGGCCGACAAAGGAGGTGCCGTTCCATACCACCAGCCCATAATAGAATGGATTTTCCAGGATCCGCTTGATCGTGCGAAGCTCAAACCGGTTTCCGCGCCGTGTCTTGTATCCCATGTCATTGAGGGCCTGTGCAATGCGGAATGGCGTGTCATGGTTCAGATCGTACCGGTCGAATATGTATTGTGTAATCTGGAACTCCTCTTCGTTGATCTCAAATGGCCGCCCGCCGCCGACAGCACGGTAGCCAAGGGGCGGAACCATCTGATACCCTTCCTGTATGGCCTTCTCCTTCATTCCCCGGAGCACTTCGTCAGACAGCCTGATAGAGTAGTATTCATCCATCCATTCTATTATCCTCTCGATCAGAGTCCCGAAAGGACCCTCGACGATCGGCTCGGACACGCTGACAACATCGACATTATGCTGCTTCTTCAGCAGAGACTTGTATACGATGCTTTCCTCCTGGTTCCTCGCGAAGCGACTGAACTTCCAGACGACGATCACGTCCACGGGATGGTCCGGGGCCTTGGCGCGGGCAATCATATCTTGGAAGGTGTGACGTTTCTCCGCATGTCGGCCGGACACGCCGATCTCGAAGAATATCTTCAGGAGGATAATATTGTTGTTCTTTGCGTATTCTCGGATCAGTTTCTCCTGAGAGTCCGGGGACAACTCGTCCTGCTTGTCTGTTGATACCCGGACAAGACCGAAACCATAACGCTGCTTGAGTGCTGCTTCCATATGTATCACCTCTTAAAAAGTATGTAAAAAAGGGTACAAAAATAACAGCCAGCGGGGAACGTGAGTTCCGCTTGCGAAGCTGTCCCGAAGATGATACAATATTCTTTGTCAAAGATGTGCATATCTTCGGATATGTATGTAAAGCCGTTCGGCATTAGCAGTGCCGGGCGGTTTTTTTAATAGACCATAAAACTTACTACCTGTGGATTATCAGATGTTCCCGTAACTTTTGCCTCGCAAGTTGCTTCGGTTTCAGCATTATATGCATTCGTAACCGTGCAGGTAGCTTTTAGAAACCATGTGTTTTCGTCAGCGGCTTCTTCCGCAAGTTTATCCATAATATAATGTAATTCAAATCCATAAGGATACTCTGATTTACCATAGTCTTCAGCTGCGTTCCAAGCGGCAATAGCACTTAGTTTACTTTCAAGTGTTGCTTGCGTTTCGGATGCCGCTTCATTTGCTGCTATATTTTCATCAGTATTCACTATAAGTTCAATGGTTTTATTATCTATGTCAAAAGATTTGATATCAGTGACAATCCACTTAGTAAGTTCTTCTTCTGTGTACACAGACAGGTCAACGGTTATTTCCATGCCGGAGTCTTGGTGAAAATAGGACACTGTGTATCCAAGATCATCCAATTTTTTCTGCGCATCTGGTACAGAGAGATTTATAACCTGATTTAGATCTTCCTGAGCAATCTCATCAGTTTTTTTGCATGAAAGGTTGATTTCAGTATCCTCTGTTTCCTCACTATCTGCCTCTGGAGATTGTGAGACAACGGTCCAGTTTGAAGAGTCCAGCACCATGCTGCTTTCACTTGACTCATCCGCACTTAAAATTACATTTGTAAATCCTGCTTCATTCAAAGTGTTTACTGCCTCATCGGCACTCATTCCCACCACGTCTGATATAGTAATAGTTTCCTCTTTGCAAGCAATTAATGATATGGCAGAAATACAGACCAGAGATGCCAATAAAAAACTTTTTGCTTTCATAAAGTTCTCCCTCCTTTTCCTTTGTGTGGGAAGCCGTCTATATTATCTTACCAACCTGCAGGTTGGGGATAAACATTATATAATATCCATCGACAGTGGTACATACCCCGTATTTGTCTCGATAGCAGTCTACACAGTCCTGGAGATATTCGTCTGTCACTTCCAGGTATTCCGCCAACTCGTAACGATCACGGCAGCCATGTTCATAAGCCTCGATCAGCCGTCTCAGTCCTATCAGTTTGTCATATCCCCACAGCCGGGCCTGCCGTTCCTGTTTACGGTTACTGATGTCGGTCATGTCCAGGATATTCCCCACGCTGGTGTAGTGGTGCCCAAGCTCCTCGGCCAGGACACATTTCTTTTTTGATGCAGACATTCCTTTTCTTAAATAGATGTTTTTCCCTTTTATGCGTCCATCATATGTCCGAAATGGACGTTCTTTTATTGTAAGACCTTCGGCGTCGGCATCGTCTAATAAAGCCTCGAAATCCATTGTCAACACCTCCAGTATAAACTTAATAGATAAGCTGTCCTATAAAAATGACTTAGTCCAGCATGTCCTCATCCGCCTGGCGTTCTTCGTCTGTGAAGTCACCACGGGAATGATGGGCTGCATTGAGGAGCAATTCGCTATCCATTTGCTGAACGGATAAAAGACTTTTTGAATACTGAATAGTCTTGTCTTTGTTTTCATCTGAAAGCTGTCTATAGACTTCTAATAGTTCCTTTTCTTTACCATGATGTCTTTCTATATTATCAGCGAATTTTCTATATATTTCATCGGAAGCCTCACGACCGGAAAGACGAGAGTCTATTTTTCTCCACCCCATTAAGTCAGCGGGGGTTGTTTCCAAAGCTCTAGCTAATGGTTCAAGAATTGGTGTAGGCATATTTTCAATATCGCCGTTTTCATATCTATATATAGTTGCACGTGATTTTCCTATCTTTTTTGCCAACTCTTCTACAGTAAGTCCAAGTTCAATTCTCCTTTGTTTAATCCTATCACCTGTATTCACTTGCGTCACCTCCTCGGATGTCTTTATAATACCATGCATTTCGCAAATTTGCAATTTAATCCTCGCAAAAAATAAAAAAAATCTCAAAAATGAGAAAATAGCATTGACAAGAGTTAAGGTATAGAGTATTATTAAGATGTCGCAGATATGAGAAAGAAGGGAGGTAAAGTCTTGGTAAATGTAAACCTGCTGAAAGGGAAAATCATAGAAAAAGGTTTGAATGTTTCAGAACTTGCGGCAATGATTGGGATTGACAAAGCTACATTTTATAGGAAATTAGGATCAAGTGGTGAAAATTTCACTATAAAGGAAGCTGATTTGATTGCTTCAAATTTAGCATTGAATAGAGATGAAGTAAATGCAATTTTTTTTAGCCAATTTGTCGCATAAGTGAGACTAAAAGGAGGACACATGAACGAACTAATCAAAATCAACTACGACACAGAGCAGCCGACAGTATCGGCAAGGGAGCTGCATGAAAAACTGAATATCGAAACTCCATTCAAAAAATGGATTGACCGTATGTGTGAATACGGTTTTGAGGATGGAAAAGACTTTTGGACAAAAATGTCCGAAAGTACTGGAGGCCGCCCTTCAACTGAATATGATCTGACAATTGATATGGCGAAGCAGATTTGTATGATCCAGAGGACTCCAGAAGGAAGAGAGTGCCGTCAGTACTTCATTGATCTGGAAAAGGCATGGAATACTCCGGAAATTATCATGGCAAGAGGGCTGAAAGCGGCGCACAAGATGATTGCTGATCAGGACAAGATTATTGAGCGTATGCGGCCAAAAGAAATATTTGCTGATGCGGTTGCTGCATCGAAGCAATCAATCCTGATCGGGCAGCTTGCAAAGCTCATCTGCCAGAACGGTCATGAAATCGGTCAGAAACGTCTCTTTAAATGGATGAGAGAGAACGGATATCTAATGAAAAGTGGTTCGGACTACAACATGCCGATGCAGAGATACGTTGAGCAGGGTCTTTTTGAGATAAAAGAAAGCTCGATTGCAAATCCGGACGGAAGTACAAGGCTTACCAGAACCACGAAGGTTACCGGGAAGGGACAGCAGTATTTCATCAATAAGTTTCTTGGCTGTTAGCTGGCAACCCGGACAATCCGTAGGGAATAGATATTAGAGAGGTGGTGTGTGTGAAGGCCCAAAAGTTAGAAGTAGTAAGCATGATCAAAATCGGTGGTGTCTGGGTGCGGCAGGATGAACTGTCCAGAGAAGAACTTCGGGAGATTTTGGAGAAGAAGCTGGATACCGCTATGAAGCACATAGGATTTGACAGGATCCCTGCCGCATAAGGCGGGGCCCGTTGGACAAGCTGGAAGGGAGTAGAACATGAGAAAGGGAAATATCAAGCGGCACCGTCGCAGGGCACATCTGAAAGAAATGTTTTTCGACCTGGCCGTAGATGCATGGAACATATTCCTTGGCCTGGTTCCGGTCTGGGGTCCAATGCTGATGGCAGCGCTCACAGGGATGGCTATATGGCTGCTGGGATGGTAATTCGATGGAGGGAGGTGAGAACGATGACAAAAGCGGATCTGGTGACAGGTATGACGGTGCAGACCAGAAATGAAGAGTGGTATTTGGTGTATGACGGAAAACTGGTGGATGATCTTGGATACCTGGATCTCGAGGAATACACAGATGACCTCCGGGATGAAGATAATCAGTCGAAATACGACATCATGAAGGTATGCGCCCCGTCAAACATGGCCTGGACCATAGACGATATCCTGAAAAACCACGGAGAAGTCTTATGGGAAAGAAAATAGGAAGAGCGCCCACATGAGCCGGCAAGCTCGGGCGCCCTGGTAATTACACATCTTTATTTTAACCGAAAGAGAGGATTTTGTAAATGAAATTATATGAACTTACAGAACAGTGGGATGCTGTTTTTAACATGATGGAGGACGGGGAGACAGATGAGCAGGTGATCTTTGACACCCTGGAGAGCATCGAAGGGGAGATTGAGGACAAGGCTGACAACTACGCCAAGATGATCCGGAACCTGCAGGCCAGCGTTGATGTGCTGAAGGCGGAAGAGGAGCGGCTGTATCAGCGGCGCAAGTCTACCGAGAACCATATCCAGAGGCTGAAGGATAACCTGCAGGCCAATCTGGAGTTTATCGGGAAGACCAAGTTTAAGACGGATCTGTTCAGTTTTTACGTGGCCAAGAATGGCGGAAAGCAGCCTCTTTCCATCACGGACAACCTGGATGAGATCCCCGGAAAGTACCTGATACCCCAGCCGCCCAAGGTGAACAATGACGCCGTCAGGGAACTCCTCAAAGAGAAGACTGTTGACTGGGCGCACCTGGAGCCCTATGGCCGGCACTTGAATATCCGGTAACTGCCTATGGATGAGAAGAAAACGCAGGGGATCGCGCCGTACCGGATGGGACAGATTGTCAAGGCTGCCGGAAGCATAGCCGAGCAGCTGACAAACGGGAAGTATATTTACAGCCCTACATACCATGAGTGTGAGATCTGCCTGGAGCTGGTATTGGAAGCGGTCAAGAAATGCAAGAACGAATACAGGAGGAAATAGGATGTTTTTGAATAAGACCATGTTTAAGAAGTGGATCAAGTCAGCCTATCAGCGTAACGGATTAGTCGTGGGCCGAGTCTACGGAGGACTGGTTCTATCCGGCGGAGATTGGACAACCTGGACGCAGGACGGATATGTGCCCAACTGGCTGAAGGCGGCAATTATGGAGCATGTCGGGGAGCTGCCGGGAGCCGGACAGGTGTTTCGGGCGAAAAAGGATGAGGTGAGTCAGTACGAAGTGTCTGACAATCCCTACCTGAACCTGCCGGAGAGATATCAGGAGGCAAAGATGCCGTTTGTAGCCACACCGGTTGTTTATGATACAAAGTGGAGGAGTTACCGTCTGTTTCAGTGCCGGGAATCCGGCGGTATAATCCCCGTCCCCAGTGATGGGTATGATATCATCGATCTCCGGGAACTGGAGACTGACGGATACCCTATGGGACCGTGTGCACGGACATACAGAGGGGACGTTCTGATCTGGAAGAACGAAAACGCAGCATTGGCGGTATGCCGGGGCGATGTGTCAGAGGCCGGTCTGCCTGTCCTGGAGGTCCTTGCAGGCCTGGAGTACGAGGAGGTGCGTCTGTAATGGGAGTACCAGTATTGATCATCGGGAAATCCGGGTCCGGAAAGAGCCGGAGCATGAAGTCCTGCGTAGGAAAGGATTTTGGTGTGATCCGAGTCCTCAACAAGCCGCTTCCCTTCCGGGGGAAGCTCCCGGGAAATGTCTGCAGTGACTACGGGAAGATCAAGGCAGCCATTAAGAGCCCCCAGTGGCCGAAGTCTATTGTGATCGATGACGCAGGCTACCTGATCACGGGGCAGTTTATGGATGGACACAGCACTACGGGGAAAGGAAATGCGGTCTTTGGACTGTATAACCAGCTGGCGGATGATTTCTATCGTCTGGTCCAGTCCGTGGCAGAAGCGCCGGAGGACCGGATCGTCTACATCATGATGCACGAGGATACCAATGAGTTCGGGGATATCAAGCCCAAGACAATAGGGAAGCTCCTGGACGAAAAGGTCTGCCTGGAGGGGATGTTCACCGTTGTGCTCCGGGCGGTAAAGGGAGAGCGGTATGTATTTGTCACCCAGTCCCGGGACGGGGCTGTGAGCAAGTCTCCAGATGACATGTTCCCGGAAATTGAAATCGACAATGATCTCCTGTACGTGGACAACACGATCCGGGAGTATTACGGGATAGAGAACCCGAAAAACAGAGAAAGAGAGGAAAAATAAATGATCACGAAGCCACAGGGATATGATGAGGCGCCGGCCTATACCGGTGAATTTATGCAGTTGCCGGCAGGACTTTATGTGTGTGAGATCCTGGGCGCCAAGCAGGAGGAATATAACGGACATGACCGTTTTGTCATGCAGTTTGACATTGCGGACGGAGAGCATAAGGGATTTTATCAGAAACAGTACAATGCAGAAAAGGCGACCAACCAGAACGCCAAGTATAAGGGCGTCCACAGGCAGTACATGGATCACAACAGCCTGCCCTTCTTCAAGGGTCTGATGACCAGTGTGGAACGTTCCAACCAGGGATTTCACTTCCCGTGGGGAACTCAGGGGAATGAGAAGACACTTGTGGGAAAGAAATTCGGAGCCGTTATGGGCCGTGAGGAATTTCTGACCGCGGACGGAGAGAAGCGCATGGCTACAAAGATCGTGCAGATCCGCAGCATTGACGGCCTGAAGGATGCCAAAGTGCCAGAGGACAAGCTGCTGGATGATGTGCCTGCAGCAAGCGCACCAGCACCACAGCAGGGCGCAGCAAGCGAGGATGGATTTATGAATATTCCGGACGGTATCGATGAAGAGTTGCCATTTATGTAAGGAAGACTATGAGGAAGTGAAGCAGAGACTGAGCATGAGGCAGGTGGCGGAACACTATGGCTGCAAAGTCAAGCGGGATGGGACCTGCCTCTGCCCCTTCCATAACGACACACATCCAAGCATGAAGATTTATCCGGATGACAAAGGATTCTATTGCTGGGTGTGTCAGAAGGGAGGGGATGTGATCAAGTTTGTGGCTCTTCTGTATGGGCTGAAAAACGAGGAAGCCTGTAAGCGTCTGATTGACGATTTTTCGCTTCCTATCCATATTAGTGACCTTACCTATAAGGAAAAGCGGGAGCGGCAGAAGCAGCGGGAACGTGAAAAGGAGCTGAGAAGGTTCCGGGAGGATGCCTACTCTGTCCTGAAAGGATACTGGCTCCTGCTGACAGAAGCGACGCTTGATTGCATGGACTGGCATTTTGAGGAGGCCCTGCAGGAGCTTCCTGTTGTAGAGTACCGTCTGCAGTGCTTACGGGAATGTCCCGAGGAATATTTTGCAGACAGAGAGGCGGTGAGACGGCTTGGAGAAATCCAGAGACGAATTGCTGGATGGTATGACAGACCTTAGCCTGGCGGAGCCATTCCCGGATGAGGTCTTTTATAAAATATTTGAGATTGAGGATCACGTGGAGCGCACGCAGTTTGTGGAGGCGCTGAAAAATAAGGCCAGAGAGATGGGCCGGGCGAAAGAGTTTACCAACGTGCTGAAATCCTTTTTTGTAGATTACCAGCAGCGGATGATGGAGCATGGAAATACAACTCAGTTCACAGGGCAGCCAGAAGAGCTCCAGTGTGGGGCCTGGCGTGCCACGGATCTGGGCGTGACTATGCAGAAGTTTGATGGACGTGGGATGCCCGTGCAGATTACAGCCTGTATGCACCCGATCCTTCCCATTGAGATCCTCAAAAACGTGGATACGGGAGAGGAAAGGGTAAAGATTGCCTATTTTAAATACGGCGCCTGGAACCAGGTAACGGTCAACCGGGAAGTGTGTGCGGATCACACCAGCATCGTGAAGGTACTGAGTAAGATCGGCATTGATGTGACCAGTGAGAATGCAAAATTCCTGGTGCGGTACATAAATGACTGCATCGGCATGAACCCGGCCAAGCTGGAACCGAAGCGTTCCATCAACCGGCTGGGCTGGTGCGGGGCAGAGTTTATGCCCTATGCGGACGATATCGTCTATGACGGGGACAAGGAGTATGATCCCATCTTCCGAAATATCCGTGAGAGCGGGAGTTTTGCCGTCTGGAAGGAGCACTGTGCCGGCCTGCGGAAAAACAAGATCAACCGGCTGGCCTTTGCCGCCAGCTTTGGCAGCGCACTGATCGAACCACTTCGAATTCTGCCATTTGTGTTCCATGTATGGAGCGGAGAGTCCGGGACAGGAAAGACAGTGGCCATCATGGCAGCTATGTCTATCTGGGGCAATCCGAAGATGGGCGGGCTGGTGAAGACCATGAACACTACCAAGGTGGGGATCATGCGCACGTCCGCCTTCCTTTATTCATTGCCCTACGCGGGAGACGAGCTGCAGACCATGAAGGACAAATGGACCACCAATTTTGACCAGCTGATCTACCAGATCACAGAAGGAATTGACCGGGGCCGGGGCCGGGCATCCGGCGGCGTGGAGGAGACAAAGACCTGGCATAACAGCTACTTGTTTACCGGGGAGGAACCTATCACAAAGTCCAACAGCCGGGCTGGTTCCAAGAACCGTGTCATAGAGATTGAGGTGGAGGAGAAGCTCATTGAGGACGGAAACTATACCGTTTCCCTGCTGACAGAGAATTACGGACATGCCGGGAAGAAGCTGGTGACATATCTACAGGGGGCGGATGAGGGGCAACTCAGGGAAGAGTATAAGAAATACTTTGATGCTATGTGTAAGCTGGATACCACGGAAAAACAGGCAATGGCCATGTCCTGCATCCTGGTGGCGGACCATATCCTTGTAGATCAGATCTTTACGGATGAGGAACCTCTCCAGGTGAATGATGTGAAAGGATACCTGCGCAGCGCAAAAGAGGTGGATGTTTCGGAACGATCCTACCAGATGGTATTGAACTGGATTGCAAAGAACCCGATCCGTTTCCAGAACCCGAATGGTGATGACCAGATCAACAAGGGAGAGGTATGGGGCCGGATCGATGCCGATGATGACCACCCTGAAATCCCTCCGGTGGCCGTGATCAATAAAGATGTGCTGTGTGACTTCCTGGAAAAGAGCGGATACGATTATGCGGCGGTGAGTAAGAAGTGGGCGGCCAAGGACCGCCTGGTGAAAAACTCACAAGGGAAATTTGTTCACCAGACCAGGGTATACGGTATGAAGGCGAGCTATATCAAGCTGCGGATGGAGCCGGAGACAGACCAGGAAGGCTTCATGGACCTGGAGGATACGGAAGTGAAACTTCCCTTTGAGTAAAAGTCTTACCTCTCAAAAAATGGTAAGACAAAAGGTAAGACAAAGAAATGGCTTAAAATGGGGCTTTATAATATATTGTCTTACCATCTTACCTGTCTTACCAGTAAACATACATATATAGATTGCAACATTTTTGCTGAAAAATATGTTAACTATGAAAAATGTTACTAAAATATTTGATTGTTTGGACGGTTTTTTGGTAAGAAGGTAAGACACCGCGTATTTACTGGCTTTATAGGCATTTTTCTGGTAAGAACCGGGTAAGTCAGAACCGGAAAATGGTAAGACAATCGTGGAAAGGGACGAAAACATGAAAGAAGAGAAACGATTTAGTTTCATGCACATGCTTCTGGATGATGCAGAAAATGAAATAGATTATTTTCAAGAATACCAGAGAGAAGTTGAGAAGGCAAAGCATGAAAATGAAAGATATGGCAGATTATGGAACATGCGAGAGCCTTCAAAGCAAAGGATAAAAGATGACATGAAGATGATCCGGCGCATTACGCTGGAGATAGAAAGGAGTCTGTCGGAATATGAGCAATAAAAGCAGCGGAACTGCCTTTGAACGGGAATGGGCGCAGATGCTCGCGGATCACGGTTTCTGGGCACATTGCCTGAAGGATAACGCAAACGGGCAGCCTTTTGATGTGATTGCAGCCAGAAACGGAATAGCCTATGTATTCGACTGTAAGGAGTGTGCCAGTGGTCGCTTCCAGCTCAGCCGGATCGAGGAAAATCAGAAAAACGCAATGAGGCTCTGGAGCGAGACGGGGAACACGATGGGCATGTTTGTGCTGAAGTTTGAGGAATTGATTGTCCTGGTCCCATGCAGAATGCTGGAGATCCTGCAGAAGAATGGGCAGGCCAGCATCAATAAAGTGGAGGCCTACCGGATCGGACGGACAGCAGCACATTGGTTTGAGTGTCGGGACCGGCTGGATAAGAGGTGAGAGGATGCAGGTCACGATAAGCAATGAGATATATGTGCATGACCCGGTGCCGGAGCTGGTGCGATGGGCCAGAGAGAACCTGGTGATCCCTAATCCGGAATACAGCAAGAAGCAGCGGATGGGTCTGTGGACAGGAAACACTGAGGAAGTCCTGTATCTCTACTATGTGGATGGTAATGTGCTGGCGCTCCCCTGCGGAACCGGGAAACGGATCCGGGAGTATATCCTGCGGGAGGATACGAAGATCCGGCAGGATCTGGCGGACAACGGGAAGATTTCCTTTCCTGGGATCGTCCCTCTGTATGATTATCAGACCCTTGCTGTAAATGAAATGCAGAAAGCCGGATGTGGCATCCTCCAGAGTCCCTGTGGATCCGGGAAGACGCAGATGGGGATTGCCCTGGCGGCCAGGCTGCACAGGAAGACACTCTGGCTGACCCACACAGCGGACCTTTTAAATCAGTCCTATGACAGGGCAAGGCAGTATTACCCGGAGGAGATCCTCGGAAAGATTACAGCAGGGAAGGTGCAGATTGGCAGCCACATGACATTTGCCACGGTCCAGACACTATCAAAACTGGATCTGCAGAAGTACAAATACACCTGGGATGTGGTGATCGTGGATGAATGTCACCGGGTGTCCGGGACGCCGGCAAGCATGAAGATGTTTTACAGGACAGTGAGCAGCCTGGCCGCCCGGTATAAGTATGGGCTGTCCGCTACAGTGCACCGCTCTGACGGGCTTATCCGAAGTACATTTGCAGTGCTGGGAGATGTCCAGTACCAGGTGCCGGACGAGGCCGTGGCAGAGAAGACCATGAAAGTGAAAGTGCTGGAACGCAGGACTGGTGTGAAAATCAACCGTGCCTGCCTGGATACGGATGGAACCCTGGTATACAGCAAGCTGATGGAGCATCTGACATGGAACACAGCAAGGGATGATGTGATCCTGGAAGATCTGGTAAAAAACCAGGAACATTGCAATCTGATCCTTTCAGATCGTCTCCTGCATCTGCAGCGGCTCATGGCTGTCATGCCGGCGGAGATCCGGAAGTATGCCGTGATGATTGACGGGAAGATGACATCCAAAAAAGGTAAGGCGGCGCGGATACAGGCCATTGAGGATATGAAATCTGGAAAGAAAAGATTTTTATTTGCTTCTTTCAACCTGGCAAAAGAGGGGCTGGATATTCCCCGACTGGATCGGCTGTATCTGACCACACCAAAAAAGGATTATGCGGTGGTGACGCAGAGCATTGGGCGAATTGCCCGTGTGGCCGAAGGCAAGACAGATGCCATCTGTTATGACTATGTGGATGATATCCAGTTCTGTGAGAATCAGTGGAAGAGGCGGAAGACCAGCTACCGGAAAGCGGGGTGCAGGATCGTTGAATGGGACGGAGATTGACCGGCAGGTGACAGCGGTTTATAACGACTGCTGGAAGATCTATCGGGAATATACAAAGACACATGACATGAGTCAGTACAATCGAAGGATTGTAGAACTGAAAGTAAAGTATCCGCAGATGGGACGATTTGTGAGGGACATCCTTTTTGCATTTGTCCCGGTAGTCAATTCGCTTCATGCGGAATATATGATGGAAAAAGATCCAAAAAGATAATTTTAATGGGTGAGTGTTTGGTAACAAAAAACAAGCAGCAGACCGTCCGGGAAGACTTGGTATCTGCTGCTCTCACCTAAGGACATTATACCATTTCCGTCCTTGGGAGACAAGGAGGATTTTGCTATGACGAACGCTAACGCAAGTGTAAAGACAGAGGTTATCAACAATATCATGCTGCAGATGTCAATGTACCTGGAAAAATCTACGCTGGACATCCTCCAGCGGGTGATTGAGGAACAGTTCGTGTTCCTGAACATGGACCGGATCACAACACTTCCGGCCACTGTGGATCACAGCACAGAGGAGCAGAACAAGTATTTTCTGGGGCTGTACAAGATCAAGAAGAGAAATCTCGCTTCCAAAACCCTGGAGCAGTATATCCGGGCGATGGAGGCATTCGTGGCAGTAATCGACAAGCCGCTCACCGAGGTAGACACCATAGACGTGGATTATTATCTGCGGCAGTACGAGACCCGGAACTTGGCGACAGGCGGAAAACGGAACCAGGCTAGCACGATGAACAACGAGAGACGGTATCTCAGCGCCTTCTTCACCTGGATGCGGAAGGAAAAATTTGTGTCTCACAACCCGGTGGAGGCCATTGAGCCGTTTAAGGAGATCAGGAAGCCTATTGATTACTTCCGGCCGGTGCAGATGGAGGAACTCCGGGAGGGTTGTATCTCAACGAGGGACCGGGCCATCCTGGAAGTGTTCCGCAGCACCGGGGCCCGGATCGGGGAAATCGTGCAGATCAACCGGGAGGACATCGACTGGCAGACTGGAGACGTGCTGATCTGCGGGGAGAAGGGCGGCAGATACCGTACAATCTATCTCGATGAGGTAGCACGGTATTACCTGCGGCGGTACATAGACAGCAGGCATGATGAGGATCCGGCGCTGTTTGTCGCCTGCCGGGCGCCGTACACCAGGCTCAAAATATCCGGCCTGCGGAACATTATCAAGCAGATTGCCAAGCGGGAAGGGATGCAGTGCCGGGTATATCCGCATAAGTTGCGCAAGACCTTGGGAATGAACCTCAAAAACAGCGGGGTGGACCTGGGGAGTATCCAGGAGATCCTGGGGCACAGCAACCCGGCAGTGACAAGCCGGTACTATGCCGAGAGCACGCCGGATACACTGCGGAGCGTTCGGAAGAGGGCAATAGCTTAATTGAGTTATAACTCGATTTTAATTCGTTAGATTAAGTTAAATGATTTTTTAGTGGAGGTAGAGAGCAATGACGTTTGATTATGCAGAAAAAGTTGAATTTTTACATTGTATCGAAGTCGACACAGAAGATGAAGAACTGTTCGACGAGATTGCCGATGATATCGCAGATGAAATGAACGCAGGATGTGATGATGGAACAGAAATGGCATTAAGAAAATTCCGAGAAGCATTTGGAGAAGATAAAGTTACGTTTAAAGAAGATGGCAGCGGAACGGTTGAATACGAGGCTTACTAAACTGAAATTTTGCGAAAGGAGATAAGGATGGCAATTAAAAAAACATGTGATAAATGTGGAAAAGAGATACGAGGCGGAGGACATACAGTAAAGGGGTACAGCAATACGCTGTTGGGGTCATTCCAAATATTTGACCGTGATCTTTGCGATGAGTGCTTCAAAGATGTGCAGGAAAATACATTAAAAAAGAACTGACATTAAGGAAAGAATGGCATGGACAAGGAAAAGAAAGCGATAGAGCGTATCAGAATGGCATCCAATATGAGTCTGCATCATTACGGAAAGCCGCTGGTATGCACATACAGCGGTGGGAAGGATAGTGATGTGATGCTGGAACTGTTCCGACGGTCCGGCGTACCGTTTGAGATCCATCACAGTCACACCACAGCAGATGCACCGCCGACTGTCTATCATATACGCAGGGTGTTCCAGGAATGTGAGATGAAAGGGATACCGTGTGAGATAGAGATGCCGAAATACAAGGGAGAACCGACAAGTATGTGGAAACTAATCCCGCAAAAGATGCTCCCGCCCACAAGGATAGCGAGATATTGTTGCCAAGTCCTGAAGGAGACCGGCTGTGCCAATAGGTATATTGCTACGGGAGTGCGATGGGATGAAAGCCAGAAAAGGAAAAGTAGAAACGAATTTGAGAAACTAGGGAAGACTCAAGAAGATCGAGAGAATTTTTCGGAGGTAATGCTGATGAATGACAATGACAGCCGAAGAAGAATGACTGAATTGTGTATGCAGCGAAGAAAGATGGTAGTCAATCCTATCATAGACTGGACACATCATGATATTTGGGAATACATTCAATCTGAACATATATCTGTCTGCGATCTCTATAAGATGGGGTACACCCGCGTGGGGTGTATCGGATGCCCGATGGCGGGAAAATCCAGGTGGAAGGAATTTGCGGACTTCCCGGCATACAAGGCTATGTACATACACGCTTTTGATCGGATGATCAGAGTGATTGAGCAGAGAGGGAAGGAGACGAGATGGAGAAACGGGCAGGAAGTATTCTCCTGGTGGATGGAGGACGAGAACGTGGAGGGGCAGATGAATTTTAGCGATTTCCCGGAGATCATGCCCGATAAATAGACCTTTAGTTGAGGACCTTTAGCCCAGCGGGCAATTCCCGCTGGGGCCTGCCTCACGGACCTGCGCTGATGCTCGCTCGGGAGCGCGATGTCACGTCATCCCCGCCACGTGCGGGCCGTGTCGCTACGACGGCAAGGTGCGCTTACAGGCAAAAAGGTCATTAACATTATAACATGATAAGGAGGATAACGATGAAAAAGATACATAGAGTAGCCATTGCTGTGCTGGCGGCTGTGGCGATTGCATGCACGGCGGTGATGGGCAGGATTGTCTTGACACCAGAACAAACAAAACCGGAGCCGCCGGACCCGGAGCCCCTTGTGATTAACACCGTGGAGAGGCAGGACGACATCGTCCTGACTGTGATGCGCGGAGAGGAAGAGGTCTTCCAATATGCGGGAAGCATTGAGTTGTGGAAGGGCGATGACGGGAAGGCCTACGGGATCATTTATCTGGACGAGGAGGTGCTACAGTGAGGATGCATAAGCAGGAACGGACTCAGAAGGCGATACGTGTGGACAAGGACGGCCGTTATGACGATGGAGAGCGCCATGTGTCGGCCAAAGCTCAGCAGTGGTTCAGGGCCAAGCCCTATGGCTGTGTCAGGAAGGGGAGTGAGACCAATGGAGGAAAAGACCATAAGAACTGAGAATGAGGAGAAGAAATTATATCTCCGGAGCTATCTGGTTCATGTGCGGCGCATCCGCCGGATCAACGCCGAGATAGAGGAGCTTCGGACGATGAAGATGAGCCCATCGGCGAAGGATAATGACGGGATGCCACATGGCGGCAACGGCCAGGGAGACCTATCAGACTATGCCGCTGACCTGGACGAGATGATCCAGGAGCTCATCAACGAGAGATATTGGCGGATCAAGACCTATCAGCAGATTGCTCGCCAGATCAAAAGGCTGCGGAGCGAGAATGAGAAGGATGTGCTGTTCTATCGGTACATAAAAGGCTTGGATTGGTGGGAGATTGCAGAGCAGATGAAATATTCTGAAAGGCAGGTGCATCGCTTTCATGGCAAGGCCCTGGCACATTTTGAACTCCCAAAAGATGTCATAGAATGTCAGTAACATCTGTGGTAATATGGTATCATCGAAAAAAGGAACAAGAGGAGCACTTCACCGGACGGCGGAGTGCTTTTTTCATTGATAAACAGGCCAGAATGAAGGTGGTGAAGTGGCAGGCTATGAAAACATAAAGGACGCAAATAGCAATCGAACTCCGGAGGAACGCCGGGAATTGGCAAGAATAGCGGGTAAAGCCAGCGGGGAAGCCAGACGCCGGACAGCGAACTTCCGGCGGACGCTGAACATGTTGTTGACCGCTGATATAGATAACCCAGAGTATACACCCATGCTGGAGGCCCTGGGCGTTGACTCCACCCTTGAGTCGGCCATGCTCATGGCCCAGATCAAGGAAGCCATGCAGGGGAACACCAAGGCTGCCTATTTCGTAGCACAGTATGCCGGCCAGAGCGGCCAGACGGATGCGGACTTGGAGGAGCAGGCGGCAAAAATAGAGCTGCTGAAAGCACAGAAGGAAAAGACGCAGAAGGATGCTCCAGACATGACAGAAAGTGCGGATGGGGTAGATCCCCACGATGTCATCATTCCCGAGTTGTGGGAAATATATGATGATCGGGATCATGAACATCAGATTATTACCTCTGGACGTGCGGGTACAAAATCTAGCTTCGCCGGCATTTTGGGGATAGCAACAATTACTTCAGATGAGCCAAGTGCGGTCGTTGTCTTGCGAAAGCGGCATAATAAGCTACGGAAGACCGTGTACAAGGAAATGATCCGGGCAATCGGCCGTCTTGGGTTGAACAAAGACGATTTTGACATCGGTGTATCGCCGATGGAAATCCGATATAAAAAGACCGGGAATGTGATCTATTTTTCCGGATCAGACAGCATTGACGATACAAAAGGTATCATTGATGAGGATAAACCGATCAGACTGGTCATCTTAGATGAGCTGACGGAGTTCTTCGAGGTTGGCGAAGGTGAAGAAGAGCTGACCAATATAGAGGCTACTTTCGTTAGAGGAAATGATGAGTCGTTTCGGATGCTGTACCTGTATAATCCTCCCAAAAACCCAAACGCTCCGGTCAATGTCTGGTGCCAGAAGATGGAGGTCCGTGAGGATGTCATCCATAAGCATATAGACTACCGGGATGTTCCTGTAAACTGGCTTGGAAAGAAGTTGCTAGAGTCAGCGGAGCTTCTTAAAAAGACGGATTTACGTCTGTATAGATGGGTATGGCTGGGCGAATGTATTGGAATTGACGACCTTATTTATTATATGTTCAGCGATAACCATCGCAGAGAACCGGAGGGAAATCATTACAAGTTAATCGGGATAGGTGTGGACTACGGGCAGCAAAATGCGACCACCTACCAGGCAGCCGGCGTTAATATCAACAAGCGCAGACTCGAAGGCCTGGATGAGTTTTTCCATTCCGGGCGGGACTCCGGAAGACAGAAGAGCCCTTCCGAATATGCGGAAGAGTTTATAAAATTCACGGATGAGCTACATGACACATATTCATGTGGCGCTTTTTATGTGTATATAGACCCGTCGGCTAAGGGTCTTGCGGAGGAGATAAAACGACTGGCTATGCAAACTAGAAAATATGGGATTGTTATCAAAGACGCAGACAACGATGTGGCAGTCGGCATCCAGAGAGTACAGAAATGTCTGACATACCAGATTATGAGCGTATCAGACCGGCAGGGAAATCTGATACGTGAACTTGGGACTTATGAATACGATCCGAAATCCATCGAGGCTGGAAAGGAAAAGCCGATGAAAATAGATGACCATTGCTGTGATGCGTTGAGATACGTTGTCATGGGGCTGTGGAGTAAGATTAAATATTTTCTTCCAGAAGGAGAAAGAGGTGACTAAGGGTGAATATATTTACGTATTTCAAAAATATGGGGATTGATACGGTAGACTCTTCCTTCTATTCGCAGATTAATCTGTGGGAGAGCTGGTATAACGGAAATGTGCGTAAATTTCACTACTACCATGTCTATAATGGCAAAAACAAAATACGATGTAGGCGGCTCAGCCTTGGAATGGCGAAAAAGGTAAGTGAGGATATTGCGGATCTTCTTCTGAATGAGAGAGTCAAGATAACGATTGGTAATTCAGATACTACAAATGATTTTGTTCAGGACGTACTAAGTAAAAATAAGTTCTTGGTCAAGGGGAATGAATATCAGGAGAGAAAGGCTTATACGGGAACGGTTGCCTATGTACTCCAGATTAAAAATGCGGTGACAGATCAGGAAGGGAATGTGATTGAAGGTGAGATATTTATCAATTATGTGCAGGCAAAAAACATATTCCCTCTTTCCTGGGAAAACGGAGAGGTTAAAGAAGCAGCGTTCCTTTTCCCCAAGACCGTGAACCGAAAGAAATATGCTCTGATCCAGCTCCATCGGTTGAAAAATATAGATGGCGTTACACAGTATGTGATTGAAAACCATGTTGTCCAATGCACAGCTGGAGCTGGGACTGAGATACCTCCAGAAAACTGGAAGAACCTGAAGCCATTTGAGAACTTATCAAGGGAGACAAAAACCGGATCAGATAAACCGCAGTATGTGATTGACCGCTTAAATATCGTTAACAACACGGATGAGGACGATACTAATCCCATGGGGATGGCGATTTTTGCCAACTCTATAGACACTTTGGCAAAGATAGACATGGAGTATGACTCTTATGCAAATGAGTTTAGCTTAGGCCGGAAGCGCATCTTTGTGTCTCCGGAATTGCTGTCTGATGTGCTAGGGAACCCGGTATTTGATGAGAACGATACAGTGTTCTATCAACTTCCGGAAGAGACAGACATGGGAAATAATCCAATCCGGGAGGTTAACATGGAGCTTCGGGCGGACCAACACAGCAAAGCTATCAACGATGACCTAAATTTTCTGTCATTCAAGTGTGGATTTGGTACGGAGCGATACCGGTTTGAGAAAGGTAGTGTTACAACGGCTACGCAAGTGATCAGCGAAAACTCAGATATGTATCGCAGTCTGCAGAAACATGAAATTATTCTGGAAAATGTGATAAAGGAATTGATCAGTATTATCATCCGCATGGGGATAGTGTTACGGGTGCCGGGATTATCGGAAGATGTGGAGGTGTCCATAGACTTTGACGACTCGATCATAGAGGATAAGACGTCTGAAAGACAGCAGGACCGCCAGGATGTCAGCATGGGGGTGATGGGACATGACGAGTACCGAGCAAAATGGTATGGGGAAACACGAGAGGAAGCCAGAAAGAACCTTCCCGAGCAGAACCAGGTGATGGAGTGATGGTATGAACCGGGAATATAAAGAAAAGCTATCCCACCAGATTGAGAAGCATTATTCTGATCTGGAGATGCGGATCATGGAGGACATTGTCCGCCGGATCCAAAAGGCCGGCAAGATTACGAGCACGGCAGAATATCAGATCAGTATTCTCAGCATCCTGGGAAATTCCTCAGAGGACATAGAAAAAATGATCAAGGAAGCCCTAGATGCCACGTACCCGGAGATATTTGAACTGTATGACCAGGTGATTGACTGGGAATATGTCCGGAACAAGGATTTATATGAGCAGATCAATGCCCGTTACATACCTTTCGAGGAAAATGACCAGCTGCAGCAGATTACCAATGCGCTGATCCGGCAGACGAACACAGACCTGCAGAATATCACTCAATCTCTGGGTTTCTATCTGGACTATGGGAATGGGCGCAGGGTTCTGACGCCTCTGGCTCAAGTATATCAGGAGTATCTGGATGCGGCCTGCATGGATATAGTGTCCGGGGCATTTGATTACAACAGTGTCCTGCGCCGGGTCGTAACGCAGCTTACCAACAGTGGCCTTCGCCAGATTGATTATGCATCCGGGCATGCCAACCGGGTGGATGTGGCCGCCAGACGTGCGGTCATGACCGGGATCACGCAGCTGACCGGGCATATATCAGACTTTAATGCAGACACGCTGGGGACCGAATATTTTGAGGTGGCCTGGCATGCCGGGGCCCGACCTACCCACCAGGTGTGGCAGGGGAAGGTGTGGAGTAAAGAGCAGCTTGTGACAGTATGCGGCCTTGGTTCTGTGACTGGCCTGGAGGGCATCAACTGCTACCACGAAAGGTATCCGTTCTTTCCCGGGATATCTGAGAGAAACTGGTCGGATGAGTGGTTGGAGAAAAAGAACAGGGAAGAGAACACGCCGAAGGAATTTGGAGGAAAGCGGTATACTGTCTATGAAGCGAAGCAGCGTCAAAGGCAGATGGAGACAGCCATGAGAGCTCAGCGCGAAAAAGTGCAGCTCCTGCAGGCGGGGGATGCCGATCAGGATGAGGTCTTGATAGCCAGGGCAAAGTACCAGGGCCAGTTGGATGAGTATTCCAGGTTTAGCCGGAAGATGGGGCTCACTCAGGAGCGAGAACGGATCTATGTAGACGGAAGAGGAAGGATAGCTCTTAATTCTGACCAGCAGAAACGCATTGAAGCAAGACTTGAAACAATGTATAATAAAGGCAGCATAACAGCAAACATCAAAGCCTATGAGGCTGATTTACGGGGACTGAAGAAATACCAGGAGAAGGTCACTAACGCTGAGTTGTTTCATTATCGCCTGAATAAGAGGTTAAAGCAGGAGAAACTCATCCGTGGGTATGTAGTCCCAGCTGAAAAGCGGCAGGCATACATATTGGAAGACTTGAGCAGCAGAGATCCGGCACATGTCATGAAACGCATGTCAGAGAGAAATATTACAGATGACCAAGTACAAGAGTATGTCAACACAGCTTTGTTTGCAGTATTGCATTACAATGATACCAGGCTAGCATATTATTCCACTCAGGGTGTTACAGTATTAACAAAAACAGAAGATTACGGAGATACAGAGTGGATTGTAAAAACAGTTTGGAGTAAAAGTGACTTCGATGAAAATACGGATAAAATATTGGAGGTGGCGAGGGAATTATGATCAGCCGGGAAAATCGATATTGCCCCATTGCAGACAAGGAAATCACAGAAGATGTGTGCTATGAGGTTGTCATGTGCCTGACATCCGGTTTCAGTCCTTCATCTGTTCCTGAAGTCGAATTTGAAAATGATGAAAAGACAAAGCGCATCTGCAACGGATGTCAGTACAGTGACTGGGACTAACCACTCGTTCCGATGGGGATGGGTGGTGTTTTTATACCCATTTTTAGGAGGTGGTGAAAATTGATTGAAGTGTATATCCGCAGATCTGGAGACCACTACAATGAATTTTATGTAGAAGGACATGCCAATTATGCGGAAATAGGAAAAGATATTGTCTGCTCAGCAGTATCAGCTCTGACGATAGCGCTTGAAAATGCGTTGGGGCAGTTTTCGGATGTTCCTCTTATGGAGAAACAGTATGTGGGAGACCGTAACCCACGTATTTGTATCCCAGTTCCAAGCGATAAGACGGATCTGATGGTTGGGATGTACAAAATAGGGATTGAGGGAGTGCAGGAGGCATTTCCGGATTATGTGGAATTGCACCTTGAAACATAGGTGCTTTTATATTGCCCAAAACGTGAAGGCGTAAAAAGCTCGGGAGCCTGTCGAGGCAAAACGGAGGTATAGAGATATGGTGAAGAAATGGATGAACTTACAGCTTTTCGCTGACGGCGGCGAGGGCGGCTCTGGTGATCAGGGCGGGGGTGCCGGGTCTGGCGGAAGCGGCAGCCAGGGAGGAAATGCTGCATATACTTACGAGCAGCTCGAAGAAGTGGCCACAGCCCGCGCAAGCAAAGCAGAACGGGCGGCAATTGCCAACTATCTTCGTAATAAAGGGATGAGTGAAGAAGACATTACGACTGCCATCAATGATTTCAAGGCAAAGCAGAAAGCTAATCAGCCGGATGTGTCTGCAATCGAGAAGGAGCGTGATGATGCCCTTAAAGAGCTCAGCCAGTATAAAAATGAGAAGATTTTGGCTGGAAAGGGTGTTAGGCAGGAGGATTTAGACTATGTTGCCTTTAAGGTTAGCCAGCTCGTAACTGATAAGAAAGATTTCAATGCCGCGGCGGATGAATATCTGAAGGCAAATCCTAGGTTTACAGGGCAGGTATATAAAATGTCAACAGGATCCACGGAGGGAAACGCAGCTGGCGGCACTGAGTCTAAGAATGAGCAGATGAACAATCTGATCAGAAGCGCATTTAGACGCTAGAAAGGAGATTAAGATGAACAGAAATAAGAAACTGATTAAGCGGATGAACCTGCAGAGATATGCAGCATCCGATATGATTGACAGAACCGGGGCGGAGGCGCTGATATCGGAGCAGGTAGCCAATGAGATTATCCAGGGTACTGCAGAGCAGTCAGCCGTCCTGCGCCAGGGCAGAAAACTTCCAAATATGTCCAAAAAGAAATACCGTATGCCGGTCCTTGATATGCTGCCAGTTGCATATTGGGTAAATGGAGATAATGGTTTTAAGCAGACCTCCAAAATGGCCTGGAAGAACAAGTATATCATTGCTGAGGAGCTTGCTGTCATCATCCCCATTCCGGAGGCGGTTCTGGATGATGCGGACTACGATATCTGGGGAGAGGTGAGACCCAGAGCGGTAGAGGCGCTTGGAAAAAAGATTGACGGGGCTATCCTTTTTAACGTTGAAAAACCGGATACATGGAGGGATGGGCTTGTAAAAGGAGCAACGGATGCGGGAAATGTCGTTACCCTCGGGACATCTGATGATCTGTATGACAAGATCATGGCAGAGGACGGAGTGATTGCAAAAGTAGAAGAAGCAGGATTTTTCCCCAGCGGGCACATGGCAGATGTGACGATGAGGGCTAAGCTGCGCGGCCTGAAAGACTCAACCGGGCAGCCCATCTTTAAATCCGACATGCAGGGTGCTACGTCCTATTCTCTGGATGGCTCTCCTATTGACTTCCCTAGAAACGGGGCGTTTGATAAGAGTCAGGCGCTTATGATTACTGGCGATTTCTCGCAGCTGGTATATTCTATCCGCCAGGATGTTACATATAAACTGCTGACCGAAGCAACTATTGTAGATCCTTCCACGAAAGAAGTGATTTACGCTCTTGCTCAGCAGGATATGGTTGCTCTCCGTATTGTAATGAGGCTTGGATGGGAGGTCCCGAACCCGATCAATAGCCTGAAGCCTACAGAAGCACAGAGATTTCCTTTTGCAATCCTGAAATCTGGATCATAGGAGGTGAAATATATGCAGATTGTAGATGCGATCAAAAATCTAATTATTGCTATAAAAGGCAGCGGTTCCGTGGACGATATCACCACAAACCAGATTGCAGAAGCAATCCAGTATATGGCGGATAACTGGGAGTCTATTTCAGCCGGTATCGGAGGCGGAGAGGCTTACATCCTTCCTGAAGCGAGTACAGAGTCTATTGGAGGGGTAAAGAAAGCTGCGGCTGTAAGCACTGTGACTGCGGCAGATGCTACAGCAGCCGGTGCTTCTTATGATCAGACTGTAGCGCAGAGTGCGGTTACGCTGGCCAACGCCAATAAGGCCGCCATAAACTCCCTGATCAACAACCTTAAGGCTTCCGGAGTTTTATCCTAGGTGGTGATGTAGCGTGAAACCGTATGCGGACTACTCTTTTTACCATGAACAGTATCACGGTGAGATGGAAGAGCTTGATTTTCAAAGATGGATCATTTCGTCTACACAATTCATCCGTTATGCGACAATGGGTCGGTCAGATAGCTATGCGGGTGAAGAGCTAAAATATGCGGCTTGTGAAGTGGCGGATATATATCATGATTTATCTGAAGCTCCATCCGGGCCGAGTGGATTAAAGAGAAGTGAAAGCAACGATGGGTATTCGGTCAGTTTTGTGGTAGAAGGTAAGGATGGGGAGACCCGGGAGGCGTACATAGGAAGAAAAGCCTATTACGCTATCAGGAAATGGCTTATCTCAACAGGATTGTTGAGTAGAAAGGTGGGATGCGGCCATGATCACCAATGCGGATATTACAATCTATAACCGATACTATGACAAAAATACACGCCTGGATAAATGGCACAGAACTATTATCCACGGCGTGCATTTTTATGTGGATCACAAGGTTTCGGTGGGAGACAACGGGCTGAACAGCGCGGACGTCTTTAAGATACGTATCCCTGTGGACGCTGATTTTTTGGATGAGTATGTGCCAGAAGATGATTGGATTTCCCGGGGATGCGATATCCTTGGAAAATGGACGCTGCGCAATGATGATATCGTGGTGCTGGGAGAATGTTACCTGAATATCGAGCGCCCGGCGCAGCTGCAGGAGGCGGGGAAGCGGTACTGCAAGATCACTTCTTGGTCAGACAACCGTTTCGGTGGTCTTCCGCATTGGAGGATAGGAGGCGAGTAGGATGGCACAGAAGCGAGACATCAAGATAGCGACTCCCAGGGGGTATGTGTACACATCCGTAGATAAAAACGGGTCCGTGACGGCACGCATCCAGTGGGCCCCCGGCTTCGCCAAGAGAAAACGGGCGTCTTATATGCGGGCGCAGGAGTTTGTAGACTCTGAGTGCCTGAGGTATATGAACCCGCTTACACCCCGGAGAACAGGCACTATGATCAAGTCTGCCACATTGGGGACTGTGATAGGCAGCGGAGTCATTGAATATCTGGCGCCTTATGCGAGACGCCAGTATTACGAGCACAAAGAAAAGGCTCACTGGTTTGAAACCATGAAGGCCAGCAAAAAAGATGTGATCCTAAAGGGGGCGAACCAGCTTGCAGGCCAGTAAACCGATCATAGAGAGTATCCGGGATTATATATTATCCTGTGACTTTCTGAAAGAAGGAAAAGTGAATATTGACTACCTGCCGGATGAGATGGCCTACTCAATTGATCCGGTGGGCGCGGACCCGGTATACAAGCGGTATGTGGACGGCTCTTGCCTGAAGCAGTTTCAATTCTCCCTGCTCAGTAAGGAAGCGTATGACGGAGACGCTCGTACCGGCATCGCGAACAGTGGTTTCTATCAGCTTTTTGAGGAGTGGATAGAAGAAAATAACATGAATGATATTTTCCCGGATTTGGAGGGGCATACGGCCATAAGGGTGGATGTCCTGCAGAGTGGTTATCTGTTTTCTATGGAGGCAGACCTGGGAAGATATCAGATCATTTGCAGATTGATATACAAATAAGGAGGTAATGAATATGCCAGGGGCAGAAACAAAACAGTTGGTTGGCCGTCATAAGCGGCTGGCATTTATGGAAGTGACTGGAACAGGAAGTTCTACGACTCTTACCAGGATGACGGGCTTTACCTCGTTGTCGGAAGGAAAAGAGGCGACTGAGTATAGCCGCCAGTACGTGGATGAAGCTACGGAGCGCACGGATGTGGTCGGCTATGCGACATCTATCGACTATGAATTTGACCGATATACAAATGACCCGGTGTGTGAGCGCCTGTCAGAAATCGCGGACGATGAGCTTGTCGGAACAGATGCCCAGGTAAACATCGTATCTGTAGATATTTTTACAGAGGACACCCAGAAAAGGGCAATTGCGAGGAAACGTACATACAGTGTGATCCCGGATACCACTGGTGATGGGACAGATGCGCTGATCTACAGCGGATCTTTCTCGGCTGCGTCCGAGATCACAAAAGGGTATGCCACGTCTGAAGATAACTGGCAGACCTGTACTTTTACCGAGGGTGAAATCCCGGAGTCATAGAATATTCAGATAAGGAGGACGTGAGCCAATGAGCCAGTGGAAATTTAACGATTTTGAAACGGATGTGGATTTTACGGATGCGGATTTTATTGAGAGGCTCGAGGAGGCGCAGGAGCTTCTGAGGAAGGATGTGAGTGAGCTCCCTAAAGCGGGTAAGAGCTCCGAGCTCATCAGGGCGCAGAACGCTTGCTACGAAAACTTTTTTGACCACATTTTTGGACAGGGGGCCAGTGCGGAAATGTTCCGGACGGCGTCTCTGTCAGAGAGACTGGATGCCGCGGAGTCTCTGAAAGCGTTCGAGACCAGACAGGAAGACAGCTTCCGGGATCGGATGAACGGATATACAGTAAAGCATCGCGGAAACCGCAGCCAGCGCAGGGAGTTTGAGAAAAATGCACGCAGGGGGAGAGGAAACAGATGAACATCTTGTTCGATGAGTTCCCCCATACAGTGACTGTGCATGGACAAGAGTACGAGATAGAGACAGATTTCCGCGAATGGATCAAACTGTCGCTCCTGTTCATGAAGACAGAGCGTTTTACCAGAAGGACTCTCAACAATATCCTGGAATGGTATATAGACGATCCACCGGAGGATGACCGGGGAGCCGTTTTTGCTCTGAAGGAGTTCCTCCTGGCGGACCCCGCGGGGCAGTGCCAAGAAGAAAAAACCGGGAGGCAGGGCGGAGAGATACCCCAAAAGCCGGCCTTTTCCTATGAGCAGGATGCGGTATATATCTATTCAGCATTTCTGGAGATATATGGGATAGACATCGAAACCATCCCATACATGCACTGGTGGAAGTTCAAAGCTCTGTTTGAAGGTCTTCCGGCTGACACAGAGATCAAGGAGCGGATGTATTACCGTACAGTAGACCTGAACGAAATCCGCGATAAGGCAGAGCGAAAGCGTATCAAAAGGATACGGAAGATGATCGAGATCAAAGAAACCAATACAAGGAAGATGGATGCCTTTGAGATTGGAGATGTATTTGCATGATGACTGATAAACCCGGCATCCCGCTGTTTGCACCAGAGAAAAAGTGGTATACCTGTCCTGCGTGTGGCCAGAGGCTCCTAATCTATGCAGACGGCGCAAAATGCGCAGGCGTGTATATCCGGTGTAAGGGATGCAAAAGAGAAGTAGAGGTGAGAATATAGAGCATTTGTGAGCCATTGAGCCGTGCTGATCGGAAAGGTGATGATTGGCATGGCTGTAGATGGCCACTTGAATTTTGACACCAAGATTGATGAGAGCGGCTTCAATGAAGGAATAAGTAAGTTGAATGGGCTTGCAAAATCCGGCGTAGCAGCAGTAGGCAAGGCTTTGGCCGGTGTCACTGCCGCCCTGGGAGCCGGAGCCGTGGCGGGCGTGAAATACAACGCCACGATCGAGCAGTATCAGACCTCATTCGAGGTTATGACTGGCAGCGCAGAAAAGGCTGCAGAAATAGTCCAGCAGCTGACTAAGATCGGAGCAGAGACTCCGTTCGAGATGACCGGCCTAGCGGAAACCACCCAGCTGCTCATGAATTACGGGTTCACCGCAGATGATGCGATGGACAAAATGATGATGCTGGGAGACATCTCCCAGGGCAGTGCGGATAAGATGAACCGCATTGCTACAGCCTATGGGCAGATGAGCTCTGCCGGGAAGGTGCAGCTGGAAGACATCAAGCAGATGATAGAGGCCGGATTTAACCCGCTTCAGGAAATCAGCCAGACAACAGGAGAGAGCATGGAGTCTCTCTACAACCGGATATCGAAGGGAACTATATCCGTAGATGAGATTACGGCATCTATGGAGAGGTCCACAAGTGCTGGAGGGAAATACTTTCAGTCCATGGAAAAACAGTCCCAGACTGTATCCGGACAGCTCTCTACACTGCAGGACAATGTTATGCAGCTGCTGGGAAGCCTTACATCCGGAATATCTGGCGTGTTGGGCGGAAATATCCTTCCGTCCGTCAATGAGATGCTTGGAAGATTGAATGATGCATTTCAGGCAGGCGGATTTCAAGGGTTCCTGGATGAGCTGGGAAGAGCAGTGCCTGCTGTGCAGGGGATTACAGATGCCATAGGTACCCTGACGGAAAAATTACAGGGTATGTCAACAGACGAACTGACATCTCTCGGGAAGACAGCCCTTACGATAGGGGCGGCAGTCCCCGCCTTTATGCTTTTTTCGAGCGGCATCGACACAGTGAAGACAGCCACGCAGGGATTTAACCAGATCACGGACGGCGTGATTTCTAACGTGACGAAGCTCCCAGGGACATTTAAGGGGATAGGTTCTACACTTTCGGGGCTTGGGAAGAATTTTTCAGATCTTGGCTCATCTATAGCGCTTCCGTTTCAAGACCTGGGGAAAAAGATTGCACCGGGGATAAAAAATGCGGGTGCATCAATCGTAAAGACTTGGATGTCAGGGCCAAGTGGAGACCTGACAAATAGCATTGCGAAGACAGTGTCCAATATCGCCGGTAAATTTGGAGAGCTGGGGCCAGCCCTGTCGAAAAAGTTCCCAGGCATCACGAGCAAGCTCTCGGCTATCCCGTCGGCTTTCGCCAGCCTGGGTGGAAAAGTAGGGGCCGCGCTCAGCAAAGTAAGCGGGCAGGTCGGGACCTATGCGGGGATCATAGGAGACTCCCTGTCTCCAATACTCAAAAATGCTGCGGGATTTGCACCGCAATTCCTGAAATACATGAACATTGCCGGAGGTATCGGCATTGTCGTGGCAGGGCTTGGATTGCTGTATAACGCCTTTGGCGGGGAGATTGATAATGTTCTCCTGATGGTGCAGACGAAAGGCCCGCAGGTAATCACGGATTTCTGCAGCGGTATCACCCAGCGGCTCCCCGAATTGATGGCCCAGGGGGCTGTGGTGATACAGCACCTGCTTTCAGCTATTTCCGCAAATATCCCGTCTGTCGTTTCGGGAGGAACGCAGGTCATAGCTGCTCTGGTGACCGGGCTGTCGCAGCAGCTCCCTCAGCTGATACCGTCTGCGCTGCAGGTGGTCCTGACGCTGGTGCAGGCGCTGCTTTCTAATGCGCCGCAGCTGATTTCAGCAGGTTTACAGCTGATGCTCGGGCTGGCGCAAGGGATCATTTCGGCAATACCACAGCTGATTTCGGCAATCCCGTCTATCATAGAGTCATTGGTGTCTGGCATTTCGCAGAGCCTGCCGATGATCATTTTGGCAGGAATACAGCTCCTGGTAGCATTGGTGACGGGTATCATACAGGCGGTACCACAGCTGTTGGCGGCTATCCCGCAGATATTCCAGGCATTTGTCGACGGGATAACGAGCGTGGACTGGCTGGAGGTAGGAAAGACAATCCTCACAGCTATCAAGGACGGCATCTTGAGCATCGGATCCAGCCTGTGGGATGCCGTGAAAGGCATTTTCACCGGCGGCAGTGATGAGGCGGCAGAAGAAGGGAAGAAAACAGGCCAGAAATATGCGGAGGGCGTGGATAGTACAACGATAAATGCCCAGACATCCGCAGCCAACGTAGCAAATGCCACGACCAACTCCTTTGCGACTACTTTGGATGCCGGTGGGGTTACGGTAAGCACTGCAGCTATGACACTCGGGACAAATGCCAACACAGGCCTTAGCCTGGCAAATGTACCCGGAGCTTTTTCCGCCAATGCGCAGTCAGCGGCAAGCGGGATGAGCAGCACGCTGAACGCAAATGCGGTGTCGGCATCATCGGCAGGTCTGAACCTTGGAACCAATGCTGTGTCCGGACTTAATATGTCCGGTATGAGTGGCAGCTATTCGGCTGCCGGAACGCAGGCGGGACAGTCGCTTGGCGCATCGCTTACGGGGCAGACTGGTACTGTATCTGCTGCAGCGGGAGCCGTATCCAGTTCAGCGTCTGGTGTGGACCTCAGTGGTGCTTACGCCAACGCTGGATCACAGGCTATGCAGAGCCTGGCGGACTCCATCAGCTCCGGATCAGGAACGGTTACGAGTGCGGCCAGTGCAGCAGCCGAGGCAGCAATATCAGGGCTGACGCAGGCACAGATGCCTGAAAAAGGGAAGACGGAAGGTAATAATTTCGTGAAATCCCTTTCTGACGCGATCAAGGCCGGGACAGGTACGACCCGGGCGGCGGTCAGTGCCGTGATGGATGCGGCTAAGGCTGCCGCAAATGGCCTGGGAAGTGCGGGAACAACCGCAGGGCTGCAGTTCAGCCAGGGGCTGGCAAACGGGATTATATCGGGACGCAACGGTGTGGCTCAAGCCGCAGCTCAGGTGGCAACAGCTGCTGTGCAGGCTGCACAAGCAAATCTAGAAATCCACAGCCCATCTAAAATCGCAGAATATTTTGGACGGATGTTTGACAGCGGCCTCGCCCGAGGTATCCGGAAGAATACAGACCTCGTGCTGGATAGCATGGGATATATGACCAATACGCTGTCCCGGGATACGGAAGCGGCGTTGATGGGGATGAAAAGGCAGACGGCTATGCAGATGACAGCTGCTGGTGCAGGAATGTACCGGGCGGCGACGGGCCGGGCATATCAACCGGAAAGCCAAGACTCTGCCTCCATCTTGGATGAGTGGGAGAAGCGCCAGAAACGGCTGAATGATGAAATGAGTGATAGACCGGTCATCCTGGGAGACAGGCAGGTTAACAGGGGACTCAGAAGAAGGGGGGATATCAAAGTATGATCTGTTACTACAGAAACAGTCAGGGGGAAGAAATCAATCTGATGAGATATCCCTACAGACTCATTACCGGTGACTTTTTCAGCTACGAGTGGGAAGCGGTCACGTATAATAACAGGATTTATGGTTTCCAGAGAAGTACCTTCGAGAAGACTGTAAAACTGGACGTGTTCTGCCGAGGAACAGAGTTCCCCAAGGCCATGAATGATTTTGAGAGTGTGATTGCCGTGGACATCCTGAACAAAACTCCGGGGAAATTGTACGTAAATGGCGAGTATCTATCCTGCTATATCCGAAAAGTGGACAAATCAGAATGGGAGGCGGGCGTCTATACGGTGGTAAACCTGACGGTCATATCGGATCGGCCATACTGGATCAATGAGCTGATGCAGCACTTTTATAAAAAGGACTCTCCGCTTTCAGAACAAAATGAGTATCTGGACTTCCCGTTTGACCATCCGTTTGATTTTACGGTCAGCGATGTGGGGGCACAGACATGGTACATTGACCACATAGGCAGCTGTCCTTTTACGATGACTGTTTATGGCCCGGTGACTGATCCGCGAATACTGATCAACGGGCGCCCCTATGAAATATATACCACGCTGGAAAGCAACGAGTATCTGATCTTGGACAGCCGTGAACATACGATCACAAAATATCTGTCGAATGGGACTACAGCAAATCTATTTAATAACAGGCGGATGCAGCAGAGCGTCTTTGACCCTATTGAGCCCGGGACGGTATATGTTAATTGGCCTGGGACATTTGGTTTTGATATCACGGCATACATAGAAAGGAATGAGCCACTATGGGTGCAGAAACAGGCCTGATCCTTGCCGGAAAGGATGGAAAAGAGATAAAGGCTCTGCTCTATGTGAAGATTGACATTGACCTGAATGGTACGCGGGATTTTGAGGTGTCAGTACATAGGGATGCCTGGACAGATGAGTATGAGTACGGGGGCTTTATATTTAAGCCCGGGACTGAGATTGGCGGCCGGATCGGACGCATCTATACGGATACGGCTTTATCAGTCATCAAGGTCTGTGGACTGACCTGGAGAGGGATGCTGAATGGAAAGGTCATAGAACCGCCAGCTGGACAGGATTATAAAACGGCCAGCGGAGAACTCAACAGCGTATTAAAAGGGCTGATTGAGCCGGAATTCGATGGACTTTTTGTTGTGTCATCGGAGAGCACAGGAGTAACGGTGAGCAACTATCAGTTTGAGAGGTACACAGACCTATTAAGCGGCATCGCAAAGATGCTGCAGAGTGTTGGTTATCGGATACAGCTCACTTATAAGGAGGTCAGCAGAGAGTCGGGATACGTATTGGCCGAAGCGGTACCCATTGTGGACTATTCCAGCGAGATTGAACTATCACAGGATAGCGGCCTTGACTTCCAGCTCAATGATATCCGGAATGGCTATAACCATATGATCGTGGCCGGAAAAGGCGAACTGTCTGACAGGAATGTGTTCCACTTATATGCCTGGCCGGATGGAAGCATCCGGAAAGAGCAATATTATACGGGGATTGATGAGCGGACCTACGTCTATGAAAACACCAGTACAGAGACTGCGGAAGTGGAAACAAAGGCGCGGGAAGAGTTTGCCGAGATCATGAACCGGCAGGAGTTCAGCATGAACACGGAAGCGCTTCAGATGGATGTCAGTATTGGGGATATCATTGGAGGCCGTGACTATTTGACCGGCACATACATGGCAAAACCAGTAACAAATATAATCTACACAACGGATGACATGGGCAATGTTGGCGTTGAGTATCAAGTGGAAGGAGAGGATTGATTTTGGAACTTATTCTCGGGACAGCTGGCCAGCCTCACGTAACAAGCCAGCAGATGCGTGAAATTTTTAAGATGGTGGTGGGCAGCGGTAGCTATATCCTGAACAGCGGCGAATATATTGAGCCGGAACTGCAGTCAAACCAGGCGTTGCGGATCCGTAGCGGGATATTGATGCATCATGGCGGGATCGCAGAAGTGAAACAGAATACCTATGATGAGGTGACTATCGGCAATGGAACACAGGGAATGAAGCGGATAGACCTGGTAGTAGCCAGATATACCAAAGACCCTGAGACAGAGCATGAAACGATGACCTGGGTTGTGATCCAGGGGACTCCAGCAGCCAGTGATCCGGTGGCACCAGCTTACACAGAAGGGGACATGCAGAACGGTGACCTGACAGATGACTGCCCGGTATTTGAGGTACATCTGGACGGGATACAGGTCACGGAGGTTGTTAAGCTGGTAGAAATCCTGGACTGTGACCTTAGTTCACTAAATGGCAAAATGCAAGAAATACAGTCCGCTGCCATAAAGGCCGTGGTCTGGAGCCCTGGTGTAAACCTTACCGTAGGCGCCAATACTATGCTCAGACAGCAAGTGCTTTCGAAAGAAGACCTGGAAACACTCGTGACTCAAAATGGAGGCACAGAGATAATCGGCCTCTGTACATTGGGTGGCGGAGCTGCAGATCAGATGCAGGTCACATTTTCTCGCTATGGATCAGACGGTTTGTTTTGCCAGATTGATAACAGATTTGCAGCGCAATTAAGTGTAAGACCATCTGTATGTATACTTATGAGATAAAACTATAGATTAAAACAGCTTGCTGATCCCAACCGATACTCCGAGGGCATGGCCCGAAACAAACCCAGCACCCCAGGCGTGTATAACAAACTGCATAGTATTCTGCCTGGTTTCGTATGTCAACCGACTCACCTGACCATAAGGTGTGCCAGAGATTTGTGCTATAGTAAGCGATATAACGTAGTTCGATGGATGATTAATAACATCAACCGGGACATCCGTGAGCTGTAATTCAAGGTTATCGCCAGCCTGATACTGTAATACCCGATATCCACCATATACCAACATACCAGCAGCCCCCGATATTTTGCCATTTAGTTGATATTGAAACCCGTTAACCAGAGCCTCAGGGCTCTTATTTTTATGCCGGCTCTGGCCGGCGGAAAGGAGGTACCATGAGTACCATTGTTTTTAATGACGCCACCGAGGTGTCAGTTCAGGACGTCAAGTGTTATGGGGACTACCTGATAATTAAGTCTCTCGTTGCGCCGGCGCAACTCCGGGCTTTGTTTGAAGATCCTGTGAAGACATCAAAAATGCAGGTAAAAGAGCGAGGCCAGATTGTTTCCCCACCGTATGAGGGGTATACCAAGTTCTATCGAACTGAGGAGTACACAGGCCAGATTTACGGGGTAACGATGTATCGGCCGGAACGGACGCCAGAAGCGCAGGCGGAAATCCAGCAGGCCGCTGTTCTGGTGGCACAGATCCAGGCGCAGGCGCTCACCGATGAGCAGGCCGCACAGGTCAAGGCAATCTATCCGGCCTGGAGCCCGGACGGGGTGCATTATCCTGTAGCCTACAAGGTGCTACATGGCGGTGTCCTGTACAAGTCTATGCAGGACCACACGTCACAGGCAGACTGGGCGCCTGGCGCGGCCCCGAGCTTGTGGGCGGCCGTGGACAGCGGGGAGCACGCCGGAACCCAGGAAGACCCCATCCCTGTACCTGATACGGTCGAGACTGCCGGCCTGGAGTATGAACGTGGGAAATACTACCAGGAGGGCGACACAGTATATCATATGATCTGGCCCGGCATAGAGGAAGGAGAGACAGTTGTGCTCTATTTCCCGCCGAGCAAGCTGGAAGGGTACTTTGAGGTGGCCGGATAGGAGGTGCACTATGGTTGAGCCAACATGGATTGCGCTGATTATATCGGGATTGGGGTTTCTGGCCTCGGTATACTACAGCAACAAGAATAGCCGGAAGACAGATATGGACGAAGTGATCAAGCGGACGGAGGTAAACACTAAGATCAGCACCAAGTTGGACGGGATTGCATCTGACGTTAAGGAGACGGCAAAGAACGTTGACCGACTCCGGGAGGATATCGCGGAGCATGGCAGCCGGATTACTGCGGTAGAGCAGTCTGTCAAGTCGGCACATCATAGGATTGACACGGTAGAGAAACATATTGGTTACGGTGCGGAGCACCGGGAAAGGAGCAGGGATGAAGAATAAAGAGTATTGGATCACATGGGCGAAAGCGGCCGCAGTACGCGCTGTGAAGACGGCGGCTCAGACGTTCGTGGCAACAATCGGGACTGCTGCAGTCTTGCAGGATGTTAACTGGGTCATGGTTCTGTCTGCTACGGGGCTGGCGGCGGTGCTGTCATTGGCTACCAGTGTAGCTGGATTGCCGGAGGTATCAGTAGAGGAGGCGAGTGAGTAATGGCAACAAAGCGAGTGACGATAAAGGCCTATGGCCAGACCTTCCAACTGACCCATGACACAGGAAACCAGTGGAGGGTGTCAGCCGTCATGCCGGATACATCGTCCTACAACGAGGATGAACATTATTATCCTGTCACAGTAGAGGCGGAGGATGAGGCCGGCAATGTTACCACAAAGACTGTGGACGACCCGACATTAGGAGAAAAACTGAAACTGTACGTAAAGGAGATCACGGCTCCTGTGATCACAATATCAAGCCCGACACAGGGGACGAAGACATCAAATAAGCGTCCGCCAGTCGTGTTCACGGTCACAGATAATGACTCTGGGGTGGACGAGTCAACTGTCAAGCTGGTGCTTGGTGGGCAGACCTATACGACAGCGAACTTCACGAAAGAGGCTGTGTCTGGCGGATATAAGTATACTTATACTCCGACTGCGGACCTTGCAGATGATGAGTACACTGCGACCGTGAGTGCGAGCGATAATGACGGTAATGCGGCTACCCCGAAGAGTGTGACGTTTGAAGTGTACGCAGCTGCTCCGACACTGTCAGTGACAAGTCCTGCAGAAGATGGCGTGACCAACAAGAACACACTGCAGTATGCTGCGACAACAAACGGGGCAGAGCTGGTGGTAACGGTTAACGGTGAACCTCAGACAGTTAATCTGTCAGGAGGTACTGCAACGGGTACCCTGACACTGACAGAGGGTACCAATACGATCATATCTACAGCCAAGTCTGAGACTGGTGTTGCGACCGAGGTAACTCGTGTGATCACCCTGGATACCCAGCCACCCCAGATTACGGATATCACCTATAGCGAGGATAATCCGACCGTAGGCTCTACTGTGATCATCACAGTGACTGTGGAGGATTAAGCCATGAAACTGACCGGGAAAATAGAAGGGCAGCCGGTCACATTTACACTGATCAGACAAGAGGGCAGGACTTCCGTTTTTCAGGCGGAGGTGCCTGCCACCCTTGACGGCGAGTACGTAGTGGAGTTGACGGCGACAGACGATGCGGGCAATGTGGCGTTTGTGTGTAAGTATATCGTAACGATTGACATGTCCGGCCTGTGCGTCCACATCGTACCTCTGCCGGATTACTGGCTGGAGTTGGTGCAGGTGGAGTATTCTCTAAGCCCAGTATGCGATGTGTACAGACTCGAGCCTGTGCAGGATGACTACGACATCATAGCAATGACAGACGAATTCTGGTTGGAGCCGATATATCCAGACTGCAAACTGGATCTCGGATATAGGATATGACGGGAGGCAGGATATGAGGAATGACTATATATTGGGAGAAGTGTTCCCGGTAAAATTTCTGGTGCACTCATCAAAAGGAGAACCTTTCCGGGTGCTGTCGGCTTCCTGGGAACTGATTAGGGCCAAAGACACAGAGAGCGCTGGAGCGTGCGATATCACCCAGGACGATGATGGAAATACATATCTGGATATGACACTTGAGCCTAAAAATACTGGACGATACACGCTCCTCATCACGTTTAAGATAGGTGAGGCTACGATCAAGAGGGATGTTCAGTTTGGTGTAAGGGATGTGTGATCTATGATATCAATAGAAGACGTACAGATAACGCCGAACCCGGCGATAGTGGGACAGACGGTAGAGATGGTTGTAACGATACGGGAGATACTGGATTATCCATATGATTATCCGTATGATTACCCGATCAGATATGACAGCATGAGGAACACAAAATAATAGCCGGCGCAACGGCCGGCAGGAAGGAGATAACTATGAGTATGAATGGAATTGACATCAGTAATCATCAGGCGGGGCTGGACCTCGGAATAGTTCCGTGCGACTTCGTCATCTGCAAGGCTACGGAGGGAACCGGCTTCGTGGACAAGTACTGCGATGGGTGGATCCAGAAAGCTCTGGCAATGGGTAAGAGCGTAGGGACCTATCATTTCGCCACAGGCGGAACCTCGGGAGCACAGGAGGCAGAATACTACTACGAGCATACCAAGGGATATGTGGGAAAGGGTATCTTTGTCCTTGACTGGGAAGGAAGCGCTGTTAATAAGGGCCCTGGCTACGCGAAGGCCTTCCTTGATCGGCTCAAGGAACTGACCGGGATCAAGCCCCTTATCTATATGAGCAACAGTGTGATCCATGCCTACGACTGGTCTGCGGTCGTAGCGGGAGATTACGGGTTATGGAACGCTGGATATTATGCAGGGTATCAGACAATGGGATATAATCCTGACGCTCCACTAATCGGTGGGACAGGGCCCTGGAAGATGGCTGCATTATATCAGTATACATCGTCCGGCCGCCTGTCCGGATGGAACGGGAACCTTGATCTGGATGTATTCTACGGTGACGCTGCAGCATGGGCGAAGTATGGAAACGCCTCTGTACAGACAGGCGGTAACGGTAACGCATCCACACCATCTACAGGGCATAGGCAGATAGCGGTTGATGGAGACTGTGCGCATGACACGATCAGTCTGTGGCAGGAGATTGTCGGTACACCGGTGGATGGGGTGATTTCTGGTCAGCTCATCCCGGACGGAGTCACTTATGCAAGGCCCGCACTTAATAATGCTTGTGTGACATATGGAGGATATGGATCGCAGCTCATGGTTGCGGTAGGTAAGATTTTACGGACGGCCGGAGTCTATACAGGAAAGGATGATGGACTCCTTGGACCGAAAATGATTGATGGACTGCATCGCTATCTTGGCGTGGCAACCGCGGACATGAAACCGTGGACATCTTTCGGACCGGGACTGGTGCGTGCGCTTCAGACCAGACTGAATACTGGCAGGTTTTAATCTCGATCCCCGGAGCCGCCAAAAGCTCCGGGAATGTTTCTTCTTTATTAAATGGCAAAA
>OBWV01000437.1_pt1 | contig 40326 bp, 33 predicted proteins | sample 1495351 | NCBI WGS metagenome assembly OBWV01 (sample SAMEA2580122, study PRJEB22360) | human gut metagenome | biome: human gut; feature: human-associated habitat; material: faeces | place: Denmark | collected 2008/2010 | reverse complement strand
AGAGGGAAGGGAGGAAATCCAAACCCGGCGGCAGCCACAAAAGCAGTGGCCTGAGGGGAGAAGGGTATGTGCGAAGCTTGAGATATGTAAGTTTTATGTACCAAGGAAGGAGACTCCGGAAATGAGAGTCGCTATTATAGATGACTTAAGTCTTTGCAGGGAAGAAATGCGGAAGTGTCTGTACCGATACCTGGAGGAGAATTATGCAGGGGAAGAACCCGTAATAAAGGAGTTTGCCGGGGGTGAAGAGTTTTTATCCTGCTTTGTGCCGGAGGTATGGGATATTATTTTTATTGACCAGTACATGACCGGAATTTCCGGGATTGATACGGCGAGGAAAATACGGGAAACGGACAGGCTGGTGGCGCTGGTATTTGTCACTACCAGCGAAAGCCATGCCATTGAGAGCTATGGCGTGCGGGCATGCGGATATCTGCTGAAGCCTTATCTGTATGAGGACTTTGCAAGGACTATGGATCTGGCCGGGCTGGATAAGGTACGGAGTGCCCGGTTTATCCGGATGGAGCAGGAAAAAATCCTTCTGCATGAGATACTTTGGTGTGACAGGGATGAACATTATATTCAGGTACATACGGATAAGCGCGGTATCCTGCGGTTCCGTAACTCTTTCAAGGAGTTTGCGGATATGTTTGACACCTATCCCCAGTTTTTAAACTGCTATAAAGGCTGTATCGTCAACGCGGAACGGGTGGAGAGAATAGACGGCCTGGATTTCCTGATGGATAATGGAGTGAGAATTCCGTTTGCAAGACGGGAAAAAAAGAAATTGGAAACGCTGTTCAATTCCTATCTGTTCAGAAAAGAAAGGGAGGATGCTCTGTTATGATGAAGCTGATCGATATTCTGATGATACTGTTGTTTCCGCTTCTGGATTCCCTTCCCTTTGCACTGCCCCGGTATTGGCTGTTCCGTGACAGACTGCGCCTGCCCTTTCGGTATATAGTCCTGCTGCAGAGCATTCTGGCGGCAATTTACAGCGTCGTCTTTTATGCTATTAACCGGGGCGGTTATGCGGCGGCGGAACAGTGGACTACAATTACACGCTATAGTTTTTTGCTGGTTTATCTGATCCTTGCGTTCCTTCTGATCCGGGACAGTTTTTCAAAGCTGATGTTTACCTGGCTGTTGTTTCTGGCATGGCAGTTCTTTGTGTTAGGAAATGCGAATTTTATTGAAAGCAGGTTCTTCTGGGACTTTTCCGATCAGCATCCGTATCTTGTATATAATGCTGCGCGTATAGTGATCTATCTGATAACCTGTCCTTTCCTGTTCCATTTTTTCAGCCATACCATTGCTGATGCACTCAAAATCAATGATAAAGCCATGTGGAAGAATTTTTGGAAAATCCCTCTGTTTTCCACACTGTTCGGCATGCTTTACTGTACGGTGACGGATGTATATGCTTACGCCTCCTGGCAGTTTCTTGTTTCCCGTTATCTCATGCTGTTCGGCGCCTGCTATGTCTCTTTTGTGACGCTTCAGGTCCTGGAAGTCTCCCGCACCCGGACACAGCTGGAGGAAGAATTGAAATATGCCGACAGAAGCCTTCAGGCACAGAAGAAACAGTTTGACGGCCTGGCCGCCCATATGGATGAAATGCGCAGGGTCCGTCATGATCTGCGGCAGCATCTGGCCGTGGTACAGTCTTATATTGATCGGGATGATAAAGCAGGGCTTGCGGATTATATTGATCTCTATAAAAGTCAGATGCCTCCGGATACAAGGGAGCGGTATTGCCGCAATGATGTGGTTAATGCTATTATCTGTTATTATGCATCCCTGGCGCGGGACAGCGGAATTGAATTTGAAGCGGGAGTGGATTATCCGGATGACTGCCCCGTATCCGATACGGATATTACGGTGCTTTTGGGGAACCTGCTTGAGAATGCGGTGGAGGCCTGCAGACAGGAGGCGGTGGAACGCCGGTTAATAACGCTTCGGGTAAAGCGCCGCGGCAGCTCCTCCCTTCTGATTCTGGTGGATAATACCTGTGTGACGCCGGTGATGTTTGCGAATGGTATGCCGCTTTCCTCAAAAAAGGAAGGGGGCGGAATCGGGACGGCTTCTGTGAGTGAGATTGCCGCCCGCTACGGAGGAACCGTACAGTTTGAACAGAATTCAGAAGTGTTTTATGCTTCCGTTATACTGCATGTGGGTGCTTAACCTGTTGAGAACTGCCGGGTTTATATAGTAAATAAGAAAGAGGGGAGAATTTCCCCTCTTTACATACGTATATTTATGTATGTTATAACATAGCGAATAATTGAATTAAATATTTCCCTCGTATTCCTGTTTCATCACCATCAAGTTTCCTGCTTCCAAATACTTTAAAACCGCAATTTTTATAGAATGAAAGTAAATTTTCATTATCTTCGCATTCCAAGTATACGAACCTGCCGCCTATTTCCTTTTGTATTGTCCTTACTTTATTTATAGCAAGCTGAAGTAAATCAGAACCAGAAATCAATGTATTATTGCCATTTGCAAAATTTTTCCCAAGTTGCCCTATCAATGGGGCTGAAATAGTAAACTCGTGTTTGACCTCATCATAGTATCCTTGATTTTTAAGTTTCTTTGATTCCCCGCCAGTGAGAGCATCTTTATTTACTGTTATTACCTTTGATGCTATTGTGTAGTATCCAACAAACTCTATTTCCTTTGTTTCTTCTGTTTGCCAAAATACTAAGTGAGTTTTAGCGGTAGTTCTTTTTGAAAACTCTATTGCTCTATACTTTATGAAAAATTCAACGTCTTCATTAAGTGGACAAACAAAAGAAGAGAGAATAGACTTTGTCTCATCCTCTCCCAATTGTTCTAAGATATCACTTAAATTCATTTCTACAAAATGTGTTTTGACAAATTTTTGCTCCATAACATTTATTTTTTACCAAAGAATTCTTTGATTTTATCCCCCGTTATTTCAGTACATTCTCTTGATAATTCTGCAGGCTTATATTTAGAATGTTCTGCCTGGCTTAATGCTTCAACAAATGTATGGGCAAGTCTCTTATCTTTGATATGAATGTCTTTTAAGATACTTTTCGTTGCCATACGTTTCACCTCCTAAAGGCTTAGGCTAAATTTATCATCTGTAAAACAATGTATCATATTGCTGCTTATAATCGACTATTCCTTTACTATAAGTATAATTTGTCGCTTTACTTATTACAACTACAAGATAAGCTTTAAAAGCATAGCGGTAACTACTATATTTTGTATGGAAACTACAATATATAGAAAAAAATAAGTCTTTAAATAATATGGTAAATTTTCTTCTATATATTGTGGTACTATAATATATTATGTACAAAAATAATAATCGCTATTAGATTTTAATATTATTATCAAAAAATTTGAAGAAACTGTATATAGATATTTCAAATCTTAATTATTTACTAAACCTATTTCTGGAATAATCTATTACATTAAGTGTTTGAAATAATTCGAGGATAATTTCGAATATCCGGTAAAAGAAATAATTCACAACAGGTAAAAATAGATAAAATCCAAATGCTAAGAAGAGGATACAGTATAAAGTTCTTCTTCTTTTTTTATGCTTATTTAGACTTTATAGTGATATATGCATAAGAACAAGTTAATATAATTAACGGCAAATCAGTAACATGATGCCTGTTATATTAACGTATAAAGTACAGAAAATCCAGTATTTATGCGGGTTTTCAATCTTATTACAATCTTAATGCCCTCATAATCATTCTTAAGACTATCTTAATACCGGGGATGCTATGCTTAAACCAAGAAAAGAGTTTAGGCTGGCATCCTCTTCCTGTGAAGAAATAAAATTTACGCAGGAAAAAAGCAAGGAGGCGATTATGAAATGACCATTTTAACAAATATTTTGCTGCTTACAGCATTAACGGCTTATCTGCTTATTGTGGGCTTCGTTTTTACCGGGCAAATGAATGATATTCTGAAAGGCTATCATTTCAGGCCAAAGGATGCGGCGCCGGATGATGATTACGAGGTCCTGATAGGCGGAGAAGGAGAACTGGCTATTCTGTTCGAGGAGAAACTGAAGGAAAACGGCGTCAGCTGCCTGCGGATTCCCGAATTTGACAGCAAGGCCAGGGAAGAACTGATGGCAGTTTCCTCACGCTGGCATGAGGTGGCGGGCGCGCCGGGAATGGCGGTGTTTGCTTTAGACGGTTCCGATTACCATAACCTTCTGCTGTGCGGTATGGCAAACCGTATGGCAGGAGCGGAGCAGCTGTACGGAATCTGTAATGAATCGGGAAACCGGGGGATTTTCCTGGAAAACCGGATACGGGTTCTGGAAAAGACCGGTGCAACCCCGGAAGGACTGTATCATCTTTTTATGAGGCAGTGCACGGGAAACGGATAGACAGCGGATTGTGCGGAAATAAGCGGAAAGCATGACTGGCCGGGGAGTATCTCCCGACAGAAATATAGCAAAAGGAAAAGGATAAGAAAATGTTTCATTATATCAGAAAAAAATTGACACAGGCGCAGATTATTGCGTTGGGATATTTTCTGGTAATTGCTGCGGGAACACTCATTTTGATGCTTCCCATAGCCACAAAAAGCGGTGAGATGGCTACGCCCCTTACCGCTTTGTTTACGGCGACAAGCGCTACCTGCGTGACCGGCCTTGTGGTGGTGGATACCGCTTCCTATTGGAGCCTGTTCGGACAATGTATTATTTTGCTGATGATACAGGTGGGCGGCCTGGGATTTATGACTATAGGGGTATTGTTTGCCATGTTTTTAAACAAAAAGATATCCCTGAAAACAAGGGGGATTCTGCAGGAAAGCATGAATACCAACCAGGTGGGCGGCGTAGTGCGCCTGGTGCGTAAAGCCCTTATCGGGACGGCGGTTATTGAAATGGCAGGCGCCCTGCTCCTGATGATCCGGTTTGTCCCGGAATTTGGTTTCGCGCGGGGAATTTACTTTGGGATTTTCCATGCGGTGTCCGCTTTCTGCAATGCAGGCTTTGATTTGATGGGAACCAGCAAGGGACCTTACTCCTCTTTTACCGCATATGCGGATGATGCCTTGATTAACGTTACCATTATGGCTCTGATCGTTGTGGGAGGCATTGGATTTTTTGTATGGGATGATATCTGCCATAATAAACTTCATATAAAAAAATATAAGCTTCATACGAAAATAGTTCTTTCCTGTACGGCAATACTTATTGTAGGCGGGGCTTTATTTATCTATTTGTTTGAGAAAGACGGTCTGATGGCGGGGATGTCTGCCAGAGAAGCAGTCCTTACCTCTGCATTCAGCTCTGTAACGGCAAGGACGGCGGGGTTTAACACGATAGATACGGCAGGCCTTACCACCAGCTCCAAAATGCTTACGGTGCTTCTGATGTTTATCGGCGGAAGCCCCGGTTCCACGGCGGGAGGTATTAAAACGACCACCATCGTGGTGCTCCTTATTTATGTGTGGTCCAATCTCAGGGGAGCCAGAGGCTGCAATATCTTTGAACGGAGACTGGAAGACGATGCCGTAAGAAAAGCGAGTGATGTAGCGGTAATCAGCCTTTTTATGGCTGTTGTGGCATCCATCGCCATCCCTTATTTCCAGCCCCATCTGCTGATGGAGGATGTGGTTTTTGAAGTATTTTCTGCAATAGGCACTGTGGGGATGTCAACAGGTATCACACGTGATTTAAGCGCGGCCAGCCGGATTATCGTTGTTCTTTTAATGTATTGCGGACGGATTGGCAGCATGTCCTTTGCCCTGTCCTTTATGGAACGGAAAAAAGTGGCGCCGGTGAAGCTGCCGGAAGAAAAAGTTATGATAGGATAAAGGATAAAATGAAAACTGTACTGATCATAGGAATGGGCAGGTTTGGACAGCATTTATGCCGTAAAATGCTGAAACTGAATAATGAAGTGATGATTGTGGATCGAAACGAGGAAGCAATGGAGGATCTGCTTCCCCTTGTTACCAATGCCAAGATTGGAGACTGCACCAATGAGGAAGTCCTGCACAGTCTGGGCATTGGGAATTTCGACCTTTGCTTTGTCTGTATCGGGACCAATTTCCAAAGCAGCCTGGAAATTACCAGCCTGTTAAAGGAAGCGGGAGCCAAATATGTAATCAGCAAAGCCACTCGTGATATCCAGGCCAAGTTTCTGCTGCGCAATGGTGCGGATGCGGTAGTGTATCCGGAGAAGGATATCGCGGAGAGGATAGCCGTGAGATACTCCGCCGATAATGTGTTTGACTACATTGAGCTGGATGAGGAATATTCTATTTATGAAATTCCGCCTTTGCGGGAATGGATCGGAAAGACTATCGGGGAGGTGGATTTCAGGGCAAGGCTGAACAGCAGCATCATAGGCACCAAGCTTAATGGAATCACCAGCTTTCTTCCAGGAGCTGACCATGTATTCCGGGCGGATGAGCACCTGATGGTAATCGGCAAGAAAAAAGATATTGATAAAATTCTCAAACATCTATAAAATAGAGGCAATATGAAATCTGCGGAAAGCACGGCAGGCGGTTTGAGGAGGATACCAAATGAAAAAGAAAATGGAAAGGTTTTTCGGAACGCATCAGCTCCGGTATGCCTGCCGGCTGGCAGGCATTATGCTCATTACCTCTCTGTTTTCTTTTTTGCTGCACTGGCTTGGGATAGGAAAAGAAAATATACTCATGCTTTTTATCGTAGGGGTCCTTCTGGTGGCCTACTGCACCAACGGCTATCCGTATGGAGTGACCGCGTCGGTGGTAAGCGTGATGGTTTTCAATTATCTTTTTACGGAGCCGGTGCGGACCTTTTCCATTTCCAATCAGGATGATGTAATCCTTCTTCTTTTTTTTCTGGTGGCCGCATTGATTTCGTCCAATCTTACCGTCCGCTTCCGAAAGCAGGTGGAGGTTGCCCGGAAAAACGAACAGCTTGCGGAACAGCTGACCATGGAACAGGAACGGATTAAATTCGCCATGGAAAAGGAACAGATGCGCAGCAACCTCCTGCGCAGCATTTCCCATGATCTGCGCACGCCCCTGACCGGGATCGCCGGGGCGAGCAGCCTGATAGCGGAGTCCGGGGACAAGATGGATCCGGAAAGCATTATGAGTCTCGGGAAGGATATTAACGAGCAGGCGGACTGGCTGATACAGCTGGTGGAAAATATATTAAATATGACCAAAATCGACAGCGGCAAGCTGGTGGTGGAAAAGAAACCCGAGGCTGTGGAGGATGTGATCACCAATGCCCTGGCCTATGTGAAGGGCAGGAGAAAGCAGCGCAGAGTGGAAATCGATATTCCCGAAGAAATGCTGCTGGTGAAAATGGACGGCAGAATGATTGTCCAGGTGTTAATCAACCTTCTGGACAATGCGATTAAGCATACGAAGGAGGATGGAGTCATCCTTATCAAGGCCCAGAAAGATGAAAAGGGTGTCTGGTTCTATGTGGAGGATGACGGAACGGGAATTGAAGAGAAGATTAAGGAACGGATATTTGACGAGTTTGTAACCTTCCGCCCGGTCAGCCGGGATACCGGTAAGGGAATAGGCCTGGGGCTTGCCATCTGCAAGGCAATAGTGACGGCCCACGGAGGCATGATAGATGCCTCCAACAGGGAAGAGGGAGGCGCCAGCTTCCGTTTTTTCCTGCCATTTGAAGATAGGAACGGAAAGGACAGCAGATGATGGAAGGTGTGGAAAAGGAAGTAAACGTCCTTATTGTGGAGGATGATAAATATATATCGAATTTTATTTGCATGAGCCTGAAGCAGGAAGGATACCATTATCTGAAAGCAGATACGGGCAGGGAGGCTATTGGTTTAAGCTATGCCAATAACCCGGATGTTGTGATCCTGGATCTGGGCCTTCCGGATATGGACGGAATGGAAGTGATCGAGCATATCCGCAGCAATTCGGATAAGCCTATTATAGTGGTTTCCGCCAGACAGGAGGAAACGGAAAAAATCAGGGCCCTTGATCTGGGAGCGGATGATTATGTGGTGAAGCCCTTTCATATGGGAGAGCTTCTGGCGCGTATCCGCGTGGCTATCCGTAAAAGTGAACAAAACGGCGGCGGAAATGAACTGGGGGAAAGCTTTGAATGCGAGTACCTGCGTATTGATTTTGTGAAGCGTATGGTCTTTATTGACGATAAGGAAATCCATGTGACGCCTATAGAATATAAGCTTCTCACGCTCCTGGTGAGCAATCGGGGAAAGGTCCTGACCCATAATTATATCCAGAATAAAATATGGGGGTATGGGGAAGGCGGGGATCCCAACAGCCTCCGGGTATTTATGGCGACCCTGCGCAGGAAAATTGAAAAGGATACCACTAATCCCAGGTTTATTATTACGGAGGTGGGGGTAGGGTACCGGTTTTCGGAATGAGGATAACCGGATGTAAAAAATACGGAAGTCACGTATTACCCCCCTGTTTTTATAATCAACAGGAACGGCAGCAGTTGGTTTGTACCCAACTGCTGCCGCTTTATTCTGCGGGGTATTTGACTTCTTCTGGAATAACTGGTCAATCCTGTTTTTTCTTAATAGAAAGCAATACCACTATAATTACCACCACCAGAATCAGCAGAACACAGGAGGCGATGAGAACAACAGCAATCGTTTTGCTTTCCGAGGTCTTCCTGATCTCCTGTGTGTCAAGATCCTTATGAGGAACGGATTCCGGCACTTCAGAGGATTCCTCCATACTTTCCGAGGGAGTTTCCGTTTCCTGTGTTTCCGTATCACTCTCACTCTCCGTTTCTTCTACATTTTCTGTTCCCTTATCCTTGGAAGTAGGGGTATAAGTGGTATTATTGGAGGAAGGAGCGGATATATCCCAGGAGTTGCCGCCGCCGGAGGAGCCGGAGCTCGGAGGAGTTGGTACAGGAGCGGTCAGGGAAGCATTTACCTTGGCATAAAGCTCACTTAATAATGACAGCGGATAGTAGACACGTCCCTTTTCGAAAGCGAGGGCAGTCTGTGCCGGTATAATTACCGGCTTTCCCCCATCCCATCTGACGATTAATGCCACCTGAGGATTCTCCCGCAGGGCGGCCATTACGGATTCCGGCATTTTATCATAGGTTACGGCATTTACATTCACCGTATCACCGGCCTTGGCCTTCTTAATCAGATTCGACACATTATCCCAGAAATCTTTTTCATAGTCAGGGACATAGGTATTGGAGGAAGAATTATTATCATTGTTCTTGTTATCCGACGAATTATTCTGGCCGGAGGATGTATGAGGATCCTCCGCTTTTTTAATATCCTGATATAAAACGGAAAAAATAGAAAACCTGTCGGTGGTAACCGTTACGGTTTTGCCGGTGTTGTCCTTATTCGAAAGAATATCCGTGGAAGAACGGCTGTTGCTCTGCTCATGGACAGCAGCAACATAAAAGGTTCGTTCATATCCGGATGCAGGAGCCTTGATACCCTTGGGAACAGGAAACTTGAGGGTAAGGGGATACCTGAGATCCGTAAGGTAGGTATTATTTGCGCCCTCTGATTTGGTAACCGACTTTTCCAGAATGATATTGTAATTGTCAACAATAACCGCATCTTTTTTCGCTGCTTTTATCAAAGCGCTTTGCGTTTCATTCAAAAAAACTTCTTCCACATTAATACTGATACTGAAATTAGAGACACTACCGTCCCTTAATCCCTTTGCGTCTTCCAGTGTCATACTGTCAAGCAGGGCTGTATAGTCAGATATACTTACAGGCCCCTTATTATCGATATCAAAATCTATTTTAGGATGTTTTGCCAAAGTACGATAAAATGCCAGCAGCGTATCCTGGGAAACTGACGTAGTCCAATTAGCTGAAAGAGATTTATATTGGATTATTGCATCAAGATAGTCGTTTCCCTGAGCTGCTGTCATTGTTCCGTCTTTTATTTCCGGGAGATTCCGGAATACCTGATTCATATCATCACTGTCCAATTGCTTAAAGGATACAGACAGCTTATGCCCCTGGGAATCCCCAGCGGGGGCATTCTCTATTTTATAAGAATTATCTTTTACTTTGTCCGTAACATCCATATTATCCAGGGTAACCGTCCCCAGCTTATAACCCGGATCCGGGGTGAAGGTAAACAGAATATCCTTTCCTTTTTCAACGGTTACAGTGCCGTCCGGAGATACCTTTCCCTTGCCGCTTGTGCTTACATTGATTGTATAAAGCGGTGCCGCAGTTCCCTGCAGGGTCACTTTTCCGGCAGCAGTGCTGTAATTGATTTTATCCTTGGGAGTAAATGTCCAGGAATATTCCTTTTTCCCTTCCTGAATAGTCTGATTCTCATCCCACACAATATCGCCGGGAGTACTGCCTTCGCCCAGGCTCAAATCAGGCAGCTGACCATCCACAGATACCGTTCCTGAAGAAACTACAGGCTTAACAACAGACGATATCTGCCTGATTTTTACATGATAATCATGGCTTTCTTCATAAAAAGCCTTATCATCCCCCTTGATAAAAGCCTGAACCTTAACATTGCATGTGAAATCTGAAGAATTAGTAAATTCCAAACTATTCTTATCATATTCAGATTCTTTATTGTGAATACCAGTGTTATCTGTCCATTCCCAGGTATAAAAGAAAACAACATCCCCGTTCACCGCATCCTTATAAGCCTTAGCCTTGGGATGACTGGCCGTAACGGTAAGGACGGCCTCAGATTTATCATAGGTTTTATTAATGTCGCCGCCGAAACTGATTGCCGGTTTCGTAATAGATTTGACTGCTACCAGTAAATTCCCCTTCACAAGGGATGCAGGCGTTACGGAATTTGAACTGTTTATTTCCGTACTCCATTTCCAGGTATAGTCTCCTTCAAATTTAGGTGACGGCAGCTTATAATTCTTATCATTAGACCAGGTACCATTATCCTTCATTACATAAGTAAGAGGCATATTATAAAGAGCAGTTCTGCTGTTTGCCGTTTCTCTGCCGCTCTCATCCTGAAAATAAAGAGTAAGCGGATAGGTAAGCTTGTCCGGATTAACAATAGAGAGCGAAGAAAGATTATGATAAGAAGCTTCGTCATGACATATGGCAGCGGCAAGATTCTTCATATTTCCAAAAGCCCCCGCCCCATAGCTGCAATTTCCCGCAGGAAAATAAACATAGGAGAAACCGGTGTAAGAAAATGCGTTTTCACCTACCGAAGTAAGGGTCGACGGCAGCCTGAGCGTACCGGTTAAGCCTGTACAGCCTAAGAAAGCATTATTCCCGATGGAAGTAATGGCTGCTTTAGAAAAATCAAGAGATACAAAGTTAATGACATATTGAGGATACTGAGCCGGCATAAATGCATTAGCTCCAATTCCTGTGACTTTAGTCCCATTTACAGAAGCAGGTATCGTCAGAGATATTTTCAACTCTTGTGTACCAAGGCTCTGCAAATACTCCGGATTAACCCCGGTTATAATCCCATTTTGGTTACATACAAACATTTCTGTTACAGAAGGATTGGGTGAAGTATTACCATTTCCATCCGTCTGAGAAGTCTCTGTCGAAGTGCCAGGTGAGGTGCCGGTGCCTTCAGGCTCCGTCTGAACGGAACCGCTTATAGAATCCCCATCCGTCCCCCCGGCCGGATTATCAGCCAAAATCGTCAAATTTCCCGTAAACAATGCAAACGCAGCACTGACAGCCAATAAAGTAAAAAAACGTTTTAACCCCTTCATTATGAACCCTCCCCTCTTCCTATATAAATATCAAAATTACTTCCTTATACAACCATTATGGGCTATATAACACCAAAAAACAATGAAGTTAATCTTAAGATTCCTATAAGATTTCATGGCGTTTTTCCATCTATGTATTCCGCTTGCCAAAACTATTCCTGCCCCTGGGTGGAGTCCGTTTCCTCGGCCGCCCTGCGGGCCTCTCCCCTTCCGTCCGTGTCTGGGGCGCCGGGGCTTCTGTGTCTGTCGGGACATTACGCCAAAAGGGTGATATTTCTTACAGCTTTCTTCTTCCCTTACACTGTCTGCCCTTAGCGGCGTTGTCTGACGAAGGAGTTCAGCCGCGTTGACAGAGTAAGGGAAGAAGAAAACTGTTAGAAATCTCCCCTTTTAGCGTCTGGCCCGGCGGACACAGAAGCCCCGGCACCCCAGGCATAGACGGAAGGGGAGAGGCCCGCAGGACGGCAGAGAATACGGACTCCACCCAGGGGCAGGAAACCTTTTCGCCACCGAACCCCACAGATACCAGCCCCCATTTTAACATAATTTTAACACCAAACCCATTTCTCTAACCCCATCTTTTTACCCTCTTTGCTATACTTCTTCAGGTAATCAGGAAATTTAAGTTATGAGCATGCCGCACGCTGCGGCGGAAGGGAGACAGATATGGATATACTGATTTGGCTTATAGCGGCAACAGGAATTGGTATGCTGATTTACTATTTTGTTATTTTACTGAAGGGAGAAGACAGGTAATGGAAAACTTTATTCAATATGCGGTTTATCTCATTATACTGGTAGCGCTCGCCATTCCGCTGGGAGCCTACATCGGAAAGGTTATGAATGGTGAAAAAGTATTCCTTTCCCGAATCTGTGGTCCCTGTGAAAAGCTGATTTATAAGATCATGCGTATTGACAGCAGGGAAGAAATGTCCGCGAAGAGATACATAATAAGTGCGGTGATTTTTAATACAGTTGGTTTTCTGGTATTGTTCCTGATGCTTCTGCTGCAGGGGATCCTGCCGCTGAATCCGGAGCATATACCTGGAAATTCCTGGCATCTGGCCTTCAACACAGCTGTCAGCTTCATGACAAATACGAACTGGCAGGCCTACAGCGGCGAGAGTGCGCTGAGCTATCTTTCCCAGATGATGGGGCTCACCGTTCAAAACTTCGTATCGGCGGCAACGGGTATAGCGGTTCTGTTCGCAGTTATCCGGGGCTTTACCAGAGTAAAACAGAATGGCATCGGAAACTTCTGGGTTGACCTTACAAGATCGGTTGTCTATATTTTGCTTCCCATAGCCATTGTGGGAGGGATTCTCATCAGCTCCCAGGGCGTGGTACAGAACCTGAAGCCTTACGATGAGGTGCAGCTGCTGGAGCCTGTCGCACTGGATGAAAACGGTGAAATCATTGACGGAGCCATTGTAAATAAAGAAACGGGAGAGGTTACGGTAGACGGAGCTCCTGTACAGGCGGCCGATATTGTTACGGAACAGGTAGTTCCTCTCGGACCGGCGGCGAGCCAGATTTCCATCAAGCAGCTGGGTACCAACGGCGGAGGGTTCTTCGGATTGAATTCCACGCACCCTTTTGAAAACCCTACAATATTCAGCAATCTGATCCAAATGCTTTTCCTGCTGCTCATTCCGGTATCACTCTGCTTCACCTTCGGACGCAGCGTTAAGGACAAACGGCAGGGGATCGCGATTTTTGCAGCAATGTTCATCATGCTGACAGCGGCATTAGCAGTCTGCGCGGCAAATGAACAGAAGGGTACGCCTCAGCTGGCGCAGAACGGCGCGGTGGCTGTGGACAGCACGGACGGAACGGCAGGCGGCAATATGGAAGGAAAGGAAACAAGGTTCGGTATTGCCACCTCGGCCACATGGGCGACATGGACAACGGCGGCTTCCAATGGTTCCGTAAACTCCATGCATGATTCCTATACGCCAATAGGCGGCCTGGTGCCGATGCTTCTTATGATGCTTGGCGAAGTCGTGTTCGGCGGTGTTGGCTGCGGACTCTACGGCATGCTTGCTTTCGCCATCCTGGCCGTATTTATCGCAGGCCTGATGGTCGGGCGTACGCCGGAATATCTGGGCAAAAAGATTGAACCCTTTGAAATGAAGATGGCAGTCCTCTGCTGTCTGGCAACTCCAATCGTAATTCTGGTGGGCAGCTGCATTGCAGCGCTGCTTCCCTCCACGGCAGACAGCCTGAATAATGCGGGGGCACATGGCTTATCGGAGGTGCTGTATGCATATTCCTCCGGCGGCGGCAATAATGGTTCGGCTTTTGCAGGCTTTAATGCCAATACCCCTTTTCTTAATGTTTCCATCGGCCTGGTTATGCTGGGAGCAAGATTTATACCTCTTGTCACCATGCTTCTCATCGCAGGCAGTATGGCAAAGAAGAAAAAGGTTGCTGTCACGGCGGGAACCCTGTCCACCAGCAACGGAATGTTTGTATTCCTTCTTATATTTGTGGTGCTGCTTGTGGGTGCCCTGAGTTTCTTCCCGGCGCTGTCACTCGGGCCGATTGCGGAATATTTCCAGATGATAGGCTGATATAGAGGGAGCATGAATCAGTGAGCAGATGTTATTTCCTAAAAGGAATGTGTTTAAATGGAGGTAGTATAAATGAGCAGCGGTATGAAAACAGAAAATGCTCTGCATGATAAAAAAATGGTCATGCGCGCCGTTAAGGATGCTTTTCTAAAGCTGGCGCCCAGGACCCAGATCAAAAATCCCGTAATGTTCCTGGTCTTTGTGTCGGCCATTATGACCACGGTTCTCTGGGCCGTATCCCTGTTTGGAATCAGGGATGCGGCGCCGGGATATATCCTGGGGATTACCATAATCCTCTGGTTCACCGTATTGTTTGCGAATTTCGCGGAAGCCATTGCGGAAGGACGGGGCAAGGCTCAGGCGGATTCCCTGCGGGCGGCAAAACAGGATGTGGAAGCGCATAAAATCCCTTCCCCTGATAAAAAGGATCAGATTGCCAGTGTTCCTTCGGCAAAGCTGGTAAAGGGAGATATCGTCATTGTAAAAGCCGGGGAACAGATCCCCGGCGACGGAGAAGTAATAGAGGGCGCGGCCAGTGTGGATGAAAGCGCCATTACCGGCGAATCCGCGCCGGTGGTCCGGGAAGCGGGCGGCGACCGCAGCGCTGTGACCGGAGGAACCAGAGTACTCTCCGACTGGATTGTAGTAAGAATTACCAGCGAACCGGGCCAGAGCTTCCTGGACAAAATGATTGCCATGGTAGAAGGCGCGGCGAGAAAGAAAACACCGAACGAAATCGCACTGGAAATTTTTCTGGTTGCCTTGTCCATTATATTTATTCTTGTGGTTATGGCCCTGTACGCTTATTCCCTTTTCTCTGCCAAACAGCTGGGAGAGGCCAATCCCACATCCATAACATCCCTGGTGGCGCTGTTGGTTTGTCTGGCGCCCACCACTATCGGCGCTCTGCTTTCTGCAATCGGCATCGCGGGAATGAGCCGTCTGAACCAGGCAAACGTACTGGCTATGAGCGGCCGTGCCATCGAAGCGGCAGGGGATGTGGATACCCTGCTTCTGGATAAAACAGGAACCATTACGCTGGGCAACAGGCAGGCTGCGGAATTCATTCCGGTTGACGGGCATACGGCTCAGGAGCTTGCGGATGCGGCACAGCTGGCATCCCTTCCTGATGAGACGCCGGAAGGCAGAAGCGTGGTAATCCTGGCGAAGGAAAAATTCGGCATCAGGGAAAGAAACCTTTCTGAAAACCATATGGAATTCATTCCTTTCACCGCAAAAACAAGGATGAGCGGCGTCAATATAAAGAATTCCGAAATCCGTAAAGGTGCTGCCGATTCCATGAAGGAATACGTGACAGCCCATGGCGGAATATACAGCAAGGAATGTGACGAGGCGGTAAAAAAAATCGCAAATCAGGGCGGAACACCGCTGGTGGTAGCCAAGGATCATATTATCCTGGGTGTGATACATCTGAAGGATATCATCAAAGCAGGCGTGAAGGAAAAATTTGCAGATTTGCGGAAAATGGGGATACGTACCGTTATGATAACCGGTGACAATCCTCTGACCGCAGCGGCAATCGCCGCAGAGGCGGGTGTGGATGATTTCCTTGCGGAAGCCACACCGGAAGGCAAGCTTTCCATGATAAGGGAGCTGCAGGCAAAGGGGCATATGGTCGCCATGACCGGGGACGGTACCAATGACGCGCCGGCGCTGGCCCAGGCTGATGTGGCCGTTGCCATGAATACAGGAACGCAGGCTGCAAAGGAAGCGGGAAATATGGTGGATTTGGACAGCTCGCCCACCAAGCTGATAGACATTGTGAGAATCGGCAAGCAGCTCCTCATGACAAGAGGAAGCCTTACCACCTTCAGCATTGCGAACGATGTGGCAAAATACTTTGCCATCATCCCCGCGCTTTTCATGGGACTGTATCCCGGGCTGGCCGCTTTGAATATCATGCGGCTGCATAGTGCGGAAAGTGCGATTTTCTCAGCAATTATTTATAATGCCCTGATTATCGTAGCGTTGATTCCGCTGGCGCTCAAGGGAGTGAAATACCGCGAAGTATCAGCAGGAAAGCTGCTTTCAAGGAACCTCTTAATATACGGGTTAGGCGGTATCATTGCACCGTTTATATTCATCAAATTGATTGATATGCTCCTGGTTGCATGCGGATTGTTCCTGTAACAATCCGGGACGGCGGAACGTTTCACAGAAAGGAATGAGAAGATGAAAGAGGTAAAAAAGGTTTTTGGGAAAACAACATTGTTGTTTTTTATCATGATGCTGTTATGCGGTCTGATTTACACTCTGGTGATGACCGGCATATCACAGCTGTTTTTCAGGGATAAGGCAAATGGAAGTATTATAGAAGTAAACGGGGTAAAATACGGAAGCGAACTGCTGGGACAGCAGTTTACGGATCCCGCCCATATGTGGGGAAGAATCATGTTTCTGGATGTATCCACCTACACGGATGATGAGGGAAATCCGCTGATGTATGCAGGCGCGTCCAACAAGTCTCCGGCAAGTGAGGAATATGCCGCACAGATTGCGGAAAGGGTTGCAATGATAAAAGAAGCGAACCCCGATGCGGATATGGAAGCCATTCCTGTGGAACTGGTCACAGGCTCCGGCAGCGGCCTGGATCCTCATATATCCCCGGCAGCAGCCGAATACCAGGTTCCTCGTATTGCCGAGGCAAAGGGAATATCGGAAGAGGAGGTCAGGGAAGTTATTGATAAGTATACAAAGGGAAAATTCCTTGGTATACTGGGAGAGGAAACGGTGAATGTGCTTGAAGTAAATCTTGCCCTTGATGGAATTCTCACGGATTGATGACTTGTCCTTATGTTCATAAAAAGCCGGCAGTCTCTGGACTGGCGGCTTGATGTGTTTCAATCATAATCAGCTGTGGCTGGGAGAAAATAATATGGAAAACAACAGGCCCGACCCGGATAAGCTCCTGGAACAGGTAAAGGAAGAGGAGTCCAGGACTAATCAGGGAAAATTAAAAATATTTTTTGGATATGCCGCCGGGGTGGGAAAAACCTATGCGATGCTGGAGGCGGCCGCACAGATGTCAGAAGCGGGGGTGGATGTGGCCGCCGGGTATATTGAACCCCATGCGCGTCCGGAAACCATGGCGCTTCTGGATGGACTGGAGCAGCTTCCGGTTCTGGAAATCCCGTATAAAAATATAGTATTGAGGGAATTCGATCTGGATGCGGCGCTTAAGAGAAGGCCGCAGCTGCTGTTAGTGGATGAGCTTGCCCATACGAATGCGGCCGGCTGCCGCCACACTAAGCGTTATCAGGATATTCAGGAGCTGCTGAAGGAAGGAATCAGCGTATATACCACGGTCAATGTACAGCATCTGGAAAGCCTGAATGATATCGTGGCTTCCATAACAGGTATCACTGTACAGGAAAGGATCCCGGACTTTGTTTTCGATCAGGCGGATCAGGTGGAGCTTGTGGATATTGAGCCTGCGGATCTTCTGGAAAGGCTGAAGGAGGGGAAGGTATACTGCCCGAAGCAGGCCGGCACGGCGATGGATCATTTTTTTACCCTGGATAATCTTACGGCCCTGCGGGAAATTGCCCTCCGGCGGACGGCGGATCAGGTAAACCGTGTTACGGAAAAGAACAGGGAACAGAACCGGGAGAGTGAATATTATACGGGAGAACATATTCTGGTCTGCCTTTCGGCCTCCCCGTCCAATGCCAAGGTGATCCGTGCGGCAGCCCGGATGGCCAATGCATTCCGTGCCCGGTTTACGGCGGTGCATGTGGAAGCGCCCGGAGGAGAGGGGATGGGGGACGAGGATGCCCTGCGCCTTCGCATGAACCAGAGGCTTGCGGAACAGCTGGGAGCCAAAACGGTGACGCTTTACGGAGGCGATATTACCAGGCAGATTGCGGAATACGCGCGTATTTCAGGAGTGTCCAAGATCGTGCTGGGAAGGAGCTATACAAAGAAGAAGCTGTTTTCCCAGAATGTGAATTTTGCGGATCAGCTGACCGCCCTGGTGCCCCGAATGGAAATTTATCTCATTCCGGACACCTATACAAGGCGTTATGCCAAAAAGAACAGGCTGGAAAGCATAATCGCGGTAAAGGATAAGAATTACCTGAAGGATTCCCTCGCCATGCTTGCGGTTCTGGGAATATCCACGATTCTGGCGTTCCTGTTCCGGCTGCTGGGAATCAACGAAGCCAATATTGTGACCATTTATATTCTGGGAGTCCTGATAATTGCCCTGATAACGGAAAACCAGATATATAACCTGCTTGCCTCCGTACTCAGTGTGGTATGCTTCAATATCTTTTTTACCATTCCCTATAATTCCCTGAAGGTCAGGGATCCGGGATATATGATCACCTTCCTGATCATGTTCCTGGCCGGGTTTATCACCGCTTCCCTCGCTAAAAAAGTGAAATCCTACGGCCGCCAGGCTGTAAGGAAGGCCTGGAGAATGGAAATACTTCTGGATACCAGCAGGAAGCTGCAGATGGCCTATGGAGAAAAAGCGATAGCCGAAACGGTGGCCGGACAGTTGGTGAAGCTTCTTGATAAGGATGTTGTCTATTATCCGGGGGAACCCAGGGAGGGTGTCAGGCCTTACTGCTTTCCCAGGGAAAAAAACAGCTGTATTGAGCGTCTGCTCACGAAGGATGAGACTGCGGTAGCCTCCTGGAGCTACCGGAACAATAAACATGCGGGAGCCTCCACCGGGACCCTTCCCGGAGCGAAGGGCCTGTATCTGGCGGTGAGAAGCGCCAATGCGGTATACGGCGTGGTGGGAATCTGCCTGGAGGACGGTTTCCTGCCTGCCTTTGATGAAAGCATTCTGAACGCCATGCTCAATGAGGCGGCGCTGGCGCTGGAAAAGGAACAGAGCACGGAGGATAAAAACCGTGCCAGGCTTCAGATCAGGCAGGAACAGCTCAGAAGCAATCTTCTGCGGAGCATATCCCATGATCTGCGGACACCGCTTACCAGCATTTCCGGGAATTCAGGCATGCTGATGCAGCAGGGTGACAATCTGAGCAAAGCTCAGAAGCAGAAGCTTTATGAGGATATTTACGACGATTCCGTATGGCTGTATAATCTGGTTGAGAACCTGTTGTCCGTGACCAAAATAGAGAACGGCAGCATGGAACTGAAGCAGCAGCCTGAGCTTCTCGAGGATGTGATAAGCGAAGCGCTGAGCCATATCCGGAGGCGGCTGAGGGGACATAAAATCCAGGTACACCTGGAAGACGAGTTCCTCATGGCCTGGATGGATGCAAAGCTGATCATGCAGGTGATCATGAATATCGTGGATAATGCTATCAAATATACGCCGGAGGATTCGCACATTGATATTTCCGCGAAAAAACTGGGGGACAGAATCTATATCAATATAGCCGATGACGGACAGGGAATACCGGATGACAGAAAGGAAAAGGTATTTGACCTCTTCTATACGGGAGAATACCAGGCGGCTGACGGAACACGGAGCATGGGAGTAGGCCTGTCTTTATGCCGTTCCATCGTGGAGGCCCACGGAGGAAAGCTTGAGGTGAGGGACAATGTGCCGAAAGGGACCTGTTTTCTGTTTGACCTGAAGGCAGAGGATGTGGGAGGGGACAATTTCCCGGAAACAGCCGGAAAAGCTTGACGGATATGCGCAATGCAGCGCAGAAATGAGGATAGAAATGGAAACGAAACATAATCTTCTGATTGTGGAGGATGAAAAGGCAATCTCCAATCTGATTGCAACCACCCTGGAGACACAGGGATACCATTATGAAAAAGCTTCCAACGGGGCGCAGGCCATGCTGGCGGTAACCTCCCACAGCCCGGAGGTCATCCTTCTGGATTTGGGCCTGCCGGATATGGACGGCCTGGATATCATACGAAAAGTAAGAAGCTGGTCCTCCGTCCCCATTATCGTGATCAGTGCAAGGACCGAGGATCAGGACAAAATAGAGGCCCTGGATGCGGGAGCCGATGATTATCTCACGAAGCCCTTCAGCGTCGAGGAGCTTCTGGCAAGGCTTCGTTCCACCTTCCGCCGGATCAGCTATATGCAGTCCGAACAGGGAGAGGTAAGCACGGTGTTTATAAACGGAGATCTGAAAATCGATTTTGCCGCGGCGGCAGCTTATATGGGCGAACAGGAGCTGCACTTGTCTCCCATCGAATACAAGCTTCTCTGTGAGCTGGCCAGAAATGTGGGAAAGGTTCTTACGCATCAGTACCTGATAAAAAAGGTGTGGGAAAATGTGAACGTCAGCGATATCCCTTCTCTCCGGGTCTATATGGCGACACTACGCAAAAAAATAGAGCCGGACAGGGAGAACCCCCAATATATCCAGACAAGAGTGGGTATCGGTTATAAAATGAACCGGCTGTAGGAACGGCCGGAAAAGGAATGAGATATTATGGATAAAAAAGGGAAAAAATTAAGGGTTGGCATGATCTATTCCGCAGAATCGATTCTGTTTCTTCTGGCCGCAACCCTGCTGGGGATGGGGTTCCGGGAAATCGGGTTTACGGAAACCAACGTGGTGCTGCTGTATATCCTGGCCGTATTTATCACCGCCAGCCTGACCAGGGGATATCTATGGGGGATCCTGTCGTCTGTGGCCGCAACCTTTACCTTTAATTATTTTTTTACAAAACCCTATCATTCCCTGCAGTTTTATGATGCGGGCTACATGGTTACCTTTGCGGTGATGACAGTGGTGGCCCTGGTAACAAGCGCCCTCACCTCCAGAGAAAAGGAAAATGCCAAAAGAGCCCTGGAACGGGAACGGCAGACACAGGCCCTGTATCTTCTTACCAGCCATCTTACGGAAGCCAAGGAGCTCTCCGATGCTGCGGAAACAGCCGTATCCGTCATAAGCGATCTGCTGGACTGCCGGGCGGCGTGTCTCTGTTATGACGAAACGGGGGAACCGGAAAAAACGTTTCTTCAGAGAACAGAAGAAGGAAAGCTTGTAAGGAGAAGGCTGGAAAATGGAGAAGAAGTGAAGAAAAGGCTGGAAAACCTCCGGGATCCTTTCTATGCGGGAGAGGAATTTTATGACTGGCCGGTCTACGGCGGCGAAGGGATTCTGGGCGTGGTGCGTATCCCCGGAGAAAGAGCGGAGGCTTTTGAGGAAACACAGAAGATATTTCTTCATTCCATGCTGGAATGCGTGGCGCTGGCTATGGACCGCATCCTTGCCGTGAGGAAGCAGGTGCGTTCCCGGCAGCAGATACAGCAGGAAAGATACCGGGGCAACCTGCTCCGGGCGATTTCCCACGATCTGAGGACGCCTCTTTCCGGAATCATGGGAACCTCTGAAATGATTATGGATATGTCGAAAAAGGAGGATCCCCGGTTTGATCTGGCGGAAGGAATCCATAAGGATGCCATCTGGCTCCATTCCCTCGTGGAAAACATTCTGAGCCTGACCAGGCTTCAGGAGGGCAGGATGGTCATTAAAAAACAGCCGGAGGCCGTGGAGGAAATTGTGGGAGGCGCTATAGCGCAGATGGCGGGCCGCTCACCCGGCAGGGAAATCCAGGTGGAGGTGCCGGAAGAGGTTCTGATGGTGCCCATGGATGCCAGGCTGATCATGCAGGTGCTGATTAATCTTCTTGACAATGCGGTGAAGCATACGCCGCCGGAAGCGGAAATAAAGATAACGGTAAAAAAGGATCTGGCAGGAGAAAACGCCGTATTCTGTGTGGCTGACCGGGGAGAAGGCATTGCGCCCGAGGATCTTCCCAATATTTTCCAGACCTTTTATACGTCCCGGATAAAGCCTGTGGATGCCCAGAAAGGAATCGGCCTCGGCCTCACGATCTGTGAATCCATTGTCAGCCAGCACGGCGGGCGGATGGAAGCGGGAAACAGAACCGACGGCCCGGGCGCGGAATTCCAGTTTACCCTGCCTTTGACGGACACCTGCCCTGTGAATGAAGAAACGGAGGAAACAGATGGAACAATATCATGAAACAATACTTGTGGTAGAGGATGACGTACAGATCCGGAATTTTATCTGCTACGCCCTGAAAGCGGAGGGCTTTACCTGCCTGACCGCAGGCAATGCGGCTACCGCCATGAAGCTGCTGCTGTCCTCTCAGCCGGATATGATTCTGCTGGATCTGGGACTGCCGGACATGGACGGAGAGGAAATCCTGAAAAAGGTCCGGGAATGGTCGGAAATGCCTGTCATAATAGTCTCCGCAAGAGATCAGGATAAAGAAAAAGCGGCCCTTCTGGATCTGGGCGCCGATGATTACCTGACCAAGCCCTTTTCCGCCACAGAACTGATGGCGCGCATCCGTGTGGCGCTCCGCCACCTGTACCGTCAGGGCCTTCCCCGCCCCCAGTCCGTATATCGGGTGGGCGGGCTTGAGCTGGATGTGGAAAAGCATGCCGCCGCCCTGGACGGAGAGCCCCTCCACCTGACCCCCATGGAATTCAGCCTGATGTCCCTGCTGATAAAAAATGCGGGAAAGGTACTCACAAGCGGTTATATCCTGAAAGAGGTATGGGGCGCCGCCTATGACTCCGACACCCAGGCCCTCCGCGCCCTCATGGCCGCCCTGCGCCGCAAAGTGGAAAAAAATCCCGCCAAACCCCGCTATATTTTTACAGAAATAGGGATAGGCTACCGAATGGCCGATGAATAATTTTACAGCCCCCTATCCCACTTTTCCATCCTCATAATTCTTACATTTTTCTTTTACCCACAATCTTCCTATCTCTACTATCTTTTTTCTATTACCCCACTCTTACAAAATTCAATCTTTGTCCCTAAAGAGCGCGAGCCAACTAAAACGGCCCCAGGGAGAATTGCAAAGCAATTCTCTGAAATTGCCGCCGCCGGGCGGCAATATTCTCACAGAATTCTCACACCGTTTTCCCGAACTCTCACACCCTTCTCACAGGATATCAGCTAGAATGAAATCATCAAAAGGAGGAGAAAGATATGAGAACAGCGATGAAAGAAGAAGCAGGAACAGAGAAAGAATATTTGAATCAGTTATGTGAAGAGGTGCGCAGCCTTATCCATGATTATCATATAGAAGAAGCCCGTGAAAAAATCTGCGAGGCAATGAGGGACTATCCTGACGCGGCCGAGCCTCATAACCTGTTTGGAATCCTGATGGAGAAGCAGGGCGGCCATATATCAGCAATGAAGCATTTCCGTGCGGCCTGGTCATTGGATCCCACATTCCTGCCCGCAAGAAAAAACATAGATAATTACGGCGGCTTTTCCCGGCCGGGAGAGGCTGCATATACCATGGACGACTGCAGGGCGGACGAAAAAAAAGAACGCTGTAAGATCGAATATGACGAGAACGGCGTAGGACATGTGGTGAGAAGAAAACAAAATGACAAATCAGGCTTCTTTGGTTTTTAAGCGTTGTCCCGGGAAAGGGAAGAAAGGGGAACATATGAAATACTTTGATTTCCGGTTATCCAAAAAAGAAGAAAAAAAATATGTGGTGATTATAGGCTGCGGAAGGCTGGGAGCCAGCCTGGCCGCCGAAATATACGGGCAGGGAAATGACGTATGTATAGTTGACAGGGACAGGGATGCCTTCCGCAAGCTGGACAGCTCCTATGGCGGACTGACAGAGACGGGCGATGCCGCGGATTTGGAAACCTTATCCCGGGTGACGGCGGAAAAGGCCGACTGCCTTATTCTGGTAACGGATAATGACAATATAAACATTATGATTTCCCAGATGGCGGAATCCCTGTTCCATACGGAAAAAATAGTGTGCAGGCTCTATGATCCGGAGAAGGAATGTATTTACAGGGAAACCGGGATTGAAACCATTTGCCCCGCCGTCCTGTCGGCTAGGGAAATAGAGAAGCTGCTCGGTAAAGAAAAAACAATGGGCGCTGAGAGGAGCAAAGATGAGAAGCAGTGTATCGGATAAAAACAGGATCCTCCTTGCAGGAGGCTTCCATAAAGTGAAATCCCTGGCGTTGTCTCTGATACGCAAGGGGTATAAGGTGACTGTGATTAATAAAAACTATGAGGACTGCCATAGCCTGGCGGAAATCCAGGCTATGGAGGTCATATACGGGGATGCTTCCAAGCCTTATGTGCTGGAGGAAGCAGGAGCGGACAGGACTGACATTGCCATTGCGCTGACCCAGAATGATGAGGATAACCTAGTCATCTGCGAACTCTGCAAAAAACGGTTCAAAACGGCCAAGACGGTGGCCCTTGTCAATGATCCCAAAAAGACGGAATTTTTCTATAACATGGGAATTGATTCTGTGGTGTGTGCCATTAATGTAGTGGCCGGCATCATAGAACAGCAGGCCTTTATGGACGAGATGGCCACAAGGATCCCTCTGGGAAGCGGCAGGGTTGGAATTACAGAGGTTTTCATTTCCCAGACGGCTCCTGCGGCAGAGAAAAGAATATGGGAGCTTGACCTTCCCAGGGACGCCATTATCGGCTGTATCCTGCGCGGGGAAGAAAGCATGATCCCCAGAGGGGATAATCGGATCTTTCCGGGAGACACTCTTGTGGTCATATCCACATCGGAGCAGGAAAAAGAAGTGATACGAAAGCTGACAGGAAGATAAAAGGCTTTCTGTCCGGCAGAAAGAAATCGAAAAAGAAGGTTGCAGGATGAAAAAGTTTATTTATGAAGAACGCAGTATCGGCAAGCTGATTCTGCTGATAGGAGTACTGCTGGCAGTCCCGCTTCTGGTACTGCCTTTTTATCCGGAAGATGCCGTATATATACCGGCCTTTTTAATTCCGGCTCTGTTCTCCATTTTACTCGGATTGGGGATAGGATTCCTGTCGGGTAAGAAGAAGGAACAGGAAAGCTGCAGAGGGTATCTGTATTCCTCCAGCATGACGGTGCTGGCCGCCTGGGGATACGGCATCGCGGCAGGAGCGGCCCCCTTTGTCGTTGCAGGGCAGCTGACGGTGGTACAGGCTTTATTTGAAGCGGTCAGCGGCTGGACGACAACGGGACTGTCCGTCATGAACGTGGAAGAGGTCAGCCATATTTTTCTATTCCATCGAAGCTTTATGCAGTTCTGCGGAGGGCTTGGCTTCGTGATGATGATGCTCATCTTTATTCAGGAAAGAGAATCCATGAACCTGTACAGCGCGGAGGGGCATCCTGACAGACTCCTTCCGAACCTCGGGAAAACGGCCCGGGCCATATTCGTAATGTACTGCGCCTTTCTTGCGGCGGGTGTGATCGCCTATGTGCTTGCGGGGATGCCGTTATTCGACAGCATCAACCATACCATGTGCGCGTTGTCAACGGGCGGCTTTTCCACAAGGACAGACAGCATCGGCGCTTATGACAGCCTTCTGATCGATACCATAACCAACGTGCTTATGCTGGCAGGCACTACAAATTTCGCCGTCCTTCTCCTGCTTGTCAGGGGAAAATTCAGACGTGCTTTCCGGGTCAGCGAGCTGCGGTTTATGTTCCTGGTGCTTGCGGCGGCTGTTATTCCGGTAACATGGAGCCTGCACCATACGTTGTTTCAGTTGGATGCAGGGGAGAGTATACGGCAGGCGGGCTTTAATGTGATAGCAGCCCTTTCAACCACAGGCTTCTCCACTATGGGATATCAGGAATGGCCCCAGATGTCCTTGGGAATTATGATTCTGCTTATGCTGATCGGCGGAGGGATCGGTTCCACGGCGGGAGGGCTGAAGCTGACCAGAGTATATCTCATGCTGCGTATGGCGGCAGAAAATATGAAGGAACGGATATCCTCCAAACGCAGGGTCAGCGTACCAGTTTATACAAATGCCCAGGGCAGGCAGCCCATTGACGGAGAACTATATAAACAGACAGGCAGCTTTGTAACCGCCTATCTGGTGATTTTTATTACCGGTTCCTTACTTCTTACGGAAACCGCAGACTGCAGCCTGACGGAGGCCATGTTTGAATTTGCCTCCGCCCTGGGAACCGTAGGCCTTTCCATAGGGGTCACCGGTCCGGCATCAAACAATGCCACGCTTATCGTTGAGATGACAGGCATGCTTCTGGGAAGGCTGGAAATTTTTATCATTTTCATCGGCTTTTACTGTATGGCCGACCGGATTAAAAATACCTTTGTCAGGAAACTGAGGCAGCATCGCCCTTCCGCCTGAAAAGGGACATTTATACAAAATGTCCCGGTGTTACGCCGACTACCTTTTTAAATTTTTTGATGAAGTAAAAATAATCATGAAAGCCTACCGCTTCACTGATTTCAGCGAGGCTCAGATCCGTGGTGGTAAGCAGTTCTCTGGCTTTGCCGATTCGCAGTTCCGTAAGGTATTGGGAATAGGTGAGGCCGGTTTCATTTTTTATCAAAAAGCTGACATAGGATGCGTTCAGGTGGAACAGTTCGGAGAGCTTTTTCAGGGAAACATCCTTTTCATAATTTTCATTCAGATATTTGATGATCTGCATGAAGGAGGATGCCTGTGAAACGCTTTGGGGCTGAGAAAGAACCGGCGCCGGCGTGCGCAGCCGTTCCTCCATTTCTTCAAGGACTTCACTGAAAGAGGAATAATCCTCCGCAAGCTGTTCATAGCCGTTAAGAAAATATTCCCCGTCCTCCTCAGGGGCTCCCATAAAGGGACAGGCATATACCAGATTATATAAACGGTAGGCGCCTGCGATATCAAGGAGCAGGGAACAATCGCGTCCTTTCAGATCATGCAGGAAGGCCAGCAGGGTTTCCGGTGAGGACTGCGCTTCCTGCAGCCTCCGGAAGAGTTCCTCCGTAAGGGATGCGGATACGGGAACTTCCATGAGGCAGGAAGAAGCGGAAATGAAAAACTGGTAGGCCATAATTTCCGTTTCCGTCACCCTTTCTTTCAGCCGGTTAAGGGGAGAAGGAAGAAAAGACAGGCTGATGCCGGCTTTTTCCCTGTTGTCGGAGATAAGGCGGCAGGCGGCATCCCGGTTAAAGGGCTTTTCACTGAAGTAAAGATACTTTCGGCGGCCCAGCTTTACCGTGAGCCCGGCTTCCAGCTCTTCTCCGCAGTCGGGCATATGGACGGAAGCGGCGAGATAAAGGGAATCTCCGCTGAGTCCAAAGGTACCCAGAAGCCTGCGCAGAGGCTCTTCCTCTTCTTCTTCAATATAGTCCAGAAGGATGTCGGAATGAAGGGAGCTCTCCCGGCGGATATTACGGACTGCCTGCCGCAGCAGTTTGGTAAGCTCCTTCGTGTCCACAGGCTTCAGGCAATAGCCTAATACGCCCAGCTGGATTGCCTTCTGGGCATAGGTGAAATCAGCATATCCGCTGATGAGAATGATCTGTATGTTGGAATTGTTTTTATGAAGCTCTTCACAAAGCTCCAGGCCGTTTAGGCCGGGCATGCGGATATCCGTCAGGATGATGTCCGCATGGTTTTCCTTTGCCTGACGCAGCGCTTCCCGGCCGTCGGAAGCGGTTCCCTCCACGGATAAGCCAAGCTTTGTCCAGGGAATAGAGGAAACCAGCATCTTTACCACCCGGTTTTCATCGTCTGCAATAATGACTCGGAACATAATTTCCCTCCTGTAAATGTAATGTGATTATTCTTTCCATATACGGTATCAGGACAGGCTGGCCGCGCCGTCCGCAGGAAGGGTCAGAAGGATACGTGTCCCTTCACCCTGAATGGAATCCAGGGTAAGCCCGTAACCGGGACCATAATTGAGCAGGATACGGTGGGCCACATTCAGAATCCCTACGTGCTGCTCCGAATAGGTATTGATGATGCCGATATCTGCCAGACGTTCCTGAAGCTGTGCAAACGTATCCTCAGGAATGCCGATTCCGTCGTCCTGTATGGTGATGAGAAGCCGGTCGCCCTGCAGTCTGGCTCCGATGAAAAGAGTCCCTTTCCGGGAAGCGGGTTCGATCCCATGGAAGACCGCATTTTCCACCAGCGGCTGAAGAAGAAATTTCATCACGGGTACGGACCGCGTTTCTTCCCTGATACTGCAGATGGTTTCCAGCTTCCCCGGAAACCGGGATTCCTGGATTTCAAGATAAGCCATGGTAATTTCCAGTTCCCGGGAGAGAGGGACGATATTTTCCCCTTTCACATTGTAACGGAACAGCTTTCCCAGGGCGTCCGACATCCCTGCGATCTCGGGAACCTGCTTCTCCAGGGCGATATCCTTAATGGACTCCAGGGTGTTATAGAGAAAATGAGGATTGATCTGGCTGCGGAGAAAATCCAGTTCCGCCTGTTTTTTCCCCAGCTCCGTTTCATAAAGGGACACGGTGGTGTTGTAAAGCTGGCGCGTAAGCTTCTGCTGCTCTTCGATGAGCTCATGGAAGGAGGTATTGAGGGTGCGGATTTCCGAGCAGCCGTCCAGAAGCAGCGGTTTTCTTTTTTTATTCAGTGGCTTCTGCTTGATTTCTTCGATATAACAGGACAGCTGGTTCAGCGGCGAAACCATATTGCGAAGCAGGATATACATAAAGACAGCCAGAAGGATCAGGGAAGCGATAATCACAATGGTAATGACTATGGTCGTTTTGAGGACATCCCCATGCAGCTCCCTTTTGTCTATGGCGCTTATGATGTAATATCCCATATCAGAAGCCGGGGTAACGTAAATAAGATAGTCGCGCAGATCATAGTCCCGGGTTTCCGGGGCGGAAAAGGCATCCAGATCATGACAGCTTTTCATCAGGCTCTGCGTGATATCCTCCGGGCAGTTAAAGCTGAAATAATGCCGGCTGCTGTCCACCAGCAGAAAATAAGTGGTTCCCTGCTGCGGGGAAGGAAGAATAATCGGAGCCTTTCCCGGGTCTATGGAAAGGAACAGGCTCCCCAGGTACTGCCCATAATAGGCTGTTTCCATCATCCCGTACACATTACAGCCGAAAACCATCCGTTTTTCCCTGGAACGGTTGGAATTCGTGAGAGGAGAGGACAGGAAGCCGAAGCTGTAAAGGCCGTGAGTGCCTTCCATCTCCTTTGCAAGACCTCGCAGAGTGCCGCCGTCATAGATGTTGGACCAGGACATTTCGTCGGAAACCAGAGCGATATCGCTGATATCCTGATTCATAATAGTATAGGAAGAAAACTGCACCAGCAAATCCTTCAGGTATCTCTGGGTCTGGGAAGAATAGGGTGTATGGAGAAGCCCTTCTATATTTTTATCAAAAAGCATGGTATTGAAAATAGAATCGATTCGCTGAAACAGATAATTCATTTCCCCGTCGAATTTCTGGGAGGTATTTCGGGCATAGGCCGCCGCATTTTTCAGAAGAAGACGATCCAGAGCAGTATAGGAAACCACCGACAGTATCAGACAGAGACCCGCCATGCAGATCAGAATGATTTGGAACTGTTTCTTAATAGAAAGCTTAGCCATTTTCATATTTCCCATCCCCTTCTTAAGGACGGCGGTTTCCGTACCGTTTCCATCCCCTGAAAAAAGTATATCATACGATGGAAAAACCCTGTATGGAAAAATGCCGGGTGATACCTAAAGAAATTCCATTTTTCAGGAAAAGTATGCGGGATTCTAAAGTTTATCCATATTTTTGTCTTTCAACTCCCCGGATTTGACCATACCTTTCCATGGGTACGTTCCGTATAATTAATGATAGAAACAGGAAGACAACAAAGGTGGAATGAGGAATGAAACGAGAGAAAATGCAGACAGCCAGGACGAAAAGCGGTTTCATAAAGCACCTCAGAAATAACTGGATGCTTTATGCCATGCTGCTTCCTGTCCTGCTGTGGTATGCCATATTCTGTTATCTGCCCATGGGTGGGATCAGCCTGGCATTCAAAAATTATCAGTATGATACAGGGCTTTGGCACAGTCCATGGGTGGGAGTGACGCATTTTCAAAAGATGTTCGGTGATGCGGAGTTTTGGAGAGCCTTTAAAAATACGCTGATATTCAGTTTGGGAAAGCTGGTGTTTCATTTTCCCATGCCTATTCTCATGGCCATACTGCTGAACGAAATCAGACAGCCGGGAGTTAAGAAATTTTTTCAGACCGTATTTACCTTTCCCCATTTTATTTCCTGGGTGGTTTTATCCGGAATTCTCATCAGCATGTTCGCTTCCAATGGTATTGTAAACCAGGTGCTTGGCGCCCTGCATCTTCCCCAGGTATCTCCTCTGATGTCGCTGCAGGCGTTCCGGCCGTTTATCTGGATATCCAATATATGGAAGGAATGCGGATGGGATGCCATCATCTATATGGCCGCGCTCACGGGAATCGATCCCCAGCTTTACGAAGCAGCCAGCATTGACGGCGCAAGCCGGCTCCAGAAAATGCGTTTTATCACCTGGCCGGGGATATTGGGAGTGGTCTGCACCATGCTCATCCTCCAGATCGGGGGAATTATGGGCGGAGCGTCCTTTGACCAGATTTTCAACCTGTATTCCTCGCCCGTATATCCGGTTGCTGATATTATCGATACCTATGTATTCCGCCAGTCTTTCCAGGTAGGCACCAACTTTGGATATACAACAGCCATTGGGCTGCTGAAATCGGTAATAGGCGTGGTGATGATAACGGCTGCCAATAAAGTGGTGGTAAAGGCCGGAGAAGAAGGGCTGTTCTGACAGGAAAGGATAAAAAACATGAAAAAAAGAAAGTTTTCTTTATTTGATATCATCTTGTTCCTGGTTTTCGGGCTGATAGCGGTAATAACCATATATCCATTTTACAACGTATTTATCGTGTCCCTTTCCAATACGCTGGCAAGCGCCACTTATTCCCCGTATCTGTACCCTCATGTCATTGATTTTACCGGATACCGGACGATTATGAACGATCCCTACTTTTTTAAATCCCTGGGGACTACTCTGTTCGTAACAATTGTGGGAACTACGTTAAATATGGTATTCTCTGTTACGGCCGCCTATGTGCTGTCCAGGAAAAGACTGATTGGAAGAAAAGTATTCCTGAGCCTTATTTTGTTTACCATGCTGTTTTCTGGCGGATTGATTCCCACCTATCTGGTGGTGAGCGGGCTGGGGCTGGATAACAGCATCTGGTCCATGATTTTTCCGGGTATGATAAGCACGTATTATCTGATAATCATGAAAAATTACTTCGTCGGCCTTCCGGTCAGCCTGGAAGAAGCGGCACGGATCGACGGCGCCAATGAATTTGTGGTGATGACACGGATTTTTATCCCTATTTCCAAACCGTTTATGGCCACCTTCCTTTTGTTTTATGCGGTGGAACGGTGGAATGAATGGTGGAATGCCTACCTGTACATCAGTGACAAGAATATCAAACCGCTGCAGATCTATCTGAGGGATGTGCTGGTTAATTTCAACAGCCAGCTGGCCACACAGGCGCAGTCCATAATGAACAGCCAGAATAAGGTGTTTATCCAGTCCATTCAGATGGCTACCATCATTATCACCATGCTGCCGATTCTGTGTGTATATCCTTTCGTACAGAAGTATTTTGTGAAGGGTGTTCTGGTCGGTTCCGTTAAGGAATAGGCCTCAAAATAAAGAAAGAGAGAAGGAGAGAGAGTATGAGAAAGATGAAAAAACTGACGGCATCCCTTTTGGCTGTTACCGTTGCGGTAGGTCTGCTGGCAGGCTGCGGAAAGCAGTCGGGCACGACGGCTCCGGCGGCGGAAAGCGCTCCTGCGGGAGAGAGTGTTTCACAGGCGGCGGAAGAACCGGCGACGGCAGATACCGCGGAACCTGTGGAGGTGACCATTGCCATCTGGGGCGCGGAAGACGGCCTGTCCGGCGGAGAAAATGATCCCATCTACAAAATGATTGAAGAAAAGACCGGTGTAAAACTGGTGGCACAGAATGTGACCTGGGATGATGCGGATCAGAAAATACAGCTTTGGGCTACCAATGGCCAGCTGCCGGATATTTTTGCCGGAGATTTTGTCAGCAAATCTTTTTATGGAAAATGGATCGAACAGGGTGTTATCCGCGCGCTGCCGGATGATCTGTCAGCCTATCCCAATCTGCAGGAATACCTGAAGATGGACAGAGCCGTGGCATCTATGAGAGACGGCCATTATTATATGATTCCCAGGCAGACCTATGGGGACATTTCCTACAGTGTACAGGACAGAAATGTAGTGTACCGCTGGGATCTGGCACAGGCGGCAGGAGTTACCAAGGAACCGGAAACCTATGACGAATTCCGTGATATGCTCAGGAAAATCATCGAAGCGGATCCGGAAGGCAAAAATGTAGGAGGCCTCACACAGGCGCTTCCCAGTCTGCTGGGCGGATTTATATTCCCTTACGGCGGTATCGTGGATAAAAAATGGGTATTGAAGGATGACCAGTTTATGCCCGGTTATTTTGCAGGCGATATGAAGGCTGCCATGCAGCTTGCCAGGGATATGTATCAGGAAGGAACCATTGAAAAGGATGTGGCGTTGGCAAAGCTTGATACCTCCAAGGAAAAATTCCTTCAGGGACAGACCGCAGCCATGGTATTTGCAGGATCAGGTCCCGCCTGGCTTTATGATCAGATTGGGAAAGATTATGAAACCCTGTACGGACGCAGTTTCCTGGATGATGTAAAAATTGCAAAACTGTATCCGGGCGCGGATGGGAAGAAATATTATTTTGTGGATACCGAATCCTGGTCGGAAAGCTATATTTCCGCAAATGTGGATGATGAGAAAATGGCGGCTATCTGCAAATTATATGATTTCCTCTATTCCGATGAAGGAAAGAGACTGGTATTCTGTGGTATAGAAGGCGAAGACTATGATTTGACAGACGGCAAGGTAGTGATGAAGGACGGTGTGGATCTGGGGGCGAAATATCCTTTTATGAATCCTAATTCCAGCATAAGCAGTATTGCCATGTGGAATCCTTCCGACTGGGATATTACATTCCCCAGTACAAGGCCTGAAGAGTACAGACAGCTGAACGAAGCAAGACATCAGGATGCGGTGGACAACGGATATCTTCCTGAATATTACGATGCCATTCTGTTCCTGAGCACGCCGCTGAAGGATGATTTCGTATACAACTCCGATGATGATCTGATGCAGATTATGATGGGAACCGAGCCGGTGGATAAAATGGTGGATGACCTGATGGCCGGCTATGAATCCAAGGGATTAAGAGCTATGCTCGAGGAAGTAAATACGGCGGCAGAGGAAGCGGGGATTGCCAAATAAGGCGAAGCAGTTAAGGTAAATCAGTTAAGATGTTTTCTTTTCACAACCGTACCTTTTTGTGTTATTATATATAGATATAACCATATCAGCAGAAAAGGTCGGTAAGAGAAGGAAAGAACGGATTTATGGATGAATTGACAACGAAAGAAACCATATGGTTTGACGGACTTTCAGGAGATGCGTTTACAAGAATTCTGGAAGGAGAGCGGCCGGAAGAAGTTCTGGAGAGTGCGGGTCCTTTTATTGAACTCATGAGCAGGTACCGCTGTGCCATGATGGAGGTGGAAACCAAGCTTCGTGTTCTGGATGAAGAATTCTCTATAACGTATAACAGAAATCCCTTTGAAACAATAAAAGCACGGCTGAAAAAGCCAATGAGTATCGTAGATAAGATGCGCAAGAAAAAGATTCCTCTTTCTGTGGAAAATATAGAAAAGAATCTGAATGATATTGCGGGAGTCCGTGTGATTTGTTCCTTTCCGGACGATATCTACGCATTGGCGGCCATGCTGGTGCAGCAGGATGATATCCGGCTGATCGCGAAGAAGGATTATATAGCCAATCCCAAGCCGAACGGATATCGAAGCCTTCACCTGATTGTGGAGGTGCCCATTTTCCTTTCCAACTGTAAGAGATATATGCGGGTGGAGGTTCAGTTCCGTACCATTGCCATGGATTTCTGGGCCAGCCTGGAGCATAAGCTTAAGTATAAAAAGGATATTGACAATCCGGATGATATTGCGAAGGAGCTGGAGGAGTGCGCCAGGATTATCAGCAGTATGGACGTTCGGATGCAGGAAATCCGCAACCGGATAGAACAGAGTTAAGAATGGAATCAGAGTCAGTTACAGGCCGGAGTGCCTGCGGGAAGACCTTCCCGCAGGACTCCGGCCTCTTTCATATGCCGTGATAATGCGTTGCAGGATGAATTTGAAAAAAACTATAAAAAATTTGTAAAAAATCGATTGTATGAGAAAAATTTTCATACGCACAGTTGCATTTGCAGGGAAGTGCGTTATAATATTTTGTAATTGTTCCGTACCTTAGCAATTCTACTTTTTTACAATATACAGCAGGCACCGGGCAGGATGGTGCAGGGGAGGCATTATGACAGAACCGATATCTGAGGAAATGAGCCCTTTATGGGACATATATAATGATGGCTTCCCGGATTTTCTGGCAGAGCTGCTTGAAGCAGAGGAACTGCAGCGGCTGAAAAAGGTGGGAATGCACTGCGGATGTGAATACAGCTCCTTCCCCCTGTTCCGGTTTTCCTCGCCCTATACGAGATGGATTCACAGCGTGGGAGCAGGGCTGATCGTATGGCATTTTACCTTTGATGTAAAGCAGAGTATTGCGGGACTGCTTCATGATATTGCCACACCGGTTTTTGCCCATGTGGTTGATTTTATGAAGGGGGATCACCTGAAACAGGAATCCACGGAAGAATATACCCGTAAACTGATAGAGGAATCGGAAGGTATCCAGAAGGTATTACATAAATACGGCCTGTCAACGGAGGATGTGGCGGATTACCATCGGTATCCCATTGCGGATAACGATTCTCCGGGGCTGTCCGCCGACAGGCTGGAATATACGCTGGGCAATTTTTACTGCCGGGAAAAGAAAAGTCCCGGGGAAATCCGCCGGATATACAGGAACCTCACAACCGTCCTGAATGAAGAGGGGATCCCCGAACTGGCTTTCACCTCTTCGGAAGAAGCGCTTACTTTTACTTTGGGGTCATTGGATAATTCCCGTATGTTCACTGCGGATGAGGATCGGTTCTGCATGCAGTATCTGGCAGATTTATTAAGAAAAGCCGTGGAATGGGGGATTTTATCGGAATCGGATCTGTATACCACAGAAGAGCAGGTGCTTGATAAGCTGCTTCAGGATGAAAGGGCGGCAGGCCTGTGGGAGGAGTATACCCGTTTTTCCCAAATCCGCAGCAGCGCAGAGCCGGTGGAGGGAATATACTGTGTTAATGTGCCGTCAAAGCTGAGGTATATTGATCCTCTTGTGGTACAGGAAGGGATTCCTGTAAGAATAAGTAAAATATGTACAAAGGCGGCAGAGGCAGTCAGGGAGTATCTGCATACGGATTTTGACAGATGGATCAGCGTCAGCGGGGAACAGGAGTGTAAGCAGTGAGAATAAAAGCAAAACGGATGATACTGATAATTGTGGTATGCATTGTCGTATATCTGGTAGCGGGGGCCATGGGCCCTTTTATAAAGTATAAGGATGTGAGCGGCCAGACCGTGGAAGAGTTCCGTGCGGACAGCTTCCGCAGCAGCGAGGCGGGAACGGACAGGGCCATGCTTCTGGAAACAAGTGAAAGCGCCCTGGAACACCGCATACGGTTGATAAACGGGGCGAAATCCCGTATCATACTCAGCACCTTTGATATGAGGAACGGAGAGAGCACCAAGGATCTGCTGTCTGTCATCTGGCATAAGGCGGAAGAAGGGGTAAAGGTACAGATACTGGTGGACGGAGTCAGCGGACTTATCCGAATGGAGCCGGATCCTCTTTTCCATGCGGTTGCCTCCCATCCGAATATCCAGATTAAAATTTATAATCCCGTCAATCCTCTGATGCCTTGGAAAACCCAGGGGAGAATGCATGATAAATACGTGATTGTGGATGACAGCGCTTATATCCTGGGAGGAAGGAATACCTTTGACTACTTTCTGGGGGATTATGATTCGAAAAATAAGAGCCTGGACAGAGAGGTGCTGATATACAATACCGCACAGGGAGAGGAAAACAGCGGGGAAAGCTCCCTGTTCCAGGTAGAGGCGTATTTTAACCGGGTCTGGAATCTGGATGTGTGCCGTCTGTTCCATGACGATGAAGGACAGCAGAAGAAAAAAAGGATTCAGAAGCAGATGGAACTTCTTGAAGCCCGTTACCAGGAGCTTCGGGAAAAGCAGGAAGGCTTTTTTGATACCGCCTATGATTATACTGCCCATACCTGTGCAGCCAACCGTATCCGCCTGGTATCCGGCCCTACCGGGATATACGGGAAAGAACCGGATATTTTCTATACCCTGACGGAGCTGATGAAACAGGCGCAGGAGCGGGTGGTTATCCATACGCCGTATGTGGTAACCAATGATTATATGAACGAAACCCTTACGGAAATCGTGGATACGGTCCCCCAAGTGAAAATGGTAATTAATTCCGTAGAAAACGGGGACAATTTCGTGGCTTCCAGCGACTATCAATATCATAAAAAAGATGTGATCGCCACCGGTATCAGCCTTTATGAATATGACGGAGGACTTTCCACCCATGGAAAATCCCTGGTAATTGACAATGATTTGTGCGCTGTAGGCTCCTATAACTTCGATCTTCGCAGCACCTATATGGATACGGAGCTCATGCTTGTGATCCAGAGTGAGGAGCTCACACAGCAGCTCATGGAATACATGGGAGATATCGAAAAGGACTGCCGGTTGGTGGTGGACGAAAAGAACTATGTTGTTCCGGATCACGTAACCGTGGCCAAAGTACCATTTTTAAAGAGATTAGCATGGAAGGTTGTGGGACTCCTGCTTCAGCCATTCCGGGTGCTAGCTTAATATACGGGAACGATAAAGAAAGGACAAGGCAGAAATGAAAAATATCACGATACGGCCCGCCCGCCTTGAAGATGCCTCAGAAATACTGAAAATATATGAACCCTACATAAAAAAGACTACGATTACTTTTGAATACGAAGTGCCGTCCTTAGAAGAATTCCGAAGCCGCATGACAGGCATAATAGGGGCTTATCCCTATCTTGTTTGTGAAGCTGACGGAAAAATCCTGGCCTATGCCTATGCACACCGTTTTCATGAAAGAGCCGCATATCAGTGGGATGCGGAGCTGTCCGTATATGTGGATGAAGAATATACAGGATTAGGGATGGGAAAGGCGCTGTACCATGCATTAATGGAAATACTGAAGCTCCAGAATGTGAAAAATGCCTATGCGCTTGTGACCAGCCCCAACGAAAGAAGCGAGGCTCTTCATCTGGGGATGGGCTTCCGGCTGGAAGGCCTCAACCGCGAAACCGGTTATAAAATGGGAAAATGGCTTGATGTTTCCTGTTTTGTGAAGAATATAGGGACGCATGAGTGCGATCCGGAAGGCATTAAGCCGTTTTCTGAGGCAGAACAGACAGAAGTTGACAGGATATTAGAAGAAAGTGTAAAGTTACTGAAATCAAAAAAGGATCTTGACAGATAAAAAGAAAATAGTTAGAATAATCAATGTTGCAGATTGCAGTATCAGATCGCTGCAATGGGCCCAGATAGCTCAGTTGGTAGAGCAGAGGACTGAAAATCCTCGTGTCACTGGTTCGATTCCGGTTCTGGGCATAAACCCTTACAAATACTATTTGGCAGTATTTGTAAGGGTTTTTTATGTGCAATTGCTGCCTGTCACGGGGCATATTGTCCTTTTACTGGGAAATCAAGGTTATGTTAAATGGAATGAATATGTAGATTTATGTTTTCTTTAAGTATATAATGAAATAAGTGTAAAATATGAGTAGGGGGATTTTGGTATTATGGAAAATATAACAGAAATAGTTTGTCCTAATTGCGGTGAGAAATTGCCAGGTGATTCTGTGTTTTGTGCTAAATGCGGAACGAGACTTAATGAAGATGGACAGCAAGAGGTACAGGGCGTTGAGCAGGCTGCAAAACCCACCGGTTTTTTTGCCAAATATAAGAAAATAATAGGAATTGCAGCCGCCGCGGTTATTATAGTATTAATTGTTTTGTTTGCCGTCAATACGGTACAGAGAACGAATCTTAAGAAAGAGCTGCTTCGCGATTGGTGTAAGGTGGAAGGGGAAAAGGATTCCTATATCCTTTGTGTATTGGATTTTTCCGAAAAAGAAGTGGAATACCGGCTGGAAACAGGATATGCATGGATGGATACCTCTCTGGCAACTTATGATTATAAGGTTATAAGCGGAAATAAAATTAAGGTTTTACGTTATGGGGATGATTGGGAAACATTTTCTATAGAATTCAATGATGAAAAGACAATAATGATAACAACTCCTGCACTTACAAGTACGGATGCAAGGGAAGTATGGGTTAATTTGGATTAGTCAACAATTAAGCCGGAATAATATGTCAATGCTAAAGGTCTGCTGTCAATAGGCAGCAGGCCTTTTCTATGAATACTTATCCTGCGGTAAGAAAGATTGTTCTCCATTTGAAAATTAAGGGGGAAGAAAAAGGAAGATTTTTATTAGCCTGATTTGTAGATTTTAGCAGCTTTAAGAGATATAATAGAAAATACTACCAGAGGGAGGAAAAAACATGGCACTTATTCAATGTTCAGAATGCGGAAAAGAAATCTCGGATCAGATATCAGCGTGTCCGCACTGCGGATACCCCGTACAAAAGCAGACCGATGAAAACAAGGGGAAAAATAAAAAGAAATTACTTCTGCCGGTTATTATTGCCGGTATCATTTTGGTCCTTATAGCAATTATATTTATTTGCTACAAATTTGTGTATAAGGGTTCTTTTGAAGTATCCCAATCCAAGGATAGCATCGAATTGGGAACCGGGGCTGATCTGGTTAAATACATAGAGTTTGATCCGGAGAAAATTCTCGAAGTTAAGGTAGCTGATGATGGAAATTTTGATGCAGATAAATTAGGAGATTATACAGTTGTTTTCAGTATAAAAAACAAGAGAGGAAACATGAAAGATGTTTCGTATGATTTTCATGTTGTTGACACGGTTGCACCGGAATTATCTGTCTTAAATGATACTGTATATGCAGCAAGGGGAAGTGAATACAATCCGGAAGATAATGCAGAGGCAGCGGATGCGGATGCCTGTACGATTGAGGTGAGCGGAGAGTATGACCTGAATCAGGAGGGTACTTATGAGATAACCTTTGTAGCGAAAGACGGCAGTGGGAATGCTTCGGAACCCAAAAGCATGAATTTGATTGTGGAAGACAGAGATAACTGTGTTTTCAGGAATGTTAAGTTTGGCGACAGTGCAGAAGTTGTAAAACGCTATGAAACGGCAGATCTTATAACAGAAGGTGATGATAATGCCAGACATCATATTTTATATGAAGGAATAGTGGAAGGCGATGATGCTTTTATTAATTATGATATGAATGAAAACGATGAACTGCATACTATAACAGTAATTTTTAATGAAACCCATACGGATCATGATTTATATATTAATTCATTCAACAATATTTCTGATAAATTAACAGCGCTTTATGGGGAAGCTAAAGTGGAAAAGGCAAAGGGAAGCTTATATGGTTATTGTGATTCGGAAGGAGAGGCCTTAAACCTCGGCCAGGTAAAGTATAGAAATACCTGGGATACGGATGAACTCTCTGTTATTTTGTATTTGGCAAAGGATAATTATGAAGTTACCTTTGCATTAATGTACCAGTCAAAAATATATGAAGTTCCGGAGGATACCGGAATAAATTAACGATTTATTCTATTTCAGAAAAGGCGGATGAAATTAGATATGCTGTTGTGGAATGGGCAGACATATTCCCAAAGGATTATGTCTGCTCATTATTGTTTCACAGCACAGTAAAATCGTAAACAATAATATCCTAAGTAAAAACGTATAAAAAAATAAAGTTATGGGTTGACAACAGGAAAACCTCATGCTAATATATAATTCGTTCGTGATGCATAACTGTTCTGTTTCAGTTCAGGCATCTCGCGGGAAGCGTGGATAGCGGTATACGCTGAAACGTGGAACGCTTTATATATATGCGGGTGTAGTTCAATGGTAGAACACCAGCCTTCCAAGCTGGATACGTGGGTTCGATTCCCATCACCCGCTTGCGGGTGATTACCTGCTTGCGGGTAATTACCTGCTTTCAGAAGAATTTCTGATTCCTTTTAAATTTGCGATAGTGGCGTAGTTGGTAACGCGCGACCTTGCCAAGGTCGAGACCGCGGGT